>Ga0187885_10001750_pt1 | contig 23148 bp, 14 predicted proteins | sample June2016WEW_20_1_3_FD_132970 | JGI IMG/M metagenome (GOLD analysis project Ga0187885, IMG submission 132970) | Peatland microbial communities from SPRUCE experiment site at the Marcell Experimental Forest, Minnesota, USA - June2016WEW_20_100 | ecosystem: Environmental > Terrestrial > Soil >... | reverse complement strand
TTGAACCACCACTGGCATTCCTCTCTGATACAAGACACCTTTACAGAGATTCTGGACATAAACGGGCAGACTTTCTTGTCTGGGGCCATATCGATCTCCCTTCCACCCCAGTCTAGGAGGGGGCCATGGGCCTGTCAACCAGGTTTTCTAGGTCTGTTTATTTAATTCGCCGCGAAGCACCCCGTGACACTGGACCGCCGCTTCATCCATCCCAGGCCGGAGCAGAAAGAGGACTAAGCCGGACGGGACCGTCGGACCCCAAGCCCCGCCTGGCCAGCCTCCATTTTTGACCAAGAAGCGCCAGGACCTCGCGGCCGAAGATCTCGGCCAGCCGCGCGTCGTCCAAACGCGGGAGCCTGTGGAAAATCCCCGCCCGGTCCACTCCGCCGTTGGTCACCAGGAAATGCAGGCGGGGGTGAAGATTGTCGGTTTCCTCGATGCTATTTATTCTCCTGGGGTTTTTCAGAAGAGAACGCCCTGAGGAGCTCGATGGGCAGTGGGAAGACGATCGTGGAGTTCTTCTCTGTGGCGATTTCGGCCAGGGTGCTGAGGAAGCGGAGCTGGAGGGCCTGGGGGTTTCGGGAAATGATGTCGGCGGCCTGGGTGAGCTTGTCCGCGGCCTGGAATTCGCCCTCGGCGTGGATGACCTTGGCCCGCCGTTCCCGTTCGGCCTCGGCCTGCTTGGCGATGGCCCGGATCATGTTCTCCGGCAGGTCGACCTGTTTCATCTCGACGAGCTGGACCTTGATGCCCCAGGAGTTAGTGTGCTGTTCGATGATCTCCTGGAGGCGGGCGTTGAGCTTGTCCCGCTCCGAGAGAAGGTCGTCGAGCGGCACTTGGCCGAGGAGACTCCGCAGGGTCGTCTGGGCCAACTGGGAGGTGGCGTTGATGTAATCCTGGACCTCGATCACGCACTTGAGCGGGTCGATGACCCTGAAGTACAGGACGGCGTTGACCTTGACCGTGACGTTGTCCTTGGTGATGACGTCCTGCGGCGGGATGTTCATCGTAATGAGCCGCAGGCTGATCCTGACCATGCGGTCGATGGGGGAGAAGACGAGGATGAGGCCCGGCCCCTTGGGCTGGGGCAGGAGGCGGCCGAGACGGAAGATGACCCCCCGCTCGTACTCTCTCAGGACCCTGATCGAACTCAGGATATAAAGGACGATTAGCCCGACGATGATGATTGGATAAGTGACCATTTTTTCTCCTTGCGGAGACCGCAGGGCCTCCCTATATGGTTTTATGGGTCAAGCTTTCTTGGCCCTGATTTTCAGAGCCTAAAGAACCTCGACACCCCCCCACCTTCTCGCCCCGACGGACAGGCTCGACCGCCTCTGGCCTGCCCCAACTCACTGTACCACCCCCGAATTGAAATTTTCAAGTGAAATAACCCAGGAACGCCACCCCAGCGGAGATTGTGTTGCATACGATGTTGGATTATAATCGAATGGGGAATGTTTTTTGTCTTTGCAACCGTCTCATTCTGGACATTGAAAGAAGAAAGCGGGGGCGCCAAATGAATAAAAATGCTTGCCTGAGACCGATGCCCCGTGAACTAGCAAAAGGATTAGAAATGAGGGGGGGACGCATAAATAATTTTTCGAGGCTCTACAAGAAGATGTGCGGCACTGCGGAAGAGATTCAGCAACTATGGCCAACGGTATGGAGAGAAGGGAATGATTGTTGTGAAAAAGGAAAATATGAAGATGGTTCATCCAAAAAGCTGCAGCTGGAAGGTCTAAAAAAAGAAGCAAGGAAAGAACTATTAAGCAGAAATATATGGATCCCATGCGACTTAGAACTTCGCATAAGATCTTTACCTAATAATACGTTAAACCGCAATGTGAAGTATGTTTTGAAAGACCTCCGTGACTACTTAATGAATAAGAGGAGGGGCGATAAGGTAAAAGAATATTTTACGGGTGATGAGATCAATTATGCCCTGACTCTCATGTTTGTTATGAAGGAACGCTTTAATAAAAGATGGGATTTTAGACACGAGGGATGGGTCAAAAGCCGTTGCGAGACCTTGTAGGCCATCTTCAGCACCTCCACCAGGGCCCTCTTCTCGGCGGGTCAATGACACGAAAACCTAACATCCGATCCGGACCAGAATCCGGGGAGCAGATCAAAGAAGATACCAATATCCCCCGACAGGTACTTGTTAGGGAGGTCATCCCTCGCAAATATGCGAAATAAAAAAACATATACCGGGGTCTCATTACGGCAATTGTGCGGCGGACTTCGGTGTACAGGTCGAGGCGAAACCGGTTGGAGTGTCGCTTGAGCTGATGCTCGCGAGCTATTTGAAGAACAGTTCGATGACCGGGAATGCAGACGGAAGGCTATCATTTTGGGGATGCGTTCGAGCGAGATTTGGGCTTATTGAGCTAGGACAATCCGCATCCTGTTGAAATCAAAAGTGACGGCGTAAGGCGTGAAGAAACTGTGCGAGATGAGCCCGCCGATATGAAATCCGAAGGCCTCCTCGAGAGTGAAGGGGCCGCTGAATAGGCCACGAACATTCTTTTCTCTTGCTTCGCCGAACGATAACTCATCGACGACGAAGGGGAAGACCTTGACCTTGCCCCCGCCGCCGAGCCCCTCGCCGGCCGGGCTTCCTGGGAGCTTGATGCCTGCCTCGCGAATCGTTGATTCCGGGCAGGTGAATCCGCCCCCGGCCAGCCCCGTATCCACGAAAAAGAGCAGCGGGAGGCCCTTGTTCACGGTTCCCCATCCGACCATGTAATGATCACCGGCCATCCAGAAGGGGATGATGACACTTTTTCCCCCCTGGATTTCCTTTTCGAAGGCCGCTGCACTCTCTGAAGTCCGCCGCCTCAAGACGAGCCGGCCTCCAGGATAATCGAGAGTCGGCAAAAAATGATAAAGAAGGACGGTCCCGATAATCCCATCGACTCGGAGTCCGCCGAAAACAGGCCCGGAGAACTGCCGGACGGGCATGACATGGACCGGGAGATCCCTGACGGTGAAATCGCAGAGGGTCAGGGTATCCGCCCGGCTGAATTCGAAACCAGACTGCTTTCCGCCGGCGAACGTTCCCATCTCCGAGCCGAAAAGCGGCAATTTCGCTTCCTTGGCGAGTTCCGTGTCAATGATCAGCTCAGCTCCGCCCGTATCGATGAAGAAATTCACCTTTTTCCCTCCGTTGACCTGGACTTCGACGACGGGCAGAGGATCTGTCATGACGAATCTCAGGGATGAAATTCCGGACTTGCCTTCGATACGGTAGGGCGAGACGCCCTTGAAACTTTCCATCTGCGCCGCCTTTGTCTCCCGCCCGATAGCTTTGAACAGAGGCGCCGCTTTTTCGAAATCGTCAGCCCTGTACCAAGACTCCGCCAGGAGAGAAAGAGCCGACCGATCGTCGGGCTTCATTTCGAGGGCCCTGGCCAGTTTTTCCCGGGCCTTTTCCAGTCGGTTTGAGAGAAGGGCGATATATCCCGACCGGAGCACGGCCCGGAAATATTCAGGGTCCCCCCGCGGAATTTGCACGTAGGCTTTTTCAGCATCGACGAACTTGCCTGCCTTGAACAGGGCGTCGGCGCTTTCCTGGCTCTGTTGTGCACCCCCGCTTTGAACGCTGATCGCCATCGAGAATAACGAAAGCCAGACAGCCGTCCTAATGATTCCGGACGAGGATGTCATGCGCTTGCCTCCTTGACTTGTTCAAAATGCGGCCCCGGCCGACTGGTTGCGACCGGACTATACCTCCAAAAGACTCGTTTTTTCCATCGACCTCAACCCGAGAACGGCCAGCAGAGGTGTGTTCCCGGGATTGTTTAGTTGGCGAAATAGCCGGCCCGGTTGGTGACCCGGAATCGCCTCCCCGTGACAACGACCTTGATCTCCTTGAACTTCCCGTCGGCTTGATAGTTTTCGCGGACATAATACAGGAGATAGTAGTTTTCCATCGCCGTCGCGGCTTTCCGGAAGGCGGCGAAGGGATTCCCCGATGCCTCGGAGACCCCGCCCGTGACCCGGGCCATTTCTCGAAACGACGTGTAGATAGACGCTGACAAGTCCTTGGCTTGGAGAGCTTCATTCTGCTGTTGGTATTCGGCATCCAAGCCTGCGGCATTCATTTTGGATTGCGTCAGGTAAATGAAATGGGCCGTGATGGAGGCGTCGGAGAAGATCCGCTCGATACTCCTGGGATTGACGGTCAGATCCCTCTGCACCTCCGCGGCGGCCATATCGTCCAGGTTCCTTTCCTCCGCGGGAAGAGACTCGTCGCCCAAGTTTCCGAACGAGACCGAGTTAATCAACTCCTTTTCGTAAAACAGAAAGATGTATTTTTGCCCCTCCAGGGCCTTCAGCGCCAGAGCCGTCCGCCGCAAGCTCGCCTCGTCGATCCCGATCCGGTCGCGCAGCTGCCGAATGACAACCTGAAGCTTGTGCAGCCTTAAGTCGGGGGCGTCCTCGGGACTTCTCAAGATGTCCCGAAAGTCGCCCAACAATCTCTTATACTCCGTGGCTCCCGTTAGGATATCCTCCCGCAACTTATCCTTGAGCTGCCGGGCGATCTCCTGCCGCGGCAGGCGGGCCAGGGCCTCCGGCTTGAAACGGTACGTCGTTCGAGGCGTGATGATGGTCAGCGAATCCTCCGGCTCGAGGACATGGTCGAAGAAAAAGTCCACGGCCTCGTCCAGCTTAGGCATGGGGTCCAGGACTTCGAACTGCATGACGATCGTCCGTCCCGTCTTCGGAGCAGGCTTGGCGGCCACCGGCCCCGACGTTTCCTCTTTTTGGATGTTTGCCTTCCGGATCAGGTAGAGGGCGATGATTTTCTGGGGCTTGCCGTTTTCGAAGATTTCAAAGTCCTTGAGGGTCAGGTCGTTGACGAATCTCTCCCCGTCGAAGACTCGGACCGGGACCTCGACGTTGACGACCCCCGCGACGTGGCGAAGCTCCTGGGGATGGAGCAAGAGGAAGAGAACGCCGCACGCACCCAGGAGGGCGAGGAGCGGGATTTTGATGGTCTTCAACTTCCACCTCCCCCTCTCATGGACCCGATGACCCCCATCCCAAAATCATGATATCCCCGGCTCCGGACCGGTGTCAAGGAAATGACCCTCGCGCCCGGAAAAGACCACCTCGATTTTTCCTGAAGCCCTTATTGGCCAAGTGCTTGACGTCAGCGAGATCCGAGTGTTGATATGTGCCTTGCGTGCATGCTAAGGCTTGGGCATTATCGTTCTGGACGCGTTGCTTTCCCAATAGGCGCCCCTCAAGCTATATTTATTTCAAAGAGGTACGGCAGGCAATCGCATAAAAGAATGGCATGAGGGGTGATTATTAAGCGGGTTTTATCCCTCCGAAGGGGGAGGTCATCAGATTAAAGGGATAGCCCTTTGGAATATTGAATGCACATTGAAACACATTTTTCTATGATAATCTCCTTAGGCTCCCCCGGAGCAGAGTTTATTTAACCTGAAAAGTTGGAAGGCGATGGACTCGTGGCGAAGGAACGCCGTTAAAGTTTTGACCCCTAGCTCACCCCACCCTATTTCCCTGTTTTTATCTGGTAGATGAGCAAGTTAGGGCTTCCCCTCTTTTGCGCGCGGCTTTCTCATCCCTTCTTAGATTTTGCCGGCCGTCGCGGGCTGGTCACCACGACCACCTTCTTCCTCTCGTCGTCCCAGGAGACCACTAGGTCATGTTCCTTCAACACCACTTGGAGCGAGCGGTTTTCTACGAACTTCTGAAGGTGACCTGTTATTATGAAAAGGCCAAATTTTACCAGTCCTTGATCCATGCGCTCGTCATGCTCGTTCCTTTCCTCCATTGTCATCGTGCTGGGAGAGAAAACTCCGTCCAGCTTCTGCTTTTTCGTCGGCCGTTTTGCCATGGGAACAAGCCTCCCCTCCTCTATCATTTTCTTTGCTTCGGTCAGCTTTTACCGTATGACAGGGACATCCTATAGCGCCCGCTCAGAACAGGATAAAAGACCTGAAACATACGGCACATCTCCACTCTTCGACTTCGCCCTCGGGATAATCGGAATACCAAAAAGAGCCCCGAGGGTTTGCTTTATGCGTCTCAATTTGAAAGATGGCCCGTGATTTGCAGAAAGGGCAGAGAGAATCGAAATCCTTTTTCGAGATCCTGGCGACCTCCTTGTTCATCTGCATCATTGCCTCTCGTGTTCTTATCGTTGGGGCAGCTAAGCTAGGGACAAAAAAATTTACCTCCAACTATAAAGACCCGATTTTTTCGGATAAATACCGAAGATCTTAAAAATAATCGTGTTTTATTGTTGAACCAATTGTGGCCGGGCGCACCGCTGCTTCAGGCGCCAAGACGGCCTCGTTGGAATCGGGTTGTCAGCGCGAGAGAATAATGCCTAAATTAAATAAAGCTGGATGCTTCGGTTGGAAACCCCGTGTCTCTGCCTGTCCCGATTAAAAAAGGCCATCCCCGCGAAGGCCCAAGGAGAAGTGATCTTGGCAAGGCGAACTTGGCGGCCTTGAAAAATAGAGACTCACAAAGCGACTTTATTAGTAAGAAGATAAAAAGGCCGTTAAGCAGGTCCCTTTTTTTGCCTTACGCTAAGGAGTTTTGCTTAGGCACAAGAAAGCCATATAACAACCAAGGGCGAAATCGGATTGCTGCCGGCAACGCTGTCGGAAAACACGATAACATAACAGTTGCCATCGCAGCATTTAGGACACTTGCAATCGTTTCCGCCTACGCTGAGGGTTGAGTCAAACCTTACGACTTTCCGGATCTGGCCGTTGAATTTGACGTATTGGGCCGTCCTTGGAACATAGACGATCTTCCCGCCGCCCACCTCAATGTAGGGGTCCTTATTAGGAGTGGAGGAGCCGGCGTTCAAGACCGCGATCACCAGGCCCACGGAAAAGACGCAGGTGAGGGCGACAAGGACGGCTCTTTTGACAATTAAGTTCTTCATTCTTATCTCCTTCAACTATAAAGACACGAGTTTTTAGTCGAACTTCCTTGGCCGGAGCCCTTTTTTTTATTTCTCCCTCATATTGTTCCTCAAATACTGAGCAAATGACCTGCTTTTTGAATTGCCAGAGGGAATCTGGTAACCTAAAGTCCATCCTCTGATGGCCAGGCGGAGAGATATTTTGTCCTTATTTTCTCGAGGTCCGCGACTCTATCTGATTGTCCTCTTCACCCTCTTGGGAGGTGTGCTCCCGCCTCTCGAGTCCGGCGCGATATCTCCCCCGGGCCCTTCAGGCGAAAAACCTTGGGCTGCCGTCGGCAGGGACCTGCTGGAGAAAGGGGAATACGGGCTGGCCATCGCCCATTTCAACAAACAGCTTGGCCTGGCCGGGACCGGGGATCGTGACCGATTAGAAATGTTCCGTTATTTGGCTATTCTCTATTTATATGCGGACCATAATCCGGAGGCAATAGATAGCTGTCGAAAGGCTCTTGATCTCGCTTCCTCCTTGGGTCTTCGTGAAGAAAGATCATCGATCGAAGCCGAACTGGCGATCCAAGAATACTATGCTAGCGCTCAGAAATTGAGGTCTTCGAGGGATTTGTCCGGTTCGAACCAGAATTTTGAAGGAGCCCTGCTCAAATCTAGGGCGCTTGGGAACAAGGCTTACGAACAAATAATTCTGAGATCTTGGAGCTCGAATTATTTGGGATCCCGCAATACGATGGAAAAATACCTCGATTTGAATATCCAAGCCCTGAATCTGGCCCAATCCCTCAACCATAGGGTTGAGGCCGGCCGGGCCGCCCGCAACATCGGCGGCTTTTATTTAATGAAGAGCGATTATTTTCATGCCCTAAGCTACCATCTTAAATCCTTGTTTTATGTTCGAGAGCTTTCTGTAAGCAAAGACGCCATCTTTTGCCTCAATAATATTGCGAGCGTTTATATTACTCTCGGGGACTTTGACAAGGCCCTTGACTACATCACTGAGGCCCTGAAGCGAGTCGATCCCGAGAACCCGGGCCCTATCCAGTTTTCGTTGTTGATAAATCTGGGCCAAACCTTCCAAGCCCTCGCGAGAGACTTCCAAGAACCGGGATATTACTCGCGGGCGCTAGAATGTTTCTCATCCTATCTGAAACTGGAAAATAACGCACGTGGGGTGGATATTAGCCTCCACGCCCTGAACGGCATCGCCGGCATCTACGTAGACCAGGGTCGTCTCGATGAAGCGAAAGCCCTGCTCATGCCCGTTTTGGATAAGGTCAAGACGGACAAAACGTCGGCCTTGTCTGGGATGATCATATTGAACCTGGCCGCGATCGCCCTTAAAAACGGCGAGGTCTCGGAAGCAGAAAGGTCTTACCGCGAAACGCAAGCCGCGGCCAAACAAAACAAGGACGCTCTTCAGCTGATCAGGGCAGCCTACGGCCTTGGACGCTGCGCAGAGCGGCGAAATGACTTTGGGCAGGCGATCGCCTTCTATAACGAGGCCCTCGGGGTCGTCGGAAGCGCTGGTTCCCGCATAGCCAATGACACTAACCGGGCCGAATTCATTAGCCGGAGCCGCAAGCCCTTCCAGGCCCTCGTCGAACTCTATTACAAGCTGTCCGTGAAAGGCCCTTCCGGGACCTTCGAGCGCGAGCTCTACCGCGTCTCGGAAAGCTGCCGGGCCAGGTCTTTCATGGAATATCTGGGAAAGCGCTCCCGGCGAAAGGACGCCCGGCCGCCCGATGACGCCGGGAGTCTCATCGCCGAGAACCTGAACCGCGAACGGCTGACCCTCCTGAAGGAGCTTTCGCGCGGCGCCGGGAGCCAGGCCGGCAATGAGGGGCTGCAGTCAAGAATCAAGCACATTGACGATATGCTGGACGCCGCCGTGTTCGACAGACAACTCCAGGACGACGCGACGGCCGCGCTCATGCTCCCCGTTTCTCTCAATACCCTCCAGAATTCTCTGTTGACGGACCGAACGGCCCTGCTCGAATATCTTCTCGGCGACGAACGATCTTACCTGATCTGCGTCACGAAAAACTCCTTCCATCTCGTCCCGCTCCCCTCGGCCCAAGCCATTCAGGATTCGCTCGCCGCCTACCTCAGCTTTTTGGAAGACCCCTCGATCCCGGCCTCGAAGGGCCTCCCTGCCGCCCGGCGCCTCTACGCGGACCTCTTCCTGCCCGCCGAAGGCTTCATCCCCGCCTCGATCGATCACCTGATCATCGTCCCCGACGGCATCCTCTTTCGTCTGCCTTTCGAAACCCTGGTGAGCCAGGAAACCGGCCCCGCTTCTGCCGACAGGTGCCTCAACGACCGGTACATCATCTCCTACGCGCCCTCGGCCTCGGCCCTCTTTTACCTGGCGCGCAAGCCGAAAGTCCCCTACGCGAAAGAGGTCCTGGCTTTCGGAGTTCCGGAGTACGCCCAAACGGGACGACGCTCAACGGGCGAAGGCGCCGACTCGGCCGCCTCCGTGCTGGATGAGCTCTATAAAAGAAACGGTTTTGTCATGTCCCCGATTCCGCATGCCCAGAGGGAAATGACGGAATTGGCCAAGAGAGTCCCGCCGGAAAAAGCGGACCTCTATTCCGGGGACAAGGCGACGGAGGCGGCCTTCAAGCGCCTGGATCTCGAGGCCTATCGTCTGATCCATTTGGCCTGTCACGCTTTCTCGGACGATCGCTATCCGCTCCGTTCTTCGCTCGTCTTTTCCGCCGGCCCGGACGACGCGGAGGACGGCTTCCTCCAGGTATCGGAAATGTACGACATGCGGACCAACGCCGACCTCGTCGTCCTGTCCGCTTGCCAGACCGGGCGGGGCAAGATCGTCCGGAACGAGGGGATCCTGGGGTTGCCCAGGATTTTCTTCTACATGGGAGCCAGGTCCGTCATCTCGACGTTATGGCCCGTCCACGACAAGGCCGGCGCGGCGTTCATGGACTATTTTTATGAGGCCTATTTCCACGGGGCGGGCAAAGCCGAGGCCCTTCAGGCCGCCAAGCGTAAGATGACAAAGACGAAATACAGCCATCCCTATTATTGGGCTTCTTATACACTGACCGGGGAATTCTGAAAAGTCACTTTTTAACCGAAAACTCCGTAAGTCTCGATTTTATCTCCGAATGATCGCCCTTGACGGCCGTCACCGTCCAGTAATACGTCTCGCCCGCGTTCAAGCCCTGACCGACTGTGTCCGCGGGGCGAAGCTCGTTTCCCGAGACCGGGCCGCTTCGCCAGACGAGTTTGAGCGACTTGTCGAAGAGCTCCACCGTATAATGGTCCGCGCCGGCCAGGCTTTGCCATCGGAATTCGAGGCCATCTCTTGAGAACGAGCCGGCGACCGGAGAAACCAGGAGGACCCGCACCTCCGGCCCGCCCCTCGTGCCGGACCGGTCCAGGAGCCGGAAAACCGAAAAGGTGAGGACCGCGAGGACGAATATCCCCGCCATTGCGGCGACGGCCGGCCTCCCGGTCAGCCTCCCCCAAAAAGCCTCCGCTCTCCTGGTTTCGCCGGCTGGCCCGCGCCCCGGGGAACGTTTGATCTCGGCCGCGACCCGGTCCGTTTCCCCCAAGATATCGAAGAGGCCCTTCAGCGCCGCCGCGCAGGCGGCGCAATTCGCGGCGTGCCCGACGATTTCGGCCCGCTCTTTTCCGGGCACGTCGGCCAGGACGCATTGGGCCAAGCGCTCGATCGTCGGGCAAGCCCCTCCGGCGACCGGCTTTTCACCCCGCAGATAGTCCCGGTAAACCCGGGAGACTTCGGCCAGATTAGTCTTCATAGTGGATTCCCTTATCCCCCAATTTATGCTTCAAATCTTTGAGGCCGCTGTAGAAGATGCCGTGGGTTTTTCGCAGGGACCATTGATTAAGCTGGGCGATTTCGCTGAACGTGAAGCCCTCCAGACGGAGTTTGATCACCCGCTGTTTCAATTCGTTGAGGTCGTCGAGCGACTCCACCAGGACGTTTTTTAACGAGAGGTCCGCGGCCGAGCCGTGGCCGTTGGTGTAGCTGGTCGGGTTCAAGCTCTCCCCGCCCATCGCGAGGGCTTTGTTCTCCTTGTTGATCTTGTTGATCTCGTTGATAAACACCGAGTGGACGATTTTCTTGAGGTACGCGTTGAAATACCGGATGTTATGGCCATCGTCTTTATAAGCTTTCCAGATCCTGATGTGGATTTCCTGGAGGAGATCGTCCCTTTCTATCCCGTGCCTTTGATATCCCAGGGAGTTGAGTTTCGAGACGAGATAAGAGGACAGGTCCCCGACGAGCTTTTCGATCCCGTCCTCTGCGGCCAGCGTGTTCTGCATGACGCTTACAGCTTCTATTTTATTCCTGAAGGACGGTGGATTGCAACCTGACAAAGCCGGGCCCGTGTCATGTCCCGGCCGCCCGGCCGACCGCGATCAGGGAAGGCCAAAAACCTCGCCAAGCCGCTTCCACCGCCAGAGTTCGGTCTTTTTTAAGCCCTCAGCGCCGCGCGGAAGGTCCACTTCGCCGGCTGTCCCAGGCTTGAAAATCTTATTTCAGGGATGTTACAGTGAGCGCTGGCAGGTCAAAACCATCTTCTGAGTCTTAAGAAGGAGCTCGAAAAAATGCAAAGCATTGGCTATGGTCATCGAATTTTCTTGATGGGACTTCTTTTTTTTCTGGCCTCCAGCCTGAGCTTCCCTTGTACATCGATTATCGTCACCAAGGGGGCCTCGGCCGACGGCTCGGTGATCATTACGTATTCCTGCGATGGAGAATTTCTTCCCAGGTTCCGGCTCTATCCGGCAGCTGACCATGGAGTCGGGGAAAAAGTTGAAATCAGGGGATTCAGAAGCAAGCGTGGCGAGATTCCTGAGGTTGCTCATACTTATAAGGTCCTTGACCTGATGAACGAATTTCAGGTCGCTATCGGCGAGACGACCTTTGACGGCCGCCTGGAACTTGTCAACCCGGACGGCTTGCTCGATTACCCTCAGTTGATGGTCCTGGCGCTGCAGCGGGCCAAGACGGCCCGGGAAGCCATCAAGGTCATGGGCGACCTGGTTGACGAATACGGTTATGAAAGCAGCGGAGAATCTTTTTCCATCGCCGATAAGGATGAAGCCTGGATCATGGAGATGATCGGACCGGGCAAGGGCGGGCACGGCGCTATCTGGGTGGCCCAGAGAATTCCGGACGGAATGATCTGTGCTCATGCCAACATGTCCAGGATCGGCGAATTCCCCCTCCAAGACCCTGAAAACTGCCTTTTTTCCAAGAATGTCATCTCTTTTGCCATAGAGAAAGGCTATTACAATCCAAAGAATGGTCCCTTCAATTTCTCCTACGTCTATAACCCGCCCACGGAACAGCAAGTCAAATATTCGGCCCGAAGAGTCTGGAGCATTTTTCGGCGCGCCGCACCGGCCCTGAACCTTTCTCCTGACTACAGCTCCTCGGTCAAGAACGCCAAACCCTATCCTCTCTGGATCAAGCCGGACCGCAAGCTTTCTGTCCGTGATGTCATGGCCTTCCACCGGGATCATTATGAAGGGACTCCCTTTGATATGACCAAAGACTTGACAGCCGGTCCTTATGGAGCGCCGGATCGCTGGCGGCCGATCGACTGGAAAGTGGATGGCAAGGATTATTCCTGGGAACGTCCCATCTCCACCCAGCAGGTGGGTTTTATTTTTGTCTCTCAGTCAAGGTCTTCCGTCCCGGACGCTGTGGGGGGTGTCTACTGGTACGGGATGGATAATCCCTTTACGAATTTCTTTGTTCCGCTTTATACCAGCATCACGGATGCCCCTGAAGCCTACACCAAGGGTTCCATGCAAGCCTTTAGCCGCGATTCCGCCTGGTGGACATTCAATTTTGTCGCCAACTACGCCAACTTGCGCTACAGTGACATGATCCAGGACATCCAGAAAGTCCAGAAGGATATCGAGGACCTGGAGTTCGATCTTCAACCGGCCATTGAACAAGCCGCCTTGAACTTGATGAGTTCCAATCCGCAGATGATCCCGGTTTTTCTGACGCGCTATTGCCTATCGAATGCTCAGATGAACTTGGACCGCTGGTGGAAACTGGCTGATTTCCTCGTCACCAAATATAACGATGGCTATGTTCATGACGGGCAAGGCCGTCCGCGGGAAGCGGGCTATCCCGAAAAATGGCTGCGTGAGGAAATCAAGAAATATCCCGAAAAGTTCATCCTCAAGGAAAAGCAGAAAACGGATAAAGAGCTTTAAGCAACGTGAATTTTCTTCTCTTTTGTCTGTCAACCCTTAAACTATGGTTTCAGTGTTTTTAGACCTCCTATTGGCACATCGGTGGCGCGCGGAGAGGCGTAGTTTTGAGATGGAGCGGTTGATAATGCCGCTCCGGAGGTAGTATCCTGATCGGAGGCAAGGCCCTGGCCCAGAACATGGACTTGGATGGTTCCGGATTTTTATGAGGAGATCAAGAGAGAAAATGACGGGACGCAATATCACTATTGGAACCGTTATCAGCCTCTCTCTTCTCATATCCTGCGCGGCAATGACGGCCCGCGGTAATCTGCATGATCCAACGGGATATGCCAATGAATTTAGCCCCCGGGCCGATCGGTCGACTCCTGATCTCATTCGCGCCTTGGGCGACGTCGATAGCGAGGCCCGCTGGAGAGCGGCCGTTGCGCTGCAGAAGAGAGGCCCTGCGGCCGTGCCTGCGCTGATCGGAGCGTTGACCGATGAGAATGTCTACGTTCGTCAGGGAGCGGCCCGGGTCCTGGGCGATATCGGCCGGCGAACGGATGAGGTGACGGCCGGGCTCATCAAGGCCTTGAGCGATCCCGACGCGAAAGTGCGCGAGCATGCGGCCGAGGCGCTGGGAAAGCTCGAAGCAAGAGACGGCGCGGCAATCCAGGCCCTGGTCGCAGCCCTGGCCGATCAAGACCCTTTCGTGGTGGGCAAAGCCGCCGCGACCTTGGGCAGGATCGGCCGGGAAGCGGTCGCCGCGCTAATCTCTGCGCTGCAGGATAAGAACGAACATGTCCGCGGGGCTGCGACGATCGCGATCGGCAAAATGGGAGACGATGGCCGGCCAGCCTTACCGGCGCTGATCAGTGCCCTGAAGGACGGCGCCGCAGATGTCCGCTGGGGCGCCGCCAACGACCTGGGCGCTATGGGCGCGCGAGCCAAGGAAGCGGCGCCTGCCCTCATGCCCTTGGTGTATGACCCGGACCAGGATGTCCGCTGGGCCGCGAACCTGGCCTTGAGGACGATAGATCCCGGCACAATGGACAAGACCCCGGATTGGCGTTCGACGGCGGAGGTCATCGACAGCCTGGCCCCGGAGCTGATGAAAGAGCTTCATATCCCGGGGGCTTCCATCGCGCTGATCGACAACCGAAAAATGATATGGTCGAAGAATTACGGGATCGCTCGCGCCGATAAGCCTGTTCCGGTGACCGATGAAACGATGTTCGAAGCCTGCTCGATGACCAAGCCGGTCTTTGCCTATATCGCGTTGAAGCTGGTCGAACAGGGCCTGCTCGACCTGGACAGGCCTTTGGCCGAGTATTTGCATGAACCCTATCTCCCGAAACAGGACCAGCGCCAACACATTACCGCGCGGATGGTCCTTTCCCATACGACCGGCCTTCCGAACTGGCGCAAGGGAGAGGACGAATGGGACGGCCCATTGCCCGTGCTGTTTTCCCCCGGTTCGAGGTTCGGCTATTCCGGCGAAGGTTTCTATCTGCTCCAACGGATCGTCGAGCATATCACGGGCGAACCGCTCGAGATCTACGCCCGACGGACACTGCTCCGGCCGTTGGGATTGAAGCATACGAGCTTCGTCTGGACCGAGGATGTCGAGGCCAAGCTTGCCGCCGGCCACGATGAGCGAGGCGCCTTCTTACAAAAAACGAAATATACCCATGCCAACGCCGCCTACACCCTTTATACGACCGCTGCGGAATATGCCGTTTTCCTGACCGAAATCATGAAGGCCGACCGGTCGGCGCATCATTCTTTGTCGCAAAAGTCCATCAACGATATGCTCTCGCCTCAGGTCAAGCTCGATGTCAGAGAACCGATCGAGCGGCCCGGAAGAGCGCAGGGCCAGGCGGTCTATTGGGGTCTGGGCTGGTCGATCAACGAGACGGAGGACGGCCGATTTTTTCATCACAGCGGGTCGAACAGATCGGGTTTCCGCTGCTTCTCCCAGTTCCATACAGGCCGAGGTTCCGGGATCGTCATCATGACCAACGGCTCCAACGGGTCCGACTTTTGGACGCGCTTGATCAATCGCGTCGGCAACTATTGAGGGAGCCTTTCCTGCGGAGGAGAAAGCGGGACAGCCCTCCCTAATAACGGTCCCGGCCCGCCGGGACGCTGGCCGCAGGAGCGCCCGTGGTCAGGAGCGGAGCGATGCCCTTTCCGGCGATCGAGGCGTTAAAAGCAGGAAGTTCCTTGTCGATCAAGCTCCGGTAGAGCGCCTGAACCTCCCCGATCTCTTTCTCGAAATCGGCAACGAGGCCGAGCGCCGTCTCGGTCGGTCCGTAATCGGCGCTGCCGGCCACGTCGCCCCCGCCCAGACCGATCACCTGAGAGGTCCAGATGAGATTGAGATAGAGCCTGTAGTGCTCGACATAGTATTTATCGTCGCTGAGCGCTTCCGACCTCGAGATGAGATGCGTGTACTCGATATCCTGCATCCTCTTGTCGAATGCCGCCAGCGTCTTGATGAGAGACTCCTGGCCCTTCTGCCCGGCCAGCGTCTTTCGCGCGTCTTCGAGCTGCCGGCGCAGCCACTCGATCGCGTTCGTCATGTCGGCGACGGCGCTGATGTCATCGCGCACCCGCAGCTGGAGCTTCACCAGGTCCTGAATTTCGGCCTCGGTAGCATGGCTGTCGGGCGGCAGGAGGATCTCGAGAGGCTGCGTCGCGCTCTGGCCGTCCACGGTGAGCCGCACAGTGTACACTCCCGGGGCGGACGTCGGGCCTTGGATCGGAACGACCCCCCAGTGCGTGATGGGCCTGGTCTGGGCGCCGCGGAAGCGCGGCTCTTCCCAGATATGCGGATTTTCGGGCGGTGTCGTCCGGAGCGCGACCTGCCGCGCCCCTGCCCCGTAGCCCAGGTCCCAGAAGATGCGGTTGAGCCCGACGGCTCCGGCAGCCTGCGGGAACTTGCGGATGACCGTCCCGGCCTGATCGAGGATCTCGACCTGCGGCGGATTCTTGGGCGCCGCGCCAAGCACGTAGCTGATCAGGGCCCGTCCGCCCCGGGCCAGACGGTAGGCCGGACGCGGCGCGACGAGGCGAACGGCCTCGTTCGAATCTCCTCCGACCGCTCCCTGTTCGAGCGGGGTGATGTCTTCCAGGATATAGAGACCGCGTCCGTAAGTCGACACAACCACGTCGTGGGCCTGTTTCTGGACGACGATCCACGACACCGGCGCCGGCGGCAGGCCTTCTTTGATCCGGATCCAATGAGCGCCGTCATCCCGCGAGTAGTAAAACGCGTTGCCCGTGCCCGCGAACAACATCCCTTTGCGGTTCGGGTTCTCGGCGATGACCCGGGCGTAGGCGAGCGGGCCTTTCGGGAGATCTCCGGTGATCTTGGTCCACGTTTGCCCGAAGTCCGTGGTCTTATAGAGCCACGGGTCGCGGTCGTCCATCAGGTGAAAATCGACGGCGATATAGGCCGTGCCGGCGTCGAAGTGGGACGGCTCGATTTTTGAGACAACGCCCCAGGCGGGCAGACCGACGATATTCTTGGTGACATCGTTCCAGCTGCCGCCGCCGTCCTTCGTATACCAGACTTTCCCGTCGTTCGTCCCCGCCCAGATGAGGCCCTTCTGGACGTCGGAAGGGGCGATAGAAAAAACGACCTCGCCGTAGAACTGCCCGAGATTGTCCCCGACGATCCCTCCCGAGGAGACGATGCGGCGGGGGTCCTGGGTCGAGAGGTCGGGACTGATGATGCTCCAGCTCGTGCCGCCGTTCGTCGTCTTGAAGATGACCTGGGCGCCGAAAAAGACCGCGTTATGGTCGAAAGGATCGATGGCCAACGGTGGGGTCCAGTGGGCCCGGTATTTGAGCTTGTTGGGCTCCGAGTCGAGCGTGTGCATCCAGGGGCTGACCGAGCGGGCGAGCTTGGTCCTGTGGTCATAGCGGGTCACTTCGAGCCCGTAGCATGTCGACCAGACAATATTCGAATCGGTGGGATCGGGGATCGTAAATCCGGACTCGCAACCGCCCAATCGATGGTCCCAGAGGCCGACGCTCGGGACAGCGCCTCCGCGCCCGAACCCGCCGTACCCTCCGGCGACCGGAGTCCCGGGCGGGGCTTCGGGGGTCGTGCTGAGGCCTCGCATCGTCCCGTCGTCCTGCATGTTGCTGTAGATGTGATAGGGGACGTCGTTGTCCACGGCGACGTGGTACATCTGGCCGATGGGGAGCGAAATGCGGCGCGACGTTTTCCCGTGATCATTGGTCATGAACATCCCGCCGTCGTCGGTGACGAGGATGCGGCCGGCGTTGGACGGGTCGATCCAGATGTCATGGGTGTCCCCGCCCCAGGGCAGGGCCCGGAAGGACTGGCCTCCATCCGAGGATTGGTGGAAGCTGCTGTTGGCCACGAAGACCTCATCGGGGTCAGCCGGCGAAACAGCGAGCCGGATATAGTAGCCGGCGCGCCCGATCAGGGCTCTCTGCCAGCTCCCGACTTTCCAATTGGCGCCGCCGTCGTCCGAACGCCAGATGGAGCCCTGGTCGGCGGTTTGGATAAGTGCATAAACGCGCCTGGAATCCTTGGCCGCGACGGCCACATCGATCTTTCCGACGGGGGACTTGGGCAGGCCGTGGCCCTCCAGGCGCTTCCAGGTGGAGCCGCCGTCGCGGGAAACATAGACGCCGCTCCCGGGCCCGCCGCTGAACAGGGCGTAGGTGTGCATCTCCACCTGCCACATGCCGGCGAACAGCACCTGGGGGTTATTCGGGTCCATCGCCAGGCCCGAGCAGCCCGTATTCGGGTTGACGAAAAGCACGCGCTGCCAGCTCTTGCCGCCGTCGGTCGTGCGGTAGACCCCGCGTTCCTGCTGGGGGCCCGTGAGGCGGCCGAGCGCGGCGGCGAAGACGATGTCCGGATTGGTCGGGTGGACGATGATGCGGCCGATGCGGCCGGTCTCGTCGAGCCCCATGTGCGTCCAGGTCTGTCCGGCGTCGGTCGACCTATAGATCCCGTCGCCCATCATGTCCACGTCGCGGATGGCCCAGGCCTCGCCGGTCCCGGCCCAGACGGTGCCGGGATTGGACGGGGACACGGCCAGCGACCCGATCGCGGCCACCGGCTGGCCGTCGAAAACAGGATTCCAACGGTTGCCGCCGTCGGTGGACTTCCAGACGCCGCCGGAAGCCGCCCCGACGTAGTAGGTGTTCGGGTCGCCGGGAATGCCCGCGGCGGCCGAGATCCTGTTGCCGACGGCCGGACCCATGAAGCGGAACCGCAGCCCTTCGGGCGGGCGGACCTCCGGGCCCTGCCGCTGCGCTGATCCCGGCCCGGTCGTGATGGCGATCCCGAGACATGCCAGGAGAACATATCGATAGAAACGACGGCCTATTTTCATGCTGCCTCCTCATCCGAAGAGATCACGTCGGCTCCTGCCGGATTCTCCGCCAATCATATTTCTTCGAGGCCGCCAGAGTCAATGACCCGGCCACTGCGCTCGAGCTTTCGCGGAAATTATCGTCGAATTCCAATTGGACTGCCTCAAGACGATTAGCGGGGCTCCCTCCTGAGGGATATAGCCGTTGGGGATGAGGCGGCCCTCCCCTCCCCGGCTAGCCCGCTCCGGCTAGGCCGGAACCAGAAATATGCCCTCGGGAATCGCCCTCCCCGGCTATTTACAGCGGAAAGAGCCAATTTTATATTTTGTCACGTTCAGGGGAGTTGATCTGAATAGAGTAATTTGTGAGGTTCATCATGAAAAGAAAGATTCAAAGGTTCTTTCCGGCTCTCGTAGTTGTGATGCTAATGATGAGCCTGGTTTTAGTCGCTCCATCATTTGCCCAAGGCCAGACGTTAACCTTGAACCCCACCTCGGGGGTACCCGGTACCGTCATAACAATTACCGGCAGCGGCTTTGCGATTAATACTGCTGGCAGGGTCTGGTTTGATACCAATCGTGATGGTGTCATGGACCCTGGCGAGCCTCAGGTGGCGGTGACGACCACGGCCGCCGGTGCTATCCCCGCTGGAATCACTCTGACAGTCCCAGGAGTGATACCAGCTATTTACTCGGTACGGGCTGACATACCTTCGGGTGGGTCTGTTGAAGCCTCGACAAATTTTACTGTATCGACTCCGAGTCTCACCTTGAGCCCCAATACGGGGGTGGCAGGTACAGTGATCTCCGTTACCGGCAGTAATTTCGCCCTGAATACTGTTGGTGTGGTCGGTTTTGACAGCAATGGTAATGGTGTCATAGACCCTGGCGAGCCTCAGGTGGCGGTGACAACCACGGCTGCCGGCGCTATCCCCGGCGGGATCTTCCTGACTGTGCCGGCAGTGGCAGCCGGAGCTTACCAGGTGCTGGCCGACATACCTTCGGGTGGGTCTGTTGAAGCCTCGGCAAGCTTCACCATACCTTCGCCCAGTGTAACCTTAAGTCCCAACTCGGGCGTACCAGGTGCTGTCATAACAATTACCGGCAGCAGCTTTGCGCCGAATACTGCCGGTGTGGTCGGTTTTGACAGCAATGGTAATGGCGCCATAGACCCTGGTGAGCCCCAGGTGGCGGTGACGACCACGGCTGCCGGCGCTATCCCCGCTGGAATCACGCTGACAGTACCCGCGGTGGCACCTGGCACCTATGGGGTGCGGGCTGATATACCTTCGGGCGGGCCTGTTGAAGCTGTGGCAAGCTTCACCGTATCTTCGCCCAGTATAACCTTAACTCCCAACTCTGGGGTCCCCGGCACCGTAATAACAATTACCGGCAGCGGCTTTGCGATAAATACTGCTGGTGTGGTCGGTTTTGACAGCAATGGTAATGGCGCCATAGACCCTGGTGAGCCTCAGGTGGCGGTGACGACCACGGCTGCCGGTGCGATCCCCGCTGGAATCAACTTGATTGTGCCGGCGGTGGCAGCCGGTAGCTATGGGGTGCGGGCTGACATACCTTCGGGTGGGTCGGTTGAAGCTTCGGCAAGCTTCACCGTATCTTCGCCCAGTATTACCTTAAGTCCCAACTCGGGCGTACCCGGCAAGGTCATTACAATTACCGGCAGCAGCTTTGCGCTAAATACTGTTGGTGTGGTCGGTTTTGACAGCAATGGCAACGGCGCCATAGACCCTGGCGAACCTCAGGTGGCGGTGACGACCACGGCTGCCGGCGCTATCCCCGCTGGAATCATCTTGACTGTGCCGGCGGTGGCAGCCGGAGTTTACCAGGTGCTGGCTGACATACCTTCGGGTGGGTCTGTTGAAGCCTCGGCAAACTTTACTGTAAGCGCCAGAAGCATAACATTGAGTCCCGCCTCGGGAACATCAGGGACTGCAATAACAATTTCCGGCAGCGGCTTTGCGCTAAATACTGTTGGTGTGGTCGGTTTTGACAGCAATGGCAACGGCGCCATAGACCCTGGTGAGCCTCAGGTGGCGGTGACGACCACGGCTGCCGGCGCTATCCCCGCTGGCATCACTCTGACAGTCCCAACGGTAGCCGCCGGAGTTTACCAGGTGCTGGCTGACATACCTTCGGGTGGGTCTGTTGAAGCCTCGGCAAACTTTACTGTATCGACTCCGAGTCTCACCTTGAGCCCCAATACGGGGGTGGCGGGCACAGTGATCTCCGTTACCGGCAGTAATTTCGCCCTGAATACTGCTGGTGTGGTCTGGTTTGACAGCAATGGCAATGGTGCTATAGATCCTGGTGAGCCTCAGGTGGCGGTGACGACCACGGCGGCCGGCGCTATCCCCGCTGGCATCACTCTGACAGTCCCAGGAGTGACACCAGCTGTTTACTCGGTACGGGCTGACATACCTTCGGGTGGGTCTGTTGAAGCCTCGGCAAACTTTACTGTATCGACTCCGAGTCTCTCCTTGACCCCCAATACGGGGGTGACAGGCACAGTGATCTCCGTTACCGGCAATAATTTCGCCCTGAATACTGCCGGTGTGGTCTGGTTTGACAGCAATGGTAATGGTGCCAGAGACCCTGGCGAGCCTCAGGTGGCGGTGACGACCACGGCGGCCGGCGCTATCCCCGCTGGCATCACTCTGACAGTCCCAACGGTCGCCGCCGGAGCTTACCAGGTGCTGGCTGACATACCTTCGGGTGGGTCTGTCGAAGCCTCGGCAAGCTTCACCATACCTTCGCCCAGTATAGTCTTAAGTCCCACCTCGGGAACATCAGGGACCCTAATAACAATTACCGGCAGCGGCTTTACGCCGAATACTGCCGGTAAGGTCGGTTTTGACAGCAATGGCAATGGTGCCATAGACCCTAGCGAGCCTCAGGTGGCGGTGACGACCACGGCTGCCGGCGCTATCCCCGCTGGCATCACTCTGACAGTCCCAGGAGTAACACCAGCGATTTACTCGGTACGGGCTGACATACCTCTGGGTGGGCCTGTTGAAGCCTCGGCAAACTTTACTGTATCTTCACCCAGTGTAACCTTGAACCCCATCTTGGGGGTACCCGGCACCGTAATAACAATTACCGGCAGCGGCTTTACGCCGAATACTGCCGGTAAGGTCTGGTTTGATACCAATCGTGATGGTGTCATCGACCCTAGTGAGCCCCAGGTGGCGGTGACGACCACCGTTGCCGGTGCTATCCCCGCTGGAATCACTCTGACAGTCCCAGGAGTGACACCAGCGATTTACTCGGTACGGGCTGACATACCTTTGGGGGGGTCTGTTGAAGCCTCGACAAACTTTACTGTATCGACTCCGAGTCTCACCTTGACCCCCAATACGGCGGCGGCAGGTACAATGGTCTCCGTTACTGGCAGCAATTTCGCCCTGAATACTGCTGGTGTGGTCGGTTTTGACAGCAATGGCAACGGCGCCATAGACCCTGGCGAGCCCCAGGTGGCGGTGACGACCACGGCTGCCGGTGCTATCCCTGGCGGGGTCTTCCTGACTGTGCCGTCGGCGGCGCCCGGAGCTTACCAGGTGCTGGCTGACATACCTTCGGGTGGGTCTGTTGATGCCGTGGCAAGCCTCACTATACCTTCGCCCAGTGTAACCTTAACTCCCAACTCGGGCGTACCTGGCCGGATCATAACAATTACCGGCAGCGGCTTTGCGCCGAATGCTGCTGGTATGGTCGGTTTTGACAGCAATGGTAATGGCGTCATAGACCCTGGCGAGCCTCAGATGGCGGTGACGACCACGGTTGCCGGTGCTATCCCCACTGGAATCATCTTGACTGTGCCGGCGGTGGCAGCCGGAGTTTACCAGGTGCTGGCTGACATACCTTCGGGTGGGTCTATTGATGCTGTGGTAAGCTTCACCGTACCTTCGCCCAGTGTAACCTTAACTCCCAACTCGGGGGTATCCGGTACCGCAATAACAATTACCGGCAGCGGCTTTGCGATAAATACTGCTGGTGTGATCGGTTTTGACAGCAATGGTAATGGCGCCATAGACCCTGGTGAGCCTCAGGTGGCGGTGACGACCACGACTGCCGGTGCAATCCCCTCTGGAATCATCTTGACTGTGCCAGCGGTGGCACCTGGCACCTATGGGGTGCTGGCTGACATACCTTCGGGTGGGTCGGTTGAAGCTGTGGCAAGCTTCACCATACCTTCGGCCAGTGTAACCTTAACTCCCAACTCGGGCGTACCCGGCAAGGTCATTACAATTACCGGCAGCGGCTTTAAGCCAAATACTGCAGGTGTGGTCTGGTTTGACAGCAATAGCAATGGTGCCATAGACCCTGGCGAGCCTCAGGTGTCAATGACGACCGCGGCTGACGGTACTATCCCCGCCGGAATCATCTTGACTGTGCCAGCGGTGGCAGCCGGAGCTTACCACGTGTTGGCTGACATACCTTCGGGTGGGTCTGTTGAAGCCTCGGCAAACTTTACTGTATCGACTCCGAGTCTCACCTTGAGCCCCATAACGGCGGTGGCAGGTACAGTAATCTCAGTTACCGGCAGCAATTTCGCCCTGAATACTGCTGGTGTGGTCTGGTTTGACAGTAATGGCAATGGTGCCATAGACCCTGGTGAGCCTCAGG
>Ga0187885_10001747_pt1 | contig 23183 bp, 16 predicted proteins | sample June2016WEW_20_1_3_FD_132970 | JGI IMG/M metagenome (GOLD analysis project Ga0187885, IMG submission 132970) | Peatland microbial communities from SPRUCE experiment site at the Marcell Experimental Forest, Minnesota, USA - June2016WEW_20_100 | ecosystem: Environmental > Terrestrial > Soil >... | reverse complement strand
GATGATGTGTTTTTTGAAATTGTCGTTGATGTGTTCAATCATCGCCGCGAGCGTGGTGGACTTGCCGCAGCCGGTCGTCCCTGCCAGAAGCACGATGCCCCGCGGCGATTCCGCGACTTTTTTAATCTGCTCCAGCAAGCCAAGTTCTTCAAAGCTTGGCACGTGCGTTTTGACGAAACGCATCGCCAGACACCATTGGCCGCGCTGCTGAAACAAATTGGTGCGAAACCGGCCGACGCCCGAAACAAAATAGGAAAAATCAATTTCACGCTCTTCCTCCAACCGCTTGCGCAAATGGGGTGGCGTGATGGCCTCGACGATTTTTGCCATCCATTCCACCGTCGGGAAGGGCGAATCCACCGCGATTAATTCGCCGTTAATGCGAATAATAACCGGCATGCCGTTTTTCAGGTGCACGTCCGAGGCCGCGCCCTCGACTGCTGTTTTCAAAATGCGATAAAAAGCTTCCATGAGCACAGATTAGCAAATTCGTCTTCAAACGCCAGCCGAGAAAAACACTGGCGACTTTTCGCCGCGTCAATGCTATAAAGCTGCGCATGTCGAAGCATCGTATTGGAATCATCGGCGGCACGGGACTTTACAACATTGAAGGTTTCACGAACCAGAAATGGGTGAAAGTCAAAACACCCTTCGGCCCACCGTCGGATGATTTGCTCACAGGCAGGCTGGCCGGACGCGATGTGGTTTTTCTGCCCCGACATGGCCGCGGCCACCGCATTTTGCCGGGCGAGCTGAATCATCGCGCCAACATCTGGGCGATGAAAAAGCTCGGCGTTGCCTGGATCATCAGCGTCAGCGCAGTCGGTTCATTACAGGAGAAATACAAACCGTGCGACATTGTGCTCATTGACCAGTTTTTTGACCGTACCAAGCGCGGTTTTGAACACACGTTTTTTGGACGCGGCATCGTGGCGCACGTCGCGTTCGCGCATCCGATTTGCGGGGAATTGCGCCGGATTCTTTTGAAAATCGCGCGTGATTGCAAAGCTCAAGCCCATGATGGCGGCGCTTACGTTTGCATGGAAGGCCCTGCGTTCAGCACACGAGCCGAGTCATTGACCAATCACCACGCCGGTTACGATGTGATTGGCATGACCAATCTCGGCGAAGCCAAATGCGCCCGTGAAGCTGAAATTGCCTATGCCACGCTGGCAATGGTGACGGATTATGACTGCTGGAAGGAAGACGGGGAACACGTCACGCTCGAAATGATTTTGCATAATCTTCATCGCAATGCGGAGATTGCCAGGCAAATCGTCGCCCGCGCCATTTTGCAGATTCCCGCCAAGCCGGATTGGCCGTGCCACTCCGTGTTGAAAAATGCGATACTGACCGACAAAAAACTCTGGCCGACGAAAACGAAGAAGGAATTGGAACCGATTTTGAAAATGTATCTGTGACCGGGATTTTGACCGGCCAGTCATCTATTGTTTGCCGCCATTCAAAAGCATTTGCTTCTGATCGTCAGGCAACGAAGTGTTCAAAAGCCACTTTTGCGCAGCTGCCGGATCAACCTGCAGCCATTGCCGCGCAACATTTTGGATGGCGGAATTCCGCTGGACGGGGTCGCTCAAAGATTCCGCCCACGGCGCGGCCCTGTCGGGATATTGCAAGGCGATTTGATTGACATAGGACTGGACCGCGCCTTGTTTGGCACTGTCGTCGGGCAGGGAATTCAACCATTGACCGGCGGCAAACGGGTCACTTTTCGCCCAACTGGAAATGATATTTTGAAAGGCATTATCCCTTGTGTTGCCTGCTGGAAACGCAGCCGCCCAATTGGCCGCGGATTGCGGGTCTGATTGCGACCATTGCGAAACCACTGATATCGCAGCGCTGCTTTGCGTGTCACCGGCAGGCAGTGAAGCGACAAACTTCGCAGCATCGCGCGGCGAATTTTGCGCCATGCCGGAAACCAAGCCCGAAATGAAAGCATTCTTTGCCGCGCCTTCGGGCATGGATTGCAGCCATGTCATCGCCGCCTTCGGATCATTTTGCGCCCAGGAACTGGCCGCGCTGGTATAAAAACTGTTTTGCGCGCCGCCTGATTGCAGGCTTTTGGCATACTGCATCGCGCCTTGCGGATCGGTTTGCACCCACTGCGAAATCATGTCGTTCAGGACGTTTTGTTTCGCGCGGCCGTCCGGCATGTTTTGCGCCCACGCCACAGCGGCTTTCGGTTCTGTTTCAGCCCAACTGCCGGCCACCGTGCCGATGGCGGATTCACGCTCGTCCCGACTGACCAGCGCGTTTGCGTAGGTCATGGCGGCCTGCGGATTGGTCTCCGCCCAGGACGAGAGCAATCCGCTGCGCACACCCACTCGCGGGGACTTCGGCAGATTTGCATCCACAAAAGCCAGCAACGGCGGGATGTTGGTGGGATCAAGGTTATCAAGAATTCTGTGCCACTCCCAATCGCGGCGCCAATCGCCGTTTTTCATCTCCAGAATTTTTACCTCGATTTCAGCAAGCAAGGTTTTGTTGCTCGTTCCGGCCTTCCTGAAAATTTCAGACTGGCTGCCCGATGGATTTTTAGCCGCTGACAGCGACGAAGGACGCTTGTTCGCCGCCTTGGCCGAAACTTTGTGCGAACTGGCTGACGCGACGCTGTGCCGGCCCAACCAATAACCGGCGTCCAACATTAGTAACGCAACCAGAACGAAAAAGATGACGCTTTTCGTTTTCATAAAACGTCGCTGACAAATGGAATCAGGTGTTACGATGGTTCACTTTGCGAAACCGTCAAGAAACAAATAGTGGCAGCCGGAGGGCTGGTTTCCTTGACCTCCAGCTTCAAAGCCGATAGACCTTGCGCTGCAAACGAATCAACGATCATGCCAAAGAAAACCATCATCAAACCTGCGAAATCACCCGCCGCAGTCGGTCCTTACAACCATGCCGTGCGGATTGGCGATTTGCTTTTTTGCGCCGGGCAAATTCCCATTGATCCCGCAACCGGGAATCTGATTTCCGGTGATATCAAGACGCAAACCGAACGCGTGCTTCAAAATGTCAAAGCCATTCTCGACGACCAAAAATTGACATTTACCAATGTCATCAAAAGCACGGTGTTTCTGACCAATCTCGCTGATTTTGCCAGCATGAACGAAATTTACTCGAAACATTTCACCAGCGATTTTCCGGCGCGCTCAACCGTTCAAGTCGCCGCGCTGCCGAAAGGTGCGAACGTGGAAATTGAAGTCATCGCACATTTTTAATGGTAGGGCGCGATGTCCCCATCGCGCCGCGGCGCGCTCGGAGAGCGCGCCCTACCTTTGAAATCATAAATTGAAAATGAAAAAAACGTGGCGTGAGAAACTAGCGGACAACAAAGGGTTGCCGCGAGTCAGCAAAGTCAGCGGCAAGATGACCAAGCGCTGGGGCGTGGGTATTTTCGTGATTCCCGCACCGCTGGAAGTGGACACCTTGATGAAGCAGATACCCAAAGGCCGTGTGGTCACCATCAACGAACTTCGTGCAGTGCTGGCGGCAAAACACAAGGCGGATTTTGCCTGTCCAATTACCACTGGTATTTTTTCGTGGATCGCCGCGCACGCAGCCGCTGAGGCCGAAGCCGAAGGTGCAAAACGCATCACACCCTACTGGCGCACGCTCAAAACCGGGGGCGAACTGAATCCAAAATATCCCGGCGGCGTTGAAAGCATCGCCAAACGTTTGCGCGCTGAAGGGCATAAAATTGTCCAAAAAGGCAAACGCTTTTTCATTCCTGATTATCAGCGGGCGCTCTTCGCCAAACTACACTGAAACTTTATGCAAATTGCTGCCGGAATCCAACTTGCCATCGCTGCGCTCGCCGGACTTGTCGTCGGCTGGCTGATTGGACGCGCGCGCGGTGGCAGCCAAGCTGCTGATTTTACTCCGTTACTGAATGCTTTGGAAAAAGGCAACGAACGAACGGAGCGTGCAGTAAAGGATGAAATTGCGCGCCAACGCGAGGAGATCGCCACCCAATCGCGTGCGCTGCGAGAAGAGTTGAGCGCCTCGCTCAAAAATGCAGGTGATTCGATAGTCAATAGTCTCGGGGAAATTGGCAAGGCACAGCATGGTCAGTTGGAGACCTTTTCAAGTCAGATGGCTAAATTGGTCGAAAGCAATGAAAAAAAATTGGGTGAATTGCGGACGGCTGTAGAAGTGAAACTCACACAAATTCAAACGGACAACTCCGCAAAGCTGGAAGAGATGCGGAAGACGGTGGATGAAAAACTTCAAGGCACACTTGAGAAACGGCTGGGCGAGTCGTTTAAACAGGTCAGCGAACGGCTAGAGCAAGTTCACAAAGGATTGGGTGAGATGCAAAGCCTCGCCACGGGTGTCGGCGATCTGAAAAAAGTGCTCACCAACGTAAAAATGCGTGGAACGTGGGGCGAAATGCAACTGGGAAACCTGTTGGAACAAATCCTTACGCCGGAACAATACGCACAAAACGTTGTCACCAAGCAAGGTAGTGCAGAACGGGTCGAGTTTGCGATCAAACTACCGGGACGAGACGCAAAAGATGGGAAGACAGTTTGGCTGCCGATTGACGCTAAATTTCCCAAGGAGGATTACGAACGGCTGGTGGAAGCTTCGGAACGCGCGGATACGGATGCAGTTGAACAAGCCACGAAACAACTTGAGACACGAATCAAAGCCGAGGCCAGCGACATCCGCGACAAATACCTTGATCCACCGAATACAACCGATTTCGGAATCCTGTTTCTGCCAACGGAAGGTTTGTATGCCGAGGTATTGCGCCGCCCCGGCTTGCTGGACATGCTGCAACGTGAATTTCGCGTTACGGTTACCGGACCGACTGTCTTGGGTGCGCTCTTGAACAGTCTACAGATGGGTTTCCGCACGCTGGCAATCGAAAAACGTTCCAGCGAAGTCTGGGAAGTTTTAGGTGCCATCAAAACGGAGTTCGGTAAATTCGGCGGCATCATCGAGAAGGTTCATAAAAAACTGCAAGAAGCCAGCAATGTGATCGACTCCGCCGCAAGCCGCACCAGAGCCATTGAGCGAAAATTGCGAACCGTGGAAGGATTGCCCGCAAATGAAGCGACCGCGTTGTTGGGTGAAGCCGAACCAGTGCCGCCAGAAACGGATGAGGCCCCGAGCTGAAGCAAAAACGACATTGCGCCTGCCACCGGAAACCTGAGCCGGCGGATTCAATTCATTTTAACCGCCAAGACGCAGGAAATTTCAACCACGGATGGATGGGAATGCAATAATGTGGCCAGGCCATTTTTGCGGCTTTTACGGCGCCCTCGTCGGGATTCTCTTGACGGGCTGGGCTTATTGTGGTGCAATGATAGTGTGAGAGTGGCTAAAGTCGCATTTGTCGCGCTCGGAATCCTTGCTTCAATGTTTTTTCCGTCAGCCTCAATTTGGGGCGCCACGATCCGGGATGATGAGCCGGACAGCAGTTATCTGGCCCTTGCCGCCAGCCCGGAATACGCTCCGGTTGGAACATTTGTCAACAGTTGGGGTTATACCGGCTGTGCCACGCTCATCGCACCGGACTGGGTGCTGACTGCCGCGCACATGCTGACTGCCGCCAGTTCCGGGACTTTCACCATCGACGGAACTTCCTATACCTCGACCCAACTTATCCGTAATCCGGGCTGGAACAGCAGCAATCCGTTCGGCGGTTACGATTTTGGTCTCGTGCATCTCAGCTCACCGGTAGTGGGTATTACTCCGGCGACGCTCTACACCGGGTCATCGGATGTGGGGCAGATCGGAACATTTGTCGGATACGGCTTCACGGGGACGGGCCTGACCGGCTGGACAACCCTTGATGGCCAGAAGCGCGCCTTTCAAAACGTCATTGATGGAAACTTCGGCAATCCCTCCCTGGTGCTGGGCAGCGATTTTGACAGCCCGCACACGACCGCGTACAACACTTTTGGAGATGCAACACCGCTGACTCTGGAAGGCTGCGTGGCGCCGGGCGACAGTGGTGGTGGCGTGTTTATTACAATTGACTCGCAAACCTATTTGGAAGGCGTGATATCCTTCGTCGCGGCCACCGATGGCAATGCCAATGCCAGTTATGGCGACGCCAGCGGTTTCGGACGGGCCTCAGCCTTCGTTCCTTGGATAACAAACGAGATGGTCCCTGAACCCTCAGCCTCAACACTGCTGATTGGAGCGGGTCTTGTCATGCTTTTGGGGCGTTGTCGCCGGAAGTAAAACAAAACGGCGCGGATTTGTTTTGAAAGCCTTGCAGAAAATTTGTTGACTAAGTTGCCTTGGTAGCGTATAAATTCACTGATTTGGTAGTTGTGTGGCACAACGTCAAGCCATGGTTCCTCACCAATTAGTTGTGCCGCAGGGGAAGTTGTGTGCTTTATATTGTGGTTTTTGCTTTACTTAATCCGACAACTTTGGTTGTCTGAATACAGTTTAAGAGCATGTATCTTAAAAACTTGACGCTGTTTGGCTTCAAGTCCTTCGCGGACAAGACCGCGTTGAACTTCCAGCCCGGCGTCACTGCCATCGTCGGCCCGAACGGCTGCGGCAAATCCAATGTCTCCGACGCCATCCGCTGGGTGCTTGGCGAGCAATCCGCCAAGGCGTTGCGCGGCGGTGAAATGGCGGATGTGATTTTCAACGGCACGGACAGCCGCAAGCGAATGGGCATGGGCGAGGTTTCACTCACGCTTGGTGACGTGGATGAGGAACATCTGCAAGCGGCGGGCGTCGAGGTCGCTTACAACGAAGTCACGCTCACGCGCCGGATTTTCCACGATGGCAACAGTGAGTATTTTTTGAACCGCACATCGTGCCGGCTCAAGGATATCCAGCAGCTTTTCATGGGCACGGGCGTCGGGCGGACGAGTTACAGCATTTTGGCGCAGGGTCACATCACGCAGATTCTTTCGAGCAGGCCTGAAGACCGCCGGATTATTTTTGAGGAAGCCGCCGGCATCACGAAATTCAAGAGCCAGAAGAAGGAATCGCTCCGCAAACTCGAATACACCGAACAAAATCTTTTGCGCATCGCCGATCTCGTTCGCGAGGTGAAACGGCAAATCGGCTCGCTCCAGCGCCAGGCCGGCAAGGCGCGCCGCTACAAACAAATCCAGACGGAACTGCAACATCTCGACACCCAGCTCGCGCGGCACCAGTTCGACGTGTTGCAGGCCGAAATCACCGGGAAACAGGCTGCTGCCGGCCAATTGCGCGGCGAGATTGAAGCCGCGTCCGCGAGTGTGTTGAAGTGCGAAAACGAAATCGCGCAACTCCGCGAACGGCTTTCGGGGCTGGAACATGAAGTTGCCGGGAAACAGCAGCGCGGGCTTGAGTTGAAGGGCGAAATGGACCGGCACGAAAGCCGGATCCACTTCAACGAGGAACGTCTGCGCGAGCTCGCGTCGCAAAATTCCAGGGCGCTGGCGGACATCACACAGGCCGAGGGACGCTGCCGCGCCGCCGGGGAAGAACTGGCGAATGTGAAGCAGCATTTGTCCAGGTCCGAAGCTGCGCTCGCTCAGCATCGTCTGACGCTGGAGACGAAACAATTGGCGTTGACCAGGGTCGAGAAGGATTTGAAGAAACGGCAGGAGTCATTGCGCGAAGCGCAATCCGCCGCGTTCGCCGCCGCGCAGGATTTGACGCGCATCCGCAACGAAATCACCGCGCTTGATTTGCAAAAGCAGGGCAACGTTGTCCGGCTTGAGAAATTGTCAGCGGAAAAAGTCCAGCTTGAGGGAGAGCGCACGCGGCTCGAAGTGCAGTTGCAGGAATTTTCAGCAAGCGTTGATGTGGGAAGACTGGACGCGCAAACCAAACGCGGCTCGGTTGAGCAGCGGCAGAATCAGTTGGGCGAAGTGCAAACGGAGTTGCAGCAATTGTCCGCCGAACATGATCAATTTTTGCAACAGGAGGCGGAAAAACGTTCACGTCTCAACGTGTTGGAGCAGCTTGAGGGTTCGCGCGAAGGTTTTGCCGCGGGCCCGGTGGCAGCATTGCGCCGTTCGCGCTCGGTAATGGGCTCGCTCGCCGATCGCATACGCGTGCCGGATGCTTATGTCGTGGCGATTGAAAATGCGCTCGGCCATCACCTGCAACTTGTCCTCACCGAGCAACCTGAATCCGCGCAGGAAATTCTCGCCGATTTGAGCGCCAACAAGGTCGGTCGCGCCAGCGTCGCTGCGCTTTCCATGAAATATCGCGACGAAAAACAACTTGCGTTTGAAGGTGACATGGCGCCACCCAAAAACAATGGCGCGGCGCAGAAAACTTTGGAGAAAGGCCAAATCGTTCACGCCTTGAGCGTGGTTCAGGCCGAACCCTCCGTGGAAAAACTCCTGAAAGCGCTGCTCGGCCGCACCTTCATTGCCTCCGACCTCGTCACCGCCACGGAGCAAATTCAAAACGGCCACGGGGGTTGCGATTTTGTGACGTTGACCGGCGATTTGTTGAGCCGGCACGGCGTTTACACCGGCGGTTATTTGAATGGCAACGGCAACAGCAGGGCGCCCTCGTCCATTTTGGGACGCAAAAATCAAATCACGGAACTTCAAACTGAAGTTGACAAAATTCAAAATCGCGTTGCCGAAATAAATCGTCGCCGCGGCGAGCTGTTGAACGAGCAGATGGAATTACAGGCTGGTTTGCTGCGGGAACAAACGGAATTACGCGAACAGGAAGTCGCCCTCGCCACACGCGAAGGCGAATTCAACGCGTTGCAGAATTCAAACCGGCTGTTGCGCCAGAAAATCGAGACGGTCGTTTTCGAAATTCAAAGCCTCGGCGCACATGAACAGGAAGGTCTGCAGAAACGCAATGCGCTGGCAGCACAGTTGAACGAGCTTGAAACATGTGAGCGCACCAATCAGGAAAATGTCGCAGCGTTCATCACTGAATTGGAGAACCTGCGTCAGCAGCGCGACGCTGCGAACACCACGCTGACCGAAAGTAAAGTCGCATTTGCAGCGGAAGAACAATTGACCGCATCGTTCCGCCAGCAACAACAGGCTTTGGAACAACGCATCCGCGAGTTGACGCAGACGACGGAGCAGCGGCGCAATGAAGTTTCCTCGTTTATTGGACGCAAAGAACAGGCGGAGTCGGAAATTCAGGATTCGCGGGCGCAAACCGTGCGTTTGCAACACGAGCGCGAACAGGTCAACGGACAGACTGCCGGGTTGCTTGGCCAAAAGAGTTCACAGGAGACGGAAATCACGACGCGCGATGAAAATTTGCACGAACAGCGGCGGCAGTTGACGCAATGGCAGGAACAGCGCGGCGCGGTGGAGATTGAATTGGCGCAGAAAAACATGACCGTCCAAAACCTCCGCGAGCGCGTTCAGCAAAAATACCGCGTCAATCTCGACGACGTTCGCAGCGAGTGCATCACCATCACGCTTGCCGACGAAGGGCCGGCAAAAGTGCACGTGATGACACCGGAAGAAATGGCCGCTGCAGGCGCTTCCACGGATTGGAACGCCGTTGCGCAGCAGATTGAGGCGCTGCAAAAGCGGCTCGACGAAATCGGCCCGGTCAATCTCGTGGCCATCGAGGAATACGATGAAACCGAGCAGCGTTATCAATTTCTTGCCAGGCAGCACGATGATTTGGTTTCGGCCAGGGCGCAGTTGCTCGAAGTCATCAGCCGCATCAATGTCCAGACACGGCAGATGTTCACGGAGACGTTTGAGAAAATCCGCGGGAATTTCCGTGTGATGTTCGTTGAGGTTTTTGGCGGCGGCAAGGCGGATTTGATTTTGTCGGATGAAGGCGACGTTTTGGAGAGTGGCATTGACATCGTCGCGCGCCCGCCGGGCAAACAATTGCAAAGCATCTCACTGCTGTCCGGCGGCGAACAGACGATGGTGGCGGTGGCGCTGCTGTTTTCGATTTATCAGGTCAGGCCGAGTCCATTCTGTGTGCTGGACGAATTGGACGCGGCGCTGGACGAACCGAACATCAACCGTTTTGTCCGCCTTTTGCAACGGTTCCTCGCGCATTCGCAGTTCATCATCATCACGCACAACAAACGCACCATCGGCATGGCCGACATACTCTACGGCGTGACGATGGAAGAACACGGCGTCAGCAAAATCGTCAGCATGAAATTTCACAAGGGGAACGAACCGGCAACCGTTCCCGAAGATGCCGACGTCGTGATGGCGAAATGAATTTCTTCTTGGTGGAGGGTCGGGGTTGCCAATTCCGCGATGCAGACAGGGATATGCTCGTCCCGCCACTGTTATAACCATTGACTTTCCCTGTTAAAGAAGCGTAACTGAATACCTATGAATTCACTAACCAGTCTATCACCTCAACAATTGCGCAGGGCAGCAGCGTTAAAAGGGAAAATCCAATCGCTGGAAAAAAGGTTTAACCAGTTATTGGGTTCTTTAACCAAATCTGTCGCTCGTGCAGTTCCGAGAAAGAAATGGAAGATGAGTGCGGCAGGCAGAGCGAAGATTTCTGCTGCGGCCAAAGCAAGATGGGCAAAGGTTAAGGGGCGGAAGTTGTCGGTGAAGCGGGCCAGGAAAGCCACAAGGAAGATGAGCGCTGCGGCCAAAGCCAGACTCTCAGCCAAGATGAAAATGATTTGGGCCAGGAGAAAAGCCAGGAAGTCCAAATAAGAGGCGGTTGGGTCGAAGCTCGACGCGCATCTATTTTTGTTTGTTCCGGCCCGCCTTCGCTACGCTACGGCGCGGCAGCCCCGAAAGCATTCGGGGCTGGTGCCGGTGGTGAGACTCGAACTCACACGACTTTTTACGGTCCCAGGATTTTAAGTCCTGTGCGTCTGCCATTTCGCCACACCGGCCTCTGCTTGAAAACGCTAGTCGTGAATTTGGATAAATGAAAGCGCGAACTTCGCGGACATTGTTTCTCAAACCCGCCGGAATTTTTCTTCCCGTCGTGACACGCCATGCCATGTCATTTAGCCTTCATCCATGCAGCAAACGACGCTGACGCAAAGCCATCCGCCGTTTTCCGGGCCAGGCCTTCGAGCGCGGATTGATTTCGCACCGGCAGGAATTGGAAGTTGTGAGTTGTGATTTGAGGAAACAAGCCAGATGAATTCGTCCGGGAACCAAAACAACGCAGGCTGGAAATCCGGGCTTGCCCGCGCATTGACCAACCCCGTCTTCATTTGCCTGCTGCTGGCCGCGGTGACGCTGGTTGTTTACTGGCCGGTCAAAAATTGCGATTTTGTGGATTACGATGACCCGGACTATTTCACGTCCAATCCTCACGTTCTAAACGGCCTGACGGCGGCGAATGTCACTTGGGCTTTTACCACCAGTCACGCCTCCAACTGGCATCCGCTGACGTGGCTGTCGCTGATGCTGGATGCGGAATTGTTTGGCCAGGGACCCGCCGGGCCGCATTTGACAAACCTGTTGTTTCACGCCGCCAACACGGTCCTGCTTTTTCTGTTGTTCCGGTGTTTGACGGGGGCGGTCTGGCGGAGCGCCCTGGTGGCGGCGTTGTTTGCCCTGCATCCGATGCACGTTGAATCCGTGGCGTGGGTTTCGGAGCGCAAGGACGTTTTGAGCACGTTCTTCGGATTGTTGTCGTTGGGGGCGTGGGAGCGATACGTGGAGAAGTCCCAAGTCCAAAATCCCAAGTCCAAAGTTTTCTATGGCCTGGCGTTGGGGTGTTTTGCGCTGGGCCTGATGAGCAAGCCGATGCTGGTGACACTGCCGTTTGTGATGCTGTTGATGGACTGGTGGCCGTTGGAGCGGTTCAAGGTTCAAGGTTCAAAGTTCAAGGTTCAAAGTTTGGTTTGGGAAAAGATCCCGTTTTTTGTCCTGAGCGCTGTTTCGTGCGTCGTGACGTTCATTGTGCAGCAAAAAAGCGGCGCGGTCGCAAAACTGGCGAGATTTTCCGCTTCGGCGCGAATCGACAACGCCTTCGTTTCCTACGCCCGCTATTTGGAAAAGACGTTCTGGCTGGCCACGCTCGCCAATCCCTATCCGTATGTGGAGCACTGGCCGTGGGCATGGGTGTTGTTTGCCGTGGCGCTCTTTGTCGGTCTTTGCGTTGCCGCCATCTGGCTGGGGCGGAAATTTCCCTTTGGATTCACGGGCTGGTTTTGGTTCGTCGGAACCCTGGTTCCCGTGATCGGCCTGATTCAGGTCGGCGGCCAGTCCATGTCCGATCGTTACAGTTATCTGCCGTTGATCGGCCTGTTCATCGTGCTGGTCTGGGGCGGCGCGGAAGCGTGCGCCCGATGGCACGTTCCCCGGCGGGTGGTCATCTCCGGGGTCATGATCGTTTTGATTGCCTGTGCGGTCAGGACTCGAAGCCAGTTGAACTTCTGGCACGACGACGAGACTCTCTTTCGCCATGCGATGGCCGTGACCAAAAACAATTATATCGCCACCGTCAACCTCGGGACATGGTTCTCGAAAAAGGGACAGATCAAGGACGCGTTGGACTGTTATTACCTGGCGTTGCAGATGAATCCGTCAGATGCCAGTGTTTTATACGATGTGGGCAATGGCTTCGCCAAGTTCGGCAAATGGGATGAAGCCATCGCCAATTACCGCCACGCCCTGCAAGTCACTCCGGATCAGGCCGACATCCTAAACAACTTGGGCTTTGCGCTGGCGACGAAGAAACAATTTGCCGATGCCATTGTGTGTTTCGAGGCGGCGTTGAAACTGAATCCGGATTACGCTGACGCCCACAACAATCTCGCCACGGTTTTGTTCATGGAAAAACGGTTTGAGGAAGCCGCGCGGCATTACCGCGAAGCCCTCCGCATCACGCCCAACAACCCGCAGTTCTACAGCAACCTCGGCGACGCGCTCGTGCGGCTGGGGCAGGTGGCCGAGGCCGTGAAGTGCTATCAGGAAGCGTTGCGATTGAAACCAAGCGACGAGCGGATCAAAACCAAACTGCGGGCGTTGGGCGCACAAATCTCAAATTAAAATTCGAATTGCGCCGTCACGGCCAAGCGCGGCGATCAAATTATAAACGTCCTGTCGCAGACAAAACGCTACATCGTCGCGCAATTCGGGAATCGCCAGCAATCGCCGCGCATTTTCCGCTCCGGAAACGGCGGCGAACAGATTGGACTTCGCTTTCCGGCAGGCGTTGAGGGCGGTTTCGACGGAATCTGAAACCGCAAGCCTGCTGGAATCGCGCAACAACATTTCGCCCAATGCGCCCGCCGCCAGCACATCCTCGTTGGCGATGTTTTCGCGCGTGCCCGCACACACGAGCAGCACCTCCGACGGGCAAAGCTGCCGAATAAATTTCGCCGTCGTCGTGAGATTCAAAAATGAGGCGGCCAAAACCATTTTTGCGCCCGCGCAGGCGCGCAGCGCGCGGGTGCCGTTCGTCGTCGTCGAAACAATGGTTTTGCCGCGGACCTTTTCCGGCGTGTATTCGCGCGGCGAGTTGCCGAGATCAAAATCAATGCCGCCGGTCTGCGCGGCGCGGATGCGCACGCTGTTTCGTTCGCCGCCGAGCAAAACGTCCGGCTGTTTTTTCCGAATGGCCAGCGCCTCGGAAATTTCGCTTACGGGAATGATGGCCTTTGAGCCATTGTGCAGCGCGGTCACAAACGTGCTCGTGGCGCGCAACACATCGAACACAACGCAAACGGTTTCAGCTAAATTGCGTTTCGCGAGCGCGGGCAATTCCGCCGGTGTCAAAATAACTTCGATTTGTGTCATAAATTCTTTCGGAGGGACGAGCTCTGCGAGTCCCTAAATTTCCAACAAATCAAAACCAGTCAGGGTCTCGTATAACTCAACCCTCCGATTTAACGCGTGGAATTTTATTTCATTTTTGTCCGCATGTAATGGAAAAGATATTGCTGCGCATAACCGGCGTGTGGACCGAAATGTGTAGCGGCGAAATGGTGCAGATGTCTTGCGGTCACATGGCGGCGTGGAAAATAAAGTTTGCGCAATGCGCGTCCAACCCAAACATCCACCGGAAACGCGGAATCGAAACCGCAGGCAAATAGCAAAACGCAATCGGCAATTTTGTCGCCGACACCATGCAATTTCACTAATTCCGCCCGCGCTTCAGTCAATGGCAAATATCGCAGCCGGTTTAAATCGAATTTCCCATCGGCGATTCGCCGGGCGGCAGCGAGCAAATAAGACGCGCGAAAACCCATCTTGCAAGCGCGCAACTGGGCTTCGGTTGCTCGTGCGATTATCTCCGGTGCTGGAAATGTGTGATAGCAATCGATTAAAACCGATGGCCGCGGCGCAAGCCGCTCGCCAAAACATTCACAAAGCAACACGATGATTTGCCGGATTTGGACGATTTGTTTTGTGGAAGACAGGATGAATGACGCCAGACATTCCCACGGGTCCTGGCGCAAAATGCGGAGTCCGCGACAGGCGGCGACAGCGGTTTGCATCGGCTCGTCTTTGGGAAAAGTTTTGAGCACGGCGGCCAGATTCACTTCGGTTTGCAAATAATCGCGCAGCCATTGCCAATCTTTCTGCGGCACGGCGGCTTCGGCACAAATGCCGTCGCGCGTTTGCGTCAGCCGCACCCAATGTTTTCCGACGATACCGCTCCATGAACCATTTTGTTCCCGCCAGCGGAAAGCCTGGCCGGAGTCCAGAGTAGCCGCCAAATCGTAATCGCGGACGCGCAGGAGGATTTTCGTTTCGGCCATTCTACTTCAAATTATAGCATGCCCAAAGGTGCTCGCGATGAAACACACGGTCGCCGATTTTGATTTCGCGCTCGCCGAGGTCGGTGACGGATTCAAACTGCTGCAAGAGCTGCGGCGGCATGGGCGGCGGCGGAATTTTGTAATACTCAATCGGCTGATGCATCAACCATTTCCAAAACCAGTCGCGCTCCAGCGGATAGGGGTCCACTTCACCGGCAAAAATGGCGTTCTGGCCTTTGCGGTGTTCGCGGTAGTCGTATTCCGGCCAGAAATAAAATTGATTTCCCGGCTTGTCCGAATCCATGGAATAAACGAGCGGTTCCGATTCAAGCGCCGCCTTCGCTTTGGGCAAATAAAATGAATACAGCCCGGTGATGCCGTAGTGGCTGCAAATGATGAACGCGGGTTTGCCTTCCTGTTGAAGTTTTTCGCGTTCCACTTCGGCAAACGCGGCGGCTTGTTTCCAGGCGCGCACGCGGCGCGATATGTCCTTTTCGCCGGGCAATAATTGTCCGGTGATTTTGCCGGCAAGATTGCTCTGATACACAATCGCAACGGCGAAGAAACCAAGCGCCAGCCCAATCGCCAAAAACGGTCTGGCGGCGCGACGCCGTTCATCCCAGTAGGCAACCATCAGGCAAAACAGCGGCAGGATGGCGGGCGCAATCCAGTTCGGCAAAACACGGGAGTGGAACGAGTAAAGCCAGTAGCCGAGAAAAACCGGCGCGCCCATGCAAAAAAAGTAGAGCCATAACCCCGACGCCTTGTGTCGGGGCACTTTCCAAAAGCCAATCATGGCCCAAAGCGCGCCGATGAAGAAAATCGGGTTCAACAACGCCAGTTCGGCAAAGGAGAAATCCCAAAAATAACGCAGCGTTGGTTTCCATTGCGAGTGCAGGCCGGCGTCACCCGCCACTTGATGGACGGTGGTCCAGCCGTGTTGCCAGTTCCAAATGACCACCGGCAGCGTGCAGAGCGAAAAAATCAGCAGCGCCAGCCACGGACCGGGCCGGCGCAGATGCGCGCGCGCCGCCGGGTAAAGCGCGAAGAAAACCGCCCAGCACACAATTTGATAGAGCGCGCTGTATTTGCAGAGAAAGCCGAGTCCCATCGCCAGGCCGACAACGAGCCAGTGGCGGGTTTGTCCGTCCGGTTGCGCCGCGCGCCAGCCCGCGATGAGCGCCCACATCCAGCACAAAACCAGCGGCGGGTCAATGGTCATCAGAATTGAGCCCACGCCAAGCAGCGGCGTGGCGGTGACGATGAGCAAAAGCCAGAAGGCGGCGCGCGCGTTGATTTCCCGTGCGAAGAAACGCAACACCATCACGCTCAAAATCGCCGCAAACAGCGGCGAAAAAAACCGGACGCCGAATTCTGTGTCGCCGAAAAGCGACGTGCCGGCGAACTGAATCAATGCGATGCCGGGCGGCTTGCTGCAATAAGAGAGCGCGAGATGCTTTGACCAGACCCATTGATACGCTTCGTCCTGGCTAAGCTGAATGATGCCGCTGGCGATGTAAATCCAGCGCGCGATGAGCAGGACAGAAATTAAAATGTAACCGAGGCGAAGCCATTCAATTTCGAATTGTGGATTGCGGATTGCGGATTTGGCAGAGTTTTGAGTTTCAGATTCCGGCTTCTGGCTTCTTTCTCCTTCATCCTTTCTTCTGCCTTCTGCCTTTATCAGCACCGGTATTTTTGCGTGCCAGAGCGGGAACCATTTTTTCCCAACCCAATTCCAAACGGTTTGCAATGCAATCACTCCGGCGGCGGCGTAACCCGCGCCCAAAATCGCCCCGGCCAGAACGTCGCCCGGATAATGAACGCCGTTGTAAACGCGCGAAAACGACACGGCCAGCGCCATCGGCAGCATGAACCAGAGACTGCGGCGATAAAAAAGAAACATCACCATCGTCATGGCGAACCAATTGGCCGCGTGCGATGAAGGCATGCTGCCGGAACCGGTGCAGCCCAGTCGTTCAATGACATCGGGCAGTGCCATGCACGGTCGCGGACGCATGACGGCATATTTGATGGTGTTGACGACGAGCGGATCGCCGAGCGCGACGACGAGAAAAACCATCAAAGCGCACAACCGCGCGCGGGCGTTTCCGAAACACAACGCGCCTACGATGACGGCGATGGCAAGCGAAACGAACCAGCGCATGACGCCATTGCCGCCGCTCAAAATCGGCATGAACCAATCGAAGAGCGGATTGCTCAACGAGCCATTGATGAAATGAAACAGGCTCGCGTCGAGCGTTTGCAGCCAATGCATGGTGCCAGTGTAGCTGGGAAAAGAGCAGGTTCAAAACCGAAACTTTTTCAACCACGGATGGACATCCATCCTCCGCAGTGCTGCTACGGAGGACAGGCAGATAAACACGGATTTGATTGGCCGCAAAAGGTGGGGTAATTCTTCATTCATCATTCTTCCTTCTACATTTTCCGATGGGATGTAGACGGCATGATGCCGTCCCAAATTTCCAAAACCAGAAACCGAACTGCGGATTGCGCCAAAAGGCAAAGCAGCGAGGCAGCTTAATTGGTCTGACTTTTGGAAGCTCCCTGGCTTTCGACGAACTTTTTGATTACCGCGATCTTCTGACGGAAAATTTGTTCACGGATCTGGCCGTCGGAATTGTTGCCGCCGAGGGGGATTTCGCAGACGAACTGCGAGCAATCCGCCGTCACCACGGCCATGTTCGGAGCGAATCCGCCTTCGTCCGGACCGGAGAAGCCTTTTCTCACCGCTCCGGGAACCTTGCCCAGTTCGCTTTCGTGCCGCACGAACACCAACACGAGGCTATCGTGAAAGGCGTCGTAAAAATAGGCCAGACCGCTGCCACCGCCTTGTCCCATCGGGTAGGAGGGCACAAACATACTGTCCCACTCCATGATGAAACCGAGCATCTTGTTTTCGGCCTTGGCCTTTTTCTTGGCCGCTTCCAGATTGTCCAGCGAGAAAGCCAAATCCTTTTTCAAATTAACCACATTATTCTGCCGGGCAAGGGCAAGTCCCATCTCATATGGGTCGTAATGGTATTTTTCCTTGATGTCGTCGGGCAAATTACTGAAAGGAACCTTCACACCCTTGAGTGAACCTTCCGTGGTGGTGGCTACGAAAAAGAGGCCATCCGGTTTTACACTGACATCCCTGACGTTTTCATATTTTTGTCCGTCAAGGGTTGTGATGTCTTCTGCCGGGCTGTTCACCCTGGCAAGACAGGTGATGATGATTGCGCAGAATAGTTTCGTCTTCATGTGCCTTCTTCGATGTTCAGATTGTTCAGAAGCTGCGGCAATTTTGGTGCGGGGAACAGTTTTGTCGAGGCCAAAACCGCACAACATTCCCGCACACGAAAGATTACACGGATTATTACCGCCGAGACGCGGAGACGCAGAGAAAACGGTTTTACGCGAATTTCGCGAATTCGCGCTAATTGGCGTAATTCGCGTCAACATAGTTGCCATCAAAAATTCCTTCTGGCCGCCGCAGGCTGACCGATGCAATATAATTTCATGGCTCGGAAGAAATGCACGCTAGTGGATCTGAACCGCAAAGAGAATTTCTTGAATTCCACCGCAGCAACGTATCCTTGAAGCGAACGGTGTAAGTGTGGGTTCTCCACCCGGTATTGAGTTAATTGCCGAAGCAATTTCCGCCAATTTTTCCTCTTTGACGATTTCCCTTGTCCGCGCTAAATAGATGAACAAAATTGTGCGCCAGTTAAGCAGGCAGTGCTAATTTTTGACGTGGCCACAGACAAACCAATCATCTCGTTATTTTCAGGGGCTATGGGCTTGGACTTGGGGCTTGAAGCCGCCGGTTCCGGCCTTAGGACGGCGGTGGCTCTTGAGCTGAATTCCGTTGCTGTCGAAACGATTCGATTGAACAGGCCGAAGTTGTCAGTCATCAACCTTCCGATTCAAAAAGTTACGACAGACGAGGTTCTTAAACAGGCCGGATTAAAAGTCGGCGAAGCGTTTCTCGTTACTGGCGGGCCTTGTTGTCAAAGTTTCAGCACCGCCGGCAAACGGGAATCGTTGGGTGATAAAGAGCGCGGTGGTTTGTTCCGTCACTTCAAGCGTGTCGTACGCGAAGCACAGCCACGTTTTTTTATAATGGAGAACGTAAAGGGCATTTTGTCGGCAGCAGTCCGCCACAGACCGTTAAATGAGCGCGGGCCGGGTTGGCTGCCTTTGTCTCGTGATGAAGAATTAGGGTCGGCTTTGCGAGTTATTCGTCGTGAATTGGCTAATTTGGGCTATGCAGTTATTTTCGGTTTATTGAACTGTGCAGATTATGGTGTTCCCCAAAAACGGTATCGAGTTGTTTTTATTGGCAGTCGCGATGGCGAATTGATTAATCTTCCCACACCAACCCACGCAGAATTCGCCAACGGAAAAGCTGAATGGATCACACTCCGATATGCGTTGAAAGGTCTGAATGAAAAAAAACCTGAATTTGTTGGATTCGCACCTGAAAGACTTGATCTTCTGAAACAACTCCAAGCTGGACAAAATTGGATGGATCTCCCCAAAAAACTTCAGAGACGAGCGTTGGGCGCTGCATATAAATCATGGGGTGGAAGGTGCGGTTTTTGTCGCCGCCTTGATTGGGACGAACCATCTCCAACACTAACGACAGCGCCTGATGGTCGCGCCACAACGTTGTGCCATCCACGCGAACTGCGACCACTGACCGTCGGTGAATATGCCCGACTCCAACAATTTCCAACACATTGGCAATTCGTAGGTTCAACGCGGCAAAAATATATTCAGATTGGAAATGCCGTGCCAACGGGACTTGGATACGCCATTGGCAAAGCATTGTTAAAAACCGTCAGTCTGACTTTGAAACAAGGTTTGCCTGCCGATGCAAAAAAACGTCTGGGTCAGGTTATTTGTCCCGATCTGGTGTTGGACGAACGGTTAAAGAACCGTCCCAAAACAATGTTGCATCCACCACGGTTGAGAAAGAACCCCGATCCAAGTGCCGCACGCGATTGGCTCTTAAAAATTGCGGCCTGAATCCAGCCTAATTTGGAAAGAAAACTTAAAGAAAAACTCCCATCGGGCAAATTCCTAAATGTGCCCGTTGGCCGGTCACGAACGATGGCCGCAATTCGAGGGAAACGCAACAAGACAACCGAACTTGCTTTGCGAATGACGCTGGTTCATTTCAAGATTTCAGGTTGGCGGCTTCATGCAGTTGATCTACCAGGAAAACCTGACTTGTTCTTCCAACGTAAAAAGTTGGCTGTTTTCGTCGACGGATGCTTTTGGCATGGGTGTCCTCGGTGTGGGCATGTGCCAAAAACCCGCAGTAAATTCTGGCGTGCTAAAATCCAAAGGAATAAACAGAGGCGCGTGTTTGTTGCTCGACAGTTAAGACAAAAGGGGATACGCGTGATTCAAATTTGGGAACATTCATTGAATTCAGATGTTGGCAAACGCAAAGTTATAGATCAGCTAATAAAAATTTTATGAGCGAAAAGCCCCCTCTTTCACCTATCGACATCACCGACATCATACCTGTCGAGCAGTGGTTTCACGAGGAAAAGATACCAGTATACCCAACGGAAATAACCTTTGAGCAAATTACCTATTGGACTGAGAATTTTAGAACGGCACTTGATTTTGACCTCCTTGCTCAGGAGAAGAAAAAGCCACTCTCAAAACTCACGATCGAGGAAATTACGGATTTCTTGGCACAGCGAAAACTGAAGCTTGCTGACCTTGCCGCATCGATTAAAAGGAACGGGGTTCGGGTGCCGATCATTGTCTTATTGGACGGCACGCTTCTGGACGGGAACCGTCGTTTTTTTGCCTGCGCCTACCTAAAAAAGAAGGCTGCTGAAAAAGGGCAGCCACGCCCTCCAGTACTGGATCGAATTCCGGTTTGGGTAATCAAAATGGAAGACATTGATGCGAGAAAGAAAACTAAAATTCTCGCCGAGATGAATTTTGTGGCCGATTTAAAAATGGACTGGCCGGATTCAGTTAAAGCGCGATGCGTTGCAGAGCTGTATGATCGTTGCCGTAAAGAAAAGAAGAGCAACGTTCAAGCATTTGAAGAAATTCATGATTTGTACGGCGTTGATACTGCCACCGCGAAAGCCTATATCGAAACGGTTCAACTCACAGCCAAGTTCATCACAAGTGGGCGCGTAAAGCATAGGGATAAACACCGAGAAATTGTTCAGAGGAAATTCGTGTATTTTTGGGAATTCCGAAACAAAGGCATGGGTGGGGCTGGAGCGTTAGATGCTAAGAAGGATTTGCCCAAGGTGCGCCAGCTTTTTTTCAAGATGATGGCCAATTCGAGGTTGGATAATCTCAAGCAAGTCGAACCCGTGATTTGGGCGAAAAGTCACGACTATGAATGGAAACTTCTCGTGTCTTCGGGCGGAAGCAAAATAAACCAAGTCGAAGCGCTGTTTAAGGAGGAGAAGGCAATCAAATCTGCTGAGGAAAAAATAAAAAGCTTTCATCGGTGGGTGAAGAAGTTAGACCCATCACAGTTAACGCAATCTGCTCGCGATTTGCTTAAAGATGTGGCGAAACTTTGTCAAAAGACCGCAGACGAATAAACCCATCCCATGAAGTCTCCAACTTTGATTGCTTTCATGGGGCCAAAATCCCAGACAGGCACAGCATTGCGGGAAGAAGCTAAGCGCCATAGAGTTACAATCAAAGTCCCAAAGAATAGCGACGGCTGGAACACCTTGGCGGAGCGAGTTCAGAAGGAGAATATCCTGCTTGTTCTTCCTGTTTGGAATTCGCACGAAGGTGAAATCACTAACTCTCGCGTTATCGAATTGTTAATGGAAGGAAAAGCGATCCTCCACAAATTATGGCCGAAACAAATCGAGTTTGAATGCGTTGCGCGCGTCAAACAAGAGAAACAAATACGAACGGTTATTTCAGTCCCCGTAGCCGAAGCTCAGTGCAGCACCTTCATCAAACGGCTTAATGCGAAATTTGTCGACGGTGGCTCAACGGTTAAATCACACGAGCAGTTTGTCGACGACGCGAAGTTTGATGCGGTTTTATGTGTTCCCGGAACAGGCAAAAAGCCATTCGTGATATTACATCGGAATGTAGCAAATGACGTGAATTTTACGACGTTCGCTGTAATTGGTAATGTGGCCACCCGTGAGTGGGTTAAGGAGTGGGGCGCGTTGTCGCCGTTATTCCGTCCGACTGTTTGCTCCTTCGTTGCGGTCGAACTCTCACTATTTTCAGTCACATCAGATGAAGATCAAACAGTGTTCTTTAATGAATTGACGTCTGCCGTAAAAACTTCAGCGGATCTACCACGGATTGTATTCGCAGCCCGACGAGCGCCCGACCGTTGCGGCCTGATTGTTGAATCGACGTTTGGACAACTTCCAGAAAATATCCTGTCTGAGGATGGATACACGTCGGAGATCAGAATTCTGCCACGCGTAGGTAGTGGTCCAGAAAGGTATGGGCGGCGCGTCCACGAGTTTTTGGGCCAAAAATTTCCCAGAGCTTTGAAGCATGCGTTTGTACGGCACATCGGAACAAAGCCATGTTTCTTCGCTTGCCCCGCGCTCGGAATGCTGACTCACGGTTACGATTTAGCGGTTGTGGAGCCTGTAGTTCGCAGGTACATCGCAAAGTGGTTCCAACTCGTTGACGACGGGCTGACCTGCACAAACCAGGAAAGAAAGTTTTTTGAAAAATATCGCATGGCGTATTACACAAGCGCTGAGACTTTTTTTGAGTTTAAAACCGTCTGAAACGTTCGCTGCTGCTATGCTCTTTTGCCAAGATGAAGACGAGGTTTCTGTTCCAAGAGATGGAACAAAATCATCCAGCGAAATCTGCAACATCTGCGGTTCAGTTTTAGAAGTTTGGGACGGCATCATGCCGTCCCTCCCACAAATCCGCGTCATCTGTGGCTGGAAAAGCAAAAAGCCGGAGAAGTTTTTCTCCGGCTTTTGTTGAAAGATTGGCGGCAACCTACTCTCGCGGAAGCTATACAACCACTACCATCGGCAAGGCTGCGTTTGACTGCCGAGTTCGGAATGGGATCGGGTCGGACCACAGCTTTATGGCCACCAAATGAGTTGAGGGTTGAAGGTTGAGAGTTGATGGTTTCGACCATCACTCAAAACCGACCCTAAATTTCAAAAGAGCATTTCCGAAACGGATTCGGCGATTCTCTGAAAACTACACACAGGCTACACAGTGCATTTACAATTCGCGAGTTGAAATCGCCCTTTTCTTTATGGAGACAGGCTGGAAGCCTATCCCACGACAAAGAAAGAAGCGATCAAGCCGCACGACCGATTAGTACCAGTCGGCTGAACGTTTCACAACGCTTACACCTCTGGCCTATCAAACGGGTGGTCTGCCCGTGGTCTTTAGTCCCGATAAATCGGGAGGGAGACATTATCTTGGGAGGAGCTTGGCACTTAGATGCCTTCAGCGCTTATCTCTTCCGCACATGGCTACGCAGCGCTGCTCCTGACGGAACAACTGCCACACCAGAAGTGCGTCCAACCCG
>Ga0187885_10001733_pt1 | contig 23303 bp, 15 predicted proteins | sample June2016WEW_20_1_3_FD_132970 | JGI IMG/M metagenome (GOLD analysis project Ga0187885, IMG submission 132970) | Peatland microbial communities from SPRUCE experiment site at the Marcell Experimental Forest, Minnesota, USA - June2016WEW_20_100 | ecosystem: Environmental > Terrestrial > Soil >... | reverse complement strand
GATGATCGGGACCCGAGGCAAAGTAGCGGCGGTTTAAGGCGGGTGCGCCGGTGGGTTTCCAGGTGAAGAGCTTGCGGAAGGCCGGGAGAAATTCCGGCTCGCCATCCTTGCTGAGCCATTGCAACTTGTGTTCATCGCGGCGCGAGCGGAGACCCGCAAGCTCCGTGACGCGCGAATAGAACCAGCCAAGAGAATCGGGAAACTTCAGGGAATGCAGCGGCTCAATTTCATCGCCGTCGCCGAGGGCCATGAGACCCGCTTGCGAATGGGCGCCCTGATCGAGAGTGAGGATGAGGGCGCGATCGAAACCCGAGGTGTAGTAGGCACTGGCAGCGTGGCAAAGATGGTGATCGAAGCGCGAGAGCCTTGGGCCGCCGCGGAGAAGCGGCTGGAGAAGGTCCTCGAAGGCGGAGCGCGGGGCGCGCTTGCGGCGGGAGCGCGAATGCCCGAGCGGCGCGCTGCGCTCGGCGAGAGCAATGGCGCGGCAGTCCGCCAGCTTCAATTGATTTTCGTGCAGGCAGCGCGCCAGGGCGAGGCGCGGGATTTCGAGCGAGTCCTGCAGACGATTGAGCTTCTCTTCTTCGATGGCGAAGAGAATGGACTTTTCGTCGAGAAGCGCGACCGCGGAGCCCCGACCGATGGTGGAAATGCCAAGTATTCGCATGAGATTGGGTCAGCCCGCTGCCGAAGCCGCAAGGACCGGCTCGAGCGGCAAAGCACAAAGATTTTTGCCTTCGGTGCGGGTGACGGAAGCCGCCAAGAGTTGATTGGGCGGCAATCTAAGAGGGAGCTGAACAGAGAGATAATTTTCGGAGAGCGCGGGCGTGAGGGAAGGATCGTCTTTGGGATCGCGGCGCAAGGTAAGGACACGAAGGGTGCGGCCGATTTGTGCGGCGCGAAACTCGGCGGATTTGGTTTCCGCGAGGGCGCGCAATTCGCGCGCGCGGCGTTTGATGACGCTGCCGGGAACCCGATTGGGCAGAGCAACCGCTTTTGTGCCGGGGCGCTGGGAATAGGAGAAGACGTGCAAGTAGGTGAAGGGCCGCTCTGCAATGAAACGCAGTGTGGCGGCGTGGTCGGCTTCGGTCTCGCCGGGGAACCCGGTGATGACGTCGGCGCCGATAGCAGCATGGGGAAGGCGTTCGTGAATGAGTTCGACGCGGCGGGCGTAATGTTCGGCGCGGTACCAGCGATGCATGGCCGCGAGGATGCGGTCCGAAGCGGATTGCAAGGGCATGTGGAAGTGGGGCGCGAGACGCTCGCTGGAGGCAATGAGATCGATGAAGGAGAGAGAAACGTCGAGCGGCTCGATGGAGCTGACGCGGAGGCGCTCGACGGGAGTTTCGTCGAGGATGCGGCGAAGGAGGTCGAAGAATGCGACGCGCGGCGAGAAATCGCGACCGTAGGCGCCGAGATTGATGCCGCTGAGAACGATTTCGCGATAGCCGGAATCGGCGAGACGCTGAATTTCAGCGACAACCTTTTCGGGAGGCAGGCTGCGGGATTTCCCGCGCACGAAAGGAATCACGCAAAAAGAGCAGCGGGCGTTGCAGCCGTCCTGAATTTTCAGCGTGGGGCGCGTGTGATTCCCTTCCCCGCCGAGCACGGGGGCAACGAGAACTTCGGAGAGATCGAAGATGTCGCCGGTGAGGATTTTTGCGATGTCGTGCGAGCCGCTTATCTGCGGCAATGGTGCCAAATGGGGCGCAGCGTGCTGCGCCCCTACGGGTGGCATTAGGGAGATGGACTGGAGAAGATTGGGGATTTGCGGCTTGTGCGAATTGCCGACGACGAAGGAGACTCCCGGGAGAATCGCAAGCTCTTCGGGGGCGCGTTGGGCGTAGCAGCCGGTGACGATGATGCGCGTGGAAGGATTGGCGGCGTGGAGTTTGCGGATGGCGTCGCGCGCCTGGGTGTCGGCGGCAGCGGTGACGGTACAGGTGTTCAGAACGACGACGTCCGCCGCATGGGAGTGGGAGGCGAGTTGGCAGCCCTGTTCGCGCAATTGGCGCTCGATGGCGGCGCCATCGGCTTGCGTTGCGCGGCAGCCAAATTGTTCGATGTAAAACGTGGGCATGGTCGAGAGACTGGCGAATCCTATTTAACCACAGAGGGGAGCCCCGGCGAAGGACGCCCTGCGCCGCCGGACGGCAATCGATCGGCCAGAGAAAACTTTACGGAGGGAGAAGGCACCCTTACAATAGGGACAAATCCATGGCACATCCCCGACGGAACCCCGCAGCAATGTTGGATGCAAAGCTTTCGGTAGTGATCCCCGTGTACAACGAGAAGAATACGATTTGCGAAATTCTGCGCCGCGTTCAGGAAACGGAGATGCGCAAGGAGATCGTGGTGGTGGACGATTGCTCCAAAGACGGCACGCGCGAATTCCTGCAGGGTTTGGCGGAGCTGCAAGAAAAAGGGGAAAGCCAGGCGGCCTCGACGGACGGGGGTGATCCGATTGAGCTGCAAGACATGCGGTTTTTTTTCCAGGGGACGAATCAGGGAAAGGGTGCGGCATTGCGCCGTGGATTTGCGGTGGCCATGGGCGACATTGTGCTGGTGCAGGATGCCGACCTGGAATATGACCCGCGAGACTATCCGAAATTGCTGGAGCCCATTCTGGATGGGCGGGCGGACGTGGTGTTTGGTTCGCGGTTCCTGGGCGGGCCGCAGCGCGTGCATTATTTCTGGCACTACCTGGCGAATAAATTCCTGACGCTGCTCTCGGACATCTTCACGAACCTGAAGCTGACGGACATGGAGACCTGTTATAAGGTGTTCCGCCGCGAGGTGCTGAAGGGAATACAGGTAAAGTCCGACCGGTTCGGATTTGAGCCGGAGATCACGGCGAAAATGGCGAAAGGCAAATGGCGCATTTATGAAGTGCCGATCAGCTATTCGGGGCGCACGTACGAAGAGGGAAAGAAGATTACGTGGAAGGATGGGGTGCAGGCGTTGTGGTGCATCATCCGGTATAAGGTGGGGAATTAAGGTACGGACGGCCCGCGTCCCTCCGACGGCGGGCAAGCAGAAGGCGGCCGCGACAACGGCAAGAACAAACCCAAGAGACCGATCTGAAGATCGGCCACTACATAAGCAAACCCAAGAGCACAGTCAAGAGTGACTGTGCCACAGTAAGGCCAATTTGAAATCGTGAGAGTTGGTTACGCCTGGGCCATGCGGCGCTGGAACGTCAGCAGGATCAGATCCGCGCGGCGGCGCACGCCAAACTTACTCAGAAGATTGGAGACGTGGAACTTTACGGTGCGCTCCGCGATATTGAGCTTGCTGGCGATTTCCTTGTTGGAGAGATTCTCCAGCAAGGAATCGAGGACTTCCTGCTCGCGGCGGCTGAGATTGGTGACGGTGTCGGTCTTGAGGCGGCGCCCCTGGCTGGTGAGGATGGAATCCACGAAACCCGAAAGCACGGAGCGCGGCACCCAGAAGCCGCCATTGGAAACGAGGGGGAGCGCGCGAGAAAGCTGGTCGCGCGCTTCGGCGTAGGTGAGAATGCCCTTCACGCCCAGACGGAGCAAGGAATAGGCGTTGGCTTCGTTGACAGAATCCCCAACAACAATCAGGCGGGCATCGGCGTAGCGCTCGAGGATATTAGTGAGGAGCGCGCCGGTAGCCTGGCGTGCGGCGTGCGCATCAATGACGTAGACCTGAGCCTTAGGAGGTTCGAGGTTGCGCAGGTCGGGAGCAAGAGTGGATTCAAGTTGCTTGGCAATCACCTTGAACTGCGAGGCCTTGCCGAGCAGGCGTTCAAATTCGCTGAGCACCAGGGGGTGCGGCGAGAGTAGACAGACTGTGAGTTTCGGGGACATGCGTTTATTGGCCACTGTACTTCAGGGTAGTGAAAGCAGGGCAACGGGGCAAGGGCCTTGGGGCCAGATGTTCACGAGTCGTTACTGACAAATAAGGGGTATTTTCAAAGGATTAGGGCAAGGGGCCGGGCGGCTGGCATCTTGGCCAGGGTGAAGGGGCGGGCGAAAAGGGTACGGTTCTGGGGCAGGGCCAAGTAAAATAGAGGGATACCCCGCGCAATCAATCGTCGCAGAAAAGGCGCGGGGAGAGGTATCAAAGGGCACCGATCGAATGAGGAACTTGAAGGAATCCGAGAAAGCTTTGCGGGAGTTGCTGGCGGAACGCATCCTGGTGCTGGATGGCGCGATGGGTACGATGCTGCAGCAACGCAACCTGACGGCGGCGGACTTCGGCGGCGCGGCTTTGGAGGGGTGCAACGAGAATTTGGTGCGGACGCGGCCGGATGTGGTGCTGGACATTCACCGGAAGTACTTTGAGGCGGGAGCGGACATTGTCGAGACAAACAGCTTCGGCGGGACGCCGCTGGTGCTGGCGGAGTACGGCCTGCAGGCGGACGCGCAGGAATTGAACAAGCGGGCGGCGGTGCTGGCGCGGCAAGCGGCAGAAGAGTTTTCGGCGCCGGGGAGGCCACGGTTTGTGGCGGGTTCGATGGGGCCAACGACCAAGGCGATCACGGTGACGGGCGGCGTGACGTTTGAGGGGCTCTTAGATTCGTATTACGTGCAAGCCAAAGGATTGGTCGAAGGCGGCGCGGATTTGTTACTGGTGGAAACGTGCCAGGACACGCGGAACATCAAAGCGGCGATTTTGGCGATCCAGAAATTGTCGCGGGAAATTGGGGCGGCGGTTCCCTTCATCGTTTCCGTGACCATCGAGCCGATGGGAACGATGCTGGCAGGGCAGACCGTGGAAGCGATGTGGGCTTCGCTGCGGCACGCGCACCCGCTGGCGTTTGGGATGAACTGCGCGACCGGGCCGGAGTTCATGACCGACCACATCCGGACGCTGAGCACGCTGACGAGCGAGTTCGTGTCCTGCTATCCGAACGCGGGGCTACCGGATGAAGAGGGGAAATACGGGGAGACACCGGCGACACTGGCGGCGCAACTGGAAAAGTTTGTGGACCATGGCTGGCTGAACCTGGTGGGCGGCTGCTGTGGCACAACGGAGAAGCACATCCGGGCGCTGGCGCAAATGGCAGCGGGGAAAAAGCCGAGGGTGCGGCCGGCGGATTCGCATCGGGCTATCTATTCGGGGATCGAGACGATCGAAGCGGATGAGCAGACGCGGCCGTTGCTGGTGGGCGAGCGGACAAACGTGATCGGGTCGCGGCTGTTCAAGAATATGGTGGCGGAAGAGAAGTGGGAAGAGGCGACGGAGATCGCGCGGCGGCAGGTGAAGGGCGGGGCGCACATCGTGGATGTGTGCCTGCAAAGCACGGAGCGGGATGAGAAGAATGATATTCCGCCGTTCTACGAAAAGCTGATTCGCAAGATCAAGGCGCCGATCATGATTGACACGACTGACCCGACGGCGGTGGAGCTGGCGCTGACGTACTGCCAGGGCAAAGCGATCATCAATTCGATCAACCTGGAAGATGGCGAGGAAAAATTCGAGAAGGTGGTGCCGATCGCGCACGATTTTGGCGCGGCGATTGTGGTGGGCTGCATTGACGAGGACCCGAAACAGGCGCAGGCGTTCACGAGGGAGAGGAAGCTGGCGATTGCGCAGCGGTCGTACGAGTTGCTGACGAAAAAGTACGGGATGGCGCCGGAAGATATCGTGTTTGATCCGCTGGTGTTTCCGTGTGCGACGGGCGACGAAAACTACATCGGCGGCGCAGTGGAAACGATGGAGGGCATCCGGCTGATCAAGCAGGCGTTGCCGGATACGCGGACGATCCTGGGGATTTCCAACGTGTCGTTTGGATTGCCCGCGGGCGCGCGCGAGGTGGTGAATTCGGTATTTCTATACTACTGCACGAAGGCCGGGCTGGATTTGGCGATCGTGAATACGGAGAAGCTGGAGCGGTTCGCTTCGATTCCGGAACACGAGCGGCGGCTGGCGGAGAACCTGCTGTTCCAGCACGCGGCGAAGGAAGTGCCGGCGGGGCATCCGCAGAGCGAAATGTTGCGGAGCGCGCCGGCGGACTGGCGGGAGCAGAGCAAGGAACAGAAGGCCGCGCTGAACCAGTTTCACATCGCGGCGATCACGGAGCATTTCCGCACGACGAAGAAGAAAGAGAAGTTGAAGGCGGAGGATGTGCCGCTGGACACGCGGCTGTCAAACTACATCATCGAAGGAACGCGCGATGGCTTGGTGGAAGACCTGGAGCGTAAACGCGCGGAAGGCACAGCACCGCTGGACATTATCAACGGCCCGCTGATGCAGGGAATGTCCGAGGTGGGGCGGCTGTTTAACGCGAATGAGTTGATTGTGGCGGAGGTGCTGCAGTCTGCGGAAGCGATGAAGGCTGCGGTGAGCCATTTGGAACAGTTCATGGAGAAGGCGGACACCGCGAAGCGCGGCAAGGTGGTGCTGGCAACGGTGAAGGGGGATGTGCACGACATCGGGAAAAACCTGGTGGAGATTATTTTAAAGAACAACGGGTTCGACGTGGTGAACCTGGGGATTAAGGTGCCGCCGGATGTGTTGATCAAGGCGTTTGAGGAGCACCAGCCGGACGCGATTGGATTGTCGGGATTGTTGGTGAAGAGCGCGCAGCAGATGGTAATCACGGCGAACGATTTGAAGGACGCGGGGATTGGCGTGCCGCTGCTGGTGGGCGGGGCGGCGCTGAGCGCGAAGTATACGCAGCAGAAGATTGCGCCCAGCTATGGCGGAACGGTGTGCTACGCGAAGGACGCGATGACGGGCTTGCGGCTAATGAATGAGCTGATGGACCCGGCGACGCGGGCGCGGGTGTTGAGCGAGCACGCAATTTCCGGGAATGGCGTGAGCGTGACGACGGTGAAGATCGCGGAGAAGCCGCAAGTGACGCGCTCGCCAAAAGTGCGGATGGATTTGCCGATTCCGAAGGTGGGCTACCTTGACCGGAAGGTGCGGCTGGTGCCGGATTTGCGGGAGGTTTGGAGTTACGTGAATCCGTACATGCTGTATGGAAGGCACATGGGGTATCGCGGGGATTTCGAGAAACATTTGGCGGCGCGGGAAGCGAAGGCGGTAGAGCTGTTTAACGAGATGGAAGAGGTGAAGCGCGAGGCCGCGACATTCATGAAAGTGCGCGCGGTGTGGCAGTTTTTTGAGGCGGAAGCGGAGGGCGAGGCGCTGCACCTGTTTGCGCCGGGCGGTGCGGAGCCCGTGCATACGTGGAAGTTCCGGCGGCAGAAGATTGGGGATCAATTGTGCTTGAGCGATTACGTGCTGCCGGCTCGGGAGGGGCAGAGAGATCACGTGGCGGTGTTTGTGGTGACGGCGGGCGAGGGTGTGCGGGAACGCGGGGAGAAGGCGAAGCACGACGGGTACTATTTCAAATCACATGGATTGCAAGCGCTGGCGATTGAGACGGCAGAGGGCTGCGCGGAGTGGCTGCACCGGCGGATTCGCGAGGATTGGGGATTTCCTGATCCAGCGGAGATGACCATGGCGCAGCGGTTTACGTCGCGGTATCGCGGAAAGCGCTACAGCTTTGGGTATCCGGCTTGCCCGGAGTTGGAATACCAGGCGGGGATTTGGAGTTTGCTGCGGCCGGAAGAGGTCGGCGTGCAGTTGACGGAAGGATTCATGATGGACCCGGAAGCAAGCGTGAGCGCGCTGGTGTTTCAGCATCCGGACTGTGCGTATTTCAGCGTGGGAGAGAGCGAAGAGTAGTAGCGCCCCTGTTGTCGGATATCGGAAACCCCAAGACCCACCCTCACAAACCGAGGATGGGGCACCCTCCGCCTCTCTCGACTTCGCGGTGAATTGCGAAAGTTGTATGCTTGCCAGTGATGCCCGCAAACAAAACATGTAACTCAATTCCTGCCGGGCCAAGCGCTTTGGGCATTGGAATTCATTTCTTTTTTTCGGCTCTTCTTCTCTCGCCCCTATTTGTGTTTTTGAATCTTCCTGCTATCGGTCAGTCCGCCTCGCCTCATTCGCCAGAGCAAGAAAGAAAGGACGGTGAACCGCTGGCCGCGCTCTCACCAAAGGAACTCTATAAGCGTCTCGCGCCCTCCGTTTTTGTTGTTGAAACTCTCGATACCAGCGGCTCGGTGGTAGCGAAGGGCAGTGCTGTAGCCATCGCTCCAGGTGAGGTCGTCACAAACAAGCACGTCATCGATGATGGTGTCTCATGGCGTTTAAAGCGCGGTTCTCGAACGTGGACTGCCACCATCACCCACCTCGACTCGGACCACGACCTCTGTCAGTTGAAGGCCCAAGGGCTCGCGGCCCCGACCGTGCTCGTGCGTACTTCCGCCAGCCTTGTTGTCGGTGAGCGCGTCTATGCCATCGGTTCGCCCGAGGGCTTAGAGCTGACCATGTCCGAGGGGCTCATCTCCGGCCTGCGTGAGTTCGGAGACATGCGTGTCATTCAGACTTCTGCCGCCATCTCTCCCGGATCGAGTGGCGGTGGACTTTTTGATTCGCAGGGTCGCCTTGTCGGCATCACCACCTTTTATGTCAAGGAAGGACAGAACCTGAATTTTGCCCTTCCTGGGGAGTGGGTTCGCTCCCTCGTAAAGTCCAGTGCTGCCGCTAAGAGCAAACCCGGTCGGGCCGCAATTTTTGAGAGCATAGCTTGGACAGAGCTCGGTATCGACGCTTTAGATAATCAGGATTACGACAAAGCCATCCACGCCTTCAAGGAAAGCATCCGTCTTACACCTGGCGTTGCCGTGCCATGGAGCAATCTCGGAGTTGCTTACATGGATTCAAACCGATACGAAGATGCAATCAAAGCCTACCAGGAGGCAATCCGCCTCAAGCCAGGCTTGGCCGGGGCCTGGAGCAATCTGGGCATCGCTTATTCGCACTCGGGCCACGAGGATGAGGCAATCAAAGCGTTACAAGAAGCAATCCGTTTGGATCCTAGCGATGCCGATTCGTGGAATCAACTCGGAATCAGCTACTCACAGTCAACGCGATATGCCGATGCTATCAGAGCATTCCAAGAGGCGATTAGTCAAAGGCCACGCTTCGCTAAGGCCTGGTACAATCTCGGCTGCGATTATGATGATTTAGCTCGATACGACGACGCGACCGAGGCCTACCGGGAGGCTATCCGCCTGAATCCCGACCTTGCTGAAGCCTGGGGCAATCTCGGTCTCGCCTACGTTAACTTGAAGCACTACGACAACGCGATCAACGCGCTACGGGAAGCCATCCGTCTCAAGCCCAACGGGGTACACGCCTGGGGAAACATCGGCCTCGCCTACATGGACACGAACCGCTACGACGATGCCATAAGAGCTTTCCAAGAGGCAATCCGCCTGCAACCTGAATTTCAGGAAGCTTGGTTTAACCTCGGTATTGTGTACGCCGTACAAGGCAACCGGACAAAAGTCATGCAGGTCTACGAGACGCTGAAACAGATCAACCCTGGTTTGGCCGACAAGTTCTTTCGGGAAATCGTCTCGCCGTGAACTCGGAGCAAACCGGGCGCAGGAGCGACATATGAGCCGATATGAATCGTTTCTGAGATTGGACTTGACTGACCCAGGAGACAAGGAACTGGCGGACTATGGCGCAAGGATTCTTACTTTGCTCCGGTCCCCACACGCCCAGAAAAGCCATTTCCTCGTGGCTACGCTTGATGACTTTCTCGGTGTCTTGTACGCGCTCATTTTTGCGAGACACAACAATTTTGTAGAAAGGAATGGGCCAATTGAAGTTCCAACGGTAGTCAAGCGAGCTGAAAATGTCGCTGAGGGAATAGTGAGAACGTCGAGCAAATGGTTGGCTGGTTTTTACTTCAACAGCGCTCTCTTTCGGATTGCAGCGGCGTATCATCGCGGTTTGAAGGTTGTTTCGGGAAAGGAGACTTGTGGCTTGTACAAGGCTGCCCTTCTTAAGATCGTGGAGCCTGAGTTTTCCGAGTGGCTACACACGAATCTGGACAAGGTCTGGGACGAGGTGAACGATCTTAAACACGAGGCCGAAGGGCTGTTTAATTCACGAGACGTCAGCCGAGAGCAAGCGACGGCCGCCGTTGCCGAGCTGCTTGAATTGTTCGAGCTCTGGAACGACCGACGAGTGGAGGAACCAATGGCGCTCGTGTTTCAATACGGCTCCAATTGCTTGGGTAGTGAGATCAACAGCAACAACCGGCTGTGCGGCGATGCGCAGTTCCTCGACATCGCTGAAACCGTCGAAGATTTCGAGCTTGCGTTCGATGTTCAGAGCGCCGGGCGCGGTTGCGCCGCCTCGGACATTGTGAGAAGGCCCGGGGGTAAGGTCTGGGGCGTGCTCTACGAAGTCCCCGATTACCTTATTGGCTGCAAAATAGCCAAGGCCGCAAGCGTAAGTCGCTTGACGATGTCGAGGGCACGAACTACAAACGGGAGACAATCGCGGTCTGCCGCCCGAACGGTGCGGTCGTGCAGGCGATGACCTACACCGTCAAATGCCCTAAGCCTGGCTTGAAGACGAATACTGACTATGTCCGTCTCATTGTCTGCGGCCTGCGCGAGCACAGGGTTTCAGATGAATACATTGCCAAGGTGAAAGCGATTGCCGTGGCCAACAACCCGGACATCGCTGCGGAGGTGGAAAAACTGTGACGGGTCAGCCCAAAGTCAGACGTAATTTTCTGTATCGCATGCGGGTGGCGCAGGCTTGACGCACGGGCGTTTCGGCATCTGTACTGCAAGTATTCTAGTGTGGGTGAGAGTGAAGAGTAGTCGCGCCCCTGTTGCTGAATATCGGAAACCCCAAGACCCAGGTAAAAAACCGAACCTGGGGCACCCTCCGTATATCTCTACTTCGCGGTGAATTACAAAAGTTGTATCCTAGCCAGTGATGGCCTGACAAAAAATAATCGACTCAATTCCCCGTCGGGCCAGTTCCGCGTCTGGTGCTGCCCCCTCCCTCGTTCTTGAAAGTGACAGTTACAGAGGGCACAGCGATTTGCCTCTGCGAACTCGAATCCCGCTCCTCTTTTCGCACCACTGTCGGCCCTAATTTCGAAATCTCGCACATAGCCCACGCGAATTTACCCCATTTCATTCGAAGATGCCCGCGCTAACTCTCTGATTCTACGGGCCATTCCCGCTTTGCAATAAAATCTCTCTTATTCGAATACTGGTTGGTTATATAGATATTTTAATAATGTCGGCGCGCCGACAATTTTGCATCTCCCGCCGACATTGACGCCGCTAATCCGCAATCCGTCTCGCTGACGATCTCCATGTTTGGAGAAATCTGCAATTCTTCTTCGGCGGGATGTGCCGCACCTACGGCGCTCGGGGTTCTGGGTGAACCTGATCCCAGCCCTTACGGGCTGGGCTAACTTATGGCGCGCCTCCGGCGCTCGGGGACGGTGTAGTCTCAGCGGCATTTGTCGCGTATGAGTCTGGCCACGATCCCTCCACTTCGGCCCGCAAACGGCGCGGGCTTACGGTCGGGATGACATATTGGGCGAGTCCACAAGAGGCGCGGGCCTGCCGTTGGGATGGCAGGATGGGGCTGGCGGGGGTGGGTGGATTGGCGCAGAGTGGGGTGGGGGGTTGGGTCGCTATTCTCAGGAGGGGCGCGTGGGGCGGGAAATTCCCTTCCGTGGGCCTCCATAAGTCTTTTATATACAGACTATTACTGTAACGACATGGCCCGTGCAGGTGGCTTTCGGCTTGCAGGCTTTGTGACTGTAATAGACGTACTTCAGAACCTGGGCCTTCCTTACTCAATGGTCCCTCGAGACTCCTCACCGGAGGTAATTTTATGCAACAACGAATCGTGATTCTAGGAGCAGCAGGCCGTGATTTTCATAATTTCAATGTGTGTTACCGGGAGGATCCCTGGAGCCACGTGGTGGCGTTCACAGCGACACAAATACCAGACATAGCGGGAAGGAACTACCCGAAAGAGCTGGCCGGGCCGCTGTATCCAGATGGAATACCGATTGTGCCGGAGGAAGAGTTGGAGCGGTTGATCCGGGACGAAAAGGTGAACGTGGCGGTGTTTTCCTACAGCGACGTGTCGCACGTCAAGGTGATGAACCTGGCGTCGCGGGCGCTGGCGGCGGGAGCGGATTTCCAGATGTTGAGCGCGGAGAGAACGATGCTGGCGGCGACGGTGCCGGTGGTGTCTATTTGCGCGACGCGGACGGGATGCGGAAAGAGTCCGGTATCGAGGCGCGTGGCGCAATTGCTGAAGGATATGGGGCTGAAGACGGTGGCGATTCGCCATCCGATGCCGTATGGAAATTTGAAGAAGCAGCGGGTGCAGCGATTTGCGGAAGCGGCGGACCTGGACCGGGAGCAGTGCACGATCGAAGAGAGAGAAGAATACGAACCGCACGTGCAGAGCGGAACGATTGTGTATGCCGGAGTGGATTACGCGGCGATTGTGGCGGAAGCGGAGAAGGAAGCGGATGTAATCATCTGGGACGGCGGGAACAACGATACGCCGTTTGTGTTTCCGGACCTGGAGATCGTGGTGGTGGACCCGCACCGCGCGGGGCATGAAGTGCTATATCACCCGGGCGAGGTGAATTTGCTGCGGGCAAACGTGGTGGTGATCAACAAGGTGGATTCGGCGCGGCCGGAGGCGGTGGAGATCGTGCGGCAAAACGTGCGACAGCGGAATCCGAAGGCGGAGGTCATCGAAGCCGAATCGCTGGTAAAAGTGGAGGCGGCCGAAAAGCTGCGCGGCGCACGCGTGCTGGTAATTGAAGACGGGCCATCGCTGACACACGGAGAGATGGCGCTGGGCGCGGGCGTGATTGGCGCGCAGAGAGCGGGGGCAACGCTGGTGGATCCGCGGCCGTACGCGGTGGGAAGCATTCGCGATACGTTCGTGAAGTTCCCGCATGTGGGGGCGCTGCTGCCGGCGATGGGCTACAGCGAGAAGCAACTGGCGGACCTGCAGGAAACGATCCGGCGGACACCGTGCGACTTTGTGCTGATCGCGACGCCTATCGATTTGCGGCACCTGATCGCGATCGGGCAGCCGTCGCTGCGTGTGACGTATGAAGTGGTGGAACGCAGCAAGCTGACGCTGGCAGAAGTGATGCGGCGATTCGTGCAGAAGGAAGTGGAAGTGAAGGTGGGGTGAGAGGAGACGCACATGTACCGCAAACGTTTGGGCGCCATGCCGACAGTAACGCCGTGGCATCTGAAGCCAGCACTGGGAGCGCATAAGCGGGATTTCCTGTCGTTGCACGACATCACGATTACGGAAATGGAAGGGCTGCTGAAGCTGGCGGCGGAAGTGAAAGCGCATCCCAAAGGGTTCGTCACGGTGTTGCAGGGGAAGATGGCGGCCCTGATTTTCGAGAAGCCATCGCTGCGGACGCGGGTGACGTTTGAAGTGGGATTTGAACAACTGGGGGGCCACGCGGTGTACCTGGCGCCGGGAGATATCGGGCTGGGGAAGCGAGAGAGCGTGGGCGACGTGGCGCGGAATCTTTCACGGTGGGTGGACGTGATGATCGTGCGCACGTTTTCGCAGGCGTTGTTGGAAGAGATGGCGCACGAAGCCCGCGTGCCGATCATCAACGCGTTGACGGACCTGCTGCACCCGTGCCAGGCGGTGGCGGATCTGCTGACGATTCGGGAAGCCAAGGGCGAATTGAAGGGGCTGCACCTGGTGTACGTGGGAGACGGGAACAACGTGGCGCTGGCGCTGGCGCACGCGGCGGGGAAAGTGGGCATGAACTTCACGATGGTGTGCCCGCCGGGGTACGAGCTGAATCAGGACGTGCTGATGGAAGCGCGCGCGGACGCTTCAAGTACCGGGGCGGAGATTCGCGTGGTGCAAGACGCGAAGGAAGTGATGGGAACGGCGGACGCGGTGTACACGGATGTGTGGACGAGCATGGGGCAGGAAAAGGAGAGCGAAGAGCGGCGTCGGAATTTTGCGGGGTATCAGGTGAACGAAAACCTGATGGACCTGGCGCCGGCGGACGCGCTGTTCATGCATTGCCTGCCGGCACATCGCGGCGAAGAGGTTACGGACGAAGTGGTGGACGGGTTGCAGTCGGTGGTGCTGGAACAGGCGGAGAACCGGCTGCACGCGCATAAGGCGATTTTGCTGGCGTTGATGGCGGGACAGGAAGAGGAGAACGGGAAGAAGAGGTAGGTTGCGGCGTGGACGGGCTGAAGAAAGGCGCCCGCCTCCCCGACCAAGTCGGGGTAAACGCCAGGCGGCCGCTACGAAGGCAAGAGCAACCCAAGAGCACAGTCAGGAGTGACTGTGCCACAACAAAAGATGGAGTTTCGAGAGTTGTTCGAGACGAGAAGGATGCGAGATAAGCGATGAAACCGATTGCGGTGATTGCGATTGGCGGGAACTCGCTGACGCGGGAAAACGAGCGCGGCACGTTTGAGGAGCAGCAGGCGCACGCGAGGGAAACGTGTGAGGGAATTGGCGCGGTGCTGCAAAAGGGATACCGCGTGGTGGTGACGCACGGGAACGGCCCGCAGGTGGGCGAAGCGCTGCTGCGATCGGAGAGGGCGCAGGGCGCGGGGACGCCGCAGCATCTGGACGTTTGCGGGGCAGAGACCGAAGGTGCGATGGGCTACCTGCTGCAGCAGACTCTGGACAACACGCTGTATGAAAAAGGAATGCCGCAGAAGGTGGTGAGCCTGATCACGCAAGTGATTGTTGACGCGGATGATCCGGCGTTTCTGCGGCCGGACAAACCGATCGGCCCGTTTTACCAGCGAGAAGAGGCGGAGCAGCGGCGCGACCAGTTTGGCTGGAAAGTGGTGGAAGATGCGGGGCGAGGCTGGCGGAGGGTGGTGGCTTCGCCACACCCACGAAGGATTTATGAAATTGAGGCGATCCGGGCGTGCCTGGATGCGGGGTTTGTGGTGATAGCGGCGGGCGGCGGAGGAATTCCGGTGGTGCGCCGGGCGGGGCGGCTGCGCGGGAGCGAGGCGGTGATTGATAAGGACCGCTGCTCGGCGCTGATGGCGAGGGATTTGGAAGCGGAGCTGCTGCTGTTTTCGACCGGCGTGAAGCATGTGTACCTGAACTACGGGAAGGACGACGCGCGGCCGCTGTTTCATGTGAGCTGGGCGAAGGCGCATGAGTACTTGATGCGCGGCGAGTTTCCCGCGGGGAGCATGGGGCCGAAAGTGGAGGCGGCGCTGGCGTATCTGGAGGCGGGCGGGCGGCGCGCGCTGATCACGGCGCCGGAGAGCATCGGGTTGGCGCTGGGCGGTTCGGAAGGGACGGAGATTTTGCCGCCGCTGGGAGTGATGGACGAAACCGTGGCGGTGCATTGAGTTTGTGAAGAAGCGGCGCGACAGATGGCCGCGAAGTGAAGTGCGCGGGTAAACTCCAAAGGGGAAAGGGCGGGCATGTACAGAATCTTGGATGCGCAATTCATTGCACCGGGGATCAAGCGGTTTGTGATCGATGTCCCGAGGATTGCGAAGAAACATCAGGCAGGCCAGTTTGTGATATTGCGGCTGCATGAGAGGGGCGAGCGCATCCCGATCACGATTGAGAGTTCGGACCGCGAAAAAGGAACGATCCGGATTGTGGTGCAGGCTGTGGGGAAGACGACCTACGAGTTGAATGCGCTGGAAACGGGCGGGGCGATTCTGGACGTGGTGGGGCCGCTGGGTAAGCCATCGGAGATTGAAAAATACGGGACGGTGGCGGTGCTGGGAGGCGGAGTGGGAACGGCGCTGGCCTATCCGACGACAGCGGCGTTGAAGAAAGCGGGCAACCGGATATTGACGATTCTGGGAGGGCGGAGCCGGGAGCTGGTGCTGCTGGAAAAAGAGATGAGGGAAGTGAGCGACGCGCTGTACGTCACGACGGATGACGGGAGCTACGGAGAAAAGGGATTGGTGACGGACAAGCTGCGGGAACTGATCGGCAAGGGCGAGCCCATTCAACTGGTGCTGGCCGTGGGACCGGTGCCGATGATGAAAGCGGTGGCGGACCTGACGCGGGAGCACGGGATAAAGACGATCGTGAGCCTTAACCCGATCATGATTGACGGAACGGGGATGTGCGGAGGCTGCCGGGTGCTGGTGGGCGGGAAGAGTCAATTTGCGTGCGTGGACGGACCGGAGTTTGATGCGCACCAAGTGGATTTTGGTGTGTTGATGCAGAGGAATCGGATGTACCGGGATGCGGAGAAAGAATCGCTGGAGAGGTTCCAGCACGCGTGCGAGGGCGACGGACAGAATGGCGGGAAGTGCAGGAGCGGAGCGGAGAATGCGGCGCCGGTGGTGATAGCGGGAGGCAAGCCGTGAGCCCCGCCAAAGAAGCCTCCGCGAATCCGGTGCCGATGAAGGAGCGGATAAAAATACCGCGGCAGGGGATGCCGGAACAGGCCGCGGAATTGCGGGTGATGAATTTTACGGAAGTGAACCTGGGATATTCGATGGAACTGGCGCGGCAAGAGGCGCTGCGTTGCCTGGAATGCGCGAAGCCGACGTGCGTGGACTATTGTCCGGTAGGCGTGAAGGTGAAGGATTTCGTGAAACTGATCGTGGCGGGCGACTACCTGGGGGCGGCGGCAAAGATTCGCGAGGACAATGTGCTGCCGGCGATCACGGGGCGCGTGTGCCCGCAGGAAGATCACTGCGAAGGGTTCTGCCTGCTGCACAAAAAAGTGGATTCGCTGGGGATCGGGTATCTGGAACGGTTTGTGGCGGACTACGAGCAGAAAGCAGGGGCGCCGCCGGCAGCGAATGCGGCGCCGACGGGCAAGAAAGTGGCGATCGTGGGAAGCGGGCCAGCGGGATTGAGCGCGGCGGGCGATTTGATCCAGAGAGGCCACCAGGTACATGTCTTCGAGGCACTGCATGAGATTGGCGGCGTGCTGGTGTACGGGATACCGGAGTTCCGTTTGCCGAAGCAGGTGATGCGCGAGCAGATCGACACGATGAGAAAGATGGGCGTGGAGTTCGAGACAAACGTGGTGGTGGGGAAGACGGTGTCGATTGACGAACTGTTTGAAGAGGAAGGATATGACGCTGTATTTATCGCCACGGGCGCGGGATTGCCGGTGTTTCTGAATATTCCGGGAGAGCACCTGAACGGGGTGTATTCGGCGAATGAATTTCTGACGCGGATCAACCTGATGCACGCGTACGAATTCCCGCGGTACGACGAGCCGATGGTGGGGTTGCGCGGGAAGCACGTGGCGGTGATCGGCGGGGGAAACACAGCGCTGGACGCGATTCGGTCGGCGCGGCGGCTGGGGGCGGAAAGGGCGTACGTGCTGTACCGGCGGAGCGAGACGGAGATGCCGGCGCGCGCGGAAGAGGTGAAGCACGCGAAGCAAGAGGGCATCGATTTTCAGGTGCTGACAAATCCGGTGGAATTTCTGGACGATGGGCGGGGCTGGCTGCGAGCAGCGCGGTGCGTGCGAATGGAATTGGGCGAACCGGACGCTTCGGGACGGCGGCGGCCGATTCCCATCGCGGGATCGGAGTTTGAGGTGCCGCTCTCGGTGGCCATCATCGCGACGGGAACATCGGCGAACCCGCTGGTACAATCGACGACGCCGGGGCTGAAGACGAACAAGAGAGGCTACATCGAGGCGGACAGCGAATCGCAGCGAACGTCAAGAAAAGGCGTGTTTGCCGGCGGCGACATCGTGACGGGAAGCGCGACGGTGATCCTGGCGATGGGAGCGGGGAGACGCGCGGCAAAAGCGATCCACGAGTATTTGAACACGGGGGCGTGGTAGGGGAATGGCCGCGTAAGGAATAGGGAGTGGCCTTGTGGCCGATCTAAAGATCGGCCAGTACAGACCCAAGAGCACAGTCAGGAGTGACTGTGCCACGGGCAGAATTGGGAATTAGTTGGACGGGTAGAAGTCAGATGGGAAGTTGAACGACGTGCCTTCGAGGTTGAGGAATCCACTCACCTCCCCACACGCCTAAGGGCCTGCAGTCTGGAGAAAAAACATGCCGATACAAAAGTCAGACGCGCTGGCGTATCACTTTGGCGCGCGCCCTGGAAAGATCGAAGTAACCCCGACGAAGCCGTGCCGCACACAGAGAGACCTGAGCCTGGCGTACACACCGGGGGTGGCGCAGCCCTGCCTGGAAATTGAGAAGGAACCGAAGGACGCATACAAGTACACCGCGAAAGGTAACCTGGTGGCGGTGGTGTCGAATGGAACCGCCGTGCTGGGCCTGGGGAACATTGGAGCACTGGCCGGGAAACCGGTGATGGAAGGAAAGGCCGTGCTATTCAAGAGGTTTGCGGACGTGGACGTGTTCGACCTGGAAGTGGATTCGATGAATCCAGACGACGTCATCAAGGTGTGCCAATTGCTGGAGCCGACGTTCGGCGGAATCAACCTGGAGGATATCAAGGCGCCCGAATGTTTCTACATTGAAGAGACGCTGAAGAAAACAATGAAGATCCCGGTGTTTCACGACGACCAGCACGGGACGGCGATCATTTCGGGAGCAGCCCTGCTGAATGCGCTGGAGATCGTGGGCAAGCCGATCGACAAAGTACGCGTGGTGTTCAATGGGAGCGGCGCGGCGGGCATTGCGTGCGCGGAACACTACGTGCGGCTGGGAGTGAAGCACGAAAACATTTTCATGGCGGACACGAAAGGCGTGGTCTATGAAGGCCGGACCGAGGGGATGAACCCGTACAAGGCGCGGTTCGCGCAGAAGACGGAGATGCGCACGCTGGCGGAAGCGGTGAAGGGCGCAGACGTGTTTATAGGATTGTCCGTGAAGGGCGCGTTCACGCCAGAGATGCTGCGAACGATGGCGGCACGGCCGATCGTGTTCGCGATGGCGAACCCCGATCCGGAGATTACGTATGACGACGCAGTGGCCACACGCAAGGACGTGATCATAGCCACGGGGCGCTCCGATTATCCGAACCAGGTGAACAACGTGCTGGGATTCCCGTTTATTTTCCGCGGGGCGCTGGACGTGCACGCCACGGCGATCAACGAGGAGATGAAGCTGGCAGCGACGCGGGCGCTGGCGGAACTGGCGAAAGAAGATGTGCCGGATTCGGTGTGCCACGCGTATGGAGTGGAGCGCATACGGTTTGGGCCGGAATACATCATTCCGAAACCATTTGATCCGCGGGTGCTGGTGTGGACGGCGTCGGCGGTGGCACGGGCGGCGATGGAAACGGGGGTGGCGAAGGAGCCGGTGAACCTGGAGGAATACCGCGAGCGGCTGGAAAGGCTGCTGGGGAAGGCGCATGAGGTGATGCGGCTGATCATTCACAAAGCGAAGAACAAGCCGCAGCGCGTGGTGTTTCCGGAAGGAGAGAACGAGAAAATCCTGCGGGCGGCGCAGATTCTAGTGGATGAAAAAATCGCGCAGCCGATGCTGATCGGGAATACGGAAGTGATTCGGGCGAAGGCGGCGGATCTGTCCGTGGAACTGGAAGAAATCCAGATCGTGGATCCGGCTACATGGCCGAAGCGGGAGGCGTACATCCAGACGCTGTATGAATTGCGGCAGCGGCGCGGGGTGACACTTTCGGAAGCGCGGGGGCTGATCAACAACCGGAACCTGTTTGGGGCGGTGATGGTGCAGGTGGGAGACGCGGACGCACTGGTGGGCGGCGAGACGCAGCACTTTCCGGACACGATCCGGCCGGCGCTGCAGGTGATCAAGCCGCGGCCGGGACTGCACAAGGTCTCCGGATTGTATGCGCTGGTGACAAAGCGCGGCGATATCTATTTCCTGGCGGATTGCACGGTGAATATCGAGCCGAGCGCCGAAGATCTGGCGGAGATCGCGCTGTGCGCGGCGGAAATGGCGAGGCGGTTCAACGTAACACCGCGGGTGGCGATGCTGTCGTTTTCCAACTTTGGCAGCACACCGCACCCGCTGACCGAGAAGGTACGGCAGGCGGTGCAACTGGTACACAAAGCAGATCCGGCATTGATGATTGATGGAGAGATGATGTCGGATACGGCGGTAGTGCCGGAAATCATCGCGGAAACGTATCCATTCAGCAGCTTGCACGGCGGAGCGAACGTGCTGGTATTCCCGGACCTGAATTCGGCGAACACCTGCTACAAGCTGCTGGCGCGAATTGGCGGCGCGGAAACGATTGGGCCGATCCTGATGGGGATGTCCAAGCCGGTACACGTGCTGCAGCGTGGCGCCGAAGTCGAGGAGATCGTCAACATCGCGGCGATTGCGGTGGTGGATGCGCAAGAGACGGAAGTGCGGGTGAACGGCGGGACGGGAAAGCAGGCAAGCACCGCGGCGGCGGATGGGGCGAAGCTGCAGGTGCAGACACTGCATCTGTCGTGAGGATTCAAATTCATCGCGTCTAATGGGGCTGCAGAAAAATGCTTGACAACATTTCTTCAGGGGCTAAAGCCCGTTGCTTATAGGGGCTTTACGCCGAGGCTGAAGCCCCGGCCTCCTAAAGAAAAGACTTTCCCCACAGCCTGTGAACTGGTGCCCTCCTGGGAGCTGTTTGTGAGATAGCTTTTGGTTTGCTTGAGAAGGCCGCGCCACAGAGTGTTTCTGTGGCGTTGGTCTGTTCAGGGGAATTGCGAAGAGCTTTAGCCCGGATTTCCAGCCAGGATGTGGCACCATGCACGGGTCGTCAGAAAGAATGACGAGACGGACGGTTCGTTGTTTCGGGTGCAATCGAGACATAGTTGGCTTCGTCACACAAAAAGCGCCCGCCTCAGCCCTTCGTTACGCTCTGGGTAAAAAGGCGGCCGCTACAAAGACTCGCCTTTTGTGAGTAGCTAGTGATGAGTGGCTGGGAAATTCCGGCGGAGGATGAAGCGCGATGAGCGAAACCGAGAAGAAATCGCTGCCGAGCAATGCGTACCGGAGCCTGGAGCCGGGCGAAGTGTACCGGCCGGTGGTGGGAGCTGAAGCAAAAGAGCCGGAGCTGACGTTGCGATCGGTGGGCTGGGGGGTGGTGTTCTGCGTGATCTTCACGGTGGCGGCGGCGTATTCGGGGCTGAAAGTGGGCCAGGTGATGGAATCGGCGATTCCGATTTCGATCCTGGCGATCGGGCTGGCACGACTGTACAAGCGGAGATCGAGCCTGCTGGAAAACGTGATCATCACAGGAATTGGGGGAGTGGCGGGCGGGGTGGTGGCGGGAGCGGTGTTCACGGTGCCGGCGCTGTACATTCTGAAATTAAATCCGCATCCCGTGCAGACAATTTTCATTTGCCTGGCGGGCGGATGCCTGGGAGTGATGTTTCTGATTCCTTTGCGGCGGTATTTCGTGCGGGAGCAGCACGGGCTACTTCCCTACCCGGAGGCGACGGCGATCACGGAAGTGCTGGTTACGGGGGAGAAGGGCGGATCGCAGGCGAGGCTGCTGCTGCAAGCGACGGCGATCGCGGGCGTGTACGATTTTTTGGTGACCACATTTCAGGTGTGGAAAGAGTATGTGGATTTTCGATTTGTGCCGGTGATCCGGATGCTGAATGAGCGGGCGCGGATGGCGCTGAGCTTCGATGCAGTAGGGTTCATCCTGGGGCTGGGGTATGTGATCGGACTGCGCAGCTCGATGATCCTGTGCGCGGGCGGCCTGCTGTCGAATCTGGTGCTGGTGCCGCTGATCTGGTTCGTGGGAAGCCACCTGGACAGCGCGGTGTACCCGGCGGCGATTCCGATTGCAAAGATGACGGCGGTACAAATCTACCGGAACTACGTGCGGTTTGTGGGCGTGGGAGCGATTGCGACGGCGGGGATTTTCGGGATCGTGAAGTCGCTGCGTGTGGTGGCGGGTTCGTTCGGAATCGCGCTGCGAGTTTTCCGGAAGGGCGAAGCGGCGGCGGCGGAGCGGACGGATCGCGATATTTCGATGACGGCGATTCTGGCGGGGGTGGTGATTGGGGCGATTGGCGTGGCGCTGTTGCTGGGGAACTTGCGGGTATCGTTTGCGGTGCTGGCGGCGGGATTGCTGCTGACGCTGGTGTTTTCGTTTTTCTTCACTTCGGTGGCGGCGAACGCGATTGCGACAACGGCGCGGAATCCGGTGTCCGGGATGACGATGCTGACGATCATTTTGTCGGCGGCGGTGCTGCTACGGTTCGGACTGTCCGGGACGACGGGAATGTTTTTTGTGATGGCGATTGCGGGAATGGTGTGCACGGCGCTTTCGGTATCGGGACAGGCGATCACGGACTTGAAGACGGGATACTGGCTCGGGTCGACGCCGGCAGCACAGGAGAAGGTGAAATTTCTGGGAGTGATCGCGGCGGCGATTTTCGCCGGGTTAACGATCGTGATGCTGGCGCGGACGTTCCAGTTTGGGGAAGCGGCAGCGGGAGACTTGCGGCCGGTGCTGGCATCGCCGCAGGCGTCCATCATGAAGGCGTTAGTGGAAGGATTCATGAGCCACCAGCCGATCGCGTATCTGTTATTTGGAACGGGAGCGGTGATTGCGGTGATCCTGGAGATGCTGGGGCAGCCATCGCTGATTTTCGCGCTGGGAATGTATTTGCCGCTGGAGCTGAACACGCCGGCGCTGGTGGGAGGATTCTTGTCACACTTGCTGAACAAGCGCGCGGACAAGGCGGGCGGTGAAACGGGGGACCGGGTGAGAGCGCGCGGCGTGATTATTGCGTCAGGACTGATGGCGGGGGGAGCATTAGGGGGAGTACTGGGAGCGGCGCTGCGGCTGGTGCCGGGGTACCGCGAGGAGTTGATCCGGACACCGTTTTATGCAAAGGAAGAGATTTCGCAAATTGTTTCGGCAGTGCTTTTCGTGGGGCTGTGCCTGTATGTGTGGTTTGGCTCCCTGCGAAAAGAGAAGGAGATCTAATGGACCAACTGGGGAAGTACGTAGCGGACGCGATCCTGGGGATCGACACATTGTGGGGCGGCGATGTGAAGTGCGCGAGCGGCACGGGGCGGTTCATTGCGGACTCCTGGTTTTCGGATGAGGCGCTGCCAGCGGCGTACACGATTCCAGCGGCGGCACGCATCCGGGAATCGGGAGGAGTGGCGTCGAAGGACGTGGACCGCAAAGCGATTGAGGAGTATTTGCAGCAGATTGACATTCCCGGGGCGATAAAAGGCATTCGTGCGGAAGGGAAAAGGACGAAGAGCTTGCGGGGATCGTATCTCGCGGGTCTGGCCACGTCCCTGGAAGCGATGTGGAAGCTGGCGATGGAGACGCTCGGCAAGGGGGAGGCGGTGAGCTACGAGGATTGCGTGAAGGCTTCCACGGGGCGCGCGCCGGAGCCGTCGAAACCGGAAAGAAAACGGGAACGTGTGGCGGAGTTGCTGCGGCGAGCAGGCTATTTGAAGAATGGACCCGAAGGAGTGCTGAAGGCGGTGGATGAATGGCGGCAGGAACGCACGGTGCCGATGGCGTCGGTGCGACGGCTGAGCGCGGGGTTCATCGCGCATTACGACAAG
>Ga0187885_10001729_pt1 | contig 23348 bp, 23 predicted proteins | sample June2016WEW_20_1_3_FD_132970 | JGI IMG/M metagenome (GOLD analysis project Ga0187885, IMG submission 132970) | Peatland microbial communities from SPRUCE experiment site at the Marcell Experimental Forest, Minnesota, USA - June2016WEW_20_100 | ecosystem: Environmental > Terrestrial > Soil >... | reverse complement strand
GCCAAATCGGCAAACTGTTGGATCGTCCCGTCCGCGCAGCCCACCAGGGTCACAATGCTGTCTCGGTCTTCGCTCTGCTGGTGCAGCGTCACCGCGGGGGTGTAGAGATCGGCCCACCAGCCGGGGTTCAGCAGGTTAATGGCCAGCGTGCGCGGATACGTGGTACTCATTTCTCACCTCGCCGGGGAGTCAGAAGCACGCGCTTGTCCAACGCTGCCGCTCTCTTCGCACACCCGCCGCAGGGCGAGATCCCCACGCTCTTAGTCACCCGAGCCACCGCAGTCCCCAGCCCCACTGGAGCTTTGAGACCAGGGATTCGCAATCGGATCTGGATGTGCTGGTTGACTTGTTCCATAAGTCTATCCCGAACAAGGAGCAGCCTGGAAAGTGACAATCATTGCCGTTTGGTAATTTATTAAACCCCACGGTTGCCCCCCGTAATACGCTGTGGCCTCATAGCCTCCTACCGTATTGATATTTGCGTAAGCCACGTCCATGCCACGCTCTATGTCTTCAACGCCTTCACTGGTTTCACCATACGTGATGGTTCCAGTCATGTCTGTCATGGCAGGGCTAACAGGGCCAGTCAAAACCCAATTTTGCACAAATTGGTTAAAGGAAGAGGCCCCCCAGTAAGGTGCGCCTGGAAGTGAAATGCCTGCTATTGCAATTACCAATTCGTTTGCTGCTGTTGTAGTGACCACCCCGGTTTCGGCATAGAAAGGCCCTCCGGTGTACATTTCGTTGTCTGTTCTATACGCAATCTGGTCTATCCCGTTCAGGCCGGCCCATTCCATTACTACAAAAGCAACAGATCCCAACTCCGATTGCATGTTGATCGTAACTGATTGCGGCTCGGCAACTCCAGCTACTTTGTAATAAACATTGCCCTTGAAACTTCCACCTTCTGTCTGTTGACCAGTTCCTAGCGCGTTTATCCACCCGAGACCATCGAGATTTGTTGAATCGAAATTGGGGACTACGTTGTTCATGATGGCGAGCACCAGCATGTTCCCTACCGTCGGGACTGCCCCGAGGGTAGCCGTACCAGACGCCCCTCTGAACCCCGTCCCAACGGCGTATTGAGTCAGTGTCGCGCCCACCGTACAACAATTCGCCGTCAATGTCGCGTTTTCAGCGGGCATTGTGAACGTCGTTGAAGAGTCTGTCGGGCTGCTAATGCCGGACGTGTAATCTCCTGCCGCAGTCCACTCGGAGAAGGGCGGTGTGCACGTGGCCACAATTGGGACAACGGCCCCTTCCGCGTATGTGCCGCTACCCGTCCCGTTAATCACGGTCAAGGTGTAGGTGTTTCCAGGTGGCGGAGGAGGAGCTGGAGGTGGCGGAGATGGCGGAGACGGCGGAGATGGGATCGGCGGAGATGGCAGCTTTGAAGTCTGATAATCGAAGTATAGCCAGCCATTCTTGCAGTAGCACAGCCGCGGCGCCGGGTAAAGCATTGGCGGCTCGTAGCCGTTGACAGTCACGCCCGGCTGCCCCTCGTGCGGCAGGAATGGGTACAGATCGTCGCCCGACAGACTCTTGGCCGGCCCCAAGTCGGTGGCCATGATGCCGTTGCGCGACAGGAAGAAGATCAGCGGGCCGGTATCGAAGCACCACGGCACCAGCAGCCCGGCCCCGACGCTGGTTTCAGCAAACGAGTAGGGATTGGCCGCGTTCCCAGTCGTAGTCCCGGCGAAAAAGCGATTCGCAGTCATGGCCACGACGTAGCCGTTCCAGGTGCAAATACCCATGCCCGGCTCGGCGCTGCTGGTCAGGTCGATGAAGTTAGAGGTGTTGGCCGTCTCCGGGTTGGTGCGGTTTGTGAAATACACCCGCCCTGGGTTGATCGGGTCGCCCCAAGCAAAGAAGGTTTCGTCATACGGCCCCGTCAGGTAGGGCAGCGGATTGCCGTAAGTAGTTGGGCTGTTGATCTGGAACGGAACTCCAGTTGCCGTGTCGATGTTGTCCTCTACCTGGAACGTGTTCGCGCCCGGCGCCCCGCGAATCACCGTCGCCACGCCGTTGATGAGCACTTCAGTCCCGATGCACAGATTGGCAGGGATCGCCACCGAAGTGCTGAAAACGGTTGTGCCGACGACCGAGCAGGTGCCGGTGATCGGGTTCTGCTGCACCGGCCAGGGCTGGAAGTCCACTTGCTCGATCTGGTCGCCCAGTTGCGCGTCGGCGTAGTTGTCGGCGTAACTCCAGGTAGTCCCGGTATTGGGGATCGATGTGGCATACACCGGCGTGCCGTTGACGCTGGCTCCGACTCGCGCGATGTCTACCGTATCCACCTGCAGGTCCGTGCTACACGCCCCCGTCACTACCACCGGCATCCGCTCGGGGAACAGGCCACCTCGGTTGAGCGGACTCCAGGTACTCTGTGCGCCGGTGATAGTGGAGCGATAGCGGTAGCAATACTTGATCGGGTTGTCGGGATAGATCGATCCGGGGCAATTGGGGCCGTAGGTGCCGCCAATCCACCACGAATCGGCCGACATATTCACTGCCGCGCTGCAGGTCACTTCAACGCGAATAGCGGCGATGTTGGCCAGGGTGCGCGTCACGTCGGTGCCGACACGATTAGCCAGCAGCGTGGAAATCGGGATGAAGACTTCGCTCCATGCGCCGGAGCCGGTGGCTAGTTGCGTGCCGCCGGAGATGCCGCCCGCTGCCGCAATCTGGGCCTGCAGAGAAGCGATCTGCTGTGTGAGTTGGGTTGTCGGTAGACCTTCGGCGGCCATTTGTGCTTGCGCTAGCTGAATCTGTTGTACCGCCGAAGTCATCTGCGCCAGTTGCGCCGAAGTCACCTGCTGCGTCAGGGCGCCTTGCTGCGCCGCCAGCAGGCTTTGTGAGCCGGTCGAAGCCGCTTGCAGCACATTGGAAGTGATTTCCGCCCAGTAGTAGTTGTGCAGGAAGTCGTTGCTGACCCCATCCACGTCCAGCAAGATTCGCACCATCAGCAGATTCCCCGGCGTGTCGAAAGCCAAGCTGATGTGCATCCAATCGTCGGCGGTGATAGGGCGGTTGTTGATTTGCGACAGGTCCAAGGCGATGGTTTCGCTGATCGTGCCCACTTCGTTGGTGCTGCTGGTGGGCGTGAACAGCGCCGTAACGCAGCCGCCGGTGACGCTTTCCGCCGCGAGGTGGTTGGCTGTCAGGTACATCCGTGCGCTATCGTAAAACGCTACTGCTTCCGCCGCAGCGTGCGCGCCGGATGTCGAGCAGCGGAAACTGACGGCGTTATCTTCGCCCAAGGCTACAGAAAGCACCCGCACGAACTCGCTGCCCATCTGCACCAGCGAATCGCGGTCGAGCAGCGCGGTATTCGAGGTCAGCACGACGCAGCACGCGCCAGTCGTGCCCGAATCGTACTGGATAGCGGCAATCGTGGTGGCGTTGGTCGCGGCGGCCGGGATCATGTCGCTGATGACCGCCACCTCGGTGCCGATGCCGATCAGCGCACCCTTGGTCAACCAGTCCGTGGTGAGCGAACTGAAGGCCACACAAGCCCAGCCGGTGGTGCTGGAGTCGTACAGCACGGCGGCGGTAGTGGTCCCGGTCGGCACGCGCAAGGCGTCGGCGGGCGTTCCCGCAATCTCGCCCGCAGTCCATTCGGCAGCGGAATCGAAGTTATCCACCACTGAGTACAGTGGCGACCCCAGTTCGGCATCCGGCGGGCTGCCCGGCGGCGGCGTGCCCACGGCGAAACGCGTCCTATCGGCAGCTCGCACTTTGCTATAGCGCGCGCTGTCCGCCACGTACAAGAACGGTTGCACCGCCGCCAGCGGTTGGTAGGAAGCAAAAGTCAGCGGATTGCCGCTGTAGCCCGTGTCTGCCAGGGCATTGCCCAGATACAGGTTGTAGCCCGCGCCGGAGAAAGTGTAGTTCACTCCGTTTGCGTTGAAGCCTCGCAGGCTGTGGATGGGATACGAGGAAGGGGCCAAGAACGGGGCGATGGCGGGTCGGATGCCCAGCGCTCCGTCTTGCGTCGGACGCACGTTGGTGCCGATGGCCAAGCGGTCGTCTGGCACGGCATCTATAGGGCAGTTGAGCTTGATGCCCTTCTGGGTGAAACGGCTTTGCTGACGCTTGTAGTCCATCAGGCCGTCTCCTCCGCCGGGGCCAGTTCATACGGTGTCTGCTGGTTTTCGAGCATCGTGACGGCCCGCAGGTTCTTCCAGTTGATGGCTTCGGCGCGCTCGCGCGAGGCATACGACTCGGCCACTTCCAGGAAGGAGCGGTACATCCCCATCGTGCCTTCAAACTCCGGGCCGGCCAGTTTGAAGCAAGCGGCGTGCTGGGCATTGTCGAGCAGCGCCGTCACAATATCGTTGGCCACAGCGAAACTGGTAGTACTGGGAGCCACACTGGCTGGCGAATTGCCAATACAATCCAGCGCTATTTCGTACACCTCGTCCGGAAGCGGCACCACTGCCACCAGATTGCGACCTCCGAGCGCGATAGTCTGCGGCGAGCCGGGGGTTAGATTGCGCCAGCCAGGCTGCCAGTGGTCGAGATTGAACAACGTCGAGGGCAACTGCTGCAATCCCAGCGGCCACGCCTGCAGCACGCACGGGAAACTTTTCAGCACACCCAAGGCCGAATGGAAACGCTGCTGCGCGTAATCGGCGCGGCGGTAATCGCGCGACTGAGCATCCTGCCGCAACACCGCCGCCAGCACTCCCCAAGTCAAGGCCCAAGTGGAATCGTCGGGCAACGCCAGTGTGACCGGGGTTCCCGCACTGTAGGCATAGCCCTGCGAGACAGTCAGCAGAAGCGACAGCGCGCCTTCGGCCAGCGGCGGCGGGATGAACTGCAACTGCAGCGGCGGGGTCACATCCAGCGCGTAAGCCTGCGGCGTAGTGGGGTTCTGTTGCCAGTTGTTCGACCAGCCGTAGCCGCTGATGTCGTCGCTGCGGTCGAGTAGGCTCCACAGGCCGGATGCGGCATCCTGCCACTCAGCGCGGTGGATCTGGATTGTGGCCGGATTCAGTAGCACGCGCCCTTGCGGCGGCGGCGGGCCGGGCAGCGTCTCCTCGTCGGCCACCATCAGCCGCGTCTCACCCAGGATGCGGTCTGTCTGCTCGCCCAGGGCGGCGGCCACGGCGTCAATGCTGAACTGGCCTGTGTTGATGTAGTCCCCGGACCCCGCGTATTCCAAGAGGTGATAGCCCACCTGGGCCAGAATGTCAGTGTCAAGAACCGAATTCTGGATTGCCGGGGAGGCAATGGCCGATAGATCGTAGAAAGGAGTGCCGGCCACGGTGGTGAGTATTAAACGCTCCCGCCAGTATCCGGTGAGCACCTGGAACTCCCGAATGGCGCTGCGAACAAGATAGTCCAATTCGTTCTGGACCCAGTAATCCTTCGCCGACAGATTGATCCCCAGGCGCTGCGCGAGCAGCGTCGTCAGCGATGCGATACTGACTGGGATCGTTGACGGTATCGCCATTTCTCATCGCTTCGAAGACCGCTTAACCGACTTCTTCTTACCGCGGCGCTTGACCACCGAATTGGCTGCGCGGATGGCTTGTCCCTCCGAATAGCCCCGTTCCAACATGCTATTGGAGACGTGCGCCCACTGGCGTTTGCTTTTGGCAGACTTCGCCTTCCGCGTGTGCCGCCGCGCTGATTTTGCCGTCCACGGCATACCCTACGCCTTTATGCTGGTGCCGGTCGGGAAAGCGCCCTTGCGACCCTCTATCGACTGCACGTCTTCGGTCACTTGAAAAGTCACCGGGCCAGCCGGCGCCGGAATCGTTTTGACCGGCTCGGGCCGCTGCTGCATCGGTGTCATCAGTTCCGAACCGGACGGTGCACCCAGCGCCACGCCGTCCTTGATACCGGGGTGCTCGCCGCCCTTGCCACCATCGGCGTAAGGCCGCGAACCCATCGGAGAACTCAGATCATTTGCCATATTGGCTCCTTTCAACTCATCTTACGCTAGGATGTGCCTCTCTCCACGCGGTATCTTCCCTGTCGTGCTCTTCGAGCTTGCCTCGTATATGGGCTTGGTCCTGAAGAACTTGAATTTGAGTCGCCCGGATGCTCTCCACTTGAACCTGTAACGAGAGAAGGGCATTCGCATTCAAGTCAATCTTGGTGTTTAGAGATCCCCAACTTAGCGAGATTGCCGCGATGAGCATGACAATCGTGATGATGTGTCCCGCGTCGATTTTCCATTCAATTTGAGGCATATTTAAGTCCAGTAAAGAACGTGGCTTTGTAGGTAGTCGGCGTCAATCGGACCAGACAGATCCGGCCCGTGGCTCTCGTCGATCACCTTGCTGTCGAAAATCGCGTTGTCATTCTGCTGATCCCCTCGCAGCAGATCCACAAACTGTGCTTCCACCGTCCGCATTTTCTGGAGATGAAAGGCCTTCACCTTAATGTCCACATTCGGCTGATTGGCCACCAGGTCGTGCGCGTAGTATCTGGCGCGAGCCAGGATCGTCGCATCGCTGATCTGCTGCGGCAGCACGGCCGTAGGGGTCGCCGCCAAGTCGCCGTTAGTCATGTACTCCAGGATGTAGCCCAGGGCCTGCACCGGATGGCCTAGCCCCAACTCGAATCGCGGTCGCTGCTGCGTGTCGTTGGGGACGGTCACATAGTCCTTGCCCACTACCCACGTCGGCCAGCCGTAAGAAGTGCGCTGCGGGTCGCGCAGATCAAGTTCCTTCTGTGTGCGAAACATATTCTCGTAGCGGAAACGGTAGCCCGAGATAGGGTCCACAATCGACATCCAACGCTTGAAGTCGATGGCCGGCGCGGGCATGTAGGGCTGGTAGATCATGTACGATCCCCCGGCGCCGCCCGTCTCCGCATAGGGCCGGTCCAAGGTGATTGTGCTCGCGCCGTCGTAGACGATGATGTTGTAGATCGGTCCGCCGGTCACGCGGAATTGGCGCAGCGTGATCGGGCTTTGCGGAGCGGCGGGCAGCGCAATCGCCAGCCACAGCGCGGAGGCGGTGGCGTCGCCGACTACGGATGCAGAGAATTGGGTCGTGGTCACGTGCCCGCCATTGATTGGCGAGGGGGTGAACCACGACCCGTTGCCCTTGTTGAACGACCAGTCGCGCGAGTCGCGGATATCCTTGTAGGCCCGCTGGACAAGCGGCAGGCAAGCCAGCGGGTCAAGATCGGAGTGCCAGGACTTCAACTCCGCCGCAAGTTGCGCGAGTGTGCTCACGGCGTCTCACCCCGTGAGTGTGTTGATCCACAGTTTGACGTATTCGCCGCTGAGGTCGGTGCCCGTGACGGCTTCTGTGTAAGCGGTCTGCGACTGGCCGCCAGCAGTGCCGGTGACTAGCGCAATCCACTTCAGGACGTACTTAGCTTCGGAAACGCGGATCGGCAGCACCAGGTAGTTGCCCGTCCACGACACGGCAACCTCGATGCTGACGATCATGTTGACGCCGATAGTTGCCGCGGCTAGTGGGTCTCCGTTGGAGACGTTGCCGCCGGAAGCTACTGGCGTTGTCCCGACCCGCGTGTAACTCGACGGGCCGGTCCAAAGTCCTCGGCAATACGGTTCATTGCCGGACGGGGCAAGGGCGCGGGGAAAGGAAGAAAACGCCATACGTCCCTCCTTACACCACGTCGGGGATGCCGCGCAGCAGCACCAGGGTTGTGCCGCCGGTCGTCGGAGCGCCGAGCGCCACGCCGATCAGGGCCTTGAGAATGGTCGTAGTGACCGTCACGCCGTCGTTGGCGTTGAGCGCCAATCCCGAAGAGGCGTCCAGATACACCAGATCGCCGTCCACCGGGGTGCCGGTGAGCGTGGTGAACTTCACTTTCACTTTCCCCTTGGTCTGAATCCAGCCGTAGTACCCGGCTGTGATGACGTTCAGGAAGATGCCCGCAATGCGGCCCGTGCGCAGCGCCGAGTTGCCGTCCGTGGTGACAGTGTAGTTTTCGAAACAGGTCGTGAGCTGATCGTAGGCCCACACCGCCGGCCGGCCAACCGTCACTGCGGCCGAAGCGCTGGCGTACAGCCGCACGTACTGGAAGCAGCCGCCGTACAGCGTGCCAACCGCCGTGTCGTAGCGCACGCCGCCGGCATTGCCGTCCAGCCACACGCGCGCACCGAGTTGCGCGGCGTATGTCGCTGCACCGCTGATAGAAGCCTGGCCGCCGGCTACCGCGTCGTTGATGTCGTTCAGCGCCGGGTAGGTGGTCCTGGAAATCGCTTGAGAAGGCCCATTGGGCATGTTGAGTTTACTCCTTTTCTTTCTGAGGAGGCGCCTCAGCTAAGTCCTTACGCAGCAATCCCGTAGAACTGCTTTTGATGCCGCGGGCTGGTGCAAACCAGATTCAGCGCGGCATGGGTGCGCGCAACCACCTTGGTGGAATCCTGCGCCGGGTAGAAGCCCCACAGCCCGAACTGATAGCGCGGGCTGGCCGACAGCCGGAGCTGCCACTTGCGGGTATTGAACCAGCAGAAAACCTCGCCTACCGTGGCCACCGCAGTCGCCACCGGCAGGTTGGAGGCCGTGGCACAGCCGGACGGGACGGTGAAGGTCGAGGTCAGGTAATTGCCTAGCACCGGGTCGTTGACGCCGTAAACGGACGACGGGAAGTAGTCGTCGGGGAAGATGACCGCATCGTTCATCTTGACTCCGGTGACACCCCAGATGGCATCCTGCGCCGTGACCAGTTCGCCGCGCTGCAGCGGCTGGATCTTTTCCTTGATATAGGCGAAGGCGCGCTTGGTGGTCACGCCTAGGTCCGGCCGCTCGCGGCCGATTGAGGCATCCCAATAGCCTTCCTCCAGGACCGAGTACGTGATCGGCCCGCCCTTGGATGTGCCTGCCGCCGCAGTCGTCGAGTCGCCGCAGTAGCGGGGGATAGAGTTCAGCGTCGAGCCGATGGCGGCGTTGCGCGTCTGGCCGCCGTAGCTGGTGAAGTACGAGCCGTCCCAGCCGGGGGTGGCGCCGTCGTTCATGGCCTCAATCCAGCCATTGATGTCGTAAGGCCGCGTGCCCACGACGCCGGTGGTGGCGGAAGTCTGGCCATGCAGCGACATCGCAATCGCTACTTGCGCGCAGATGGAGTTCATCATGTTCGCCGTGTTGAGGCTCAACAGGCTGAACACGGCGTTTGGCCCGACGTTCATCACGTCGATGTTCTCCATGTACTCGGGGTAGATCGACACGTAATACTTCGGGTCGAACCGAGTGCCTGCGATTGTCTGCACCTTGTCCAGGTTGAACTGCGCGCCAATCCCGTAGGAGTTGGTCAGCAGCGGTGCATACAGGAATGTTTGCTGCATCGTCGAGCCACCGCCAAACGTCGCCAGACAGTGGTCTCGGATGTAAGCGAGAAAAGGTACGTCGTTGAAAAAATTATCCTGCACAACTGCCGGATAAATCTCATACAACGTAGTTGCGGATAGCTCGTCCAATGCCGGATCAGCCATGTTCTTTCCTCATTTAACCGTTCTGGCCGGACGGGCTTGCTGGCCTCGCTCGGCGGGTTTACGTCTCGCGCCGGGCCGCGCCCGACGCATATTTGCCTGACATCATCGCTTCGGTGGCGCGCTGCACCGCCTCGGCCATGTTCCGTGTCCGGTCGTTGCTGGTGTTCTTGTTGGCTGAGGCGGCGAAGATCGGGCTAGGCGCGGCCGGCACTCCGAAGGGCGCCGCCGCCCGCTTGCTCGCATCCTGCTCGAATTTGGTGCGCGCCCGTGCTTCGCCTTCGAGCCGGTAGCGTTCGGCCACGATCTCTTCTTCCTTCTGGGTGGCGCCGAACAGGTTATCCCAAACCTGGGTCGGCTTCTGGCGCAATTCCTTGGCCTTGCTCCAGACGGCTTTCATGTCCAGCGGCTTGTCGGGGAACAACTGCGCGTGCCTCACGGCAATGTCCTGAAACTCCAACTGCAGTTCCGGCAGCGCCTGGAACAATCCTTCCAGGTCGTCCATCCGCTTACCCAGAGCGGGATCAACGGCGGGCGGCTGCTGCACGGGTTCCGGCTTTCTGGTGGGCGCTGGACCGGGGGTATGATCCCCGAAAATCTCCTTGGTCAGCGGCACGCCATAGGTCGCTTCGGCGGTCTTGGCCCGCGCCAGCGCCTCGGCCAGCACCATGTCGGCGGCTTCGCGCTGCTTCTGGGCCTCCAAAAACTGCTCCGTCATGCGCGTCCGCTCGGTTTCCAGGCCGGCGGCCTGTTCGGCGACACGCTGTTTTTCTGCGGCCAGCTCGGCTTTGCCGAGGTTCATCTTGCGATCAAACTCGTTCTGGCGCAAACCATGCTCCAGCGAGTGCTGCAAGGCCGTGGCTATCTTTTCGTCCTTGATGATCTCTTCCGCCTTGGCCGGATCGACCCCGGCGGCTGTGAGTTCCTTAACGACGGTTTCGAATGGCATCTTTCAACTCCTTCCCTTGCGGGCTGCGGATACTACGGACTGCGCCAGCGCCTCGTGGGAAATCATCCCATTGCTCCGGTGGAGGGCTGGCTTTCCGACATGGAAGAACCAACGATTTCGACCAGCAGTTTGGTCAGGTTCCGTTTCAACTCCAGCACCGATTTCGATGCCGCCGGAAACTGTCTCGAAATCCCGTCAAGAGCGGTGCCTAGACCCTGGATCTGTACGCTGACAGCCTGGATCTGCTGGCGCCGCATCTGCTCCGCGTTGAGTTGCGCGGTGCTGGCCTCGTTCACGCCCAGCGCGGACTTGTAGTCCTGCAGGCCGGAACCGGACGGCGCTGCCTGGGGCTGCGGGGAGGCGAAGGGAGTTTGTGGGCTGGTCATAGAGTTGACACCAGCGGCTAACGCTTCGAGCCTCTCTTGCGGAGGGCTTTCTTCGCCGACTTCATCGGCGTGTTGAGTTTGGTCGCTTTGCTCATGTTTCGCACCACTGCGTTCGATTGGGGCGACTGCGCGCGGACGCCGCCGCCCCGCGTTTACCCTTGCTTCGGTAGGGGACCGAACCTGTTACGGTTCGCTCGTTCTACGCGGAGCAGGTTGGCCTACTTCTTGCCGCGCTTGTGGCCACGCTTCCGGCGATCACAAATAGTGTTCAGAGGGATCATCGAGGCAGCTCCTTTCCGGCAGCGGGCAAACAAAAACGGCGCCCCCGGCTTTCACCGGAAGCGCCGCTGTTTTCACAAACCCGTTGCGCTAATCCTTCAAACCTAGACTATGCCTGTATGTTTTGTTCTGTCAACCCCTTTCGGCGGTCTCCACGCGGCGCCGGGGCTGGAAAGGGCTTCGGGCGCACCTCCCAGACGATCCGCCCGGCGGGCGTTCCCTGGCTGAAATTGATCTCCAGTTTGCCGGTCAACTTGCGTTGCGCGATAGTCTGGATCGTCTCGCGCAGTTCGTGGGCTGAAAACAGCAGGCGAATCATGTTAACTCGTCTTAACGGTAGATCTTGTCCCTTGATCTTTTTGCGCAATCGAGGGCGGTTTGCGATTTACATTGGGCCGCCCCGGCCCGCCGCCATCGCCCTGCTGTCCCACGCTGAGGTCTTCCTGCAAGGCGTGCATCCATTCCTGCTCGACCTCCCACTTCTCTGGCTCGGTGACTGGAGGTTTGCCATTACGCATCGCGGGCAGTTCGCCCATATTGAGGCCCAAGCCCTTGCCAATGGTATGAGCCGAAACCGTAACGCCCGCCTTCTTAGCCTGCATCAGAATCAGGTTGCGTCCGATTCTCGACACCTGCGCCTGGCTGTACGGCTCAATCACATATGAAAGCTGTTTGATTGTCCAGCGCACCCGTTCCCACTGGGTGTAGATCGACGAGCCAGCGCGCGGATCTTCGCCCGGCAGATGCGAGGGGATGAGTTCGCCGGGACGAAAATCGATCATCTCCTGGACCGCGCCATCTTCGCCCAGCAGGTGGAACACCTTCTGCGAATCCCAGAATTGCAGCGCCAGCGGGTAGAACAGAGCGTCCAGTTCCTGCGTGGCGACCTCGCCGCCGCGGGCGATGTCCTGCACTACCGGGCCGGCCTGTTCCAGGATCTTTTCGATGGAATCGGCGCTGGGCACCTGCTTAGCCTTGGCCACCGCCATCAGATCCTTAACCACGCTCAGGTTGTCCAGATTCTCAAACAGCAGCGAGACGACCTGCAGAATCCACTGCGGGACGTCCCAATGCTGCACCGGCAGCAACGGCTCGATAGGGTTGCCCATGCCACTGCTGACTTCGACCGTCTGCCCTGGCTTGCGGGTGTTGATGCGCGCCATCGCCGTTTTGTCGATCAGGTTGGGGTCGTGCTTCAGCGGCGGCTGCAGGCGCACCAGCACGCTATCCACCACCGCCCGCAGAATCTGGTTGATGGCTTTCTGAATCCGCCAAGTATCCTGAACGATAGAGTGGCCCAGGTACTCCCAGGCGTAATCGTCGAAGCGCATCGGCACTAGCGGCACACGACCGTGCAGGAACGGGCTGGTGCCGTCCTTGAGGATGCAGGTATCGGTCCAGATCACCCGGCGCCGCAGCGGGAACAGGCGCGCATCGTCCTCGTCGGCGGGCTTCATAATCATCTTGCCCTGCAGGTCGCGCACGCCGGCCGGGATCATCTGCCCCACGAACGGCACTTCGTACTGCCAACTGGTCCCTGGATCGCCCATCGGGATGCGCCGCCCGGTGTTGTTTACGGAAGTGTCCATGATGTAGGTGGTGTAAACGTCCACCACCGGCATCTGGCGTCCGAAGGAGCGTTGTGGGGTGTCGAGGTTTCCCAGCACTCCATTGGGGTTGCCTACCGCGCGCTTCATGCGATCCCAAGCGCGGCCGATCCAACCCGGTACGCTACGTGAAGGCTCAATCTTATGCTGCAATGCGGGATAGGCCGCGAGCACCAGGTGCAGCGGCACCTCTTCGCAGACTGTGACGGCATACGCTTTCTGCAAATCGAAGTCCTCGGTCAGCATGACCGGAAGAACATCGGACGGGCCATGCACCTTGCAGGCGATTTCGCCGTCGCCGAACCCGTAGAAATTGTTGTCCCACCACAGTTCCAGATAGGCCGTGCCGAGACCACAGGCGTACTGGCAGCCTTGACGGTACTTGCGATCCTGCTTGGTGACGATCCACCACAGGTTTTTCATCTTGTTGAGCCGGTCCACACTGACTGCGGCCTCTTTCTTCTTCGTCACCGCCTGGCCGGCTGGCTTGAGGTTCGACACCGTGGCCACCAAATCGCGGAAATTGCGCTTGATGCGGTTGACGTGTACCGTGGAATAGCCGGTCAGTTTCTGCGGCATGTTGTCGCCCGACAGAATCTCGTAGGCGCGCGGCAACTCCGCCCAGGCGGGCTGTGATTCGATGAACGCGCGGCCCATGTCGCGCAGTTCCTTCATTCGCCCCAGTGTCAGTTCCTGGATGCCGTCTTTGTTGGCCAGCGTATCGAGGTACGACGGCGCTTCGTAAAGATCGCGGTCAAAAGGCATTTACTTTCTTCCTCTCCCAAGCCCGTCAGGTCCACGATAGGGTTCCCTGTTTGAGGCGTCGAATTCCAGCGCCTGCAGATAGAAGGCTCCGCGCCACTGGGGACGCGGTTTCTGGTTGTTTTGATCCATTGCGAAGCGGGCGAAGTCGCGTTGCGCCGGAGACATCGACTGCATCCGGTCACGCAGTGCCGAGCGACAGGCGGCTGTGTTTATCTCGCTGAGCCGGTCCTTGCCAATCTGTACCCGCTCCCATTTCTCGCGCTCCTCGCGTTCGATTTCGCGGACGATGCGGCGTTTCTCGTGCGTCTCCTGGACTTCGATGCGCTCGTATTCGGCGGGCATCTTGGCCCCGCGCTGACCGGGGAGGGTGTACGTTCCGTCAGGCCGCTTCCAGAACTCAGTCGGTTCCGGCGCCCAGTCCTCGCCCGTGCCGATAAACTCCAGTTGCACCTCGCAGGCGGCACAGCACAGATGCCTGTTTTTTCTGAACCAGTGCCGCCCTTCGTGCCCGCAGGCTTCGCAGACGTACAGCACGCGGTCGCTCATAACTCCGCCTCCATCTGGTCCAACGCGCCGGGGTGGGAGACGCTATACTGCGTCCCGAAAAATTCCGTTAGCCGGCTGGCGCCCGCCCGCTCCTCGCCCGGCAGGATGATCCGCGGCTCCTCGCGCGACCCCAGATTGGCGTCAATGTAGCGCAACGGGCCGTCAGATTGCCTCTTCTGGCGTAAGTAGCTGATACTCTGGGCCTTACCTGTCACTTCCAGAATGTGAAGCGACAGATAGATGATCCCCAGCGCCATGAAGCGGTCGTCCTTCTGGCCACTCTCGGCGCGCATGGCTTGCACGTCTTCGTCGCGGTGCAGGGCCTGCATCTCGCGCACAAACTCGGGGCTGTTGATGTCGATTTCTCCGTCGCGCAAAGCCTTCACCAGCAGGTCGATCAGCATGGGCCGCGACCAGCGGTTAGTGACGAAGCCGATACGCGTGGCGGTGCGTTCCGGTTTACGGCGGTCGTAGCGCCGCCAATCGTGGAAATTCGACCAGCCCCATTTCTTCAATTCAAGCTGCGTGATTTCGCCATTTAGCCCGGTTTCGATAGCGATCTTTGGCTGGCAAGTGCGCGCCCCTTGATAGAACAGCGCAAGGCAGTGCATCATTGGCGCTAAGTCCATGGCGTTCACGTAGTTGGAAGCGAACTCGCACACCTGACCGTCGCAGCGTTCTAAGTCTCCCTTGCGTAACCCTTCGATGACGGTGTTGTCCATGCCCACGCCGTCGCCGGTATCGACTCCGAACCCGTAAGTAGCGGTCTCTTCCGGCCACTCGAAAATCAGGACCTTCCCGTCCACGCTGGAAGTCTGCCAGCCTTCCCAGCGCAGCGGCACCAACTGGTACGGGCCGATTTCGAGTATCCGGCGCGAGGTGTCGCGGTCGCGCTCGTCGGCCTGCAATCGGCCGGGCAGGATGCTTTGCGCGGCGCGGAAGCCGAACACGCCCACCGGCTCCTCGCAGGAGTGGTTGTAATCCGAAATCGTGTCCACGTCGAACACCGACTCGCCCGAAGCCATGAAGGCTTCCAAGTCGTCGGCGGCGAACTCGTGCAGAAACTTGGCCAATTCTTTTTTGGCGCGGTGGTCCTCGCGGGTAGACTCCCAGAACCACATCTGATGCCGCGGCATCTGCCAGTTCTCGGGGTAGTGTTTGCGCAACTGGTCGTTGGCCAGAACGTATTTACGGGCGCGCTCGGCATGGGCGACCGTCACGCCCATCGGGCGCCAGTCGGGAGGGACGGGATTGCGTTTGAGCCAGGTCGGGGTGGGGTAGTAGTCCTCGCGCACGAACCACGGCAGAAACACCGTACACCAGCGCGCCCGGCCGTTGCGCTTCCAGTAATTGCGCTTACACTGCTCCCAAGTCTTGAACAGCCAGCCGAATGGGCCTTCTCCGGTGGACTCGCCGATGCCCAGCACGTCGGGCGACTCGTGGACCGCAGGCATCAGCCCGGCGTCGATCAGGTCTTCGGCATTGAGGTACGATGCTAACTCGCTGAGGTGGAATATGTTCGGCGTGTTGCCGCGGCCGATGTCGAACTTCTGCGCGCCATGCTGAATGATGAGCCGCGAATTCTGGCGCCCGAATACGGAGCGCGTGCCGGCGCGGTTGGCGGTGCGCTCGGGCCGCAGCCACCACGGCATCAGATCGTACAGCGCGTGGTACTTCTCGACCATCTCGGCCGAGCGTTCCTTGTCCGAGGAGCCAGTGATAGCGACGATGTTGGGGTAGAAAAATGTGCGGTGCGCTACCACCATCTGCGAGTCGGTGGTGATGCCCACCTGGCGGGCCTTGAGAAACAGCAGAATAATGGCCCAACCCAGGTCTTCCAGGATGCCACGGATGTCGTTGGCGATAAGCTGCCCCTTGTTGGGGCAATAGTGGATCATTTCCTGGCCCGAAAGGATGAACCCATACCGAGTCGCAAAGTACAGATAATCCACCATGCACAACTTGCGCTCGTTCTCGACCCAGCGCGTTTCGTCTTCGTCAAACAGCAGCTTGGGAGCGCCGGTGGCACCGGGCAGCATGCCGTAGTCGTCGAAAAATTTGTCGTACTTGTCGTTGAAGTGGGCTACCGACTGGTCACACGCATCGACGGAGTGATAGATCGGCTCGAAGCCCAACTCTTGTTCGGCAATCTGCAAACCTAAGTCAACACTCCGCCTTGAGTACATCCGCTTGGATTATAAACCCTATTCATCCTCGACCGGCGGAATCATCCGCAGCGCGGCGGCCATTTTCTTGGTCCCATCCTCGAATGACGGCAGTTCCTTGCCCACCACTACGACCGCCTGTTCGGCCTCGACTTTGGTGTTGTTGGCCTGGGCGCTCACCGTGACCTGCTGAATAGCGCCGCCGGAGCCGGGTTGCGCTATGACTCGCGCGGCTTCCATGAACAGCCGCCGGTCCCGATGCCCGTTCTCGATGTCCAGCGCGGCGGCGGCCAGCGAGCGCGCGACGGGAACGGAGTAATCGGCGCAGACCGCTGTCACCGCCAATTTGGCCACATCGAAGTTCCATTGATGCAGCACTTTAGCTATCGCGCCGACGCAGGCAGAGCGGTTCGTGCCGGAGCGCGCGGCCACCAGGTCCAGCGATGGCGCTTCCAGCCCCTTGACCCCATGCCGCCGCACCAGCCGGTCGAAAGTCTTGACGAACTTCTCCATGCCCTCCTCGCCGCGCAGCAACTCGACAACCCGCTGGCGCGCGGCGGCGATCCCCTCCACCCCCTCGGCGTCGCGCACCCGCACCAGCCGCGCCAGCCCGTCCAGCGTACCGTCGAACGCCGCCGGCGCCTCACTGAGCCGCTGCAGCGCCGCCGTCTGGATGTTCGGCGGGGTCAACTCCATCGGCCCGGCGATGAGTTCGTTGACCGGCTTGTTGCTTTTTCTCTTCACGCCGAATGATCCTCCACACTGTCCCTGGATTCCACTTCGCCCCGCGGCGCAACGGGTAGCCCATCTCTTCCATGCCCTCGGCAATCGCCCGCATGGTCCAACCGCGGGACCGCAAAGTCGTGATTTCATCGACCCCCAGAAATTCGTCCGGGTGGCGCGCATCCTCCCCGTAAGGCTTCTGCCCCACGCCGCGCCGCAACGGCAGCAGGCCGCCGCAGTGCGGGCACTTCTTCGGGCGGCGCTTCTTACGGGGCATCGCGGCCACCCTGAATCACGCGGAACTTGGCACGGCGTTGAGCGACTTCAACCTGGCGGACCATTTCCTTCGCAGCCTCCTCCATGCGCCGCACCCCCTCAGCAACGCGCTCCTGATAATCCGGATCGTTGATCGCTTCCTGGATTTCCTCTTCCGACAGATCACCGTAGGTTCGCATCGCCTATAGCCTACACCCGGTACACTTGATTTGCAACAAGGGCTTGTCGGGCGCAAGGAGCGAGGAGGAAACCTACGCAGCTGTGGGCTCCAAGGAGAAGGGAGTCTTGCGCCCGTGTCAGCAGAATACGCCGGACCCGCAGGCGTGTCAAGCCTCTTGCAATTCAGACAGAACTGACCGAAAATGTTTGAGTGTCGTTCTCGGTTGCCGGCGGGGCGGCGGTTCTTCGAAGGCCACGCCCCACTCCAAACCGGCCGGATCGACAGCCCGGCCACTGAGTATGAATTACGCCCGATTCGCCAAACTCCCCGAGGAAATCCTCCACGCAAGAGAACTAAGCCCATCCGACAGACTGGTTTACGCCGAAATGGCCTTCCAGGCGTGGTACAAAGATACCTGCTACATCAGTCAAGCCAAAATCTCCGCCCGCACAGGGGTTTCTGCCCGGCAGGTCAGGCGCAGCCAAGCCAAACTCGAAGCCGAACGATACATCACCGGCATCGACACCGGCCTCCACAAAGTCACCACCTACCGCCTCAATTCCCGCGTTTTCGCACCCCGCAAAAAGCCGAATTATGCGGACATTATGTCCTCATCCCAGCCCCAAAGATGCGGACCTGGTGTCCTCCTTTCTAGAAACAGTAAGCCAAAGACTCTCCACTAGCCCGAAATCCAAACCCCAAAACTCCACAAAAAAATTCATGAAAGTCGGACCTTAAAGGCAGTGGCGGGCGGGGGGGCACCCCGTGGACAAACATCGGCGCCGCGACATCGGAGAGACTGAGCGCGTACCATTCGATACTGTATCCCGCCGAGTTCCGATAACCGAGTTTATGTCAACTTTTCATAATTCGCGCATGTTGTTGATTCGACGCGGGATCGCACATTAAAGCCCGCTGCGAGCGTCTGAAAATGGGACAATTCGGGGCCTCTGCGAACAATCGTGCTACGCTGCAGCGCTTGCCGGCGGCCGCAGTGAGCTGATTCGACGACGCCTCGCAGGCTTGCCGGTCGCACCCGCGATGCCTCAATTTCCCCCTAGAATCGTCGCGTTTGTCTCCATTCTCCTGTTCTCATCTTTGGCCTGGTTTCACTGAGGCGGGTTTGCTGGCGCCTGGTGGGGCGTAGCGCGTTCGCAGGGGTGCGGGTAGTGGGTAGGGAAGGGGTGGGGGTCTCGGCGCGTTGTAGGCGATTCTAGCGCGTTTGGCCGTTTCCTCGCTTTTCCTCGCTATCTACGGAGCAGGGGGAGGTGAGCCCAATGCGGTTTCGCCTTCGCCTTCCCAGAGGGTCCAGGGTCCATATCCAGGTCCTCAAGGATGGCACCATGGAAATCTACGTTCAGCCTCCAGGGCTGATCCCGTAGATTGTCCAACCCCGGAGCGGCCTAGCCCGCCGTTCCGGGATCAATTTCAGTCTAACTCCTAAACTATTCAAAGTAAAGCGAAAACTCTGAGCGTAAGCGCTCATTTTATTGTTGACAAACAACTAGCGCTAGTTGTATTATTGAACCATGAAGAGCGATACAAAACAAGCGGGAACAATGACTTGCGGAGTATGCGGCGTTGCCTGTCAACGCTTCGGCAAGCACCGCAATGGTCTGCGTCGTTTCCGTTGTCCGCTCTGTAAGAAAACCTATACCGAAGTCCACAAGCCCGCGTTGGAGGGCAGCTACATCCCCGAGGAAAAGATCGTTCTGGCCCTCCGTCTCCTCATCGAGGGGAATTCGATTCGGAGCACGCAGCGCATTACGGACCTTGACCAAAATACGATCATGCGATTGTTGGCGCTTTCCGGGGAGAAGTGCGAAAAGCTCATGGGCCGCTTGATTGTGAACGTCCCCGTTAAGGACGTGGAGTGTGACGAGATCTGGGGCTTCGTAGCAAAGAAGGAAGGCCACAAGGCTCAATCCGAACAATGGAACGAGAGGTAGTGGGTCAGTTTGAAATTCTTGGGGCTGGCCCTCCTTAGCGCTAAGCTGCATACTGTGCGTATGGCAACTAAACGCCCGCGCGATCCGATCCAGCTTGCTCACGAGGTCTTTCTGGAGTCGATAGGGGAAGCCCCGAAGACCGAAGCGCCGAAGCCAAAGGACCCCGCAGCGGTCGCGCTGGGGCGCAAGGGAGGCGTTGCGCGTGCGGCTGCGTTGCCGCCTAAGAAACGGGCGCAGATAGCGGCTAAGGGCGCAAAGGCGCGCTGGGGCAAGAAGCCGTAGCGATATAGATATAACAGTTGCAGTCGGGCGGCCAGAAGCCTACGAACGAATAACGCCCAACATAAGGCCTTCGGCCACGGGAACAGCGCCAAACGCCGATCACGTCTGGACGATGGCCTAACTACTGGCGTAATATAGGATGAGGACGATTCTGAACTTCAATCGAGCTGCCACCACACTTGAGTGCTAGCACACTTGAGTGCGGCGTTAAATGCGGCTTGATTAGAGTGTATCATGAATCGCGTGTGGTTAGCGTGGGAAAAATGGTTCCGGGGTCCCCGCCACTTCCCCCTAAGGACATGGCCCTCCTTCCACCTTCGGAAGCCGTTCCTTCGTCAGTCTCGCCACGAACTGGAGGGCATCGCCGGGCTCGCCATATTGTCCTGGCAATCCTTTTGTCTCTCTCTTTACTCGCGGGGGCAGGCTGGGTTTACTTCCATTGGAACGATCCGGACAAGGAGTACAAGATCGTCAACTTTAGCGCGGCATGGTTCCCCTTTGCGGTCTCCATATTCGCTGCGTTTATTCCAGACTTGGAGAAAGTCGGCAAGATGAGACGAGTTTGGAGGATCGGAATCATCGTTGCTGGCTTCTTGTATAGTATTGTGCTTTGGCATCAGCAATCGGTTAATCTTGCCGCATCCCGACGCGACCAAGAAGGGATCGTAACCACTGCTGTTAGTAAATCTAACGATCATGCCGACCAGCAGATCAGCGGCATTAGAAAGGACGTTTCTGCAGTTCGGGGAGATTTCGCTAAAGCAAACGATCAATCTGGCCGACAGATATCTAAAATGGAAGATGAGTTAAAGGGCGCATTTGGAAGCGTTGCGACATTGGTATCCAAAACGGAGACTAATCTCAATGCCAGCATCGGCAAGGTTGGGAAACCAGAGCCGCCCGATCTAGCAAGCCTACAGTTTGGTCTGTGGGAAGAGAATTCGTCAACCGCCGGCCCAATCCTTACTTCTTCGCTTCGCCCCGATAAAGATGGTGTCTTCACTGTTGCCTTCTGGCTGACGAATAACTCTAACACCGCGATGCACTCGGTTGACGTATGGATTGACATCTGCGACCATTGTATGTTTACTCAAGAACCAGCAGGCTTTGAAAGGCCAACGGGTATGCGAGACCAGACAAGGCACGTACGGATTTCTCTTCTCAATCCAGGGGTGGGTACGGAGAAAGGGATCCTCCATATCAAGCCCGCAAGGCCGTTTACACAATTCGAGGTTGCAATGCGATATTCGTGTGAGGTTTGCGTTAAGATGGCACCCCCACAGAAGGCCACGATCATCGCCTTACCACAAGCCCCTTGACCCCGGACTAAGGCCATCTTGCCATACTCCCCGAAGCCCGAGATGTGTTATCTCCACGCTAAGGCCACGCTACCCGATTTCAACCACAAGCGCCAGAATCAGATAGCCAACCACGCACCACACAATAGCAGAGCCCGACGCTTCTGGCAGAGAAACATACGCCCATAATTTTCTGACCGCAAGGGTAATTTCTAATTGACATTTTTCTTAGCGCTAAGCTATACTCAAAGCATGAACAAGCTCGATACGGCTAAGCGTGCTCAGATCGTTGCAGCCATCGTGGAGGGCTGCTCAATTCGGTCCATCGTGCGCATGACGGGCGCATCGAAGAACACGGTGGCCAAGCTGCTGGTTGAGCTTGGCGCGGCCTGCCTGGAGTACATGGACGAGAACATTCGGAACCTGCGATGCCAGCGGATACAGGTCGATGAGGTGTGGAGCTTCGTAGGATGTAAGGAGAAGAATCTAACGCGCAAGAACGCGGCGCGTGGCGCGGTTGGAGACGTTTGGCTGTGGGTGGCAATCGACGCAGATACAAAGTTCATTCCCACTTGGTTCCTGGGAGACCGTGGGGCCGCTTCCGCGTACACGTTTATGAACGACCTCGCCGGTCGCTTGAGCAACCGGGTACAACTCACCAGCGACGGCCTAAAGGTTTATCTGAGGGCCGTGGATGACACGTTCGGAACGGATATCGATTACGCAATGCTCGTGAAGATCTACGGTGAAACATCCGAAGGGCAGAAGCGTTACAGCCCGGCAGAGTGCATCGGTTGTGAACGCAAGCCCATCACGGGGAATCCCGATCCGGCCCACGTCAGCACGAGCTACGTGGAGCGCCAGAATCTCACGGTTCGGATGTCGCTACGCAGGTACACGCGCTTGACAAATGCGTTTTCTAAGAAGATCGAAAACCACTGTGCTGCGTTGGCAATTTTTTATATGTACTACAACTTCGTTAGGATTCATCAGACGTTGCGGGTGACCCCGGCGATGGCAGCGGGGGTAACGGATCGGCTCTGGTCAATTGAGGATCTGGTTGGATTGCTGGAGTAAACCGAGGATGACAGCGTATATCGAGTTCCTTAATCATCTTAATTGCATCGGGTGGGACTCGTGGAGATCCTTCTCGTTCCCACTCACTTCTCATTATTGCGATTAGCTCGACTAGGGTGACGCCTTTCCAGGTGAAGGAACCACATCCGCGCTTCCGTACTAACCAAGTCGTATCCCTGCCAACTCCAGCCCTTTCAGCCATGAACTTCGCCGCAAAAACGTTGAAGATCGTTTCTTCAAGCGTCTTCTTTGGACTCTGGTTGAAGTAGTAAAGTATCGAATCGGATGCCAACCCGCCAGATCCAATAGCGCAAAATCCTGGCTTGTCAAATACCGCGTCTTCGCCCGGCTCGTAAACCGTGAAAAGGTGCGGCTTCCCGCTGTCATCGAATCCACAGACCAAGAATTGGAGCGACCCTAGGTTTACGATCCGGATATCATTGAATAGGGTGACGAACGTGTTGGCATCAAAGATCTTCTTACCATTCCGCTGAAATGTCGGCATATCGAGACCAAACCTGGACAGCACGCGATCCGTAGCTACCTCAACCATCCGCTCTTGGAAAGCGCGCTTAAAGCAGGATTTGGCCGATTCTAGTGTCTTATCCGTTTCCGCGAGATATCTCCTCGCTCTTTCAATGATTGGGCTTGCATGAGTGATGTCATCTCCGGATGTCATCACCGCCCAATCGTCACAAAGCGCATCCTGTTTTATGCAATTACCATCGGTTGAGATTGTGATCCCAGAGATCATCGTATCTGAAACAGTAACAATATACTCTTGCGCTATCGCTGCTATGCAAACTGTCATACGCTTCTCCTCGGAACGCTTCCAAGGATATCGCAGACGGTTGAACAGTGGCGGAGAGGGGCGCGGACGTGGGCTGGCCGGTGAGATCGGACGCCGGAAGGGAGTCACTTCACACCGGCCTTGTCGGTGTCAAGCCCACCGACCGGCCAAACTGACCCACTACCGGGTCTCACGCGCCCCCGCAGTTTCGGCTGAGGGCTGAGGGTCTTCCAGGGCTTCTGCCGCGGGCGCTTGCGCTTAATTGGTTTCAGCGGCGTTCCCGAGGGCAGGTAGCCGGGTAGCACGTCACGGTGCTGCTGAAGCGCCTGGCGGGCCTTCACCGCCAATTCTAGGGGTATCGTGGCAAAGCGCGCTATGTTGTACTCGTCGGCTGCCCGCCAGACCACCTGCCCGAGAACATCCGGTATCCCGAAGCCTACTAGCTCGCCGCGATCACGCAAATCTCCAGGTTCAATCCGCTCGCCCTTCGTCCGCAGTACCCAAGCCGCAAACCGGACGTTTCGCCGATAGGCGTCGTTGCCCAGCAGCGGCGCGGCCCGGATCTCGTCCGCGCGGGTCATGATGCTTTCGCCTCCTGGAAGCACTCGCACCTCCGCGCCGCCTCGCCGATGTACTGGTCCGGTCGGTGCGGCTGCGGCTTGCCGGGGTTCTTAT
>Ga0187885_10001728_pt1 | contig 23353 bp, 26 predicted proteins | sample June2016WEW_20_1_3_FD_132970 | JGI IMG/M metagenome (GOLD analysis project Ga0187885, IMG submission 132970) | Peatland microbial communities from SPRUCE experiment site at the Marcell Experimental Forest, Minnesota, USA - June2016WEW_20_100 | ecosystem: Environmental > Terrestrial > Soil >... | reverse complement strand
CTCCAGAGCGGCAACCTCGTCATTGAGGGCGGCAGAAAAACATGCGCCGAGCTGGAGCATCTATTGGAAGCTGAGACCGCGAAGCTACTCAATGTACCAGCTCTAACACGGGGTCGGACCCATGCTGCGCCGCCAGGGTCTCATCCAGAATGTTCATGCCAGTTTTTCCAACTGAACTTTGAGTGGAGCCAGGTCGTTCCGGATGATCTGCCAGATGATCTCAAGGTCCAGGCCAAAATAGTCATGCACAATTCGATTTCGCAGCCCAGTGATCTTTCCCCATGGCACAGAACGATGCCCGGCGACAAAATCATCTGGCACCTGTCGCGCCGCCTCACCCAGCACCTCGAGGTTCCTAACCACTGCGTCGATGGTTTTCTCATCCTGAAGAAACGATGAATGGTCCATGCCGGCAGTGTAGAGTTCGATCTTCCGAAGGGCTTCCAGCATATCCTCGACCAGCAAGTCAGGATCGCGCTTAGGCATCAATAAGCTCCGGTTCGATCCGCTTCCAGTAGGCGGGCCTAATGGCGCGCCGGGAGACCAGGTCCACGCGTCTTCCCAGCGCCCGCTCGAGTTCTTCGGCCAGTTCGATAAAACCTAGGCCTATCGAGGGGTCGACATCCACCATTACATCGACATCGCTATCCTCCCTCGCCTCTCCGCGGGCCCACGATCCGAATAGAGCCAGGCGCCGGATAGGAAAGCGCCGGGTCAAAAGCAGGCGCTGTTCATGCAGAGCATGCAAAATCTGCTCCTTGGCAGTCATGCCATTACTTTATACGGAATATCGGGGACAGGCTACGCTTTTTAAAGTTTTCCGATGCTACACGGATATCTTGCTTTAGGGCATCTTCGAATCGTTTTGTAAGCTGCAATGAAATTCTCCTTTCGTGCGCCAGCCCTCCGCCTTGTGCGGGTCTTGGGATTATGGCGCGTTTCTTTGCGCCGCGCTGCGAAGTAGCGGCACGCGTCCACGGCTGCCGGTGCGCTATGGGTGGTGCGCGAACTATCCGCCGCCAATTCGATCGCGCGTTCCGGATCGCCCGCGAAGAACGTCGGGATAGGCGCCAGCCTCATGATCGATCCATTACCGGCGGTCTTGGGATCGGTTGAGCCGCAAAACGGTTTCGGGGTCTTCACGAAGAGACTGAGGGCTTCGCGGGTTGCGATGCCGATGTCAAAGGATTTCCCCGTGCTGCTCAGATGGCCTTCCTTCCACCACCGCCCATAGCGCTCCAGTTGATCCACGGCGTCAAAACCTTGCTTTTCCAGAAGGCTCTCAGCGAGGCACAGAGCCATGGAGGTATCATCGGTCCACTGCCCCGGAGCAAGCCCAAACGGCCCACCGCCGATCATATCTGTGATTGGGACAAAGCTACGCGGCAGCTCAAATTCGAGTGCAGTACCGACCGCGTCCCCCACTGCGAGTCCTAGGAGCCCGTCCGAGAATTAGGAGGGGCCGCGTGCATGGGGCTTGCCCGGCGGGCGCGAGCCGCGAGGAGGAGGCGATGTCGTTGCGCATCGTTACTGTTTCGTTCAAGGCCCGGATATTTCAAAATAGGTGGCAAGAGAGGGACATCCAGGCCTTTTCGTGGCGCCTCCCATCCGGCGGACGGGACCTACTTCGTGGATTCCGAGGACGCCACCTTCGGACCGCTCAGCGCAGCGCGCGCACTGGGACCGCCGCGCCCCAGCGCAGCAATGCATCACGTAGGTGTCAGAGCCACCAGGTATTTGCTCCTGTCTGGTGATGCAAATGTTTTAATCCGGGTGGATATCGCAAAGCGAGGTGGCGGCGACGCAGGAGGATCGACGCTGCCGCGCTGGGGCGCGGCGGTCCCACGTTTTCCAGGTGAATTACAGGAAGAGGGCTGGGGAGACGTGGAAGAATTGCGCGAGACGTTTCACCTGAGTCCGGCTGATGGCGCGGCGGCCGCGCACGACTTCCGAGGCGATCCCCTTGGAGCCGAAGACTTCCAACAGGTCCTTCTGGCGGGTGCCGCGGGCCCGCATCAGTTCGCGCAAGACTTCATCCGGAGTCGCGGCCTTGATGCGGTATTTCCCTTCTTCGTAATCTTCAATCAAAAGCAGCAGCAAACCGAGCAGCCGCCTCTCTTCGGGAAGGAGGTGAGCCTCGCGGCTCTGAAGAGCTTCGACCTCGGCGATCAGGCGGTCATTTTCAGAGTCACTTTCGATGACCGCGGGCAGGCTTTTCAGGAGAAGTTCCCCGTATAGATTCGTATCCGTAGGGTTGTTCATCGTTTCCATTCGCCCCTGTCGTATTCCGAATGCGTCAGGATATGCCGGATAAAGACGATCCGGCTTCGGTAGCCGATTTCCACAATCAGCCGATATCGATTTTCTCGGATATTGAACACGGTCCACTTTCCGACAGCATCCGCATGAGGATAAACCCGCCTTACATCCTGAAGGTTGGCCCACAGCGACGATTTCGCCACACGGTACCAGACGTCGAGCGCGGCCTCGGCATCTGGGTGACTCATGGAAAAGTCCATCAGGCTCTTTCTGCTAACCACGTGCAGGCCTTCACTCCATAAGTTCTCAAAGTGAGAACCATTCGTCAACGGGAAAATTCCGTCCAGCACATAAGTTTTTCGGAGAGGCCGTCTATTTCATTAATTTCGGCAATGCGGAGCGTAATCTCGCCTTTCGCGGCGTGAAGCTCGACAGGAATTGATCCGCGGAGTAAAGAGACCTGTCGCTATGAACAGAGTGGACCCATAAAGGGATCGCAAGCGTCCCATTTACGGCTTGCTTCGACGGGGGGAGAAGCGCTACAAATCACGTCGCTGGAGGCAATTCCCGATTGTTGAGATTTGATCTGATTCAGACGGGGCTCATCGAAATTACGCAGGAAGAAGGAGTGAAGGACAGCCGGCCGACCTCATCCTTGCTGGAATGCGGAGGATTCCGATGCGTCATTGATACCGAGCACCCGAAGGAAGACGGAAAGGAATATCTCGCGGCATTCGGGCGTCTGGGTGTGTCCCCATCCAATGTCGGTTGCGTGATCTTTACCCATCTCCATCCGGATCATTTCGGACACAAACACCTGTTCCCGAACGCCACCTTCATCTTTCATAAGGACGAGCGCCTCGGCTTTTACTTCAAAAATGACCGAAAGCTGGTGCTCGCAGGAGATGCCTTGCTCACGCTGAGTCCGGATACTCTCGTCCGGGCCGAGCATATCAACTACGAGCCTGATCTGCGCGCGCTCGGCGACCAAATTTATGTCCGGCACGCCCCGGGGCACACGCCAGGCTCCACCATGATTTTTGCTCTGATCGAGGGACTCGTCCATGCATGGACCGGAGATGTTTTCCTGAATCGAACTTATTACGATGAGTGGAGGCCCCCCGGCTCATCCTGGAACCAGGATCGCATCTACAAGCATATGGAATACGTTCGGGACCGGGCGGATGTGATCGTACCCGGACATGGAGCGCCGTTTCGCATCTGAGCCTCTTCGCCCTGAGCCTCGATTCGTCAACATGCCGATGTCGCGCAGCCGGGTGGAGAAGAGTCGTTGCAGATGTTCTGGTTTGACATCTCTCTTAAATGTCAGTATATTCCTATCTGAGAAATATTCTCAGATAGGAACGCGCCGTGACAGTCGAGAACATCAAGGTTGCGCGTCGGCTCGAGCAGTTCAAGGCGTCCGCCAAGGAGGCGGGCGTCAAGCTCACGCACCAGCGCCTCGAAATCTTCCGCGAGGTTGCGTCGAGCCAGGAGCACCCGGACGCCGAGACCGTCCTTCGCGCTGTTCAGGCAAGGATGCCGACGGTGTCGCTCGACACCGTATACCGGACGCTGTGGATGCTCAACGACCTCGGGCTTATCACCACGCTCGGCCGGCGTCGCGAGAGCGTGCGCTTCGACGCCAACCTCGAACGCCACCACCACTACATTTGCGTTCGCTGCGGGTTGGCAAGGGATTTCGAGAGCGCCGCGCTCAACGCGCTTCGCATTCCCGACGCCGTGAAGGAATTCGGCAGCGTCGTGAGCACGAAAGTCGAGGTCCGAGGCATCTGCGAGAGCTGTGCGAAGAAGATGGCCGAGGAATCGGTACGCAAGAACCCCAGACAGAGGAGAAAGATATGACAGAGAAGAAGAAACTAACCACCAACGCGGGTGCGCCCGTGGTCGACAACCAGAACATCATGACTGCGGGTCCCCGCGGACCGGCGCTACTGCAGGATGTCTGGTTCCTGGAGAAGCTCGCCCACTTCGATCGTGAGGTGATTCCCGAGCGGCGCATGCACGCCAAGGGCTCGGGCGCCTATGGCACCTTCACGGTCACCCACGACATCACCAAATACACCAAGGCCAAGATCTTTTCCGCTGTCGGCAAGAAGACCGACCTTTTCGTGCGCTTCTCCACCGTGGCCGGCGAGCGCGGAGCGGCGGACGCCGAGCGCGACATCCGGGGCTTTGCGATGAAGTTTTACACCGAGGAAGGGAACTGGGATCTCGTCGGCAACAACACGCCGGTTTTCTTCATGCGAGATCCGCTCAAGTTCCCTGATCTCAACCACGCGGTGAAACGCGATCCGCGCACCAACCTGCGCAGCGCGAAGAACAACTGGGACTTCTGGACCTCGCTGCCCGAGGCGCTGCACCAGGTGACGATCACCATGAGCGACCGCGGGATTCCGGCCTCCTATCGATACATGCACGGCTTCGGCAGCCACACGTTCAGCCTCATCAACGCCAAAAACGAGCGTTTCTGGGTGAAATTCCACCTGGTCTGCCAGCAGGGCATCAAGAACCTGACCGACGGCGAGGCCGAGGCGGTCGTCGCCAAGGACCGCGAAAGCCATCAGCGCGATCTGTACGACAGCATCCAGAAAGGCGACTTCCCGCGCTGGAAGATGCGCATCCAGGTGATGCCCGAGAAGGACGCGGCCAAGTGCCCTTACAATCCGTTCGACCTGACCAAGGTCTGGTTCCACAAGGACTACCCGCTCATTGACGTGGGTGTCATGGAGCTGAACCGTAACCCGGAGAACTACTTCGCTGAAGTTGAGCAATCGGCCTTCAACCCCGCCAACATCGTGCCGGGTATAGGCTTCTCGCCGGATAAAATGCTGCAGGGGCGGCTGTTCGCGTACGGCGATGCGCAGCGTTATCGTCTCGGCGTCAACCACCACCTGATCCCGGTGAATGCGGCGCGCTGCCCGTTCCACAGCTATCATCGCGACGGCGCCATGCGTGTCGACGGCAACTATGGCAGCACGCTTGGCTACGAGCCTAACAGCTACGGCGAGTGGCAGCAGCAGCCGGACTTCGCAGAACCGCCGCTCGCCATCGAGGGCGCCGCCGATCACTGGAACCATCGCCAGGACGCCGACTACTACTCGCAGCCCGGACTTCTCTTCCGCCTGATGACGGCCGGGCAGAAGAAAGTGCTCTTCGAGAACACCGCCCGCGCCATGGGCGATGCGCCCAAGGAGGTCAAGGCCCGCCACATCAGCAACTGCATGGAGGCCGATCCGGCTTACGGCGAAGGCGTGGCCAAGGCGCTGGGCATCCTGATGAGCAAGGTTCCGAAGAAATAATGGCGTTAAGACTGCCGCCACACGAAACCGACGTCGCTCGCCGCACGATGCCGCAACTCCGTGGCTGTCGAGGCGGGCCTCGGCGCAAACAGAGAGGAGATCGGATGAAACGCAACGCGAGCGTAACCTGGAACGGAGGCCTGAAAGATGGCCAGGGCAGATTCAGCGTCGGCAGCGGCGCAGTCAAGGACCTGAAGTTCGGCTTCCGTACACGCTTTGAGGACGAGCCGGGCACAAACCCGGAGGAGCTGATCGCAGCGGCTCATGCGAGCTGTTTCAGCATGGCGTTGAGCGCGCAACTCGGTGAGCGAGGCATCACGCCCCAGGCCATCGAGACGACGTGCACAGTTACCTTTGAGAATCTGACGCTGACGAAGAGCGCACTCAAGACGACAGTCAAGGCCCGCGGCGCGGACAAGGCCAAGGTCGAAGAGGCGGCGGCCGCTGCCAAGGCTGGCTGTCCGATTTCAAAGGTTCTCAAGCTCGAGATCATCCTCGAGCTGACCGTCGAGGTTTAGGCGAGGCAGTAGCCTATCGGTTTGTGGTGAGCTCAATGAGACTCTGGTCTCTTCATCCGCGTCACCTGGACGCGCGAGGGCTCGTCGCTCTCTGGCGCGAGGGTCTGCTCGCCCGGGCCGCGCTTCACGGTGAGACGCGCGGTTATCATCACCATCCCCAGCTTCAGCGGTTCCTTGCTTGCCGGGATCCAGGCGGCGAGCCCGGCGATGACCAGCAGAATCACCGAGCTTCCGAGCATGGTTGCGGGATCGTAGGGCTGAACGCGGTAGAGGGCGCCACGGATGATCTGCGCGCGAGCGAGAGCAACCGGCACTCCGGCCGCCAAGCCGGCCGCCGCCAGAAGAAGGGCCTCGCGCACAATCGGCCGCGCTACATCCCCGGGACCTGCGCCGAGCGCCATGCGTATGCCGATCTCGCCCTTGCGCGGCGCGCCACGTTGTAGGCCATCAGACCAAAGAGACCGATGTAGGATAGCAGTACCGCCAATAGGGCAAGGAAGCTGACCAGCCAGGCGAACAGGCGTTCCGGGAGGACCGAATTGTCAAGCAGCAGCTGCTGAGTATTTAGGTCCGCCACCGGAATCTTAGGATCGACTGCCGCGACGACCTTTCGTATCGCCGGTGCCAGGGCAAGCGCGGGCAGGACCGACCGCACCTCAAAAAACATGCTGCCTACCGGATACTGGCTATAGGGGAAATACATTGTCGGTGGTATCTCGTTTCGGAGATTGTTGTACTTTGCGTCCCGGCACACTCAGACGATCTGATACGTGTTGCCGCTATTGAACTCCTGGCCCACCGGGTTCTTCTTCGGGAGGAACGAATGAACAAAGGCCTCGTTTACGATCGCAACCTTTGGGCTCGTGGCCTTATCGGTGGGGCCGAAATCGCGTCCGAGAAGCAGGCGGATCCCCATCGTCGAGAAAAAGGAATCGCTCACGATCAACTGGGAAGCCTGCAAATCCTCATTGGGTCCGGCAGATCGCCCCGGAATGGAAATGCCGCTCGACGAAAATGATCCTCCCACCCGCGCCAGGTCCGAAAGAGCCACCCTGCGGACGCCTGGAATGGCAACCACCGATTGGCGCACGCTCCCGAAGAAACTCTCGAGTTGCGTGTCCTTGTACCCGGCCTGCCCGGCATTCAAACGGAACACCAACAGGTTTTCGGGGTCGAAGCCGGGATCGACGCGGCTCAAGTTCGCGAACGTTTGAATCATCAAACCGGCCACGACGACCAGAAGCACTGAGAGCCCCACCTGCACAGAGACCAGAACCTTTCCCAGACGGAGTCGCGGTGAGCCCAAGGCGGAGCGATCCTTGAGTCCTGCGGCAGGGTCAACGCGGGATGCCCGCAGCGCGGAAGCAGGCCGGCCAGGTTGGCGCACGCGATCAGAAGCACCAGCCCCACCACTGCCAAAAGTGCCCAAAGCGGTTCGCCGATGCTCTGGCGCGACATCAAGGGGCCGCGGCGTCCATCTTCGAGCCAGATCCCTGATTGCTCCATCTTATTGTCTGAGGCCTGGAGCGCCCGCCTGAAAAGAACATCAAGGGAGAAATTACGCACAGCGATTTGCAGGATTCTGGCGAAGTGTTGCGACCCGGAAAGGGGAGTTTCTGGCGCTTCATTTCTGTTTCAGGGTATTTATCGAAGTGGTCAAAATTGCGATCGAGACCGAAACAGAATGTGTTGCGTAGGACCTGCGGGCGCATTCGATTTGATCGATGGACCATCATCAAATCGTCACAGCCGCGCCCCTACGGGACGCAGATCAGATGAATTGATGATGGTCCATCGAATAAACCCGGCGCGCCTGCGAATCCTACGTCATACATTCTGCTCGGGTCTCGAAAGTACTTTTCCTCACCGCGATAAACACCCAGAGCCAGATATGAAATGGCAGAAACTCCTCTTTTTAGCCGTCGGACCATTGCCATGCCCCAAAATGGCCGGGCAAATGCATTTCGCGGAGGCGTTGCGTACGAGAATTAATGGCCAAACTCCAGAACTCTGTTGCCCTACTGGCTACCGGCCGATTGGGTTGCGGCTCCGGCCTGATGAGTGCGGTGGCAACGTGGACATTGAATAGAAGGTAATTTGAAACCGGGCGGGATTTTGAGCGTCACGCCGCAGGGACAGGCGATGAAGCCATAATTGCTCAGCTTCCATAATGCGTCGGTCGTCTCTCTCACGCGCTGCGTATGATCGCCGGTTTCCTCGCTTGCCGCGCGCAGCGGCACGGGTTGTGCGTCCTTGACTGCGTCTTGCGGAATGACATTCTGTTTTCCTGTGATCTGCCGGAAGGCCTTTTCGTAATCGATGAAACCGGCGCCGCCGGCCATGCTGCGCAGGATTTTGATCCTCTTGCTGATCGGCGGATGCGTCGACGTAAAATCGACTGCCGCCCGTCCCTGCTGCTTGAACGGGTTGATGATGTACATGGGCGCGGTGGCGCGATTCGCCCGCTGAAGCGTCGCAGTGGACCCAGAGATCTTTTCGAGAGCCGATGCCAGCCCTTCGGGATAGCGCGTGAGCTGCGCGCCGCAGGCATCGGCCAGATACTCTCTTTTCCTCGATATGGCAAAGTAAATCAGCTGCGCGATGATCGGCGCCAGGATAGCCAACACAATGCCCGCCAGCATCAAGATCGCCTGGATCTGGCCGCTGTCCCGGGAACCTCGCCGCGTCTGCCGCCCGAGGCCGCCGTACCACATGAAGCGCGTGAAGAGGTCGGCGATCAGCACGATTGTTCCCAGCATCACCCCCACCATGATCATGAACAACACGTCGCGGTTGTGCACGTGCGACATCTCGTGCGCGATCACTCCCTGAAGTTCGTCACGATTGCACAGGGTCAACAGGCCGGAGGTCACCGCCACCGCGGAGTGGTAGGGATCGCGTCCGGTGGCGAAGGCGTTCGGCGCCGGGTCGTCGATGATGTAGATGTCGGGCATCTTCGGGAGGCCGGACGCAATCTGCATCTCCTCGACCACGTCGAACAGTCGCGGCAGATCCTTTTTTTCGATCTTCCGCGCGCCGCTGACGGCGAGCATGATCGAACCGCCGGCGAAGTAGCTGATCAGCGAAAGTACGATCCAGAGTGCGAATGCGATGAAGAGTCCGAAAAGCCCGACTCCCGGCGCCACGGCCTCGCCTACGAAATATCCGATCGCAAAGAGCAGCAATGCCATGACCACTACAAGCACGGCGGACTTGCGCTGATTGGCACGAATCTGTTCCCACATGGTTTTACCGGCCACCCCGATCGAGGTTTGCTGTCTGGTTTTGCGCGTTCCCGTCTAGGTGAATTTCACCTGTGGCACTTCGCGCTCGGCGGTGTCTTTCAATTCGAACATTTCGGCGGCCTTGAAATTGAACATGCCGGCGATGATGTTGGAAGGGAACATCTCGGTCTTGTTATTGAACCGCATGACGCTGTCGTTGTAGAACTGCCGTGCGAACGAGATCTTGTTTTCTGTCGAAGTCAGCTCTTCCTGGAGCGCCAGGAAGTTCTGGTTGGCCTTCAAATCCGGGTAGCTTTCGACCACCACGAAAAAGCGCGACAGCGCGCTCGACAAGTCTCGCTCCGCCGCGGCGGCATCGCCGACATTGCCGCTCTCGCGTGCCTGTGACGCCAGGTTGCGAGCCTTGGTCACGGCTTCGAACGTCCCGCGCTCATGCTGCATGTATCCCTTTGCTGTTTCGACCAGATTGGGGATCAGGTCATGCCGCCGCTTGAGCTGCACGTCGATCTGCGCCCAGGCATTTTTCACTGCATTTCGCATTTGCACGAGGCCGTTGTAGCTTCCGACCACTACGAGCAAAAGGAGAAGGACAGCACCGATCAATACCAGCCCAAACATCAGAATCATGTCTTTGACCTCCCATGTTTCCAGCCGGCCCTGCATCAGGCTCACGGCCGGTGAACTTCCAGCACGGCTGCGGCAGCCGCTGCCACACTTCTCTTTGGCCTGGAGTACCAGGGTGACCAGGTCTCCGTCGGTTTTTACGCGCGGCGCGGCCAAAAAGCCTCAGAAAAACGCCGAATTCCTCTCATTCCTGCTTAGCAGAATGGCTCTTGAGGGTTTGCCCCAGAAAGGAGACGACCCTCCCGCCTACTCCCGGTTCGTCCAACAATTGCTGGATGACCTGCTCGACCTCGCCGCCGTCGAACCACAAGCCGTGCCCCCTGACACAGCTGTCGATCATCACCTCGGGTTCCCGGCCGATCATCATCTTATGCATCTTTTTCCGGCATCTCGGGCACCTGCGGGGAGCTTCGGTGGGCGACCGTTTCGGCAGTCTCATCAGGGAAGCCAGGTCATGACCTTCGGCCAGGCCAAGCGAGCGAAGCAGCAGATCCAATTCAGTGGCATCGAACCAGACGCCTTTGCAGTGCACGCAGTAATCGAGCTCGATATCCGCGTGCTCGACCACGATCATCAGCTCACGGCATACGGGGCATTTCACGGACCGCAACCTCCCGCACGAGTATATAACAGAAATCCTAACGAACGACAGGATCAAACCTGGGGCGTTATCTGAATATACAGAGAGTCATATGTAATGGCGAAAGCGAAAAGTCAATTGGGTGTGGGAAGTTTTGAGGGTGTCTTGAAACAATGGTTTTTGAGGCCCGAAGGCCCGAAGGGCCGGCAGTTCGTAGGCCCGGCCGTAAGGCCGGGATCCGATTCCGGATGAAAATCGAGCGCCGAAGGCGCGGCACTCTTAAAATTTCAGGTGCCGCACCTTCGGCGCTTGATCCCTCTGCAATCCTTATCCCGGCCTTACGGCCGGGCCTATTCATTGCCGGCCCTTCGGGCCTGAGGAGTCATTCACCGATATTTTGCCGTCACTGACCGAAAATCGCATGCAGCCGGATTGCAGAATACGTATTGTGAGTCGTAAGCAAGAAAGTGCGCAACAACCTGGAGGCTGTCATGACAGATAACACCCACATGAGGATGAGTTCGCATTTGGTTTTCGGACTTTGCGCGATTGGCTTCGGCATTCTGCTGACGCTGGATAACCTGCACATGGTGCACCTTGGCGACGTCTGGCGATACTGGCCCGCGATCCTGATTATTGTGGGAGTATGCCAGATTATCGGCGCCTGCTGCACGAGCGGAATTGTGACCGGCGTGATCATCACGGGAATCGGTTCTCTCTTGCTGCTCGACAACCTCAATCTTGTTCGATTCTACGTCTGGGATCTCTGGCCGCTAATCCTGGTGGCAGTCGGGGGAAGCATCGTCTGGCGAGCGATGGACAGAGAGCACAGTTTCTCAACAGTCTCGTCCAGAGACGTCAACGGCTTTGCCTTCATGAGCGGCGTGGTCAGAAAATGCGACAACCAATCCTTCCGCGGCGGCGACCTGACGGCTATCATGGGAGGTTGCGAGATCGATCTCCGACAGGCATCCATTAGCGAGGACGGGGCGGTGATGCACGTGCTCGCCTTCATGGGTGGGATTGAACTCAGGGTTCCCGAGGATTGGCGTGTCAGGTCGGACATTCTTCCTTTGATGGGCGGATTTGACGACAAAACCCGGGAGCCAAGAGAAGGAAGCGGGAAAACGCTGGTTCTCAAAGGTCTCGCATTCATGGGCGGGATCGAAGTAAAGAACTGAGATATGCATCCGATACTGGCAGAGAGAAAAAGGCTGGGATTGTATCTGGCCGCATGGCTTCCCGTGGCCTTCCTGCTGGCTGTGCTTGTGGCTCTTGCCGGCCGCGCGCCCTGGTCGGAGGCGCTTGCCCTCGCCCTGCCGCTCTCCGCGGTGTACGCATTTCAATGCCTGCCGTCCTGGTATCTGTGCCGCAGTTTTCCCCTGCAGCCGAACGGCCTGCTCAACGCCGCCGCCGTCCTGGGACTTGCCGCGGCCACCTCGGCAGGCCTCTGGCTGCTGGTTGGCGGCCAATGGGCGGCAATTCTCTCCCAAAACCCGGCCTTTGCAGGAGCCGAAGTTCTCTTCCGCAGCTCCTATCCGCTCCTGTTTGCGGCCGGCGCAGCATTGTTCCTGATGGCTGCTGCGGCAAGCTATCTATTGATTGCGGCAGAAAAGTCACGGGAGGCGGAACAGCAGACGCTGCAATTGAAGGTCCTTGCCAAGGAAGCGGAGTTGCGCGCCTTGAAAGCGCAACTCGACCCTCATTTCCTCTTCAACAGTCTGAACTCGGTCATGGCACTGATCGGTTCCGATACCCGGGAAGCACAGCGGCTCTGCCTCCTTCTGTCGGATTTTCTCAGAAAAAGCCTGAACACATCATCCGTGGAGGTCATTCCGCTCGAGGAGGAATTATCGCTTCTGAAAGGCTACTTGGACATCGAGCGCATCCGCTTTGGATCGAGATTGAGCGCAAAGATCGCCATCGACGATGACTGTAGAGCTTGCCAGGTACCGCCGCTGCTGCTTCAGCCTCTTGTGGAAAATGCGATCAATCACGGCATTGCGCAGCTCGTTGCAGGAGGGGAGATCTCTATAATTGCCGGGCGCCGCGGTCAGGAGCTGCTCATCAGCGTTTCGAATCCCTTCGACCCCGACAGCCGGCGATCCCGCCAGGGCGGGATCGGACTGGCGAACGTCCGGAGTCGCCTGAAAATGCTTTACGGAAATGAGTCCAGGTTGGACATTATGAAGGATGGCGGTGTGTTTCGGGTCGAAATCAGGATGCCCGCCGTCAGCAAGGAATCAGCGCCGCCGGCGCTTAAAACCGGCGCCGCGAGGACACGCGATGATAAACCATCCGTTCCATGAGACTCCATCCCAGGGAAAGATCGGCGCGCTCCTGGTGGATGACGAGGAGCCGGCGCGCAGTATTCTGAGGCAGCAGCTCTCCGCTCATGAAGATGTTGAAATCCTGGGGGAGTGCGTCAACGGGTTTGAAGCCGTGAAGAGCGTGGCCGAGCTTGAGCCGGATCTGCTCTTTCTCGACATTCAGATGCCCAAGCTTGACGGGTTCGAAGTGCTCGAACTGATCGGAAGGCAAATCGCGGTGATCTTCGTGACCGCGTACGACGAATTCGCTTTGCGCGCCTTCGAGGTGCACGCAGTCGATTATCTGTTGAAGCCCTTCAGCCCCGAGCGGCTCGCGGATGCGCTCGCACGGGCGCGCAAGCGCATCCGCGCAGGCGGCGAAACCGCAATCGACGATCTGGTTGCTTTCTCGCGAGAGCGCCACAAACCGCTCGAACGGATTCTCATCCGGATTGGAACCCGGGTGCATGTCCTGGCCGCCGCAAATATCGACTATATCGAGGCTCAGGATGATTACGTCAACTTCAAATGCGGCGGCAAGAACTACCTCAAACAACAGCGGCTGAATGAGCTCGAGAAGCTCCTGGATGCGGCGCGGTTTATCCGCGTCCACCGTTCCTATATCGTGAACGTCGAGTGCCTCGCCCGGTTGGAACTACGGGCCAAAGACAGCCGCGTAGCCATCCTGGCGGACGGTACGGAGCTACCTGTGAGCCGGGCCGGCTATACCCGCCTCAAGCCTCTGCTTTGAGCCGCGCGGATCACAAGAAGACAGGCAGAATGAAATAAGGTCAGGCGACTGCCATCGCGGGTCGGCGCATGGAAGCAAGCCCGGGTTGGAAGTAATGGCGCAGCTGATGATGCATTTCCTTGCGCGCGCGTGAGACCCGGACTCTGGCAGCCAGCGGAGATATCCGCAGGGCCTTGCCGACGTCGGTGTATTCGAGTCCCTCAAGCTCCCGGAGCACAAAGGCATTTCGATTGGCGGGTTTGATCGCCGCCAACAGCGACTGGGCCACTCCTCGCAGTTCCGCAGGATTCAAGGAGGAGTGCTCCGGCCTATGGTCCCACACGCAATTTGAGAGCGTGTCTTTGTACTCCGTACAAATCCAGGGCTGGTGCGAGCGGCGGCGCAAGACATCGATGCAATAATTCGTGGTGATGCGCATGACCCACCGGTCAAAGGGACGACTGGAGTCAAACTTGCGAAGAGAAGCGTAGACGCGCATGAAGATCTCCTGCATGGCGTCCTCGCACTCGGAATGATCGCTGAGCCGGCGGCGCACGGTGCGCCACACAGCTGTCTGATAACGTCCTACCAGCTGTGCGAATGCCAGTTCGTCTCCCTCCAAGGTTTTCTCAATAAGATCATGATCTGTTAAGGTCGTTGTTTCCATCCCCGCACCCGATGCCTTTCCTGGTTCATTCTTGAGAGAGGTCTTTCACTACTCTCGTTGAATTCCATGAACCTTACTAAACATTACGGCATTGCAGGGCCGGACGAGTTTAAATCGAGGTAAAAACTCTTTTACATGGTCTTTACATCATTACTCGGGAAATACATGCGGTCTTGGCAAATTGGTGACAGCCACCTTTTTTCGCAGGGAGAATTTCTGCAGATTCGAGGAGGAATGGCGAAAAAAGGTGGCTGTCACCAATTTCAGCCGGCAAATCGGTATCCGAGCTTGTGGACTGTCAGGATCCATTGCGGCTGCTTGGGATCGTCCTCGATCTTCTGCCGAAGCCAGGCAATGTGAACATCCACGGTGCGCGTAAACGGCGTGGAACCGTACCCCCACACTTCCTGCAGAAGCTTTTCGCGCGACAGGGTGACGCCTCGATTTTCGATGAAAAAGCGGAGCAGCTGAAACTCCATGGCCGAAAGTGCCAGCACCTTGCCGTCGCGGAGAACCTCGGTTTTGCGAAAATCGATGCGGATGGTGCCGAACTCGTAGACCGTGTGCGATTCGAAGACCGGTCTCGCCGCTCGTCGCAGCAGCGCTTCCACCCGTGCAAGCAGTTCCGCCATTTCGAATGGTTTGGTTACATAGTCATCGGCGCCGATCTTCAGCCCCACCACCTTGTCGACGACTTGATCTCGCGCAGTCAGCATCAGGATGGGCGTCACTCTCCCCATTTGCCGCAGGTCGCGGCAGATATCGAAGCCGTTTTTCTTGGGCAGCATGAGGTCGAGAATAATCAGATCGAAATTCCCGGATGCCGCCAGCTTGAATCCGGCTTCGCCGTCCGAGGCGGCATCGATCTTGTAACCCTCTTTATGCAGACGGTCGCTGAGCGTAAGACGCAAACCAGGCTCGTCCTCGACCAGCAGGATTTTCTGTTCCATCACCAAATCCTTGCTGCTGTGGCCAAACAGTTACGATGGCTGCGATCCGGCCAATGAGACGACGGCATCCGGCGGCATTGCGGGCAGATGGATCGTGAAGATGCTGCCCTTCCCGGGGGAGCTCTTGACGGTAACGTCCCCTCCCATGGCGGTCGCGCTCTTGCGGACCATGCAAAGGCCGAGCCCGGTGCCGTGGATCTGCGAGGCGAGCGCCCCCTGTCCCCGATAGAACGGCTCAAAAATGTGCGGAACATCGGATGGATCGATACCGATGCCCTTGTCCTCGACCGTGATGAGGACCTCCAATCCGTTTTTGCCCTCGGCGGTTCCTGTCCTGACCGCCAGCCAGCGGCGGTCCCCTGAGTATTTCAAGGCGTTGGCGATCAGGTCCTGGATACATTGCGACAGAGCGGAGGCGTCTGCGTTGACAAGGGGGAGCGCGCGAGCAATGTCATTCTCAATCTCAAATCCGGCAGCCTGAATCCTGGGAGATTCCTTTGCAAGCGTGTCCTCGCAGATTTCCTGCACCTGTATCGGCTGAAGGTTGTACTGCCGCCGCCCGCGCTGAATGCTGGCAAACTGAAGCACCTGATCCACCACACCCTTGAGTTTCCAACCCTCCTCGCGGATCAGTTCCCCGTATTGCCGGATCTGGCCGTTCGAATCTGCCACCACCCCATCCGCGAGATTTTCCCCTGCCGAACAAATCACGGCCAGCGGGGTTCTCAACTCGTGGGAGACGCCAGCGACGAAATCCATTTGAAGCTGGGCGAGCCGTTGCGTCCTCTGCGAGTAACCGATAATCAGAGTCATGCTGGTGGCGAGTAACAGCAGGATGCCGAAACTGATCCCGAGGTTACGCCGCCGTGAATGGTCTACTACCGCTTCCAGTGATCCCTGGCGATTTTTCACCACCAGATCCCATTCGGCACCATCGCTGTCTGAGAACAATATCGGCCCGCCCCGTCCCCTCCCCTGTCGCGGCTGTGGGGGGCCGGTGAGAGCCATCGGCGGCGGACGCGTCCCGTCCGGCGCCCTGGCGTCTCCTCCGATAGCCGTGGGCCAGCGGCCTGCGCGCGTGCGCACCGCGTCAAGCAATGGGATCCTTGCATCGGGCGCGGTCAGCGAGGACGGCACAAGCTTGGGATCGGACTTGTAGATGATCGAACCGACATCCGGCCCGCTGACAATCGCTACATCGTAACTAAAGCCTTCCGGGCCCCCGAAATACCTTAGTCCGAGCTCGGAAAGCAGATCCTCGCGAATGGCATCCATGCTCAGTTCGAGCATGAGATATCCGACGAGATGCGAATTTGCCATGGGGGGGCCAGCCGGCTGCTGGAAGACGAACAGCGGATGAACCAAAAGGGGAATCCGGGCCAGCATTGTCCATGCGAAAGGACGCACATCGGACGGCAAGCGAGGCTGATTGATGGCTGTCCGAGGATATCGCTCGCGCACAGAATCGAGCGCAGGGACCCATCCAACCGTTTCGAAGGATTTGGTTTGCCGGTCGAATTTCAGCAGTTGCTCGCCATCATCCCAGGGACTCACCCAAAGATAGACAGAGCTGACGATGCGGCGATCCGTGTTGTTGAAGGCGTCGTCGAGGTTGCTGGCGTACCGTCTCCAGTCCTGGCTCGAGATAACGGCTGCGTCCGGCTGAAACGCAAATACGAGCTGTTGCAGGTCGCGGTTGAACTCCTGCCGGAACTGGAGCGTCGATGTTCTGAGGCTGGCTTGCATCCGCTCGCGTTCGGCCTCGCTGACCTCGCCACTCCAGATGTACTGCAGGACGGCGAGAACGGCCAGAATTGCGACAAGGCACACCACAATAATCACCGACCAGGTCGTGCGGCTCGGCAAGAATCTCATGACGGGAAGCATAACCTCGGTCTCCTCACGCTGCAAGCGCCCTCTGAGGCGCCTTCTGTCACTGCCGGCATCTGTTTAGCCCCTAGACTCCAATCGATTGACCTGGTCCTGCAGGGGCAATTGGAGAAGCGTGGTCAACCATTCCCCATGCCTTTTGATACGGGTGAAACGCAAAATCGTTACAGGATTCTCATCCGTCGCCGGAATCGTTTTGCCACCGGCATGGCGAAGTTGTATTCTGTCGCAACCCTGAGATTGAAGTCCTGTCTCTGATAACCGAAATGCGGCAGGAGGTGTAATGAAGCCAGCGACACAAACCCAAGCAGCGCAGGCGCTTCCCGAAAACGCTTATACTCCTCTGGAAGAAGGCGCGGTCTACTCACCCATGGTGCCGGCCAACGCCGCACTCCTCGAGATTACCTGGCGATCCGCGGTCTGGGGAGTCGTTCTCTGCGTCATATTCACCGTGGCGTCCGCGTATTCCGGCCTCAAGGTCGGACAGGTCATGGAGGCCGCCATCCCAATCTCCATCCTGACGATCGGCCTGGCCCGCATGTATCACCGGCGCTCCACGGTGCTGGAGAACGTGATCGTGACCGGCATCGGCGGTGTATCTGGCGGCGTCGTGGCTGGGGCCATTTTCACGCTTCCGGCGCTCTACATCCTGAAACTCGACCCCCATCCCGTTCAGACGATCTTCATATGTCTTGCGGGCGGCTGTCTCGGGATCTTGTTTCTGATTCCGCTGCGCCGCTACTTCGTCCGGGAAATGCACGGACAACTTCCTTACCCCGAAGCCACGGCCATCACCGAGGTTCTCGTCACCGGCGAGAAGGGCGGCTCGCAGGCGCGTCTGTTGCTCGAGGCCACGGCCATCGCCGCCGTGTACGATTTTTTCGTTACCACCTTCCAGGTCTGGAAAGAGTTTGTGAACTTCCAGTTTGTCCCGGTGGTGCGCATGCTGGCGGACCGGACCAAAGCAGTTTTCAACTTTGATGCCATCAGCTTCATCCTGGGCCTCGGCTACGTCATGGGTTTGCGCTCATCCATGGTGCTTTGCGCGGGCGGCGTATTGGCGAACTTTGTCCTTGTGCCCCTGATCTGGATGATAGGCCGCCAGTTCCCGAATGTCGCAGTCTATCCCGCAACGATGCCTATCGCCCAGATGACGGCGGTGCAGATATTTCGCGGCTACGTGCGCTTCGTCGGCGTGGGTGCAATCGCAACCGCCGGAATCTTCGGCATCATAAAGTCGTTGAAGATCGTCGCAGGATCGTTCGCCATCGCGCTTCGTGCTTTTCGCCGGGGCGAGGAAAAAGGTCTGGCCCGAACCGATCGTGACATCACCGTCATGACCATCCTCATCGGGATTATTCTCAGCGCGGTAGCCGAGGCGATTTTTCTTGCAAAGCTCGGAACCTCATTGCAGGTCGTGGTCATCGGGCTCGCTCTCTCCCTGGTGTTCTCCTTCTTTTTTGCATCGGTGGCTGCCAATGCCATCGCGACCACGGCGAGGAACCCGGTCTCCGGCATGACCATGCTGACCATCATCATCTCCTCCGTCGTTTTCCTCAAGTTCGGGCTTTCGGGTACGACCGGAATGTTTTTCGTCATGGCGATTGCAGGCATGGTTTGTACTGCATTGTCCGTGTCGGGGCAGACCATCACCGACCTCAAGACCGGCTATTGGCTGGGCTCGACGCCGGCTGCGCAGGAAAAAGTTAAGTTTCTGGGTGTCATTGCCGCCTCGATCGCCGCAGGCCTGACGATCGTGCTGCTGGCGCGGGCCTATCAGTTCGGGGACGCGACACCGGGCGATCTGCGGGTCGTTCTCCCGTCACCGCAGGCTTCGATCATGAAAGCGCTGGTGGAGGGATTTATGAGCCAGCAGCCGGTGGCCTACATCCTGTTCGGAGCGGGTGCCATGATCGCCCTGTTGATGGAGATGTTGGGTGCGCCGGCATTGGTATTTGCCCTGGGTATGTACTTGCCTCTGGAACTCAACACGCCGGCACTCGTCGGAGGATTCCTGGCTCACTGGATCGGAAAGAGATCGGACAGAATCGGGGGCCGCCGCGGCGTCACCATGCGGGAGCGCGGCGTCATCATCGCCTCCGGTTTGATGGCCGGAGGCGCTCTGGGAGGAGTTTTCGGCGCGGCCTTTCGTCTTTTCCCATGGTACGCCGAGGACAAGATCAAGACGCCTTTCTACGACCATGAAATGCTGTCGCAGAGCCTGTCCGCGCTTCTGTTTGTCGGGCTGTGTCTCTATCTCTGGTTCAATTCAATCCGGCAGGTGAAGGAAGAACAAAGCTGACGGGCCCTAAGCTCGTTCCACGCTTGGACCTGGACCTCGTCGTGGACTTGGATGTTCTTGTGCCTGACAGATTTTCGCAAGCATCCTGCTTGCGACTGTTTATTTCGCGCTTGATTGTCCACGTCCACGTCGAGGTTTAGGTCCAAGTCCAGGTCCGATAGCGAGCGAAACCTCGCGCTCATGGACTCACGCCACTTCGAGGCTTGCCAGTGTCTGAACCACAGTGACCTTTTACCTAAGCCTTGACAGGCTTATGTTCATCATGACATATTGAAGTCATGGCAATTCGGACTACCGTGGACATTCCCGAGCCGTTGCACGAAAGGCTGCGTCACAGGGCGGAGCGTTCGGGCACGTCAATTCGTGCTCTGGTTATCCGTGCGCTCGATCAGGTCTACTGCGAGGCAGGGAAAGAGGCTTACGTGACCGGCCCTCTTATCACGGGACCGGGTAAGCTAGGCAGGAACTTTCCAAAAGACGAGAACCCTCATGGTCTCGCTTTTTCCTGATCTGAATGTCTGGATCGCTCTTTCAGTTGCGGGCCACTCCCATAATGCTGAAGCATGGAATTGGCTCCGTTTGTTGCCGAGAGAGGTGAGACTCATCTTCTCACGGTATACCCAGGTTGGTCTGTTGCGCCTCCTGACGAATGAATCCGCCATGGGCGAACAGACGCTGACGCTCAAGAAGGCTTGGGGCGTTTACGAACGGTGGGTGACCGACCCGCGCGTGGAGTTCTATCCGGAACCCCGTGGCATGGAGGCCGCGTTCCGAGAAGCCACCGCGCCGTTCGCCGCCAAGCCGGCTTCGAAGTGGGTCGGCGACTGCTACCTGCTCGCCTTTTCGAAACAGAGCGGTGCGGCTCTGGTCACCTTCGACAAAGCCCTGCACGAGGCCGCCCGCAAGCACGGCCACGCCGCCATCATTCCAGCCTGAGACGCCTCGGGTCAAGACCTGCCGAGGGACTGTCATCCGCAGCCATTGTCAATCCGAGCTAACGGCGGGCCCGGGTAACCACGAATGGAGCCCAGAAATAGGGATGGCGATAAGCCGGAATCGGGGAATGGAAAAAGGCGCGTCTGGCTTCACGGAGCGCTTGCGCGGGAGAGCTGGCCTTTGCCAGGTGCTGGTAAAAGGCTTTCATGAATTCCAGGCTCGCTTCGTCGTCCGTTTTCCATAGACTCATGACTACATTATGGGCACCTGCTTCCATAAATGCACGCGCGAGACTGAGAACGCCTTCACCAAGTCTTATCTGCCCTTGGCCGGTCCGGCATCCGGATAGGGTAACGAGATCAGCGTTTAATCTGAGTTGACTGATCTCATCCAGACAAAGATATCCGTCCTGTCCCTGCCCGGGACTTAAAAAGACGCCCGAGCTCCTCGGATCGCTCTCATCCACATAGGCGTGGCTGGCCAGATGAATGATTCTGTAGCGACTGAGATCCGCGGAATCAAGGAACGCTTCCGACGCATCTTTCCCGAAAAGCACTTTGCCTTTCCATCGGGCGAGGGAATGGCCGACGACTCTGGCTTCTTCTTCGGCGTTTGGCAGGTAGCGGTATCGGCGCCAGAGCATTTGGCTAAAATCACTGCCGGATGTGGGATTAGGCCCAGCAAAACCGATCGCCAGAAACTCGTTTGCGGATTTCTTCCCGGGTTTGACCTTTTCCAGGTTCCACAGTGATGCCGATGGCACGTACACAACTTCCTTGGACCCCAAAGAGAAAGAGAAAGCACTGGCTGGCGAAGCTAGCAACGATTCGAAGGGCAGGGAATTGAGAATACCATCCGCCGCGATGTCGAGCTTCGAGGCACGAGCTACTTCCGAGGCTTCGTTGCTGAAGAGCATTTGAAACATCTCACAGCTTGTATGCTGCCAGCGCTCAAGCGCATCCCTCCCAACTGGGAGAGTTGAGACCAACTCCAAGAAGTCGCGAACTGAGCCTTCGATTTCCTGCCGGCCTGGAAGCGTTAAGAGCTTACAGGAGTCTTTGGAGATAACCCATGCGTGGCTTCGTGGATCTGAAAGCAGAAACTCGATAAACAGCTCTCCCTGCGCATCCAATTTCCGCTTGAGCGCCTCGACCGAGATCGCGGGCGCCTTCAGATCCATGTTTGTTTCTGAGATACGGTTTTGGATTGTTATGGCATCGAGCTCGGCGCGCGCCCGAGCCAGGGAATCGAGGATCTGCTTTTCCCGATCTGATTCCTGAACGCCGGCAAGCTGCAATTGCAGGCTGGAGATCCTTGCCAATTGGTCTTGCTCGGATGCGCCCGATCGGGACGCCGGCGCGCGAATGGATTCGAGCACCATATCATTGAAGGTCTTATTGCGCCCGCGCTCAGACATCTCGAATGAGGCGGAATCGTTCTGCATTTCGATAAGGAGTTCCACACCTTCTGCATAGGTGTCGTGTCGATCGCTCCAGTAACTGATCCTTTTCAATTCCGGCACAATGCGGATGTCGGTCCTCTCGAGTGCATCCAGCGCAATTTGGTTGTATCTTAACCCCGACTGAAGGTCACCCTGGCCCGCGACACTTCGGGACAGACCGTCATAGAGGCGAATTGCCAATTCCCGGGGCAGCGACGTCGGATTTGAGAGTAGGGCCTGCTGCAAAGTGCGGCTTGCCGCGGCGAAGTCGCGGAGCGCCAGATAGTCACGGCCCATTGCGACCAAAATCTCCTGTTCAGCAGCCTTGAGTCCCAGATGGCTGATTTCATCCAAAGCCTTTCGGTGGCAATCGAGGGCGCTTCGGGCATCTCCGCGCATGAAGAACAAATCGCCCTGGGCTGAGAGCACGCGGGCCGTTAGCCGTGGAACCCCGAGTCTCCGGCTCTCCAAAAGTGCGGACTGTAGAATCGCTTCGGGGTTGTCCGAGCTTGGCCCTTCATCTCCAACATGGTTTGCAAAGTCGATCAGCGCATCGACGTAGTAGGTCCGATTGTACATTTCGTGATAGGCCTTGTCGGCCTTAGACAAGCTTTGCCGGTAAAACTCCATCGCCTGTTTGTCGTCACCCCACATGCGCTCGAGATTGCCCATCTGTTGCAGCAGGCGAGTTTCATTCATCAAATGCGGAAACGTATCCAGGATCAGCCGCGCCTGATGAAAGCTTTGGAGCGCCCTGGAGTAGTCGCCGTAGGACTGGGAGAGAATCCCCAGGTTGATATAGACGGCCGAGGGACCAGGACCAGAATTAAACACGTCTCCTGCCTCGCGCAGAGTCTTCTCCGCCCGGCATAGGTAATCCCTGCTTTGATCGAGATCTCCGCGCAGGTACGCGAGCCAGCCCAGGTTATTTAGAGAATCAGCGGTTTCATCCGATAAGCTATCCCACTGGCATGCGTTCTTGAATAGCTCGAAGGCCCGATCGTAGTCGCCTTGATACTGAAAACATAGGGCTTCATATTTGAGAGCAAGTTGATACGGCCTGCCCGCGCGTTGGCTGAGTTCAAATGTCCGCTGAAAACGCTTTGCGGCGTCATTGAATTTGCCTCGATTGTAAAGATCGCGGGCTTGCCGATAGGCAATCGCGGCCATTGGCGGCAGCTTATCTGCCTGGGTGCTTTGGTCCCACGGAAGCAACGCCGGTTCGATGCACGAAAGAGCGAGAAAAATCGTGACGAGGAGTGCTCTCTTCACCGGGGCTATTTCTCAACTGCAAAGGGGAACTGCCATTTGCGGACGCTCTTGCCCGTCTCGGTGACAACGAGCCGGTAATCGTGGCTGGGTGGCAGACGACGTGAGTTTACTGTCAGAACGAAATTGCCGATTCCGTCGAAGCTCTTGATGTCCCGAAACTCGGATAGTATCGCCGAACCGCGGGTAATCCGGCAATCATAATGAGCCTTGGGAGAATCTTCGATCGGCACGAAAAATACCAATCCCAATAAATCCGCCTTGGATCGGATTACAATCTCGCCTGCCTGCGGATCGGCGCCGCGCACGG
>Ga0187885_10001725_pt1 | contig 23386 bp, 26 predicted proteins | sample June2016WEW_20_1_3_FD_132970 | JGI IMG/M metagenome (GOLD analysis project Ga0187885, IMG submission 132970) | Peatland microbial communities from SPRUCE experiment site at the Marcell Experimental Forest, Minnesota, USA - June2016WEW_20_100 | ecosystem: Environmental > Terrestrial > Soil >... | reverse complement strand
GCGAGTTCACCACGTAGGCCCACCTCCCCTGAAGTCCTGGCCTCCTGCGCTTCATGAAGACCCGGTGCCTGTCCGTGTAAGCGATAAACGCTTCCAGAGACAGCTATTCTATCCAGTAGCGCGTGCTGGAGGGAAATCGTTGCTCAACAGAATTCCGATGAGGAAATCGAATGAATCGTCTTCCAGATTCCGAATGACACCGAGCCGGCGCGAGCTCTGTAGATCACACTGGCCTGGCTTCTCTGGGGAACAGGCATTCTATCGAGATTATGGTCCCGACGAGGGTGAGAAGCGCCGCCGAGAGCCACTCCGAGAAGGCCAGCTCGAACCTAGAATAGCACGTTTCTGAGCAACTAATGTACGCATTCGGTCCCTTACCGGCCACGTCCATGAGGCGCAAGGGATTGGAGTAGTTGAAGGCAATTCCGAAGATGACTACCCCCAGAGCCAGAACCAGGAGCCCGATGCCCAAGGTGGACCTTCTGGAGAGATTCACGGAGAGTATCCCCCGTTCGATGATGATGCTTCCCAACCTGAATGCGAAAAGAAGGACGAGGGTGACTGCGGAAAAATACATCACAAATATGTTCGATACCTCGAATCCCGTGCTTCGGATGAATTGCGTGACCTGGAGAGTCATGAAAGCCGGCTCGATCTTGAGGACAAGGAGAGTCCAGGCGAGACACCAAGTGAAGAAGAGGATTAGGGTGTCAATGAGAGCCCAAAAGAGTGTCGAAGTCATGTCGACTTCATTTAGGACGTCGCTCTCCCTCAAGCTGAGAACGAAGAATCCCGTCAGCGCTATGAGGAGCCCTTCGAATGCCGCAAAACCAGAATGTGGGAAGCCCCAGCTGGAGCCCCAGATGAATGGAGATATGACAAAAGCGTTCCCGTGCGCCCAGAACTCCCCCGCGCCCTCATCGGCAAATACGATGAATCCGTACAAGAAGACCGCTAGTCCTACGAGTCTAACAGACCTCACGACGTGGCGGGGATTCCTCATCAGGCAACCATCCCCGTCAGCTTCACGGACGCCAATGACGGCTTTGGGGATAGCGGGGCTCGCATGGATTTCGACCCACAGGCCAGGCAGACGGCGAAGCGCTGTCGCAGCCTCAATGCCATGTGATTGGCTGCTCTACTCAGTAATGAACATTCACGGTTAGCACGATCCCCGCATACAGCAGGTTCAGGAACTCCCCTCCTGTTTACCCTATCGAACCTTTTCATCCCTCATGGCTCTGAGCACCGCGTCCAGCACCTCCAACCCCCGTTTGTTGACAATCCCCGCGTGGAAAGCCGGTTCCCACTGTTCCGAAACGACGTCGGTTACGATCTGGACTGACGCAATCTCGACCCTTCTGTAGGCTGCGACCGCAAAGACCGCCGAGCTCTCCATGTTGACGACACGCGTGCCAGCCCTCAAGTACCGCGCCACCTTCCGCTTCGTCTCCCTGTAAGGCGCGTCTACGGTCCACGCATCCCCCGTGACGTGCTCAATCCCGCATTCGCGGAGAGACGACCGCAACAGTCTGGTCTGGCGGAGCGACGAACCAAACCGCCTCACTCCCTTGAAGTAGTGCTTGGACGTCCCTTCATCGCTCAAAGCTCCCTTGAGCACGACGACGGCTCCGGGCCTCAGTCTCGTGTCGATTGCGCCTGAAACTCCTACTTCGTAGATTCTCTTGGCACCGTACGCGATCAGCTCCTCCAAATTCATCGCGGCCGCCGAAGCTCCGATGAGGGCATGGACGACTCCGACCTCCCTGTGTCCCACTCTTCTGGTGTACATTCTGCCTGAGTAGATGTACCAGTCCACCTGTGACGCGGTCTGCTCCGAGGTCGCAGCGATGAAGATCCTCCTGTCGTAGGTGAAAAGCACGTCTGCGGGGACGCTGATCTCCGATTCAGGTCTCCCGAGCCGTCCTGCCGAGTATGCCCGGAAGTCCTTCGGACTGAAGTAAATCTCGTCCCTCAGCCCCCCCATACTCGACTTGATGGTTCAGGGTGCCCTATTGACGATGATTCAATTGAGCGGGATTCTTTGTCAAGCCGAAGGGTCCCGAGCACTTCTGCGCACACTCGCGCGTGCGCGCTGAGGGCTACTAGTCTTAGTCAATTCTGGGCTCTTGCTTCGACAGACGCTTACACGATTCTGTCGAACCTTTTCATCACGTTTGCAATCTGGTTTACAACGTCAGACGCTACGATGTGCAGCCCGAACTGCTTCACCGCCTCGACTCCGGCCGACCCGTTGACGAAGGCGGCAGCGCAAGCGGCCTCGAACGGTGAGATCCCCTTCGAGAGCAGGCCTGCCGTGATCCCGGTCAGGACGTCGCCCGTTCCCCCTACCGTCATGGCCGGAGAATGGGTTACGTTGAGGCCGACCATGCTGCCATCGGTCACGATGTCAGTTGCTCCCTTAAGGAGAACGGTTAGATGCGCTTCCTTGGCACATGAGGCCGCGACTTCGACCCTCCCGTCCAGGTCTGCGGGTAGTGCCTGCCCGAAGAACCTCTGAAACTCCATCACATGAGGAGTCACCACGGCGCCCGCATCCTTCACCGACATCAGTGCCTCAGGGCGGAGCGCGTCTGCGTCTAGGACCAGCCCCTTCCCGGCGCCCTTGAATTCGTTTACCGCGTGGGCCACCTCGTGAGGGTTCTGCGGGCCCAAGCCTGGGCCGACGGCAAAGGCGTCGATGTCTTTGACCCAGGCAAGAAGCTTTGAGACGTTGCCCCGGGTCAGCTTCGCGTCAGGGAGTGGCACGACTATGAGGTCAGGAGAGAGAGCTCTGATCGAGGGGGCTAGAGGCGCCGGGACGGCCACGAAGACGAGGTCAACCCCAGACCTCATCGCTCCCATCGCGCAGAGGAAGGGGGCGCCATGGTAAAGCCTGCTCCCACCGACCACACATACAGACCCGTTCATTCTCTTGTGTGAGTCGTTCCTTCTAGCGGGAATGGCCTTTGAGACGAAAGCCCTGTCGATCAAAATAGTCCGCATCGCCATCAGACCTAGTAGCCGTACCGCCTCGACTTCTCGAGGGTCACCAGGGACTCGATGGGGCAAGTCAAGCCGAGCCTACTCTTCAGCTTGGGCATCGACTGTTCCACCGATGCAATGGCGAAGATTCCGACTATCTTGGCCCTCATCCTTTCCACTAGTATCGTAAGCGCTTCGACCGTCGTCCCGGAGCGAACCAAGTCGTCAACGATCAGGACGTGGTCACCCTTTCTGAGGGCCGACTTCGCAAGGTAGAGGTACTTCACTGTCGAAGGCGAGTACACCGCCTTCTGCTCCAAGAACTCCTGGACACCCAAGTCCCGCTCGTCCCGCGCGACTGCTAGGCTGACATTGAACTCGCCCGCGACTTCCGTGGCGAGGGGGACTCCATCGACCTCCATTGTGACCACCCTGTCTACGGAGACCAGGCTGAACTCGCTGTACACGACCTTGGCTATCTGCCTAAGGAGCCCTACGTTTGAGACGACAGAACTAATGTCGTAGGAACCGTCTGCGCTGACTTTGACCTCGTCAAGGATCATTTTCCTGAGGAGTTTCTCTCTGAATGTCGCGATGAACTTCTCGGCCCGGACCGGGCTAGGCAGGACGTGCCCACGGACATATCTACTGAGAATCGGAGGGGAGAGGTCCAGGATAGAAGAAAGGTCCTTGTAGCTGTAGCTCTTCTTGAGGGTCGCGAGCAGCTCCACAGAAGAAACCCTTGTCTTGACGTCCGCTACCCTGCTCATACCCGCTTACCGCGGGAGTTGCAGGATGGTGTTAATCAGCTTATTCCTGCCTGCTTAGAATCGACACGAGTCAGCGCCCAAGGTTGCCATCGGGAGAGCCATCGCCGCGAAGGCCGACACTTGGGCAGGCGAGAGAAGCACCCGGCCAGGATGGTGCGCGTGGACCAAGAGGATTGCCAGAAGGACAGCGAAGCAGAGGATTGACAACAATGCTAAGGGATTCGCCTTGCCGGGCGCGAACGGTGTCCCGGCGTCTCCCTAGGGATAATGGTTTGTTCGGAAACTAAGTCCGGGGGACAAATTCAGGGTCCAGTGATACAAACACAGTTGAGGAAGGGAGAGAAAGAAAGAAGTAGACAAGGGGTCGCGAAATCGGGGCTTGCATGGTTTGAAATTGCGACAGTGGCCGAATGAGCAAAGGGCCGTTTAAGTAGAAGCGGAAAGGCGGAGAAGGACAATGACGTATGGAGAACCCAACGCCATGTGTCAGGAGTGCGGATATCAGTGGATGACTCGCTCGAAACTGCGGAAGATCACCTGTCCATCGTGCAGCTCGAAGGTAGAAAATCCAACAGTGAAGAAGACAGAACGGTTTGTAACAAAAGTAGGAAGTGAGGAATTGATCCCCACTCCAAGCGCCTAGAAGAGTCCGGTCCGGTGTAGGAGCCCCACGCCAACAACAACCGCATTGAACGCCTCAATGGGACTCTGCGGGAGCGCGTGAAGGTTCAGAGAGGTTGGAAGACGATGAAGACCCCTCTCGCAGAAGGCCAGAGGATTCACTATGACTTCGTCAAACCCTATCAGGCGTTAGAAGGTCAGACACCCGCACAGGTCGCGGGGGTCGGGGTGGAAGGGAAGAACAAGTGGATGGAACTACTCGAAAAGGCTGTCACTGGAAACCCTTAACCATTCCCCGTCAAATGAAGAGACATGGGAGACCTTTTTGGTTTCGTTAGCTAAGAACGGGTTGAAATTATTCTCTGGTCTTCTCGGAATCGTTCTGTTGCTTTGTGCATTATGGGTTCTGTCGCCCCCAGCTAACCTTCAGTTAGCCGCGTTTCTCGGAGTCATTGGCGTCATATTCTTGGGTCTTGCGTTATTATACACATACAGGTCGAGAAGGCACGGACATTAACCGACTGGGAGAGGAAAAGCGCTCATGAGTCGGAGGACCCTGGAGCAGCTACTCGACTTTCTTCAGGAAGAGGCCCTTCTTTCCGCTGTGCTCTAGTGGGGTCCACATCACGGAGTCCCCGTCTCCGATCTTCAGCTCCCTCGCAAGGCCCAGGGGGATTGAGGTTCTCAGTGTCGGAATCTTTTCGGACACTTTGGAGACCTTCGTTACGTCAGTCAATTTTGTGATTGCCATATTTGTGAATGTGGCTATATCAAGATATTAAATCTTGCCATGCTTGCCATACGCTTAAGAATAGCAAGCATAGCCATATCATTTCATGCGACCGAAGTTAGAAGTTCTGACTTTAGGCCGTTCAGGCCGCCCGTACAGGGTCGGAAGGAGGCGAGCCACCCGGGAGGAATTCGACGCAGAAGTGCTCCGGCTCTTCAAGGCGGGGAGAGAGCTCACCGAGATCAGAGAGATCCTCAACAGGTCGAGGACCACAATCTGGTTGTCACTCAGCAGGTCCAGGGCGAAGGATCCGGACCAGCTCCAGGCCGCGAAGGTCGAGAGGCAGTACCAGCGGGGATCTGCTGACGAGTTCATGAGGGAGCCAGTGATCGCGGCGTTCAGGGACGATCTGCGAGCCCGGAGGGTCCATATTTGGAAGAGGTACATCGCCAGGATCAGGGAGATCTGCGACGATTTGGAGATCTACCCGGACCAGCTCGATCTGGAATGGGGAAAGAAGTGGCTGGCGTCGAAAGCTGAGATCTCGCTGGAGCAGCTCAGAGCGCCAAAAATCGCGGCCAGGCGGTTCTTGAAGGCCCAAGGGTTCACCGATTATGAGCTGGGACAGGCCGGATTCGACGCGAAACACTATGACGTTGGGAAGTGGAAGCACGTCAGAATGACCGAAGCTCAGATTAGGAAGGTGAGGGCCGAGCTGGGAGCTCACGCGAGCCGGGAAACTCAGTTCGCCTTCGATTTCGGGATCGAGACATGCAGAACGAAGGAACAGCTCTCGAACCTCACCGGAGACCAGTTCTACACCCTGAAGCTGGGGACCGGAAGGGTGCTCTACTGCTGCAACCTCTTCAGGAAGAAGACGGAGAAGACAGGAGCTCATTACAAGGTCGCATACGTCACTCGGGGGACCTACGAGCTCGCGAGGGAGCTGGCGAAGGGAAAGAAAGGCGGTCGGGTCATGCTGGGGAGGCTACCGGAGCTGATCTACCCGGAGCTCAGAGCTGCCTACCAGAAAGCCGGGGTCACTGTCGCGTACTTCTTCACGAGGCCGATTCACGCACTCAGACACGCTGGAGCTCAGAGGCTCCTGGAGAAGACAGGATTCAACAGAGCTGTGGTCGCGGAGCTGGGAGGCTGGGACTCGGAGAAGACGCTGGAGGACCACTATGGAGGGGTCCCGGTGGACCTGATTAGGTCCATCGCTGAGAGTCTGGGCCGGTAGGGAGCTCGGAAAGACTCCTAGCCGCATGTGCTCGCGAAGTTTTGAGAGATTCTGCTCGTAAAAACTCCAGGAGAGCTGATCGTAAAACCACCAGGAGAGCTCAGGAGGCCCTGGAGGGTTCTGCTCGTGAAAAGTCCTGGAGAGCTCGAAATGATAATTATAGAGCCCCGAGCGTGAAAATCTTAGGCCAGAAGTGTTAAATCCTGAAGGAGCTCGAACTAGGGGAGCTCATGATGCCCGAAGAGGCGATCCTGGTCCCGTCATTCAGTTGCCGGAGCTGCGGAGAGAGATGCGAGCTCGCTTTTGCGTGTCCAAAGTGCTCGTTGTGCGTCGATTGCTGTAGGTGCTCGGAAAGATGAGGGCTGAGGTCGCGGGAGCCCAGATCGAGGGGACTCCGGAGGAGCTCGCGAGCTTTCTGCGTCTGTATTCTCAGCCTGAAGCTCAGAGATCTTCTGCTGACGATGGAAGGCTGATCTGTGGCCAGTGTGCTCGCTCCTATGGGTTGAAAGACAGTCTCGAAGCTCACATGAGAAAGAAGCATGGCATCCACAAAAGACAGAAGCGGCAGGAGAGAGCCTCCAGGAAGCTGAGAGACGCGCCAGATCCTGATCCGAAGCTGGGCACGCTGGAGAAGGTCACGCTGTCTCGCCTCTACGATCTTCCGCCTCTGCTCGCCGAACGCGCGAAACGTGGGAAGACGGCGACTGTGCTCGCTAGGGAAGTCGGCGTGAAGCCTAGAGAGATCCCCATGGTCTTGAAGGGACTGGTGAACAAAGGTCTCGCTGTCGAGCTCGAAAACCCGTTCAACGTCGATGAGCCCTTCTATTTCCGGAAGGTCGAGCTCGCTCCGGTCGCAAGCTCAAGTTAATTTCTGAAGTGCTGAAGCTGAAGAATTGGCAGGAGTCCCTGAATTCCTGAGCGCCTGACGTAAATCGCAGTTCTCTTTTATACAGGATTCTTGGTTTCCGTTCTTATTCGCGGACGATTGTATGACAGTCTCGGAGTTTCCGGACAAGATTGCCAAACATAAGAGACGGGAAAAAAGAAGAGTTCGTATGGGAACGCATGAAGAGCTCGTCGAGAAAGATCGGGGAGCGACAGAAAAGATCCTGAAGGACCCCGGGCACTACCGGAAGGAGAACGGTAAGCTCGACTATCTGGTGATCATGGACGAGTTTCAACTTTCCGTCAATCGAACCTATTTGGTGATCCGCCACGTCGAGGCAGAGCTCGCGAAGAAGACTCAGACTCACAAGAAGAGCTGAGAGCTACATACGAGAAAGGTCGAGCTGAAGGATCGGAAACTCGAAGTGGTTTGCACGAAGCTAACAGGGGAAGAGAGCTCGGAGCTGGATGAGATCGCCATGCTCGCAAAGAAATCCCGATCTGCTCTGATCAGAGAGCTGCTTTTGAAAGGACTGAAGCTCAAGAGAAGAGAGCTCACGAAGGGAGGTAGGAAGTCTTAGCCCGATTCGATATCCCGGATGAACTCAGAGACGAGCTGAAAGAGAAGGCGACGAAAGAAGGCAAGGGCCGGGACTGGAAAGAGCTCGCTGGGGAGCTGCTCCGTAAGAAGCCTGAAAGTGGTGCTTCGACAGCGCTGGCGAATCTAGAGCTCGGCAAAGTGCTGGATCCTGATACTCTCAAGGTCAGCGATCTGCTCGCTGCTCCACGCGAGGACGCGAAGTTTGTTGTAGAGGTCGCGAAAGCTGTAGGCGGACATCAAGCTCACGGGGAGATCAGGAGGCACAATCTGGTCACAGAGAGCATTGGAGAGAGACAGCTTGATCTCCAGCGAGCTCAGGGATCGCCAAAAGAGATCGTGTTTTCAAAGGGAGCTCCCAGAGACGGATTCATTGTCGGTATGATCTATTACGTGGATCCGGATGGGAAACTCTTGAGCTCTAGGAAAGGAGGCGAGCCAGTGAAGGACCACGAGGTCCGGAAGCTGAAATGACCGAGAAGCTGATCTGCTGGAGAGCGGACCTTCACCCGGACCAAACCGTCTTGCTCCTGGAGCCGGACGATGCTGAGAGGCACAAGCTCGCCGACGAAAGGGAAGGAGCTCGACTCAACGAGCTGGAGAAGGCCATGGGCGAAGCTCTAGCTCTTGAGCTTGAAGCTCGCTACTACCGATGGAAGGGGACGGAGCCGGACAAGGACCTGATCGAAGCTAGGTTCTATGCTGGTCAGAAGCTCACACTCTTAGAGCTGAATGACTGGACGGAGAAATGGGAGAAGGAATATCGGACGCGCCCAGGGCTGGGATTTGGGAAGCTCTTCTGTCCCCTGTTCGCTGCCGAGTACGAGGAGCCTGGATCCGGTTTCGGCGCGGAGCTCATCGAGGACACGATGGGACTTCATCCCGAGAGACCGTGGAACAGGAGCCCGCCCGGAAGGATGAAGATCAAACGCATGGAGGACAGAGAAGAGGAGCGATTCATTGGCCTATGTGTGGAGCTGAAGAAGAAGTACAGGACCAACACAAACGTAGCGATCGCTCTTCATCAGGACAGGACGCACGGCTTCGATCCTTCGAAGGGGTACTGGATCAACACGGAGAGAGTATACCGGGCGCTACTCAAAGCCAAGCATGGGGCTGACGCAATCAGCAGGACCAGGGAGTCCGAGGCGAGCTAGAAGCTCCCGCACGAGATAGCCTTGGAAGAGGAATTCCAACGGAATTCCAAAAGCCCCCGAACGAATTCCAAATTGGATTGGTATACTCCAATAGAATTCCAAACACTATCGACGTTGATAGTGCTAGGCAGTAATTGAACTCCGTTGGCTAATCGGGGATTGGAACAGAGTCTCCCCAGACCGTCTAAATGTTCTGTTGGCAAAAAATCTCAGGGTATGTCGAGTTTCCGAACAAATCCCGGACAAAACGTCCGCGTTTGTGCGGGAAAACTAACAAACAAACATGCCTAGGAGTCCGCGAGAAGCATGCACGTCCCCAAAGGCAACGGGATTTAAGATTGGGAAAGGATGGGCGCCGCGGGATTGCATTTCTCGTTTGAAGTGAAGGATACCGACCTCCTCGGTAGGATAGGGATCCTCAAGGTCGGAAACAAGACCCTAGAGACGCCATGTCTGCTACCCGTGATACATCCCATCAATCAAGCTGTCTCGACCAGCGAGCTGAAGGCGATGGGATTCAAGGGCCTGATGACCAATTCGTATATCATCAGGTCGAGAAGGAAGAACGAGGCTCTCAGGAACGGCGTCCATGAGATGCTCGGCTTTGATGGGGTGCTGATGACCGATTCTGGGGGATACCAAGTCCTCGAATACGGAGACCTGGAGATTGGGTATGACGAGGTCGCCTCGTTCCAGGCCGAAATCGGCTCGGACCTGGCCGTCACACTTGACAGGCCTACAGGATATCCCCAGTCGAGGCGGGCCGCTGAGGATTCGGTTGACTACAGCTTGAGGAACGCCACCGCCACCATCAGAGAATACGGGGACAGGGAGACGGTGTGGTTGGGCCCGGTCCAAGGCGGCATATATCAGGACCTCGTCTCGAGGTCAGCGGGTTCCTTATGGAAGGCTGGCTTTGGGTTCCTGGCTCTGGGGAGCCCCGTCCAAGTGATGGAGAATTACATGTTCGTCGACCTGGTGAAGATGATCGTTGCGGCGAGGAGACCAGTCCCCTACTCCATCCCACTCCACCTCTTCGGCGCCGGGCACCCGCTTACTATGGCCCTAGCAGTAGCGCTCGGCTGCGATACCTTCGACTCAGCCAGCTACATTCTGTTCGCCCGGGACGGCCGATACATGAGCCATGGCGGAGTCCTGAGCCTCGAGATGATGAAGTACCTCCCCTGCAGCTGTCCCGTCTGCACAAGGACCAGCGTGAAAGAATTGCAGGAGGTCGAGGCGTTTGAAAGGGCGAGGCTGATCGCAACCCATAACCTGTACATACTCAGAGAGGAGGTCGAGGCCTGCAAGGAGGCAATCGCTGAAGGGAGGCTCTGGGACCTCGTGGAAGAGAAGTCGATGACCCACCCCAGGCTTCGCGACGCGTTCGTCGAGCTCTCGAAGCACCACGACGTCCTCTTGGAGGGGACCCCTCTGCTGAAGAACAGGGGGCTGATGCTTCGCTCAGAGGAAGATCTCGAGAGACCCGAGCTGGTTTTGGCTGAGAGAAGGCTCAAAGGTGTCCAGAAGAGGAGGTCGAGAGAGGCGGTCCTCCTCGTGCCGTGGGACTCCGTCCCAGCTGGGAAGAACAAACGCGAAAGTGCCGACACTGCCGGCAATTCCGATACCTACAAAATCCATCCGGCCTTGGGGGTCTACCCAGCAGAGCTCGACTTCGTTTACCCGTTCACGCAGTTCGTCACAGCCGCAGGCATCGGTGGCCGTGTGAGTGTCAAAGAGGCGACCGCTCGGCTTCGGAAAATGGGTTACAGATCAGTGAAGGTTTCGACGACCAGGGCAGGGGGAAGGAGCTCTTCGCGACGGGTCAAGAGTAAACGGACCCGGCGGGGCGCTTCTCCTTCTCTTCGATCATCTTCACCTCGCCCTCGATTACCTCGGCGCCCTTGATCAGCGGGGCCGTGTCGACCTTGAACCCGTATCTGCGCGACAGAAACTCAGCAGCAGAGGCGGCCGCCCTTGGATCCACCCTCTCCGTGTTCGAATAAGCCAGCACCGCAAAGGCTGGGAACGAATGCATCTCGAATGTGTTGAGTAGTGATGCGACAGGGCCGACTATCATCCGATCCTCCTCCAAGAAGGGCTCGCCCGGGAATCCACCTCGAGAAGAGAAAGTGCTCGTCATTGCGATCTTGTAGGCATGTTCGTCGTTCCTGAGCGCTTCGTCCAGACCGCCTACGAGGGCCACCTCATCAACCCCTGAACTCATTATCCATTCGGCGAGCTCCCTGTAGAACTCGTTCTCCCTCTCCCTCACAGGGGAGACCTCGGCCTTCAGTAGGGCGAGCCCACTGGAAACGAAGATTTCGTAAGGCGTTGCAATCCCACCATCTGCCTGCGAAGCGACGGCCGGAGTATGTGCGTAGTCGATGAAGTACTTTCTTTCGGCCTTCAGCTCAGTGATCAGGAACTTGACTGTCCAGTAACCAGTGGCCCCGATGCCATGGAAGCCCGCAATCAACGTGCCTCCGGCAAGCTTCGAGCCTTCAGGAAGCACTCTGAAGACCAAACCCACGACCCTGTCTCTTAGAGGTCTTTAAGCTGAATCACCTCTAGGAGGGCTGGAGCCGGTCTGAAACCGTCGAAGCCGAAGAGGCAGCCCCCGGGGCTTATCCCTTGCTCCTTCGCCCCTCTCGGTTGCAGAATCGGTTCAGGTCTCCTAAAGAACGATATCACCGCGCAGATGGCTTATCGCAATCAGGCGGTGGAGTTCGGGGGACTTGTTGGTCTATCGTTAGGCATCGGCTTTTAATCGGATTCGCTATGCTGGGCTGATGCACAAACAGGCGTTTGTCTTGGGGCTGCTCTTTCTGTCTGTCTCAATCATTCTAACAGTCGTGATGGCGGAATTGGCGGTCTCATACGCCGACCTCCAACCACTGGCCATAGTGGCGTTGATTCTACTCGTAGTCGGGACAGTCATGATGGGATACTCAATCTGGGGCGAGGTCAGAGGAAGGTCAAGCCCGTCAACCAAGAATCCCCAGTGAGCAGGAATCCTTTGAACAACCGACGAATTCCCAGAGCCGGCGAAGGAAAGGCTTAAAGACCAAGAACGAGGCGCGCTTCTCAAAGAGTTTCGTTATTGGAGATTAAGGTACTGGGAGCTGCCAGGCAGGTCGGTCGCTCCGCTTTTCTGGTCACGCACAGAGACAGCAAGATCCTGCTCGACTATGGAGCCCTCACAACGAAGGTGCCGGGCTTTCCAATGCACGTCCCGCCTAAGGACATCAAGGGGATCGTGCTGAGCCACGCGCACTTGGACCATTCAGGCGCCGCGCCGCTGCACTTCCTTGGAGGAAACATGAAGCTGCACGCCACCCCAGTCACGTCGGAGCTCTCCAACATACTCATCCAGGACTTCATCAAGATCTCAGGCCAGTACCTGCCTTTCGAGTTCCTCGACCTCATGGCCATGAACTCGAACACAATTAATCATGGGTACATGGAACCCTTCCAGATAGGAGACTTCACAGTGACTTTCTACGACGCCGGGCACATTCCTGGCTCGGCTGTTATTGCTGTCGAGGCAGGCTCTAAGAGGCTGCTCTACACTGGCGACATCAACGGGGAGGAGACCAACCTGCTCTCCGGCTCCTGGAAGAACCTGGGGGAAGCCGACATGGTCATCACGGAGAGCACGTATGCCACGGCAGACCATCCCCATAGGTCGAAAGCCGAGACAGAGCTAGTAGAGTTCGCCAACGCGGTGGTCGAGAGGGGTGGAGTGCTGCTGGTCCCAGCATTCTCGGTGGGCAGAGCGCAGGAAATCGCGATGACGCTGGTAAAGAGCGGCTACAGACATCCGGTGGCCATGGACGGGATGGCTCTGAAGGTGAACGGGATATTCCTTCGCTATCAGGATTACTTGCGCGACGCGACAGCATTGAGGCGGATGCTCGAGTCGATCGAAGAGGTAACAGGCTGGACCCAGCGGAGAAGACTCGTGAGAAGGCCCGGCGTAATCATCTCGCCCGCCGGAATGCTGGTGGGAGGTTCCGCAATCTTCTACAACGAACACCTGTCCATGGACGAAAAGAACGGCATTGCGATAGTCAGCTTCCAAGTGCCTGGGACGCCCGGAAGGACCCTTATCGATAAGGGGCTCACGATCTACAGGGGAAAGCCGACGAAGGTGAAGGCAGAAGTGAGGCGGTTCGACTTCTCCTCTCACAGCGGGAGGTCGGCACTCCTGAGCGACCTGAAGGGGATTGGCGGGTCGCCCAGGTTCCTTACCGTTCACGGCGAGGAGGCATCGTGCTTGGCCCTGGCGGACGAGCTGCACGCGACGATGGGAGTCGAGGCGACCGCGGTGGTGCCCGGCCAAGAATTCCAGGTTTGAGCGACGAGCCTGAAGGGAAGAAGAAGGTCACTCCGACCAACCTGATTCAAGCCCTTCTGATCGTGGCCATTATCCAGATCGCGGCGCTTCTGATCACCTACCAGAACCTGCCGACCTATCAGTGGGAGGGACCTCCGACCTTGATAACCGGAGGCTCGGGGGCGGCCGGCTCGGCGGTCAACGTGATCCTCTATGTCGGGTTTGCCTTCGTGGCTACACTCCTACTCTTGCGGTTGCTGAGACGGAGGATGGTCTCCTCGTTCAAGGTCCTGATCTTCACCTCGCTCGCGATCTCGGCGTTCGCCCTCACCTTCATCACGAGTGATGGCTTCTTCTACCAGTTCCTCCAACCGACGGCTGAGCTCGCGGCCGACATCGCAGTTTCTCTGGCGGTCGTCGCTCTAATCGGCTATACGATTTTCGTGAAGAACCGCCCGTGGCTGTCCACGATTGTCATCGCGTTCGTCGGAGCGGAGGTAGGGAGCTTCTTCGCGACCCTGCCCCTCTATACCGCACTCCTGCTGCCTATTGCCTTCGCGATCTACGACATCTACGCCGTTTTCAGGGGGCCCCTGAAGTCGCTCATAGGGACGGGAGAGAAGGTGGCCTTGGTCGGGATGTCGATAAGGGCGGGCGAGTTCACGCTCGGGCTCGGAGACGTCGTGTTCTATACCATGCTTCCATCCCTGCCTCTCGCCCAGCTCGTGGCTGGGACCCCGTCGATGACAGTCATCGCTGCGGCGATCGCGACCTTGATAGTGATGGACGTCGGGGTCGTCGCGACGCTCTTTCTGCTCTCAAAGAGACGACTCCTGCCCGGGCTGCCGATCCCGATGGTGCTCGGGGTCCTGGTCCTAGTGCTCTATTTCTTCTTCTGACCCAATTCCTGGATGGGCACCTTGACGCCCTTCGTCAGGGAATCGGCTTCCTCCGCGGTCGTCTTGAATGTGTACAGTGCACCCTGGGTCCTGAGCTTGACCTTGGCAGAATCGCCAGCCCTGACTATCCGAACTTCAGTAGCTTGGGTCAGCAGCCTCGTGAAATCCTCTTTGTTCGCTATCTCTCTTGGCACATCCCACCTACCCGGAATGGTCCTTATCAAGCCTGGGGCACGGCCAGCCAAGTTAACAGAACCTGTCTGCAGGCTCTGTCCAGTTATCGGGACACGGCCTCTCCGAGTTCTCGCTGTCCAATTCGGGACATGGCCGACCTCTCACGGGTGCTCTGAGGCCTCCCAATTCCTCTCCCAATCGTCGCAAGTGCTTCGGCGCTTCACGGGAACCTGATACTTCAGGCAGAACTCGTCTCCTCGGAAGTGGACGCAGAGACGGCAGAACTCGTCGTGCTCGGCCATCTCGCCTTGGTAGTAGTTCGGAGGTTCGGGCATGAGGGCGAGAACGCCTCTTTCGCATTTGAACGCGCGACCCAGATTCAATCAGTCGGAAGGGAGGGTTCTGTTAACTTGGGCGGCCACGCCGATTCCAAACTCAGTTTTCCTCACTGTTAACCGACTGGACATAGTAGGTGCCGAAATCGTTGCAGGGTTCTTTTTGTTGGCTGGCGCCGCAATCTTCGCAAGTTACTATTGGTTCTATCGCCTATACCATCCGCGAGTCAGGAACCCGGAAACCAACAGCAGGATTCCCTCCACTACCATGAAGATACCACCAAGTTTGAGGTCAATGGTGAATATCAGCAAAGGAAGGACAAACGCAAACGAGACCAATCCGATTGTGAGGCATAGGGCCGCGAATTGTGGCAGGAACCTGCTCGACTTTCGACGATGGACTGCTCCGACTTCTGCCGATGCCATACTCCCAATAAGAGATGAGAAGCTTGTCAATGCGAGCAAGAACACCAGAATCTCGTTGTATTGGTGGGGCAAAAGAGTTCCAACGCCTGACAAACTCAATTCCAAACTGAACTTCTCTGGCGATTGCAGAACCAGTATCAAACCAGCAAAGGCGATGCTGCCGAGCACGCCAGTCACGAGGACTGATTGTCTGTGATACTCTCGTTCCTCGGGTTGGGAGACCTCGCCCATTCTGACTTCGAATCCTTGAAACCTTCTGCTAAAAGGATTGGCAAGAGTCCGAGTTTGGTTTCTGGTCGTGGGTTCGCTCGTGGCAGAGAGGCGATTCTCTGAATGGGAGGAATCTCAGAGCAGGAAGCCTGCGAACTCAGGGTGTTTGGGCACTACTATCTGGCCCTGAATTGCGCGATGGCGGCGGAGGTTCTGCTCCTTTGTCAGTTGGGGTTCCAGTTTCCTCTGGTCGCGTCCTTCGTGGTAGGAAGCTACGCTTCAGGCTTATCCTTTCCCCATAAGGCCTTAGGTAGGAATCATAGAGGAACGCCGACACAAGGAGAGTCCACAGGAAGGAACTCTCCCAAAGAGGGAGGCGCGAGTTAAGGAATTGAGCCCCCTTGAGGAGAAGGCCGCCGATTATCGTCGTTACGACGATGAGAATCACGAAAACGAAATACGCCAATCTGGGCTCGATTTCTTTCTTCTGATTCCCTTGGGCGTATGGGAGATAATAGGCGTGATAGCTCACTTTAATCCCCTTGCCAGATTCGTCGATAGCACACTCCTTCTCCACACTAAAGAAGGTGCCAGCCATCGCCCAATCCACAAAGATGTAGGCTCCAAGGATTACCACTATGCTGGACCAGATGAACCTTGTCTGTGTGAAGGTGCCCAACATGAACAGAACCAAGATGAAGCCACCGCTTACGTAGATAGACGTCCAGCCGATAGGCCCTATATTCAACCATTGGTTGTATCTCCTCTTGGCGTCGTTGAGTCCTCTTCGAACTCCCTCTTCGAACTCGTCGAGCTTACTCTCACTGTCGGGCAAGATACTCGCTCAGTATGTATCGGATTGTCTCGGGGACTGAATCAAGGGCGCGTTTCTTGCGTTCCTCTTCCAGTCGTTTCTTCATCTCAACCGTTATCGAGATGTTCAGCTTCTCCATCATATCCCTACCTTCGGGAAGGGCGGTATATAGCCCTATGGGGAGGGGAAAGGGCGCGATTGGGAGAGTGTTTAAGTAGCCCTATGCCTACCCTATTGATGCCCAATAGGGAGACAAGACAAGCATGGACAACCGAACCAAACTCGCGGAGGCAAGAGCCGTGAAGGGCAACCAGATTGCCCAGACAGACGGCCAAGTCCGACGCATCAGCGAGGGAGAGTACCAAGTCCACTCCCAGAAGTCCGACGCTTGGTATCAGGTGGTCGCGACCGAAGCGGGGTTCAACTGCTCTTGCCCAGACTTCGCTTTCCGCGCCACCCGAGCGCCGTTCAAGTGTAAGCACATCTTCGCGGTCGAACTGTCCTACGCTCTAAGACAGACTGTCCTAGAACAGGTCGAAATCGAGCCGTTGGACATTCAATCGTGCCTCTACTGCTACTCCAAGAATGTCGTGAAGCATGGAATCCGACACAACAGGAAGGGAGACATCCAGCGCCTTTCATGTCGGGATTGCGGGAGGAGGTTCACGCGGAACCTCGGATTCGAGCGCATGAAGGCCTCTCCCCAGATGATAACAAGTGCCCTCCAACTCTACTTCACGGGAGAGAGTCTTCGCAACACGCAGAAGTTCCTCGCGCTTCAAGGCGTGAATGTCAGTTCTCCCCAGACAATCCACAACTGGATAACGAAATACATCGGGCTGATGGAGAGATACCTCGACCAGATTCGGCCTAACCTCTCGGGAGCGTGGAGGGCAGACGAACTGTGGCTCAAGGTCAAGGGAGACACCAAGTATCTCTTCGCCATGATGGACGACCAAACCCGCTTCTGGATTGCCCAAGAGGTCGCTGACTCGAAGGAACGCCACGACGCGAGAAACCTCTTCCACAAGAGCGCAGAGATTGCGGGGAAAAGGCCGAGCCTACTGATAACGGACGGCCTTGGCTCCTATGACATCGCGTTCAGGAAGGAATACACGACGCGATACAATCGGTCGAACCCGATTCATGTCAAGGACATAGCCCTGACAGGAAGGATTCACAACAACAAGATGGAGCGAATGAACGGAGAGGTTAGGGACAGAGAGAAGGTGATGCGCGGCTTGAAGAGAGCCGATACGCCCATCCTGAAGGGATATCAACTCTACCACAATTTCATCCGACCGCATGAAGGGCTAGGCGGAGACACGCCAGCCGACCGATGCGGAATCAAAGTCGAGGGTTCTAACAAGTGGCTCACGATAATCCAGAATGCAACGAAGGGGGAGAGAGAATCACAATACACGACGTAAGGCCCGACTTCGGAGTGATGCCGTCTAGTTGTCGGTCAATCCTTCAGCCAATGGGTCGGGGGTCGTTCCGTAGATGAGGATTGCCGCAGCAAAGCACGCTATCGAGATTATCCAGAGAATGTCGGCTGGAACCAAGCCTCGGTTCACGGTCTCGATGGCATTCGTAGCAGCCGCGCCCGCAGTGAACACTTCCCACGCAACAAGGATGAGAAGAGAACCGCCAACGCCAAGGCCAATCGAAAGCGCAGAACGCCTACCTAATGTTCTCATGGCCTCACCCTTGGGGGCACTTTCTGATAACCATGTCCCGAATTGGACAGCGAGAATTTCGGGAGGCCATGTCCCGTTAGTTGGACAGAACCTGTCTGCACAGGGTTTAATAACCCGAAACGGGAGGCAAAAATCAGCGGTACCGATAGACGCTAGGATGTGAAAAGATGAGTTTCGGACGAGGGAGCTACAACCGCGGCGGTAGCAGCGGCAGTGGATTCAGATCCTTCAAGCCAAAGCCGGTTGAAGTCGGAAAGGAGTATGACGTTACTATTTCCGAGATCAGCAGGCGCGGTGACGGCATTGCGAAGGTTGACGGTTTCGTCATCTTCGTAGCCGGCGCCAAGCAGGGCTGGCAGGGAAAGGTGAAGGTCACTCAGGTAGCCAACAGGTTTGCCACAGGCACAGTTGTCGGCGGATCTGAGGGCATGCCCGCAAGCAGCGGCAGCGCTCCAGCAAGCGACGCAGGAATGTAAGGTCCTTTAGGGCCTTCTTCTGTATTGGCGGCCTCTCAAAAGGCGGCCGCTCCGCTTTTCATTTTTAGAAACGAGGTGCTTGGTTGCTCTCTCGAACAGGGTCAGGTTTCAAGAAGTGGTCCGCGTTCTTCTCAGCTGCGATCGCTACCAGTCTGGGCTCATAGTTTGAGACTAAATAGACTGAGTTCACAGGTGGTCACGCGAATGGGCGACTTGGCGATAGTGAACCGTGGGAGAATCTGGAACTCACACGCGAAGTTGCGACTGAAGGTCAGACAGTGGGAGACAGACGGTGATAACAGCTAGCATCGACGGGCTCGCGGAGCCCCGCAACCCGGGGACAGGGACCTACGGCTACGTGATCTATGAAGGCAAGAAGAAGCTCGCGGAAGGCAAGGGCCTCGCGGGATACGAGGTGACCAACAACTACGCGGAATACAAGGCTCTGGTCGAAGTTCTTAGGAAACTGAGGGAGTTGAAGATAGAAAGAGAGGTCGTGATCCGCTCCGACTCTCAGCTACTCGTGGGTCAGATGTCCAAGGGGTGGGAAGTCAAGGGAGGTGGGTACCTGGAAGAGCTCAAGGAGGCGAGGGACCTTCTCAAGGAGTTCCGCTATGTCACGTTCGTATGGATTCCTAGGGAGCAGAACGAGGAGGCCGACCTGCTCTCGCGGATAGCCTACGAGAGGTACAGGGAAGGATGAGACAAATAGAGAACCCAGATACGAAGGTAGGTCCACACCCAAGAAGGCTCTGAAAGCGGATTCCGATCGCAAGAACTGAAGCGTTCGTCATTGTGGACTCTCTTGGGTATTAGGGCGCCCTGTGCACCCATTCCTCACTGGTTAGGGAAATCAATATATACGGTGTCAAGACGGGTTTCTCGAGTATGACCACGATCTCATCTGGAAAATGGGCCGGCAGGTTCATCTGGGCGGCCGTGATTCAGGGCGTTCTTGCAGTCATAGCAACAGTGCTGATCGTGGAACCATTAAGCTACTTCAACATCAGTTGGTACTATAGTCCGTCAAAGGTCATCGCCGGAGGTTCCGCTGGTACGTGGCTGTTCACGGGCTACATCTCATACCTGGTCGTCGGCGTGATTGCGACTGCCGTCACCGCCATCTTCTACTTCTACATCGAAGGTGCCATGGGCAAGGTGTACAGCGGACTGACGGACTACCTCGCCTGGGGGCACCTCGTCCTAATGAACGTGGGAGTCGCTGGTTCGATGTTCCTGATGATGTGGGGCGGATACATGGGGGGTCGGGGGCTTGCCGAGGGCCTGACGACTTACCAGGTTCACGTGCAGTACCTCAGCCAGCTCGTAAACCCGATTGGTGCGTTCATCATGCTGGCCGCCCTTGGCGCGATTCTGGGGGGCCTGGGTTTCATACTCAGAACCAGGGCGAAGTAAGGTTACTGCTTCGGCTCACTCGACTCGAAACGAATCTGGAAAGTGGAGTCTTGGGGCGAACATTATCGCGCGATTAGCTTCTCGGTGTCATCAATCTGGTCCGCGTATACCTTCCTGTCTTCAACTTTCAAGTCCAAGGTCCCCAGCTGATCACGGGCCAATCTGAGATACTTTCTTGCGGACACATGGTCTTCGGCGACGGCGTACGCCCGGGCAACGGCCTCGTATGCGGTTGCCATGATCTCAGATAGTTTCTCCCTCCTGCAGATTTTCAAGGACGACTTTGCGAATAGGAGTGAGAGATGAGGCTCCTTGAGAGCTGCGTACACGCGGGAGATCTGCCAGTCTCCCACAGCCCTATTTCGAGAAGTTCCTACTAGACCCCAATGATATCTAGAGGCATGTGCCAGCTGAAGCATCTTCTGATCCTCTTGCTGGGTTCTGTATCTCTTTTCCAAGTAGTCCCAAGTTTCGTTGAAACAGCGGATCGCGGTTTTCCTGTAGAATTCGCGTTCGCTCTTTGACAGCACGACGCCTGGGCTCCGCGATTTTCTCTGTTAAGGGTTGTAAAATCCGATAGGCCCCGCCCCCAGACGGGTTCTGAAAGTGGACTCTCTGAGCTGAGAACAGAGGCTGCTCACCTATCAGGCCCAGTCGTCGAATTCTCATTCCATGGGAGGTCGATTGAGAACACTTCAATTGGGAAATCAACGTTCTTCACCTCCCTCTTCCCAACTTCGCTCAGGTGGTTTCCCAACTTGTTCCAGATCTGATCGAATACTTGACGCGTGATGCAGACTCCTCCAGGCTCGGCTATCGCATAGACCCTGCTCCCGATGTTGACTGCGTCGCCAAGGATATCGTTGCCCTTCCTTTCGATATCTCCAACGTGAATTCCGATGCGCACAAGCAATCTATCTGTCTCGTGCACCTTCTGATTCCTTTCATGCATTCTCCGCTGCATCTCTATCGCGCACTGGGATGCCTCTAGGGCGCTCGAGAACTCAACCAGGAACGCGTCCCCTATCGTCTTGACTTCCCTTCCATGGAACCTGGGGAGCACCCCCCTAGCGACCGCCCGATACTCTTCTAGGAGTTCGAGGGCATGCCTTTCGTTCTTCTGAGTCAGAATTGTGTAACCAGCGAGGTCGGCGAACATTATGGCAGCAAGACCTCTTGTCGGAGTCTGGTCGAAGGCTTCTAAGTAGCCATGCATCTTCCAGTATGTATCAAGGAACTCCAGACCGCGAGGCGTGGCTGAGTAGGTGGTTTCATTCTCACCTGTCGTTTTCCTGAGCAGCCCGAAGGCCGTCAGATCATCAATCATCACTCGAAGCCGGTCGAGAGGAACTCCGACTCCATAGGATACCCTCGTGATCCTTCCGCCTCCTGGATTCCGCCGCACTACCTCCAGAATCGTCGCGTAGATGTCGGCCTTCGATCGCTTGGAGGGTCGAGTGCTCAACTGCCCGTCCTCTCTCCCCTGATTCGCCTAATCACCCTTCCTACAGTGGAAAGGGTGGAAGGCTCCCGGACTTCTGGGGCGGACTCAGGTACATCACTCTCTCCCCCTCCCGGAGCTCCTTGGTGTAGACGAGCCCTCCGACTACACAAGTGTCCCCGATGTCCGCTCTCTCCGTATAGACCTTGCCCAACCTGGACCCTCCTTCTACGATGAGTTGTGAACAGTAGACATCCTGGACTTGCGCACGCTTGTCTATGTACACCACGCCTCCGACGAGGTTGCCGATGCAACTGGCGCCCCTGCCAATCTCTATTCTGTTTGCCTTGAGCCCTTGGGCAGTCTCCAATCGACCGCCGATTTCGACAGAGCCCGTAAGAAGACCCTTAGAGGCCTTCAGACTCCCGCCGACTTCCACATCCGTCCCGGAAAGGACCCCTCCTATCTCCGCCAGCCCGCCTACCTCAAGCCTGACAGTAAGCGCAAGGTCTCCTGAGACTCTGATCCTTCCGCCTACTTCGGCCGTCTTCCCCGAAAGATTTCCCTCTACGACTGCCAGTCCTCCGACATCCATCTCGTCGCAGTCAAGATCTCCATTCGACTGCAACCTCGCGCCCACCTCGATCTTCTTGCCCTTCCCGCCGCTAAGTTCAGCGGTACCACCCGTCTCTAGTCTGTCGAACTTCAGTTCCTTCCTTGAGACAAATCGTCCTCCAACGTCGATCGTCCCGGTGACCTCGCCTCCCCCGACCTCGGCGCTGCCACCTACATCGAGATCCTTCAGTTTCAGCTCGCCGATTGCCTCGAAGGAGCCCCCTACGTCCACGGACTCAGCGACAACGTTGCCCTGAACCTCGAGCGAACCGCCGACATCCGCCTTTTGGGTATCCAACGACATCCCGACAGACAGCCTCCCTCCGACATCTACCCTCTTCGCCTTGACATTGCCCCTAGTGTACAGGGCATCTTCGACGTCGATTTCTTCTTGGACTGTCAAGTTCCCATTGAATCGGGCGATCCCGTCCCTGGATTGTAGCGATCCACACTCGAAGTCGCAGTCCACCTCGACGTTACCCTCGAAGAATGCCGTTCCTGCCACGGAGACTAGAGACCCTTCAGATGCCCGGATGAGCGCGTGATTCCGGGCCTTCATGTCTCCCTCCACCCTGCCTAGCTTCACGCTCTCTCCTTCTTGGATCACTCTCTCCTCCATGGACTCGGGTTGGGGCACCTCTAGTAATATAGTTGGCTCACGAAATGTAATCACTTTATGTTCTGTAGCACGCTTGCACTCCAAAAAGAACACAGGAAAGGCCGTTGAAGTCTAGCATACAGACTGCAGAAGGATACTACGGGTAATTGATCTGCGCGGGCCCTGTGGCCGTCCAACAAACAACCGCGAGCCTCCCTACCGACGCGTGTTCTAGAAAGTAACACGACACGGGATATTCAGTTTCCCGAATCTCGATGCGAGTTCTTGTCCCATCATCTGGAAGTATTCGTCACTGCGCTTATCCTCCAGACCGTATTTGCGGTACACCCAATCGGCGTAGTGATAGTTCATCCGATCAATCAACACGTAATCAACCTTCCCTGCGAGGAGTTCTGGGAGAGTCTCGGCTTCGGGTAGGACAGGCGCAATCATGGCGTATGTCTTGACCCCAGCCCTGTGGAGCTCGTCGAGAGCCGTGATCCTTTCACCAATGGGAGGCGCGTTGGGCTCGAACAGCTTTCTGATTTCATCGTTGGCCGTAGTCACCGTGAATCCAACCTCGAATTCCCCTGCCTCCCTAATGATATCAATGTCCCGAAGGACTAATGGAGAACGCGTCTGGATTATAACGGGCCAATTATGCTGCCTGAGTATCTCAAGGCATCTCCGCGTCAGCTCGTATTCTTCCTCCAGCGGCTGGTATGGATCGCATAAGCCGCTCACCCACACTCTCCCCCGCTTCTTCTTAGTGATCTCCTTCGCCAGTAGCAATGGGGCATTGATCTTTACGTCGACGAATTCACCCCAAGGCTCCTTGTGTCCGCTAAATCTCCTGATGAAGCGGGCGTAGCAGTAGGAGCACCCGTGTTGACAACCAGTGTAGGGGTTGATGACATAGGTGTAGACCTTGGATGCTGAGAGAATGGTTTTTGCTTG
>Ga0187885_10001721_pt1 | contig 23411 bp, 10 predicted proteins | sample June2016WEW_20_1_3_FD_132970 | JGI IMG/M metagenome (GOLD analysis project Ga0187885, IMG submission 132970) | Peatland microbial communities from SPRUCE experiment site at the Marcell Experimental Forest, Minnesota, USA - June2016WEW_20_100 | ecosystem: Environmental > Terrestrial > Soil >... | reverse complement strand
GCTTCCACCGGCTCCGGCCAGTTTCGCGTCGAATGCGGTTGCGGCTGTGCCCACCTCGGCAGGCGGATTCGAACGAGTAATCTCGGCAACGGCAGCGCGCATGGCGGCGACCTGGTTGTATCCGTCCCAAGCTTCTTTCGCACCGTCATACAGTTTCATCTGCAACTCATGCTGCGCGCGCAGGTCGGCTGCGGTGGCGGGCGAACGCGGATCGTTCTTCACCGTCACCGTCTGTGCGTAGGGCTTGCCGTCCACTGTGAGCTTGAGAGTATATACGCCGGGCAGCGCCAGCGGGCCCTCGGGTGATGCCGGAGTGTCGCCGGCCATTGCTCCCATTACCTGGGCGAAGTTGTGGCTGAAGGCGGGTGGGTTGTCGTAACGGATGTTCCAGTTTATCCGGTTAGTGCCGGCATCGGTCGGCAACGGCTTGGGCTTTTCGAGCCAGAAGTCCGGCACCGCTGGCGGTGGATCCGTCAACGGAGGAATCGGTGCGCTGGACATGTGGCGCACGACTTTGCCGGCTGCGTCCATAATATCCAGCATGATGGTCCCCGCCGGCTTCGCGCCAAGATAGTAATAGACGATCGCTCCGAGCGGCGGGTTGGGGGAGTGCGGCACTTCCGGAGGAAACGGCGTGTTGCCATTGACATTGCGCCGCACACGGATGGCATCGCCGGGCTTAAACAGATGCGCCGGTTCGGAAGCCAGAGCCGGCGTGATTTGCCGCAACGGCGAATAGTCGTCGAGAACCCAGAAGCCGCGGCCATAGGTGCCCACGATCAGGTCATTGTCTTTAATGACCATATCGCGATAAGAGGTATTGGGCAGATTGAGCATCAGCGGCTGCCAGTCATCGCCGTCGTTGAACGAGACATAAACCGAGCTTTCGGTGCCGGCGAAAAGCAGGCCGGCCTTTTTGGTGTCCGCGCGAATGACGCGAGAAAAGCTGCCGCTGGGCTGATCGGTGAGCAACCCATTGACGATGGCCGTCCAGGTTTTGCCATAGTCGTGCGTTCGATAGAAGTACGGCTTGAAATCGGCTGTGGAGTGAAGGTCGATCGACACATAAGCCGTGGCCGGATCCTGATGAGACGCATCTATCGCCGAGATATCGGCGCGCGTCGGATTCGGCAGGTTCGGAATCGTGACGTCCTCCCACGTCAGACCGTGATTTTTCGTCAGCTTGATCAGGCCGTTGTTGGTGCCGACCCAGATCGTGCCGGCAGCCACGGTTGATGGCGAGAACGACTCGATGGATCCGCCGCCAGGGCCACCTCCTCGGCCTCCGCCACCACCGGCTCCTCGCGCGGCCGCACCTGCCGCAGCAGGTGGCGGCGGCGTCTGGCCCTTCGGATATCCGAGATCGGGGCTGAGCTTCTTCCAATGCATGCCGCCATCGGTGGTCGACATCAGATACTGAAAGCCGACCATCAGCTCATGCGGATTCTGCGGCGACCATGCCATCGGCTGACTGCTGACCTTGCGCAGGGATTCGCTTGTGTCTATGTTCGGGCTGACGTTGATCCATTGACCGCTGGGGTAGGTAATCTTAACGATGCCGCTCGACGGCCCGCCGGAGTAAACAATTTTGGGATCCAACGGGTCGGCGAGAATGTAGCCGACTTCGTACCCGGCAGTCGGATACCAATCATAGGGCCCGATCGCGCCAAGGTTGCCGCGGCTGCGCACGCCAATCGCGCCGCTGTCCTGCTCAGTTGCGTAGACCCAATAAGGAAAGGAGTTGTCCGCGGAAATATGGTAGACCTGCGCCGTTGACTGGTTGTACCACGAGCTCCAGGTCTGGCCGCCGTCGAGCGAAATCGTGGCGCCCTGATCAACACCGAGGAACATCCGCTTTCCATCGGTGGGATCGATCCACATCTGCTGGGGATCGTCGCCGCCCGGCGCGCCCTTGAACGCATCGAAAGTGTTTCCGCCGTCAAGGGATCGATAACTTGACGTGGCCAAGGTATAGACGATGTCGGGATTCTTGGGATCGACGTATACGCCGGAGGTGTAGTTGCCCTGACCATTGGCGATGCGCCGGTCGTTGGCGGCCATCTGCCGCCATGACGATCCGCCGTCGTCCGAACGATAGAGACCGAAGGTCCCGATCAGGAAAACTCGCTGGGCATTGGTGTTCATTGCAACGGCCGCGCACGTGCGGCCCGAGAGGGCAGGCGGCGCGCCTCCACCGGGAGGCGCAGCCAGCGTTACGGGTACTTCCTTCCATGTCAGTCCCTCATCTATGGATTTGTACATCGCGGTGCCGGTAGGTCCTGCCGCCCCGCCAGCACCAGCGCCGCGGCCGCGACCGGCGGGAGGTGCGCCAGCCACACCGGCCGCACCCGCTGCAGCGCCGCCTCCCGCGGCGGGCGTTACGACGGGGGCGGTGTAGTGCCGCACGGTCATCGCGATGACGACTTCGGGGTGGTCATAGGCCCAGGCAATGTTCTGGAGGCCGGTTTCGTTGTCCACGTAGAGCGTCTTCTTCCAGGCCTTCCCGCCGTCCGTGCTGCGGTACACTCCGCGCTCCTCAGTGTGCGTATGAATGTTGCCCTGCGCCGCGACCAGCACGAGGTTGGGATCGTGCGGGTCCACGAGAATGGCGGGGATCTGCTTCGTGTCGTCCAGGCCCATGTGCTGCCAGGTCCTGCCCGCATCGCTGGACTTATAGACGCCGTTGCCTTCGTTGATGCCGCCACCGGTGATAATATCGCCCATGCCGACATAAATGATGTTGGGATCGGAGGGCGCAACCTGTATCGACCCGACGGAGGAAACCTCCTTGATCGAGTCAAAGACGGGGAACCACGTTACGCCTGCGCTGGTGGTCTTCCACACGCCGCCCAGCGGAAGGCCGGCGTAAAACACGCCGGGCTGCCCCACCGCGCCGGTGACGGCGGCGACGCGTCCGGCGCGGAGTGGGCCAATATTGCGCCACACCATGCCTGAAAAAAGACTGGGATCAGTCTGAGGCGCGGCGAAGATCAAAGATGCCGCCAGGACCAGACCCATGCTGACCAACCAACGAGAGAACAACCCACGCATCACCATGATGGTTACACCTTTCGACAAGGAAATTGGGGGATAGTATACAGCAGAGCGAGCGAACAACCGCACGTGGACTTCGACCTGGACATGTGTGCGAGGCATAACCTGTCCGCTTTTCCGCGCCGAAGGCGCCTTGGAGTGCGGCGGCATGACACCGCCTTTGACATCCCGAAATCAGAGAGCGGCGGCATGCCCTGAACCTTTTACGGATCTCAGGTTTGCTGTGCCGCACCTTCGGCGCTCAATCATGAGGCACATCCGAATCCCGGCCTAACGGCCGGGCCTCCCCAGTGACAGCTCGCGGAACTCATGGTTCTGCAAGCTGTTACCGAAACAAGTAACCGCCCCCTGAGTTGAATTTTTCGCGGCATACGCTCATGCCCACAGATTCAGGCGCGAAGCGCCGGCAGTGAATAGCCCCGCGCGTCAGCGCGGGGTTAGGGAAGTGTTAGCCACGAGGCCCAAAGGGCCGGCACATTTTTCTCGCCCTCCCGTCTATGCCCTCGGAAATGCGTGTGAGGAGCAGGGCATGCCGCCGCACTCCAAAAGCGGCCGGCGAGGAATGGCTCAAGATCCTTCGGCTGTTTTTGACGCCGGCCGCACAGAACGGAGTAGGTGGAGCTTGGCGAAAATGCAGACAGCTGTGCATTAGGGCGTGTCGGGAGTTCTGACGTTAGCGCCTATGGGCACGCACCCAGGGATCGGTTAAGGCGGAATAGATAGGCCGCGAGCCCTTCTCCCGCAAGAATTCCCCCCGCCTCATCCCAAGAGACCGGCTCCCGGCGCCGAAGTGCCTCGAGTATCCGAATGATGCTCAGACTCACCTCCGCGGTTTGTCCCATGTCGCGGTCGCGAACATAATCCATGGCGTCAAATAGCACTGCGCTTGCCTCCGAGAATCGGACTGGTGCTGCCGGGCGGGATTCGAGCGGCCATTGAGGGCTCATGATCGTGTCATTCACGTGCGAAAGGACCAGATAGGTCGCACGGCCAATCAGCTTCAGGTTGCTCGGGCTGACGTTGGTCATCGTATTGCCGACGACGCGGCCAAGCGCGGCCATGATCCCTGTGGAATGGGCGTTCAACAGCATCTTGAGTGCAATCTGCCTGCGCACGGTCAGGGGGTCCGATTTCGACGGCATTATGACGGGAATTGTGACTCCGTTGATTCCGTTCAACCGTGATGCGATCTCGCCTGGCTGAGTGCCGTCGCATCCGGTTACGAACAGGAGCGCGATGTTCGCTCCGCGTTCGCGGCAGAGAGCGGTGAATCTTTGAAAACCGGATCCGTTCTTTGCGAGGTCTTCCAGTTCCTCATCCACCAGAACGGCAACTCCCAGATCTCCTGGTGCCGGACCCTTCCTTTCGATGTTGAAACCGGAAAAAGAGAAATCATACGACAGTTCCTGATCGTTGCCTGCGTTGACTAGGCTGCGCAAGGCGGCTTCGCGGAGGTAAGGATCCGTCACCTGCCTCTCAAAAGCTTCCTTGTAGAAGTGCGGTTCGAGTCCCCGGAACGGGCGCCCCAGAAAACCGCGCCAGGCATCCTTGAGGTTGTCCGCTTCCGTCCAAACCTGTAGCCAGCACTTGCGCTCTTTATCCTCGACACGATCCAGCGGATAGAGTCGGAAAGTGGGGCTCCTCTCCGTGTTATCGATGAAAACGGTTATGAGGGCTTTTTTCGCGAAGTAAGTGGCGTAGCGGCCTTGGCGGTAAGTGTCTGTCTCGATCGTCGTGAATCGAGCCATCATCGGGAGTGCCGTATCGACGGCATCTTTGACGCCCGCAAAGTCCTTCAGCCTTTCGGTTAAGCTCGAATGGCCGTCATAACCGAGTGTCCGCAATTCCTCTGAAGTCAAATGCTCCTCGAGGATTCCTGCAATCGCTTCTTCCAGCACCACACCCAGGACAAAGGTCGCGATGGTTGTTGCCTGCATGCGTGTCGAGCCGGTAATCGCCTGGGGTCCGGTGACCAGATTGATCTTCGTGATGGCTGCATTGTCCAGAACCGACACGCAGCGTTCGAGTGGGCGCAAGACATCGTCGGGGTTGTTGTAGACGAAATAAATGTGGCGCGACGCCTCTTGTTTTTTCCTCTCGGTCATGGAACCGTACTGATCGAGGGCGCCGAGTGCGGTGCCGATCACGGAGGAGGTTTCGCCTCCCTCCGTCACACAAATCACGACGTCGCCGCGCTCGACACCGCGATCCTGGAGCTGAAGCCTGCCGATCAGCTGCAGGTCCTCGAAGCCTTCGAGGGAACTTACCAGGGCGCGGTCCGCGCCGGTCATCTCCCCGATACATCGCTCGCCGATGTCATCCGGGAGGTGCGCCTTGAGTTTCTCCCAACACTGATGCGCACGTACTCTTGCCCAGAATGGCCGCCAGAAACTGCTTTCCATCTGCTTCGCGAGGCGGCCGGTCGCGCCGCAGCCGTAAAAGTAGATCTTGTGGTGCGAACGAATCGCCTCCACCACCGCGTCCACAGCCTGCTCCAGCGGAGCGGGATTCTGCGCCAGCTCGGTGACCTTGCGGAGAACATCCTCGTCGACCGACAGCAGCATCCGCAGACCAGCTGTTACATCGGATTGAATGACAAAGCTGAGGTTCCACGTCCGCGGGTGGCGTTGCTCGGTCAGAAGGTCAAAGAGATGAAACTGGTGCTTGTTCTCGACATAATCCACCGATTGAGGGGATGGGGTCAGGTCCAGCAGCTGCAGGACAGGAGATGTCACGCGGGCTCCATCGTTCAAAGATTTATTGCGGCGGATTGGTATCGTGGCAGGCACGACGGTCGCGCGCGGTTTCCTGATTTCATGGTGTCTCCCTGTTTCCGATGGCCCGCCTGCGAGCGATCCAATGAATGTACTGCAAGCTGGTTTCGATCCTGCACTTTTTCCGGTCCTTTGTCCAGATTTACGCGCAGCAAAAGCCGACGCCTCTTGGAGATTTTTCGAGTCTTAGAGTCTTGGCGGTGAAGCGGCCTAGCAACCTCAAAGGCTCCAAGACACGAAGAGTTATTTTCGCAACAGGCGGCTATGTGTCGGACTGCAGCGTGACGCGGAGATCATCGCCGCTCGCTGCGCGCGCAGGCTGCCAGGTCGCCGCGAGGGAAACGCCCGCAACAACCACGACGGCAAGAAACAGAGTCGTGGGACGGCTCGGCAAGATCCCGAAGAGAACGCTCTCCAGAATCCTGTTGGTGGCCAATGCTAATGCAAGTCCGATCGTTACGCCCGGGACGATTGCCTGAAGTCCATGCTTGATGACCAACCAGGCAATTCCTCCTTCGGACGCGCCGAGCGCCCTGCGTATCGAGAACTCGCGGCGGCGGCGCATGGCCGAGTACGAGACGACGGCATAAAGACCGGTCATCGCAAGGAATATGGCAGCGGCTGCGAAAACTCCAATGAGAAGCGTGTTGAATCGTGGCTGTGAAAGAGAACCCTGCACGTAGGCCTCGAGTTGCTTTACATTCACGATCGGAATCGCGGGGTTGAGTGCGCGAACGTGCTGCCGAATCGCGGCCAGGACGGCGCCGGGATCGGATTGCGAGAGCCTTGCCACAAAGGTCATCGACGCGGTCATCGGAGCCTGGCTGAACGGAACGTAGATCTGAGGCTCAGCCGGCGCTGCCAGCGAGCCATTGTGTATGTCCCCTGCGATGCCGACGATCACCGGCATCGGATCGGCGGCGCTCCCTGGTCCAATGCCGGCGTCCATCAGGCGGCCGATCGGGTTCTCTCCCGGAAAGTATCGGTTTGCTAGATCTTGACTGACAATCGCAACCCGGGGACGACCCATGGCGTCTGTGGAAGAGAAGTCGCGCCCGTTAAGCATGGGGATCCCCATAGCCTGAAAGAAGTCCGGGCTGACCAGATGGACTTCTGCGCCGGCTGAGCGGCTGGCGTCGGTTCCATGGCCCGGGATTCCGAATCGGATCGTGTAGCGCAAATCGCCAAAGGGCACCAGGGCGGTGAAGGCCGCGGATTTGACGCCGGGCAGCGATCCCACGTCGGTGCGCACGCGCTCGAAGAAGTCCACCTGCTGTTGCGGCGTGTAAAGGGCGTCGGATAGATCGATCCGAAAGGTAAGCACATCTGTGGAGTCGAAGCCGGGATTTACGCGGGAAAGAGTCAGGTATGCCCGAAGCAGGCTGATGGAGGCGGCAAGCAAAGTCACGGTGAGGGCGATCTCGGCGGTGATCAGCAGCAATCGCACCGTGGCAGCCTTCGAACGCCGTGCGGCGTGGGCCGGGTCGCGCGCGAGATTCGGCCATCGAGTGGCGGCGCCTTGGATGGCCGGAAAGACTCCGAATCCCGCTGCAGCTGCCAGACTGAGGAGCAGCGAGATTCCGAGCACGCGGAAATCGAATTGAACTTTCACGGTCGAAACGACATTCGATCCAGCAGCGAGCAAAAGCGGCGTTGTCGACACCAGGGCGAGCGCGAAACCCACGGCGCAGCCCGCAAGCGCGATCCACAAACTCTCGACGGTCAGCTGGCGGGCGATCTGCGCCCGCGTTGCGCCCAGCGCCATCCGCGTCGCGAGTTCACCGCGCCGGGAGGCCACTCGAATCAGGGCGAGGATGGCGACCGTCGCGCATGCGGTGATCAGCACACAGGCGATGGCCCACTCCAGGACCGTCAAGGGAGACACGAGCGAACCGGACACTTCGGCAGCCAGCGGCACCACCAAACCCGTTCGGTTGGCGTTCTGATCCCTGCGGTCCGGCGAACTCGCCGCCGCCACCGTGTACATCTCGGCCTGAGCTTGCGAAAGCGCGACGCCCGGTTTCAGCCGGGCGGTCACCTGGAGATCACGCGGGCGGCTCGCCTCGGCCTGGCGGCGGTCGGTCTGAAAATCGGCGGCAATGGTGGTGTATAGGTCGATGCGATCGACATTCGTCGGAAACTGAAACCGTGGCGGCATCACGCCGATGACGACAAACGGAATGCGGTTCAAATAGATGGTCTTTCCGAGGATCCCGGGATCGGCAGCGAAGATGTCTCTCCACGTGGCGTCGGCGAGCACCACAGGCGTTGCGCCCGATCCGTCGTCTGCGTGCGACAGCTCGCGGCCGCGGGCCGCATGTGCCTCCAACACCGCAAACAAGGAACCTGAGCAGACGGTTGCTCGAAGTGACGCAGCCTCGCCGGCGCCGGTGAGGGTGTAGCGCTTGGTGCGGTAGCCGGCCATGCTCTCGAACGAGTGCCTGGACGCGGACCAATCCAACAGAGTCGTGTACGAGATTGGGCCTCGCACCGACACCAGGCGGTCCGGATCATGAAAGGGAAGCGGGTGCCACAGCGTGCCGTTGAGCACCGAGCACATGGCCGTCGTCAGCCCTAGGCCAAGAGCCAGCGTCAAGACTGCGAGCGCCGAGTAGGCAGGACTCCTGCTCAGCATCCGCGCCGCGTGGAGATTGTCCTGCCACAAGCCGCGGAACCATGCGGTCGCCCGCGCGGCGACGCCTGGTTTCGTCTCGTATTCATGCGGATCAAAATTAAGTCGCGGCATCTCTTCTCTCAGTCTGTTTGAGCCTATTTTAGCCCGTTCCTGTCCGAGCTGTTGATTCTTGTCAATGAAAATACGCCTGGGCCATGTAACACATGGTTTTGCAGCCATCCTGATCGCCTGCGTTAAGAGCCAAAACTTTGATCCATTTGTGACGAAGCTCACAGTCACCTTCGACGCCAGACGATTACACTTAACATTGGGTAAATCAACTTTGGAGGTTTAAGACATGTCAAGAGCCAAGATTTGCGCACCGCTGGTAGTTCTCTTGCTCTGCTTTCAACCGTTCTCCTATTCTCAAAAGACCATCGTGAACCCCGGCCAGGCCGTGTTGTCTGCCGATCCGGTTTTGGACGCTTATGGGAATCTTCTCTTTTTCAAAACGGTGTTATCGAAGACGTCAGGGGTGGAAACGGACGTAACACTGGTCTCCCCGGAAGCGAAAACCACTACCGAAACATATCCTGGAATCCTCTCCTCCATTAAAAGAGGAGAACAGGCAATCTACGCTTTAGAGGCGGCGCCCGGGGCATCCCGGGCAGCATCCAGTTCGGTTTCGCTGAGCTTGGTTGCTCTGGTCACTTCAAGCAAAGGCCTCCCCGTTTCCCTCGTGGAATATCCACTGAAAGGAAGCATTGATCTTCTCAAGATTGATCGCGGCACCGCTTCGGATGTGATATATCTGGTTCAGAAAGCGTCTTCGGGGCGCTCCGTGCTGATCTTGACGTTCAATGGAGTGGCGTTCAACCTGGTGGGTACAGTCCCTCTCTCCTGATTCTGCTTCTTGCACCGTGCCTACCCAGGCATAGGATTACCTTCGTCGGTTCTTGCTCGCCATGGCTGCGGTGTGGAAACCGGGAATGCTCACCTATTTGCGAAAATCAGTGGCAGGTAACTGTTTCACCAAAGGCATCAGAAAGCGTCTTTGCGATTGCCGCCTGCCCTTGAGGCTGGCGTACATCTGGAATCTAACTGGGGTCACACCCCTTTCTGCGGTAGCGCTAGGGGACTGGTCTCAAGTCCAGAATCTTGTTGAGATTCACGTCTATGGCCGCCATCTCGCGTGCGGGTACCGATCCAAGGCGCCGATGGATCATCTCCCCCTTGATGGTTCGCAGGATCCCGGTTACGAGGGAAGGAAAGAGCAATCCGGATTTTTCGCAGCCAGCCAACGCGTGATCTCCGAACAGCACCCGGCCGACATTGCTTGTGACGGCAGCCACGATGATCTCCTGCCGATTTTGGTGATAGGCCCACAAACCCAGCACCAGCGCTGGGCGATGTTTCAAGCCGGACTCATCGAATGGCGTTTCTTGACAGCCTGCCAGTTTTGGGTGGCTGGCTCACTCGCGCAAGTGCTGCGAGTTCAGCTATCCAGGGACACACTGGCAGATCCCTGGATGGCACAATCGGGTTGTTGGGGGAGATGAATGCAATTCTCTGCATAGTGACTCTTATCATTCGAAAGGATGCCATTCAGCATTGGTTCGGCATCGAATTTGACAAGCACAATGGTGATGTCGTCCAAACGAGGAAGGGCGCCCGCAAAGTTGTGGAGCGCCTCCTGAAGTTGAAGGAGTATCTCTTTTGTACTCTTCTCGCGGTGGGCCTTGATAACCTCGAGGGTTTTCTCGACGCCGAAGGCATCGTCGACGACGTTCACAGTCTCCAAGATACCGTCAGTGAGGAGAACCAATATGTCTCCCGTTTGGAGCATGATCTTCTCACTGCAAGCATACTGACTATGCCGGAACATCCCCAACGGTGGGCCGCAGCTATCCAATGATGCCCTGATCGATCCGGAACTATCGAGAACAAAGCACGAAGGATGTCCGGCACTTGCGTACACAAGGCATCGGCCGGCAATGTCAAGTTGGGTGCAAAAAAGAGTTACAAAGCGCTCATCTTCCAGATCGGCATGGAGCATCTTGTTCGTCGCGACAAGAAGCTTGCCCGGGTCGTACTCATGTAGCGCGAGCGCACGCAGATACGCACGCGTTTCTGCCATGACCAACGCCGCTCCGAGTCCATGACCGCTAACATCGCCGATGATAATGCTGGTCAAACCGCAAGGCATGGCGATGAAGTCAAAGCAATCACCACAGGTGGGTTCGGCTGAAAGAACCACTGAGGCGATGTCACAGCCTGCCAGACTAGGTGGGCCCAGAGGATAGAGCTTGGCCTGTACCTGCGCGGCCAGCCTCATCTCGACTTCCTGCGCCTGAAGTCTCCTGCGTTCCGTCATGTCTTTGATGATCGACACAAAGTGAGTTACTTGTCCGCTGGCATCCCGAATGGGTGTAATGGTTTGTTCGGCGTAGAAAGTTTCTCCATTCTTTTTGCGGTTGACAGTCGTACTGCGGTGTACATTACCCTTAAGGATAGTTTCCCAGAGAACCTTGTAATAGGCGTGATCATGATGGCCTGACTTGAGAATGCGCGGCGTCTTTCCGATTGCTTCCAATCGCGAATATCCCGTAGTCCTTTCAAAAGCTGGATTCACATACTCTATCTTGCCGTCCAGGCCAGAGATAAATACGGTATCATCCGTCGATTCTACCGCGGTGTAGAGGCGTTCCACATGCTGCATCGACTTCTTCCAGGCCGTGATATCACGGAATACAGCCACCCCCCCTTTTACAGCGCCGTTAGAATCCAACAGCGGTCTGGCGTTTACGCTCAACCAACCCCCATCCTTGGCATCCCCGCGGGTCGTATAGAGCTCGACCTCATCCACTGACTCTCCCCTCATTGCCCGGACAAGCGGCAATTGTTCCGCCGGATAGAGAGCGCTCTTGTCTGGAAAATAGAGTCCAAACTTATCCGGCCATTGCGCCGTGGCGGCCTGCACTGCGCCGATGCCGAGAATCCTTTCCGCAGCAGAATTGAACTCCAGGAATCGGCCTTCTTCGTTAGCGACCGCAATCCCATCGCTCATGCTGGAGAGGATCGACTGAAGGAGGCTCTTTTGTTCCCTCACGTCCTTCTCCGAGCGAGCCAAAGCTGCTATGTGATCTTTGTCTTGCTGAAGGGTCCGTTCCAGTCTCCTGGACTGCCTCCGAACGGCTTGGTCCTCGGCTTCGATCAGCAGTTCCAGTGTTGCGATCCTGTGCTTGAGATGTTCCAGCTCTTCCTCCAGCTTCCTGTCAAGAGAGAGGGTGGCTTTGGAAGATTCACGATCCGACAAAGAACGGAAGATCGGACCTGCAGCGAAAGGAAGAATCGCAAGCTTGACGCTGAGGGCCAGGGACTTGAACAGGGTGGCTGTTAGGGGTGGGATATGATCTCGAGAGAAAAGTACGACCGCGAAGAGGCCGTCAAAGGGCAGAACGCCACCGAATCCCAGCACGGAGCGGATACCGAAAGGGACAACAAAATCGGATTGATCCGGAATATGAGTGCTTCCCCGTGCCTCCGGGACATAGAACACCTTGAAAGTCCGGCGAACCCGCTCAATGAAAAGACCCGGATCAGGCTCGATTAACATGCCGGGCGATAATCCCAATTCCCCCAATAATTGGACCAGCATCGGGGCCTGGTGCAAAAATGAATCGCCGGCGATCGGGAACACCTTGTGGCGCGAAGAGCCCACGCGGGAGTTCCATTCCGGTTTTTCGCCCGCCGTTGCGAGAAGTGTCAAACATCTCATGTCCTCGGTTGCTTTCGTCTTCATCAGGACTGATTGGACGTATTCCTGGAGCTCGACATCGAGCTTGCCATATGGGACCACCATGAAGAGGCGAGCCAGGACAAAGGACCTCAGCCTGGTGGAGGGATTGGTGAAAGAATTGCGGAAACGGTTCACAAGAAGGCCAGCGGCTTCTTCGAGGGAATTGACCCCTAGGGATAAATGGCGCAAGTCCGCGCCGCACTCCGACATATTGGAAAGCGAGAAATTACCGAGATCGAACCTTCCATGCTTGCGGGATTCTTCGGACGGCTTCATCGTATGCTCCTGATATTAGTGCTGGTATACGTCCTTCGCGCCAGGTACTGAGCGGATAGGAAGACGAGCCCATCATTCGATCGAGATCCGCATCAAGGCCTCCGTTCGTTTGACCTCCTTCCTGATACTCGGGTTCGTACATGAGAGACCATGTTAACTTCCCTGCCTCTTCAAAGCACCGTTTAGGACTGGACACTCAGTACCCCGATTTGGGGATCACTCTTGGGGCTTGGGACGACACCCGCTTACTTCTCGCAGGATCGGACACAAAGAGCCGCCACCACGATGAGAGAAGATAAGGCCGCGGCCAGAACGGCCGGAAGGACCTTTGGGTGAACCCGGCGGGCCCTGTGGAATCAGAGACAGGTATGATTTCTCCTCAACTTCTGAGAAGTGTCAATGCTTTTGATTCGGTCCGATGGCAATCTCATAATCTCACCCCTCAGCCTATTTTAGGCGAATGACAAGTTGTACTGGGGTTTCCCCTTGGGCCATGAGGCTTATTTCCTGAGCCTCTTTGGAGCACTTCGACCAACTTTTGGAATGCGCGGCCCTGCGGGAGCTAGTCTTGCCAATCGAATAATGCCAACCTGGTTAAGGACCGGGACGCTAGTTATAGCGCCAATGTGATCGCTGCGATAGAGGTGAAGCAATCTCTGTGCCGGCCCCCAAGTCCCGTCCTGGGAAACGTGCGATGGTGTACGCCTGCCGACGCCACATGTACTCGAACGCATTATCTGGACACATACTCGTTTCCAGGTTGGCTGCGACCTCTTCCAAGCCGGGAAGGGCTGTGCGGCTGCCTGGCCAACTGGGAGTTCATGCGCGGTAGCCAGCGCCCCATCACTTTCGATCTTTGGCAGGGATGATCTTGAGGTTGGCAAAATCGCCGCCTGAGCCGTTGCCTACCATCAATCCGATTTTCCCTTCCCGGCGTGTGTTCAGCTTCTCGATGGCCAAAGAGGGTTCTGGCGCATTATCGACATAGACTCTAACCTGAGCCGAGTCGATCACGATGCGAACATGGAACCAGCCATTAGGGTCGGGGACGGGCCGGACCGGCTTTTCAAATTGCTCAGGTTTTTCGGCACGCAGTTTCTGCCATGTAAACTCCGGCTGGGACACATATTGCACTGCATGATTTGCCCTGGATGGATCGGGATTTTTGAAATTGAACGGCCGGAAATAAATCGCATCGTAGGTCTGGTCGTCAACCGCATGGAATGCGAATCCGACAAAACTCTGTTGAAAAACGTCCTTGCCCCGAACGTCGAATTCGATCGTTCCGTTGCCGAATCGTGATCCCTCGAGCCAGACTAGACCGTCTCCTTGGCGTTCATCCAGGCGGATTCCCTTGCGGCCGCCGTCTTCGATTCTGCTCATATCGCGATTTACGGTTTTCCACTCTTTGCCGTCAGCAATCCTGGAGAGATCGAATGTTTCCGCTTTTCCTTGGAAGGAATGCGCGATGCATGGCGATAGGTGAACCAGACCGATGGCCGCTGCAATCGCTAGGTGTGCAATCTGTCGAGTATTCATGATGCCTTGTGGGAGTTCTTTAGAGTTGTTATAAGATGTTCCTCCCACCAAAGGATATGCTCGCCACGACTGGCCGGGACCGAAACAAAATTGCACTCTCGTTTGAGGTCGGAACAGTGATTCCTGAACCCGTCCGGCAGATCTTAGGTCCGCGATAGGCAACCCAAGTGAGTATACGCTTCCTCCTGCTTCCCGGTTGCGACAATGTCATTTCCCGGAGAGATTCAGAAACGGGTGTGGGTCGTTGCGCGCGCGGGGCGGGCTGAAGCGGTTGTTCATAACTCAGGGGCATGAGGCCCAAAGCTCAGCTCCTCCACCCCTCCCAAAAACGACGCTAGCACAGCTCCGCGTTAGGCGGCTGCATAGCAACTGAGCGGTTATGACTCATTCGGTTTGCGGATAGTAAGCGCAAGCCGCGCATCCCTCGTCGGGGCGTCCGCGCCCACTGCCCCTATGGAACGTCACGACCGGGGGTCGTGCCTTGCCAGCCTCACTCCCGCGAAATCCCGACCTGGGAAGTTTAATATCACCCAGCCTGATTTTTGCTGATGAAAGATCGACTGAACGGAAACCGTTATTGCAGCGTGGAGCGAGATGTCTGTGGGAAACAAGCAACTTTTAAGAACATAGCCGAGTTGCTGATGGGTGTTGATGGGAGGCCGTTATAGCCCACTTCTTCATCGCAAGAATGGCTGTGAGTTATTGAAAACATATGGTACGCCTGGCAGGACTTGAACCTGCGACCCCCGGTTTAGGAATTCGTACCATACGTTGATCCTATTGCATTTACAAGACTTGAAAGCGCAGGGTGCGGGCGTTTTCCCGCAAAACTAAACCGACCTGCACCCTGGGCGCACCCAAACATGATACATCGTGGTAGTGCTCCGTTAGCGTGTTGCTAATCCTTGGAGTAGCTGCTATGCGATTCAGCCACGAGGAGGAGTTCCTTCACATGTCCCGCCTTACGCCATACGGGGCGCCGGTGGGGATGGTTACCCGTGTCGACGGGCGCCGAATGAATTGGAGGCTACCGCCATAGATACGAGCTTGGTCGCGGCCCACGGCGAGGCCAACCTGAAGCAGGTTCAGGACTGGCTGGCAGCCCATGCGAAGCGGTGATCTACTGGCTCGGATAAAAACTGCCGATATGATCTTCGAGTGGAGCCAGGGCTATGGAATGCCCATCGCGCGGAAGATCGACGGGATTTTGAAGCGCACGGAGAAGGAGGCGCGCCCATGAAGTTCGAGGTTGTGCTCACCCTAAAAGAGATCCAAAAAGATCGTGTGGAAGAGAGGTGGCTGGAAAAGCTCCGCACTTTCGAAACGCAGGAGCGAGCGGAAACACTAATGGAGGCTATCCTACTGGCCTATCAAGAGCCTCCTATTCCGAGCAAAAACCCAATCCAGGACGCCGCGTAAGCGCAATCCATCCAAGCGCTGGTCGCGAAAGGGACAGTCGGCACCAAGGATCCAACGGCCAAAATCCTCAAGCGGATTTCTGTCGATTAAGCTTTCAAACGCCCCTGTTAGCATTGGTCTAAAAGGACTCCAAAATCAGCGGAATAGGACGAGGTTTGAGGATCGATGTAGGTCCGACCGTCCTCCTCTTCACGGGCACGTCAGTTTCCCAGATGACCGTTTCTGGACCGCATGGACGATTTGCACGTAGCCAACTGATCCAATGAGCTGCCCGAGTTCTTGCGAAACTTCTTCGCTTAATCGCGTTCTCGGCAGTCCATGAGCAGTCTCTTCGATCGCCGATTCCTGGCAGCGAAACTTATAACTGTGAAGTTCAGGAAATACGAAGGTGCCGAGAGGAGGATCACCTGCAATCCCTCCCGTGATGATGCACTATTGATACCCTGGCATGTGCTAGTCATTTATTCCAGCTCATAAGATTGCTATCGAAATCGAAGTGGAGGATTTTCAGGCCCAGCTGATAAACTGAAAGCACACCGTCGGTTGGCTCGTCCGGGAGATTCACGACAATCGCAGCTAGATCACTCCACCTTGAATCTCCCAACCGGATGCCGGGCAGGAGAACATCTTTGCGGCGACTGATGCTGTCCGAATGGGAGAAGCCTGTGCCCTCTTGCGCCATCATGGGTTCCAAGCCGCGCGTTTGTGATTCCTTGAACAAGATCGTTACGTTCACCCCGGTATCGACGGCAAACCGAAGCGGGTGGCCGTCGATAATTGGCGCAACGATAATCTGGGCATTGGGCGCCTCCAGCGGAACTGTGTGTTCCAGCTGCTGCTCCAGACCGAAGCTGAGTTTGCGGGCCTTGAAGTCGATGGTAAGACTCCTCTTCTTGATGACCATCTTGGTCTGGTAGCTTGCCAGCGGCGCTTGCTGCCGCAAGAGGTCGAGTCCGAGGATGCCGTCGACTCCCCGGCCGGCAAGGTTAGCCTCGAGGCAATCCAGCGTTGCGAAAACCGGCCCGATCCGTAGCATAGGGATCCGAAATCGATTGGCCTTGGTGAGTTGCCCGTAAGCCAAGAATCTATATTCTCCGGGCTCCTGCTTCAGCCCCAGCGCCTTGATGACTTTCTTGTCAACATAGGTGCAGGTGGCCGCGGTGTCAATCATGAATCTCAGTCCGCTCGCATTACCAACCGATGCTTCCACGACAATCAAGTGCCCCTCAAGTCGAAAAGGGATCTCCCATTCCGTTTGCGCGGCAAATCCAGCCGCGGCATGGAAAAGTAAAGCGGAACCCACCATTGTCATACATAGGATCGACCGGTCTCCCATGGGGCCTCTCTTTCTGCGGCAGTGATTTGCCGCGCTCGGCCCCCTAATGCGCAGGTCCTCGTTGAAAACAGACACCACAATTCAAAACATTTGTATGTGTGTAGCCGGTCGTCCAAGAGATGTCAGATGAATCTGCTCAGTTGATTGATGTACAATCTCGAATATCCGGAATCGGCATTTCACTTGACCAAGAGGGACCCACGATGGGAAATTCCCCGCAAGAAGTGACTCGCCTTCTTCATGCTTGGGTTCGCGGCGATCGGGCCGCCCTGGACCAACTCGTTCCGCTGGTCTATGACGAGCTGCACCGGCTGGCGCACATCTACATGGCGCGCGAGCGCCCGGGTCACACCCTGCAGTCAAGCGCCCTGGTCAACGAGGCCTACCTGCGCCTTGTCGATGCCGATCACATCGAGTGGAAGGATCGCGCGCATTTTTTTGCCATTTCGGCGAACATCATGCGGCGCATCTTGGTGGAATTCGCGCGCGCCCGCGGCTCGCGCAAACGAGGAGGAGCTGCGCATAAGGTGGCATTCGATGAAGGTTTGGTCCCCTCGCCGGGACGATTCCGGGAGTTGGTCGCGCTCGATGACGCGCTGAATGCGCTGGCCGCGTTCGATTCCAGAGAAGCGAAGGTGGTGGAATTGCGCTTCTTCGGCGGGCTGACCGCGGAAGAAACGGCGGAGGTGCTGAAGGTTTCGTCGAAGACTGTCCTGCGCGAATGGGACCATGCGAAGGTCTGGCTGACGCGGGAACTGAAGCGGGGAGAAGTCGCATGAACGCCGAGCGCTGGCAGAGGGCGAAGGAGATCTATCAATCGGTGGTGGAGCAGGAACCGCAGCAAAGGGAAGCGTTCCTCGCGAAAGCTTGCGCGGGCGATGAATTGCTTCGGAAGGAAGTCGAATCGCTGCTCGCCTGCCTGCCGGAGGCTGAAAGCCTGATGGCGTCCCCGGCACTGAATATGGCTGCGCAGGAGTTGGCCCGAGAACAAGACCGTGAGCCGGTCGCGGACCTCTCCGGCCACGCATTGCTTCACTATCGCGTGGAGAAGAAAATCGGCGAAGGCGGCATGGGCGTCGTCTACCGCGCAGAGGACACCAAACTAAAGCGCCAGGTTGCCATCAAGCTGCTGCCCGATATCTTTTCAATTGATCCTGAGAGGCTGGCCCGCTTCGAACGTGAGGCCAAGCTACTGGCATCGTTGAATCATCCGAACATCGCCGCAATCCATGGGCTGGAGGAAGCCGCTAGCAAACGCTTCCTCGTTCTGGAACTGGTTGAGGGTGAAACACTGGCTCAGCGGATTGCCAAGGGGCCGTTGCCTGTGGACGAAGCTCTCGAAGTTTGCCGCCAGATCGCTGAAGGAATGGAAGCCGCCCACGAAAAGGGCATCATCCACCGCGACCTGAAGCCTGCCAATGTGAAGATCACGCCGGAGGGCAAGGTCAAGGTGCTGGACTTCGGGCTGGCAAAGGCGTTTCATGCAGAACCTTCCGCGGAGGACATCGCTCACTCACCGACGATCTCTGAAATGACGCGGCCGGGCATCATTCTCGGCACGGCTGCTTATATGAGTCCAGAGCAGGCAAGGGGCAAGCCTGTCGACAAGCGCGCCGACATCTGGGCGTTTGGCTGCCTGCTGTATGAGTGCCTGACGGGGAAACGGGCATTCCGAGGGGATGACGTTATGGAGGTGATGGCTAAGATTCTGGAAGCTGAGCCGGATTGGAGCCTCCTGCCCGCAAACACGCCATCCAGTATCCGTGCGTTGCTCAAACGATGCCTGCGGAAGGACTCGAAGCGAAGGCAGCAGGATATTCTCGATGCCCGTATCGAGATCGAGGAGTCCGCCGCAATGGATGCTGTTCCCATCCAAGCACCGCCTGCTCCTCGGCGATTCCCACTCCCTTGGCTGGCTGCCTGTGCGGTTGTTATGGTTCTGGCAGGTATCGTGATCGGTGTTGCATTGATGAGATACTTGCAGCCCGCCACGTCTTCCCCTGTGCTTAGGTCCGTGATCAAGGTGGAGCCGGGCCATTGGCTGGACGGCATGCGCAGGGCTGTTGAGTTGGAACGCCCGAGCCGAACTGCCATAGCCATTTCCAGTGACAGCAGGTTCGTCGTCTATAGCGCGATTGAGGAGAATCCTGGCTCTCAAGCGAAGCCTCAGTTGTATCTGCGGAGAATGGATCAAGCGGAAGCCAAGCCCATCGCGGGGACGGAAGGTGGCATCAACCCCTTCCTTTCGCCCGACAACCGCTGGGTGGGATTTTGGGCAGACGGCAAGCTGTATAAAGTTCCTATCGAAGGTGGAGTGCCGACTGTCTTGTGCGACGCTTCAATGCTCTATGGCGCGAATTGGGGTAATGGCAACAGCATTGTTTTTACAGATAAACAAGACGTGGGACTCTCAAGGGTTTCGGCGGAGGGAGGAAAGACCGAAACCTTAACCAACCCCGATTCGAAGCAGGAAGAATATAGCCATCGTCTGCCATCCTGGCTCCCCGATGGGAAGGCTGTGCTGTTCACCGTAATGAGAAACTACGCGGACCGACAACCCTGGCTTGCCCTGCTCCGAGTCAATACCCGCGAGTGGCACATCCTGCTATCAGACGCAGCTGATGCCAAGTATGTACCCACGGGGCATCTGGTGTTTCTGAGGCAGGGCACGCTCATGGCCGTGCGATTTGATATAGCCAAGCTGCAGGTCATCGGCCAACCGGTCGCGCTTCTAGACAACGTTGTGCAAAGCTTCAGCTCAAATCAATACCAAAACACTGGCGCTGGTCAGTTCGGCATCTCTGATACAGGGTCGCTCATCTATGCGGCAGGCGGCATCGTTCCGGACAGGCAGAACTCTCTCGTATGGGTGGATCAGAAAGGAATAGAACAGCCGGTCACCGACTTGAAGCTCCCTTGGGCCGCGATCCGTCTTTCCCCGGATGGCCAGAGAATTGCCCTCGAGACTTTACCAGAGTACCAGCTGTGGGTATATGACCTGAAGCTAGGCACCAATAGTCGACTGATTGGCGAGGGATTAGCTGCCATCCCGATCTGGTCTCCCGACGGTAAGCGGCTCCTTTTTTCCTGGGCAAAATCCCTGGTGCTGAACTTGTACTGGCAGCCTTACGATGGAAGTTTGCCGAGGGAGCGCCTCACAACAAGCGAATATATCCAATACGCAGGATCATGGTCTTCGGATGGAAAAACGGTAGCTTTGACGGAAAATCACAACCCTCTCTATAAAATTGCTATGCTCGATGTCCCCTCAGGGCGCGTGACTCCGTTCCTGAATTCGCCATTCAATGAGCAGTATCCCGAGTTCTCGCCCGACGGTCGATGGATAGCTTACTCATCCAATGAGTCCGAGCGCGACGAGGTCTGTGTGCGACCCTTCCCCGGTCCGGGCATGAAACACCAAGTATCCAACCAGGGAGGCATCCAGCCTCTGTGGGCAAGAAATGGCAAACAGCTTTTCTACCGATGGCAGGATCAAGTGTGGGTCGCGGATGTCTTGACAGAGGGCGGCTTCGCGACCACCAAGCCGCGCCTGCTTTTTGAGAAAGCCGGATACTCGAGTGGTTTTCCCATACGCGGCTACGATCTGTCCCTCGACGGAAAGCGATTTCTCATGGTCAAGCTCGACCAAAGGAAGCCCACGCCTGTCACCGAAATGATCCTTGTCCAGAACTGGTTCGAGGAACTCAAGCAAAAGGTCCCGAGCGGCAAGAAGTAATCGCGGCCGAATGCATTCCTGTGTCTCCCACGATAGGGTCCCGGCAGGCTTACTTTATAGTTCAGCCCTCACTCCCTGAAGCCTTATTTGAAATGACGCGGGCCCGAAGTCCCAATGTGGGAAGTTGACTGGTGACCAGCCACTTGGACGAGATAGCGACTACTCAGGCATGTGAAACGAACATGTGGAACGAGCTGGATGTGGTCAATTTCTCTAAGCAGCGGCTTCCTTTGGGCATACCCGCCTGCATGCGATCCTTCTAGCTTCTGATGAGGCCACAATATGTCGACTTCGATGTCTGCCGCTCCACTGCGGCTGGCTATTGCAGCTAAATGTTGCTGGGTACGGCTTTTTGGAGCACTCCTGCCTCATTGCACAATGTCGTTCGGCTTACACGCGATTAACGGGCATGAGATATTCGCCTAACCCTGTTCCGAAAATAGGATGGACACCCAAAACTCTTCGGAATCGGGATCGCAATCGCTATCGCAATCGGCTTTTAAGCCGCTCGCCCCCAAATGCCGATTGCGATCGCGACTGCGATTGCGATGCCGATGCCGACGGGCTAGCACGGAGTTTTCACGCGTCACTGGGTGCGTCACGGCGCATGAGGGACTGCTTCTAACGTCGCCCATACAGGTTAAAACTCTTATCAGGCGGCAATTTCGCGTGGTCCGATCCAAACCCCACTATGAAGGACACGCTACAATAATTTCATTCGGGCTCATAGGCCATTACTTAGCTGCCGCGGCATCCAGCGCCAGATACCAGTTGCGGTGTGCTTCAGGCTCGGCTTGGGACTTCACGTCGATGCGCATACACTGATAGTTGTTATCGGCGCGGTAGGGGCCGGCCAGTTCGGCAAGCCAACGCCGTTGGGGTTGCCGGTCTTGATGAAATTCACGAAAAAGGGCTGCATCACTTTGGATACTTCGTAGTCGGCGGGCTACCAGGCGTAGCGCTTGTCCAGGTCAAGGTTGCCCATGGCGTACTGGATCTCGGCGGAATGTACCGCGCCGCGGAGGGGTGGGAGCGGCTCCTCGCCAGAGGTTTCAACCGCCACGCCACACCACCAAACGCCGTCACGGCGTGATGCTGACGACGCTCGTCAGTCGCCGCCGGGCGAGGCGGGCGGCGTGATTGTGACCGCAAGGCCGTTCTGTTTGAGCAGCGCGTTCATCGCCGGCAGGTCTTTGTCCGTGATCTGCTTGTACTGTGCCGCAATTGCCGCGAGCTCCGACTTGAACCCGTTGTTCACCGCCAGCTGCTGATCGGTCGGGCCGAGATCGCCGCCGCCGGACCCGCCGCCAGGGGTGCCGACCATCTGGCCGATCATCCAGCTGATTCTTTCGTACAGTTGCACCGGCTGACGGAAGGCGTCCTCGCTTCGCCCCGTGTTGCGCAGGTCGATCATCTTCGCTTCGACCGCGCTCAAGTTCGACTCGAACGTCTTCACCGACTGGAGCAGCGTCGCCCGTGGCGCGTCGTTCGCGAGCGACGCCATGAGATCCTGGGACTGCTTGCGCATCGACTCGAGAGCGTTGCCCATGCGCGCCACTTCGTCGATCTCCGCCAGCACCTCGCGCGAGAACGCAACTTGTGCCTCGATCGATTGCTGGGTCCCCGGCGACTTCGGGTCCGGCAGCACGGTGAGCGACGTTGTCTGCTCGGTTGTTCCGGCCTTCACGCGCACCGTGTACGTGCCCGGCGGCACGATCGGCCCCGCGGGCGGAATGCGCGTGCCGTACGCCGCGTACTGTCGGCGCGCCGGCGCCCACGGTTCGTAGAGCGGCGGCGTCTGCATCGTGATCGCCGAGCCGTTGTCGTAGCGCAGGTCCCACCACACGCGATTGAGACCCGGATGGCCGACGACCGTCAGGGTTCGAATGATCGCGTTGTTCGGCCCGGCGATCGAGACCTCCACGCCCGGCGTCGCCGCCTTGAGCGAAAAGTTGATGTCCGCACCGTACGGCGGATTCTCGCCGGTGACGTGCGGATCCGGCTCGCTTTCGCGCGCGTCCGCGGTAGCACGAAAACGGTACGCGGGGCGCAACGGGAACAGATGAAAGGCTTCAGCTTGCGACGCATCCCACGTCCTGAGCGGCGTTACATCGTCCAGGATGTACACCCCGCGACCGTGCGTGCCGATCACGAGGTCGTTGAATGTCGGCTGCACCTGCATCCAGTACATCGGGGCCGGCGGCAAGTCATTTCGCACGTGCGTCCAGTGCTGGCCGTCGTCCCACGTCACGTACAGCGCGTTGTCTGTGCCGAGGTAGAGCATGCCTCGACGCACGGGATCCTCAACGATGATGTGCGCGCTCGAGTTGACGCTCTTTGGCACGCTCGACGAGATGAGCTTCCACGTCGCGCCGTAATCAGACGTCTCAAAGACCAACGCGTCGTAGATGCCCTCATGCTGCAGGTTCTCGACGACGTAGGCCGTGCCGGCGCCGAACTTGGATGGGGCGATGCTCCACACCGTGCCCCACGGCGGCAGGTTCGGGATGTTCTTGGTGACGTTGGTCCAATGCGCCCCTGCATCTTGCGTGACGTTCACCTGACCGTCCGTGCTGCCCGTCCAGATCACGCCCGCCTTCATTGGCGACTCGGCAATCGCGTACAACGTCGCGCCATCGAACGTCGTCAGGTTGTCGGACGTGATGCCGCCCGAATTCCCCTGGTGCGACTTGTCGTTCGTCGTGAGATCGGGGCTGATCACCTTCCAGCTCTGGCCGCCGTTGGTCGTCATGAACACCACCTGCGCGCCCACGTACACGCGATTGTGATCGTGCGGCGAGATCGCGATCGGCGTAATCCAGTCCCAGCGATACTTCATGTCGGCGGGCGCCCAACCGTAGCTC
>Ga0187885_10001708_pt1 | contig 23518 bp, 32 predicted proteins | sample June2016WEW_20_1_3_FD_132970 | JGI IMG/M metagenome (GOLD analysis project Ga0187885, IMG submission 132970) | Peatland microbial communities from SPRUCE experiment site at the Marcell Experimental Forest, Minnesota, USA - June2016WEW_20_100 | ecosystem: Environmental > Terrestrial > Soil >... | reverse complement strand
GAATTGATACATGTCGAGGTTGGCTAACTGGCGCTCTTCGACCTCGAACTCTTCACCCGTTATCACGCTGATCCTAAAATCCTGAGTGGCGTGCCTCAGTTTCCGCTCCCTGACCTCAGTCTGCTTTTCGCGCGCGTGCTTCAACAAGTCCTTATTGTTCCAATAAGGCAGCACGAAATTCCAGATGGCGATCTTGATGTCTCCAAGGATCGTCAGCAGCTCAGCTTCTTTGCTGATGAACTTGCCAATGTCCTTTGTCAGCTTGTTCTTTTGCTTGGTCAGGAGCTGTGCGGAAGTCGTCCAGTCCTGAGCGGAGTAGCACTGGTATGCAGTACCATCGTGAGCAAACCCTTCGAGACCGCAATCGCCGTGCGTTTCAGGTGCGATGTGCTGATAGGAGCCAGTCGGCTTTGCATATCGCTTTTTCAGCAAGCGCTGAATGTGATCTTCCCAGTCTTTTGGCTTCCAGGGCCGCGCGTCACCAGGCATTAATTTATTTCCGGCGTCTCACTCGCACTCCCGGTTCTCCATCATTCAAGTAACCAGCTCTTGACTTCCCCCCGTGTAACTTAGCCTAAAAATGGGTGATACAGCACCATATCACGGCTGACACCCAAAGCTCAACTGGCTTAAGATTGTCAGGCAGGCAAATGGCCCTTCAAGTCCGGCGTATGCCTTTAAGTTTGGCGGATATTTCCGGAAGTCGATAGGCGCGGTCCACGCTTCTAGCGCCCTTTTGCATTTCCGCTCTAACCCATTCCCGTATTGCCTTCAGGTCGGGCTTCACGATCTGGTTCGCTCGTCTTGCGAGTGCGTCGTATCGCTCCTGCCCCATCTGCATCAGTTTCCAGAACTTATGCGCAGTGGGATGATGGTCCAGATACCAATGGCATTCCCAACAAAGAGCGGTGGCATTCTGGGGGTCGAACCGCGTCGACTTGTTACGCCGGCTGTGGAAGTGGCTGCAGTGGAGGTCCTCCTGTTTCATGCTGAAGTCCCCGCCGCACCGTGCGCACTTCCAGTTCGCCCGGATCCGAACCAGGAGTGAAAACTCCCGGTCCAGCCTGTCCAGCCCCGTTGACATTTCGCTTCCCTTCGTTGGGTGGCTTCGCTTCAGGTGATACCTCGTGCGGCTCGGCTAGGGCCTCGTGAAACTCCCGCTCGAAGACATCCTTGCCGTTCAGGTAGTAGTGCACTGGCCCAGGATCGTAGGTTCTGAATTCGGCGTCCGGCTTGGTGTTCTCAACCATGTCGACTTCAGCCAACAACTTGTGCATGGGACTCCTATCTCTTCATGGGCATCAGCACGTATCGGTACTCGAACTCAGACTCGCCCGCCGGTCTCAGTTCCGCCTGGGTTTCGCCATCCTTCAGCGCGACTGTCACGTTTGTCGACTCGCAGGCGCCCAGGAAGTCGAGGACGTATTTCGGGTTAAATCCGATCTCGAGCGGGTCTCCCTCGTATTCCAGAGGTAGAACCTCGCAGGCCTCCCCGATCCCGACTGAACTTGCTGTGACCTTCAGTGTCCCGGCATCGATCGCGAGCTTGATACACCGAATGCGGTCGTCGGTCATGATGCCGGCCCGCTTTACGGCCTTCACAACATCTGCCACGGGAACCGTTATCAGCTTGTCGTTGGCCGCAGGGAGCACCATTTCGTAGTTCGGGAATCTCGCGGTAAGCATCCGACTGATAAGCCGCTTGCCCTCGATCGCGAAGAACAGCTTGTTCTCGCTTGTCGCGAATCCAACAACTGGGTCGCCATCGCCGATCAGCCCCTCAAGCTCTACGAGCGCCTTATACGGAATCATGGCGCTGATCTCTGATTCGACTTGAGAGAGGTCTACGCTCTTGGTCACGATTGCCAGCCGATGACCGTCGGTCGCCACCATTCGAATCTGGGTTGGCGTCAGAATCAGCAGCGCACCCGACAGCGTATAAGCCGAATCCTCTCTGGGGATAGCAAACGTCGTGCGCTGAATCATCGCCCTGAGAGCAGAACCAGGCAGCGCGACTATCATGTCGCTCGGGAAATTCGGGATCTGCGGGAAGTGTTCAACAGGCAAACCCGGCATCTTGTATTCCGACTTCTCTGCTTTCAGTTGGACAAAATCGTTTTTAAGGAGCTTGATTCGGATCTCGGCGTCTTCCGGCTGAAGTCGCACAATGTCGAACAGACGCTTCGCGGGGACGGTTGCCGCACCTTCGTCCTCTGCCTGGACCTCGCAACTTGCCTGGATCGAAACATCGAGGTCCGTGCCGGCAATCGTGAGCTTTTCGCCCTCGACACGCAGAAGCACGTTCGCCAGGATCGGGATCGTGCTCCTTTGCTCGGTCACGCCCTTTGCCAAGTCCAAGGGTTTTAAGATCTCGTTTCGTGAAACGATGAAGTCCATGCTATCTCTCTTCACATCGGGCGATTTTGTGCTGGGGTTCGCGGCGTTCTGTTACTGGGCCGTCTGCCTGTTTGCCACGCCGCATTGCACGTGGGCTAATTCAGGTCGGGCCGCTTACTTCCGATTGGAGTGGGGAAGAGCCGACTTGCGGGAACGCGACAATCAGGCATGGCCGTTTCCACCGGCTTTGGCATTTGCCGCATCACGTTGCCGATCCCATTAAGTATCACCAGCGCCACACAGAGGATCCCTATCCCCAGGAACCAATTGTGCGCACCAAGCGAGATCAGCACACAACCAGCAATTAGCATCAACAGATTCACGATCACGCTCTCTCCTTGTTACCCTGCGCTCGGCGGCCAGCAACGCTCAAGGTGTTCGCCAGCCACCGGCAGGGCTGTGTTTTTGGGTTTTAAGCACCCCGCCTAGTCCAGTCCCGGCCAACTACTCTTCGTTCATAAAGTCTTCGAGTTGCGCCAGCACGTGGAACGTGTCACCGTTCATCATCGAGATTTCCACGATTGGAGGTTCGTCAGGATCGGGGCGGATCTCCTTGACGGAGGAAACTTGGTCGGCCGCAATCAGTGCCTCGCGGAGATTCGGATCTTCGGCTCCGTCGCCATAGTCGAAGTAGTGCACTCGGTAAAAAGTTCGATCCATAACTCCCCTTAAAATGGCAAAGGCCGCCATTTCTGACGGCCTTGTTGCTGTTTCCACTCTTAGCAGACCAGCTCATGAGGGAACTGGAGCCGCATCAGTTCCTCCGCTTCAGCGGCGCTCATAGCAAGTTCCCGATCTCATAGGCAGAACGTCTTCGGGATCGTCTCGTGATCCGAGCAGCGATCGGCCACCTCGGCCGTCAACACCTCTTCATGCAACTGTCACCTCCCGGATAAGTGATCAGCGGCCCAGAGCTCAATTGCTTGCCAGCGATTCTTTTCGCCCACGTTCCCATCCGCTTGCATTTCGTCCACTGCCTCCTGGATGACCTTTGCCGCCGCTTCCGGCACGGAATCGCCGTCGAATATCGTTGCCAGGGGCACCCAGTTCTCGCCCGCTTCCGCCTCTCCTCGCTTCACGAGATAGAAATGCACGATATCGAGCAATCGCGCCATGATTGCTGCGGCATTCACAACCTGATGCAGGCTGGAAATCTTCTGGGCAGCATCCTTGAAGCGGTCAAAATCCGCTTTGTCCGCGAGGTAGATTTGGGCATCGGATGACAGCAGTTCAAGCACTTCCTTGAACCGCTGAAAATCGCGTTCCACGAACAGTATGTTCACGAGCTCGTAGTCGATGTCGAACATCACCGGGTCGGCCTTGACGTCAACCTTTGGAATTTCGATGTCGAGATCCGTCAGCCCGCTCTCGATCTTGGCGTTGATGTCGTCGATCTCTTGATAGAGTTGCGCCAGGATCTGCTTGTCGTCGTACCCGTTCAGAGAGTTATGCGCCAGTTGCTTGGCAACTTGATCCGACCGCTTGAGCGGCGTCTCGTCGTTCAGGACATAGATCTCCGTCAGACCGGCTTTCCTGCTCGCCCGGGTCCGATGATGGCCACTCAGAATCATGAACTCCGAGTTCGGGTCCTCCGGGTTCGGATTGCTTGTAAACGGCAGCGATTCCAGCCGGCCGCTCTGCTTGATGTTCTGCGCCAGCCGCTCAAACTTCTCCGGCGCCATGATCCGGGCGTTTTTGTCCTGCTCACGCAGGCAGTCGAGATGAACTCGCCAGATCGACATACCGCTTTCGAGGTCACAGACTTTCTGCCGCTTCGCTAGGTTTGGATGCGCCATATTTTGCCTTGAACTCCTCCAGGTACGCCCGCAGAGCCTCTTGAAACGACTGGTCCCGGAACTCGCACTCGTACCGGATTTTGTATAGCTCGTTCGATTCCTTCTCCCGGCTCACGAGCTTCAGCAATCCGCTGTTCAACTTCACATGCCGGTATTTCGCCAGACAGGTGGTCTTCAGGCCCGTGAGCGTGTAAAAGCGGTTGGCTTTCGACAGGTCCCGCCTCAACACCGCGCCCATGTCCTGGCAGGTGATGAGGTACATCAGCAGGCGGTTAATGTTCGGATACCGCCGCGACGGAGCCGAAAACCCGAAGGTCTCCTCGATCTTGTCCGACTTCAACCGTAGGAGGTTCGAGGCGTGAAACCCGACCGTGCCAAACACCTTCCCGTCGATCAGGATCAGGTAATAGCGTTCCGACTTGGTGACGCCCAGGCGGTGAGCCCACAACTCCCGGTAGTACAGAGCCTGTGGCATCTCCACCGGAACAAGACGGACCGTGCTTTCCGGGTAAAGTTCGTCGTCGGGCCCCCAGATGCGTAAGTTCTTGTAAGGCTTCAACTCCTTGTCATTCGTCCACGCGATCGTGCCCTTAATGTCCAGGCCGTCGAGCAACTCCGGCTTGGTCAGGAGCCAAAAATCAAAGCGATCCTTTTTATACCGCTTTGCGAACACGCAGTCCGCTCCAAGCCCGTCCAGGGAATATCCAAACTTGCCCCAGAAGGTCGGAAACGGATATTGCTTTGTCTGCGCGTAAAGCCGCAGGTATTCCTCCTTCATGTCGAACTGGTCGAAGCAAGGGTCCCATTTGACGATCTGCTCAATGGGTCCAAACATCTTGTTGTACCCGCCCTTGTATGCCGGCGGATTCACCAACATGATTGTCTTATCCGTATGCGGCCGTGCGATCACATCCCGCAGGTCGGCCACTTCGTAGGACATTCCCTGATAGGTAGCGGCTGCTTTGCGCAGCACGTCTTCCAGGCCGGAGAGGTATTTATCCCGGTTCGCCAGGAGCTCGTCATGAACCACCTGCTCGTAGTACAGGTGCGTCCGCAGTTGCTTCAGCTTGATCAGCCATAGAAGGTAGGACGCTCTCTTGAAGTCGTCCTCAAGCGCTTCATAGCATTCCCTCACGGGCTCGAGTCTTGAGCCCATCGTCACCGATTCCGCGATTTCGAATCCGAGCGATTCGATGGACCGGCCAGAATACAGACATCCCAGCATCGACGAAAACACCGAGATGTCACTCGTCTCGATGCTTTTGGCGGGATACCCGGCCTCGAGCGCGCATTTCGGAAGCGTGAACTGTCCGGCAGCCACCACCACGATCCGGTCGAACTCCTTCTCGCGGAGATGCCGCAGAGCCGCAATGATAAACTTCCGCTGCTCCGGCGGAGTGACGCCGAGAAACACCTTGTCGAGTTGTTGCATAAGATTGAAAAAGGCCGGACATTGCTGCCGGCCTTTCAGGTCGCTGGTTTTAAAACGATTGGTTAGAACAGACCCAGTTGCCGATCCTTTTTCGCCTGCTTTGCCGCCCAATTCGGACTCAGCGGCATCGCCTTGTACGCGGGCACCTCGCTCCGTTGGAAGCCCATCTCGCTGATCTCGATCCCAAGCGCGGCCTCCAGCCATTCGGCAACCATGCGCCTGTGGCATTTGTGCCAATGCGGGGCAGGGTTCTCCCAGCACAGCATGATCGCGTCCGGGCCAAGATCTTCGACCACTTTCCGCGGATCCAGCTTTGAGAGCAGCTCGGCGTACATCCGGTCGAAGCCCTCATCGCCTGCCCGCAGCATTTCACGAGTCGGCCTTAACGGCTCGTAGACCTTGCCGTCATAAAACCTCGGCAGGCCTCGCGAGATCGCCCACGCCTCCGGATTACCTTTTGTTCTGAAGAAATTGCTCGTCAGCATCCTTTCGCCCGTTAGAGTTGGCTGAGGGGCGAGGACTCGAACCGTCGATTTCCGGGTTTAAGACCCGGCGTCCTGCCTGCTAGACGACCCCTCAGAATGGTTGGACTTGAGTCTCTCATCGTCACCAAGTATACACCAGATGCCAATGCATTGTCAATGACGATGCAACGGACGACTCGGTCTTTGCTCTTTTTGTTTGCCTCGCAACCTGCGGATACTGTCCATGCTTGGAGCAATGAGCCCCGAAAGGTCTGAACCTAGCGTCGTCAGGATTCGGTTTGCCCGCCCACTATCTCTCGACGGGCCACCCTCGCCGCATCGCGTAGGGTCGATCGCGCGTGCAGACTTCACCGGCTTGAAATCGGGACCACACGTCCAGAGATCCATCAGCGACGCAGCCAGATTCGTTATCTGGTACAGCCGTTTCGGCTTGTTCCAGACAATCGCCCTGATCAGCCGGCCGCTGCCCTGGTCCCGTACGGCCACTCCGGCCAGCCTGTCGAACGCTTGGTCGGTAATAAAAATGCGCTCACCCTTGGGGTTCAGGATTTCACCATAAAACCGATGCTTTGGACGCATAGCTCCGCCTTATCGCTCTCCGGGATTTTTACGACTCCAGGGATGTCGTGCTGATTGGAATTGGAAACGGCAAATCGTCTAAATGCGTGCCTTGCGGATTTTCTTCTCGATCCCTGCCTCTATCCTGGCGAGCTGGCCGCGCTCCAGGTTGTAGTAGTTCATAATTTCCTGGCGCGGCCACTCGTCCATCAGGGCGTCAACGATCTCCTTCTCGTCTTCAGTCAGCCCGGCGTCTTCAACAAGCCGCTTTCTGGCGGCATCGCGATCGCTGACCCTGTTGAAGGTCTCGCCGTCCGTATCTGCCCAGTCGCCAAACCAGCTCGCAAGCATCTGTCGGCGATTGACCTGCCAAGTCGTGAGCTTGTCCGCCTCAACCACTACTTCTTCCTTGGGCGGGAGCATTTCCGGGTGCTTACGTAACCATTGTTCTGCCTCCATTCGTTCTTGCTCGTTGTTGAACTTGTATCCACGCGATTCAAGAAAGCCCATATGCCCCTACGCTGTTCCGGCCGGAATAATGCCAAGCTCTGGACGAGGCCTCACGCAAACGTCCAATTCGCCACTATTCGGGTGACGTTCGCCCCATCCGTTCATGGCCTCCTCGCGTAAGAAGCGCATCCCAACCAAAGCCTCATCCGTTAGGCGAAGATAGGCCCGATACGCAGGAACGCAGGAATCGCAAAACGCGGCAACGGTGCTGTTTCGTGCAGTGCCCTTTGCGTGAACCTGCCGCCTGTGTTTTGATCCGCAGCCCGGGCACTTCTCGATCTTCAAGGTTTTCATCTTTCCCCCTTGCCATATAACGGTTGAAATTGCGGCTCGACCTACAACGCTTTGATTTCGCATCGCTTATGCCTCCAGAACCCGCAATCCAATCTTTTTGGTTGCCGATTTCATTGCTCTGATCACGGCAAAGGGAGTCGCATTTAGTGTGCTGGCAATTTGCTTCTGTTGAACGCCAAAAGCTGTCAGCACCAGTACCCACGCCTGCAACGGAGTCAGGTCGGCTTCAATCACGGCCTTTCTCAACAGCTGGTCAACAAGTGTATTTCGGAGCTGGTCCCCTTCCTCGGCCTCACGCTCGAACCTGTCGGGCTGCAATGCTCGCAACTGCCATTCTTCGGGAATTCCGAGGTAGACGATGGGATCGCCGTTAATTCTCAGGCCGGCATCCATGTCGGGGATTTCGTGCGCGTGCGTCTCAAACCATTTCCGGGCTTGGCACTTCTCTTCATCGGAATTGAATACGTAGCCTTCCATCGGATCGGACATCAAAACTCCTTCCGGTGACGGTCGGCTTGGTTTGTTTGGATTTAGTCCTGCTGAAAGTGAAGAGGACACACCATGCCGACCACGTTAAACGTTCGGGTTGTGGTCGGGCACGGTTTGCCGGTGGCCCGAGATCCCGGCGAGAGCCGGGGTCTGTTGCACTGTCCCCTTGGAACCGTTGCGGTTCACGATTGCGAGGAGAGCGCCTTGGTGCTTGTCCTAATTTACTACCCAGTTCATCGCGCGGTTTGTTCCGGTGGCTCCGATCCGGGTTTAAAGCGGGTGCACTGTATTTCAAGTCTCAATGCATTGTCAAGTGCAAAAGTTCATTTTGGCAATAATTGTATTTATAATCATGTCCTTTCGAATAATTGTCTTTCTCGAAAATCGAAGCCCATCGAAGATTCTTGCTCGCTTGTCCGATTGGAAGTTGCCGACAGAGCGGCCCCGAACACACACAGCGGTTCCTTGTTACCTTAGCTGCTCGACCGTGAAGGGTTTACCCAGCCGTCAAGCACGGATTGTGCTTGCTGCGGCAGTCTCCTTCTCCGGGAGGAACCGACATTGCCGTCGAACGGTGCCGAATCACGTCTGCCCTCCTGCGCTTTCGCGTCGGCTATATGCTCGATAAGCCATTTGCGGCGCTGGTGCCGGTTCCAACCGGCTCGGGCAGCGAAGCGCCGTGTTTCTCCCCAGCGGCGATTCCTCAGAATGTCGGTCTCGATTCGCGCCAGGTCGGCTTCCCATTTCGCTGTTCGTTCTGCCATCGCATGGTGCGGTTTCACGTCCGTACTCCCGGTTACCATTCAATCACGTCTGAGAACCACTGATGCGCGCCGGGACATATCAGCAGGACGCGGCTGCCCTCCCCTTTATCAGTCACCGTTCTCTGGTCGTCCCACCAGATTTCGGTATCGCAGGCATAGTCAAGGGAGCCGTCCTGATTGATCGGGCCGAATAGGGCGCAGCCGGTTATGACCTCAACTGTCCCTTGCGCTTTTTCCCCACATTCGGGGCACTGCAGAGTTTTCAGCTTCACGTCTATCCCCCTTTGAAATCTACGAGTCTCATGCATATCAGCGCGACCAGGCTTCTTCCTGCTCGTCGAGATATGACGGACGCGCACACGGTCCCGGCTGGACTCAATCCACGTCAGAGTTGGCGACAGCCAGGTGCAGGGTGGTTCCAATGCTTTGCGCCTCCACTCGTTCGTCGCAAACCTCGTCTCTTATGGCCGCGCAAACGCCCTCCGCGAGCTCCGCGGAAATCCAGCGCAGGTTGATCTCCACCTCGTTCGAGTACTCGCTGACTCTTATGTCCGCATACCCCTTCTTCAGGTTGCGCGGGTGGACTTGGAAATCAGAGCCGGGCCCATTGTTCTGCGAGACCTCGCAGCCCAAGATGTCGGCGATGTTGTTGGCGATTCGTTCTGCCTCCATCCGCTGCTGATGACGCTCCGCAATGTCCTCAGAGGCTTTCTGAAAGGCCTCGCGGTAGTTGGGGAGTAGCCGCCGCTCGATATCCTTGGCGACCGCCGTAGCGGATCGATTGGGTGCCACCGTGATCCTCAGGTTGTCGGGCCAGTTAACGCTGAAATGATTGCGGCTTTCGGATTGGGGCCTGCTCCCCATGATTGTGATCCGGCTGTGATCCCAGTAGCCGTTGTTCAGATAAAGCTTCATCCCATCGGGGCCATCGATATCCGCGCTGTCCCGTCTATCCGCTTCCCGTTCGCGGTACGTCCAGCCCAACTCTGCCGCGACCGCTCTTGCAAATGACTGAAACTCCTCCGCTGGTAGTGACATGACACCTCCCTAGAAAAGTCCCTTGTCTTCAAACATTGGCGCTGATTTCTGTGGCCGCCGTTTCCTATCCAGGCCAAGCATTGCTCGTTTGCTCTGATTGGGGGTTTCCGGCACCCGGAGCACCTGGTTGACAAGCTCGTTGCGCACCGTATCGCGCTGCCGGTTCTGCGCCGCCGTCATCTCTCTTGCCAACTTCTCGATCGTCAAAATGGCTCCTCCAGTTCGACCGGGTCGAAGCACCCTTCCGCCCGGGTCAGGTTTTCGATTTGCTCCCGGAGCGCCTCGTTTTCCATCAACAGTTCGTTGATGCGCAGTTCCAGGTAGTCTTCGGTCGTCATGCGCACTTCTTGCGGCTCCTGCGACCAGTTAACCTTCTTCGGGTCTTTCAGGTACTGGAGCAGGCTGTCGGGGTCCTCCACCGCGTAGCCATACCCGGCAAGTTCCGTGGCAATCGAGTCGACGCTGTTCGTGCTGGCGTGCCGGAAGATTCGCCGCCGGATGCTCGGCGGCAAATACTCATAGAATTCTGTCCACCAGCCTGCCTTTCGGAGCCTGCGCGGATTGATGCCGCCGAGAAACTGAATCGCGCACAGGATGTTCTTGTATGGATTTGGCGAAAACGGCTTCTTCTTGGCGGGAGATTTCAATAGTCTTAGCGGTGGCGGCGCTGGTGGAGTGTCCATGTGCTCGGTCTGGATCCCCAACTTGCGAGCCTTCATCACACAGCAGCGGCAGAGAGGATATTCATTCAAGCTCGCCAGCCCGGTCCCGTTCCCTGGTATGTTGTCGCAGAGCGTCTTCCCTCCCCCTGTCGCGATCATGTGCACCATCGACGGCCGCCCCTTCCGGTTCCACGAAATCAACTGCACATGCATCGCTTACTCCGTTCTCAGTTGTCTCCCGCCGGCCCCATTCGGTAGCCTTCGCTCGTTACCAAATAGGTCATCGTCTTCGTGTCCAGGCCCACCCGCGGAACCGTGGCCGTGAAATATTCGATTGCCGCGCAGGCGCCCAACACAGCCTCGCCCGGCATCGTCGCTGCGATCGGGCCTTTCCAGTCCTTCGGGTCCGCCAGCTTTTCGAACAGCTTGCGGAGATCCGACACCCGGAAATCCTTGTAAAAGGTCAGGTCTTCCCAACTCCGGTCGTACGGGCAGTCGTTCTTGTGTTCAGGATCTGCCAATCCGCACCAGGTACAGGTTGTCAATTCACAGGCCATCACTGCATCTCCTTACGTAACCAATGCATTGTCAATGATGATAGAGCAAAGAAAAGTGCAACTTCGAGCGTGATCGTCGCCCACGCCATCGCATTCCTCGCAGACTGGCTTCCGGGCGCAGACCGGGCACATGTGGCTGTTGCCGCCGATCTTGACCACGCAGTATTCGCACACGCGGGCAACGCATTCCTCGCATCGCACCCACAGGTAGTCCGTGTTTTCGCAGAAGGGGCAATACGCCGGAAGCTCGCCGGCCTCGACTGCTGCCTCGTGCCTGTCAATTTCTATGTCCGTTCTGGTCATCATCTCTTTGCCTCATTTGCTGAACTCTTCCTGCACTGGCAATTTGACTGGCAAAAGGAGCTAGACTCGGTCTCCGTGAATGCCCATGCATCCAACCTCATTCCCATTGATGTCGCGCAACGCCTGGCTGTGCCCTGGCGAGAAGTGCGGGTGATACTCGATCCGGTCAGCCAGATCTCGGAGAATCCGGACTGCCTCGTAAATCTCGGCTCCCGGGCCATCCTCGGTAAATGCCGCGTTATTCATTTCAAGCTCGATCGTCATTCTCATCGCGCTCACTCCATTTGCCCGAGCAGTCCGGCATCAGCGAAGCTGAAATAATCGGACTCGCCGATGATGATGTGATCCAGGAGCCGAATGCCCAGCAGCTTGAAAGCCTGCGCCAGCCTTTCGGTGCATTGCCGGTCCTCAATAGAGGGAGCGGCATCCCCACTTGGATGGTTGTGGATTCCGATGACTGCCGCTGCGTTGTGGACCACTGCCGGTTTGGCCGCCTCCCTGGGGTGCACGACCGAGGTGCTTATTGAGCCCACGGATACTGTGTTCATGCCGATCAGCTTGTTTTTCGAATCGAGCATGAGAACGATGAAGTGCTCCCGGTCAAACTCTCGCGTGAGCGGCCTCATGATCTCGAAAACCTCGCGGGAATTGCTGAATCGCTGGTGCGGCGAACCAATGGAACCTTCACGCACCAAAGAGACTCTGTAACACGGAATGCGATACTGCTTCAGAACTTCGACTTTGCCATCCATGATTTCCCCTGGTTGATTGTGTGTGATTTTCGTTTGTTCATGCTGGCATCATAATGGATTGGTCGTGCATTGTCAATCAATTAAGCACGGGCTGTCAAGAACGTCAGCACAAAAAGTGCCAGATGAGCATTTCAGATTCCAAAAAGTAATCTCCCAAACCTGACACCGTCCGCGCTTCTTTGAGAATCGCCATATTCGCTTGCTGAGCCTCAACGGTTTGTCCGGGCTTGATGTGAGAATGATGATGACGATATCCCTCTTGACATTTGCATTGGTGTTCACCTATTATGGTGAACATGACTGTGACGCCCTTCGGCAGAGAGATAAAACGTCTAAGGGCTGAGCGCGGGTTTACGATTCGGGATCTGGCCTCGGCACTTGGAAAGTCCGTGGCCTACCTCGCCAAAATTGAGGTTCAAGGCGAGGTGCCCACGCCGGAATTAATCTGCGAGATGGCTCGCACGTTGGAGGCGAGCCCCGCTGAATTGCTGCGGCTAGCCAGGGAAGCACGAATGGCCAGTGTAGCGCGAGAAATCGACCTTGAATACACCCGCGCAATGGCCATGCACGCACAGATCGAACGAGGTGGCACGATTGGACATCCCAATAACAAAGGAGCTGAAAAGATGGCAACCGTTGTAAGCATGATTAATATGAAGGGCGGGGTTGGCAAAACGACGCTCGCGATGCACCTAGCACATACTGCGGATAAGATGGACCTACGAACTTTGGCCGTGGACTTGGATCCACAATCTAATCTGAGCCAGGCTCTAATGGGGCCGAAGGATTATGTTGAATATTTGGGTGCCAGAAAGCCAACGGTCGTCCAGATCTTCGAAGAATACGTGCCGACCGACGCCAGCAGTGGCTCTCCTCGACTACTCGATATCAACGAGGTCGTGGTCAAAAAAGCTGGATATTGGAAGGACAGCACTCTTGACCTGATCCCAAGCCGCTTGGAGCTTTCCCGTACTTTAAAGAACCCCACCGGGAAGGAGCGGCGTTTAGCCAAGGCGCTGGCGCAGGTTCGTAAGCAGTATGATCTCGTTATCATAGATTGCGCACCTACTGAATCGGTCTTGACCGACGCGGCATACTTTGCAAGTCGCTACATCGTTGTCCCGATCAAGCCAGAGTTCATGGCAACAATTGGCTTGCCCCTGCTCGCGAGGTCTCTTCAGGAATTCCAGATCGAGAATGAAGACCACGAGATCGAAATAGCCGGTTTGGTTTTCAACCACTCGTCCAGCTACTCGTCAGGTCCGGAGGGACAGCAGTCGATCAAAGACGTTAACAACATAGCCGCAGAGCAGGGATGGCACATTTGCGAAAACCAGGTGCGCTATTCGGCATCTTATGCAAAATCTGCGCGCGAGCGAACACCGCTGGCCCAGACGAGCTACACGCGAAGCGATGTGGTCCGAGGCTTCCGTCTTTTGGCGGACGAGATATTCGGATTGATCGGAATGGTGAGAGCATGAGTGACCAATTCCTTGAACTTGAAATTCGGCTGCTGATTCTGCGGCATGGCAGGCAGAGAGTGCTTCACGTGCTCGCTCAGCTTGGTGAGCAGACACTGGAAGAATTAGAGCGTCAGCTTGAGAGGACCAAGGTAAAACGGAGAGCAAAAAAACCCAAACCGTCCATCATGGACATCGTAGCTTTTGAATGTCGCGAGCATCCCGAACTCGAAGAACCTCTCCGGAATTTGGCCATAGGTTTTCAAAACCGCACGTTCCTGCCGCACCTTCGCGAAGTGCATCGGTTCCTTGACCGGATCGGCTCGACAGAAAGCAAGGTGAGATCCCGGGAATCAGGAGCCCCCATACTGTTTCGGTTATTGGCAAAGCTGACGCGTGAGGATCTGCTCCGATTGGTCGCGGACATTAATTCACCAGGTGAGAGTGATTATGCGCTGCTCGCGCGAGCGATTATGGGACCGCCAGCCGCAAAGCCACGGAATGTGGACGAACCGGGGGAGAAACCTACCAAGAACTGAGTTTTAGCTTGACCGGGCGAAAGAGCTTCTGCGTCATTGCGACAGTCCGTTCTCGGAGAACTTGTACTGCTGAATGTCAGGGCCCTCATCTCTCTTGATGAACAGTACATCTGCTTCCGCAATGTGCCAATATTTGTCGAGAAAAGTCATCAATGCCCATAAGTCATACTCTTTACAACTGTACACGTCAAAGTGAAGTATCTGACCATCTTCAAAATAGTGAAATGCGATGTGAGAAGTAACGATTCCGACGATGCCTGTAAAACCGAACTTTCCCTGTATGGCGATCGGATCGAAGAGAGCGTTCATCTTGATCTCTTTGACGAGCGCGGTGAGGAAAGCTGAGAGATCCTCGCAACGAATCTCCGATGGTTTTCGCCGCACAGTAGCGACTACGATTGTTTGGTGATGGACAATCATTATCCGTTGGCCCTTTCAGGTTTTGAATCGAAAACCGGCACTTTGAAAACCGTGCAGGCATCGTCGAAATCGGCACCTTTATTCTGGTTCCAATATTCAGCATAGTCTTTGGGATGACGAATCCCGAAAAACTCCTGAGACAGCCTCCGAGCCTTTTCAGTGAAGCCTAACGGCAGCCTTGACGCGGCGTCACACTCGCCAACGCAGAAAAGCCAAAGCTCTCCCTCATCGACTCGTGGCACAAACGGGAAAATCTGACACACGTAGGGCTTAATTTCCTGGACTGAACAAAGGCCGTTCTTGAGGTAGGGGCAGGGGCCCCGTTCGAGATAGAATAAGCCTTTGGCCCAAGGAACGAAGTAATCTTGGCCCGTCAGGGCAATGATTCGATCACGCTCTTCTGCCGCAACCATAGTTCGGCCAATACAGCATTTGCCGCGGCAATCCGTACAAACGGTAATTAGGCTCATCTCCTTCGGATGAAACACGACTCTTCTTGAAGTGTAAGCCTCGTCAAATTCGTTGAAAGCCTTGGGAATCATTGGGGTGCCTCGGCGCTCACGAAAATTTACCCATTTGTGCTCGCCAAAAGTGACCCACACGGAGAACACGATTTGAAACAGCATTCGGAACACGATTCAGAACAGCGCTCAACATCATCCACGCCGAAGGCGTGCAACGCATGGCGCGCGCCAAAAATTGGGGCACATAACCCGAAAATTGCTCGGAAGGGCGCACCCAGGCGTTTGGCGCGCGCCAAACCAGCGAAGTTGACTGTATGGGTTCACTCTGTCTCCCAGCTCGGGCCTGAAACATTGGTGGGTCACTCTTGCCGAGCGAAAAAGGGTAATATTCTGGATAGCGTCGAAGGGGGTGCCTATTCAATCCGTTTGCCCGTTTCAGCATCAAACAAATAAGCCTTTGTCGATTGAAGCAAAATGCTGGCCGAGCCGATAATGGGCCGGGCCCTGGTCCGCACCAGAATCGCGCCTGCAGGTGTTTGGCAGTGTGCGATAAAATCCGGTTCAAGGCCCTCAACCATTTCAACTTCGACTGGAAGCGTAAGTTCGCCGCATTCACCGAAAGTGCCAATCTCTCCGAGCAGGACATCATCTGGCCTGAGCCCGACGCACATTCTTTGACCGTCCGAAATCTTATTACCGCGAATTCCTCTAAAGGTGACTCGTGGTCCCCTAACATTTTCGAGGCTAATGACAGAGCCGGCATCCGAATGGTGCACAACGGTTCCAGAAATCAAATTCATCGGAGGCCTGCCGAGAAAGCTAGCCACAAATGTTGTAGCAGGGTGACGGAACAGTTCTTCCGGCGTTCCCACTTGTACAAGTCGCCCCTTGTTCATAATAGCAATCCGGTCCCCCAGCGCAACGGCTTCCTCTTGGTCATGAGTCACATAAATCGTGGTCACTTTGAGGTTACGCTGAATTCGTTTGATCTCCGCGCGCGCTCGAACGCGCAGTTGAGCGTCCAAGTTACTGAGCGGCTCGTCTAGCAAAAAGCAGCTTGGCTCGCGAACCAAAGCTCTAGCCAGAGCAACTCTCTGAGCTTCACCTCCACTCAGATCACCGGGCTTGCGTTCGACCAATTGTGAAATTCCCAAAAACGCAGTAATCCTCTCAACCTTTTCAGCGCGTAGTTGAGGGGACTGCCCGCGCATTCGTAGCGGATATTCAATGTTTGCCCGAACCGTTCGATGAGGATAGAGAGCAAAGTGTTGGAAGACCATTGCAATGTTCCGTTCTTGCGGAGTTAGCGACGTGCAATTCTTCCCCGCAAGAAACACTTCTCCTTTATCTGGTCTCTCAAGTCCCGCAATCACTCGAATCAGCGTCGTTTTCCCGCAACCCGATGGACCGAGGAGAACGAGGAATTCCCCTGTCGTTAGCTCTAGGCTAAAATCATCCAGAGCAATAGTTCCGCTGAAAGCCTTGGATAAACGGCGAGCGGTTAGCATCTTTATATAGTCTCAAACTAAGACGAACATTTGAATATGTCGTCGATAAGTCGCCTGGAGATCCGGTGATTTAAAATGTCTAATTGTTTCAAACATAACAGAAACGAAAAGGATTGCCAACAGAACAAATTCTTTGAAATCTCCATTTGCCGGTAATACAGCTTCAGAAGGCGAAAGCCAACGCGTTGCAAGTAGGCCTCCACCGATCAGAGCAAAGTCCCATAAACTCCATTTACCATAAGCCCTCCTCACTCTTTTAAGTCTATCCATCGCCTCAGCCGATAGAGTCGTCTCAAAAGAGACATGTTCTCCTATACGCTGAGTTGAGGAGTAGGATAGGCAATCCATAAGTTTATACATACATCGCAATCCAATAATCCTAAGTTTTTCCCAAACCCTAGCGGCGCAGTTGAGAAACCACCTTCCGAGCAAGAAGACAACAATGTCGAACAATACCAAAAAGAACAAGAAATTCAGCCACTGGCGCACCCGCGAAAAAGACATGCTGGCGTGGACCAAAAAAAGATACTCAACAATTGCGATAAAGAAAACAAAAGCAACATGGCGAAAACCAATGGTTTGCAGGTTTTTTCTGATCTTAGAGCGCGTGAGCAACACTTCGGTGTCAAGCTTCGCAATGCGTTCGATCGGATCAATGAAAGCCGGTACATATCTAATTGCGAAGGATAACGTTATAAAAAATTCCATTAATGCTGCAAAGTACCCCTGATTGACGTTTCTGCTGGGAAACCATTCATTAGAGTTCGGTCCGAAGAGAATGTAACCTTCAGTATAAAACTGAGCGTGATTCTCTGTTCGCCACGCAAATCCCTCTATGCCCTTAGAAATAATCAATCCGAGGCAAAGAAGCATAAACCAGCTGAAAGACCTGATAAACCAACGGCCTAAACTTGAGTCGTGAGTGAAGTTAGGTATGCTCGGACTCGACGGGGAAGATACGGACTTGGTCTCAAGCAAATCATTTTTAAGTGGCAGTGGATCGTCCATCTCGTTACCTCCAAATCGCACCCGCAGTTAGTTCTCTAACTAGATATCGCCGAGCAATTAGGGCAAAAAGAATTCCAGGCAACAGCCCGGTGGTCGAAATTGCTGTTACTTGTCCCCAGTAGGTTCCGTGTGGAGTGATCAGTGCAGGCACCGCCACTGTGAAAGGCCTTGTATTGTAGCCCGTGAGCATCAGTGCGAGAAAAAATTCGTTCCAAGAACTGATAAAGCAGAACGAGGCCGTGACAAGCAATCCAGGAGAGCAGATCGGTAGCACTTGTTTGACCATCGCACCCAATCGGCTATCACCGTCAAGCAGCGATGCCTCATCAATTTGAACAGGAACTTCATCAATAAAACCTTTCATGATCCAGACAACCAACGCCATGTTTACGGATGTATGGACAAGGATGATCGCCGCGTACGTATCAATAAGTCCTAGCTTCGCAAAGATCAGAAACAGGGGCAGTGCGATAACAGTCGCGGGCGCCATTCTCACGGTAAGGATACCAAGGAAAAGCGGTTTGCTGCCTCGAAAGTGGTTGCGAGAAAAGGCATACGCGGCCGGAATTCCCAAAATCAATGCTAATATCGAGCTGGAGGTAGCGATAATAAATGAGTTCACCAAAGTACGCGCATAAGGTCCCTCAACAAAGGCAGTGCGATAATTCTCCAGGGTTGGTTTGAAAACCCATTGTGGTGGCATGGATAAAGCATCAACGCGCGTTTTTAGAGATACGATGATTCCCCATGCGATGGGAAAGACGATAATTCCGGCAATAATAATCCCAAGCGTCGCAACAAGGATAGTGTAGCTGAAGGGTTTAACCTTCATTAGTGGGACTCCCAGCGCAGTTTTTTCAGCGCGCCTTGTGAAATGGCATAGATCACGAGGTAAATTAAAACGCACAGCGCCGCAGCGTAACCAAACTCCCAGTGCTTAAACGCCATGCGCCAAGTGTAAATGCTCGACAGCTCAGACGCATTTCCGGGCCCGCCACCAGTAAGGACAAACACTTTATCGAACTCCTTAAATGAATCAATTCCGCGGATGAGCGATATTATGAGGACCGCTGGAAGCAAGGCTGGCAAGGTAACGTCGAAGAATGCCCGAGCTTTCGAAGCGCCGTCCAACCACGCGGCTTCCAAAGGAGCGCGTGGTAGCGAACACCGTGCAGCGACAAAGACGAGTGCAACAAAGGGTCCCCACTGCCAAATATCTATGGAGGCCATCGTTAGCAGAATGGTTTTAGGGTCGCTCAGGATGCCTCTAGCTGATTCAAAGCCCCAACTGGAAAGGTAGTAACTTATGAGACCAAATTCTCCCTGAAGTAATATCCGCCAGTACAGGCCGATTACGACCGTAGGAAGAAGCACGGGCAGTGCAAACAGAGGGGTCAGGAGTCGCTGTGCGAAAGGATGGCTATGCAGCAGTTCAGCGATGGCGATGCCGAGGGTGACTTGCGGTACAACACACAGCAAAGCAAAGAAGCATGATCGTCCGAGGCTGCCGAGAAATATCTGGTCGTGAAAAAGAGCACGAGAATAATTGGTCAGACCAATCAAGTTGCCATTTCGTTCAGGCGCTGCAAAGCTCAAATCCGTGAAAGAAAGCCAAACCATGTATAGGAATGGACCGACAATGACAGCGACAAGAAACGCAATGACCGGACCGAGCGACCAGCCAAGAAAATGGCTCCTTTCTGCGTCAGCAGTTCCTGATCTCATGCGCTCATTTTGGAGGGTACGTCAACTCCGCCTTGTTTCCGACGAGCTTCTTTATTTCCAACGCGGCCCAATCCAGTGACCCTCTAACTGGTTTGCGATCTGCCAGAGCATCGGAAATTGCAAGTTCAATCACATCACCAATCTGCAAAGATTCGGGAATCGTATAGAGCATCGCCGGATGGGTGTGGTTCAGCGCTGCTATGCTCGCATCTGTCCAAGGAAGCTTGAGTACGGCGAGATCCTGATATGTCGATTTCCGCGCTGACGCCCCGCCTAACTCCTGTTGTCGAATTTGGTTGTTGGTCTGCAGCATCCATTCAATGAACAGGTAAGCTGGCTCGGGATGCTTGGAAGTGACGGGAAGGTAATATGATTGCCCGCCAATTTGGTGACATCTGCCGGCTTTCCCAGCAGGGATCATCGCATAGCCCATCTTACCAGCAACTTTGGATTGTTTTGGGTCTTCAAGGGCATATGTGGAATCTGTCCACATCAGGCACATTGCAACTTTGCCTTGCTGCATCAATGCCAATGCGTCATCCCATGTAAAGCTCAGGGTATCCGGCGGCGAGTACTTTTTGAGCGATTTGTAATACTCGGTGGCTTCGATTGCCTGCGGCGAATTGATGACGATCGGGCCATATTTTGATGGGTCTTTCGTGTCCATGATCGCACCACCAAAGGAATACAAGAAGTTGATGTACTCCTGCCACAAAGCCATGTGCTTTTTGCCCTGGATCAACGTTCCATAAAGTCCCTTATCGGGACGTGTGAAGAATTCTGCTATGTCCCGATACTGCTTCCAGTCGTTGGGAGCAGCCAACTCGTATCCGTACTTTGCTTTGAACGCCTGCATTTCTTTGGGATCTTCGAAGAAATCCTTGCGATACCAGGTGTACATGGTGAGCACCATCATCGGGTAGCCGTACGGCTTGCCGTCGTACCACCCCATCGTTTTCCAGACGGGGAACAGATCTTCGCCAGGATTGAAGTTCGGATCGTGCAGACGGGCATTCCCGAGGAAGTCTGTCAGCGGCCTGATTTGGCTTTGCGTAACCAATCTGCCCATGTCGAAATACACTTGGACAATTAGGTCGTAACGTCCCACCTTGGAGTTCAGATCGAAAGCGATTTTTTGAAGCACGGCTTCAGCCTCGTAGCGCTCAACCTCGACTCTGATGCCGGTCGCCTTCTCAAAGTCTGGCTTCATTTTCTCGATTGCTTGGAGCGGGGGATAATCCTCACCAATCAGACGGATCGTTGTGCCTTTGTAAGTTGCTGCTGCATCCGGGAGGTTCCAGTTTGCTCCAGGTTGCGCGGCGACGGGCAGTTGCCCAGGCTTATTCGAAGCATGTCTGGTAAGAAAAAGGACCCCTGCCAGAAATGCTCCGGCAAGGATGATTGCCAGCCAAATGTTCCGTTTCATATAGTCCTCGGGGTCGGATTGTTGCTGGCATTCTAACGAGTCGCCACCCCAAAAACAAGCCGCGAATGACTTGCGATCGAGCGACTTAGTCAGTTTAGCTATTGCCTCCCCTCACTTCCGAGTAGCGGGCTCTGTGTCAACTTCGCGGGATTTCCCAGTATCGCCTTAGACCACCAGTTGAGGATTTGATATCCAACTGAGGTTAGGATGCAAAAATTACGCATACTTTCTTCGCTGGATAGGAGACCCGGACGAACCATAAACGACTGTGGTTCAGTATGTTATAGCTGACAATACTAACACTGCGAGCGTTGGGCGCAACCCTCAGAGGCTTCGGATTTCCTGGACAAAGGATGCACTTGATTCCTGCGAGTGACGCCGAAGAGGAATTTCTTCGACGCCTGCGATAAATGATCCGCGCCGGCCTCCCAAAAGTGACCCACGTGCTTACTGCACTGGTTGGCAACTTGATCAATTTTGTTCTTGAGATGGTGACGATGAGTCGCCATACCTGGTTCTTTAAAAAGACACTTGTCGAATCTGTCGTCAATGGTTCCGGTCCGACGTGCGAGTATGGAGCCCTCCAACACGCGCCTGCAGATGGCCTGAGTGTCAGGCTGTCCTCCGCAAGAAGACCTTTGCAGTGTAGTTGACCTCGATCACAGGCTAAACGCACGCCTTCTAGGCGCAGGTCGATTACTGGAGAAAATGGCTCGTGAGTTCAACAGACGAATTCCTCGTTGTCCCCAGCTTTGTTCGGCCTCACGTCGTTCCATAAGGCATTGTTACCCGAAATGATCAACTTACCTTCTGCGGATTAGGTGCCGATCCGCTCTCCAACCCTCTTTAGGAATGTTGGAATAGCCCATAACAAATAATGCCGCGGATAGACATCAAGATCGGCACAACGTGTCACAATGAGCCGCATGATGCTCTGAACAAGACTAAGTGGAGGATTGCTGAATCGCAGCAAAATGTCGCCCACATGCGCTGTAAATCCTGGGTCCACCGAGTGGTCGAGGAGTACTGGGCTCCACCCTGCGCTGTCGGCCGAATCCCTCACAAGCAGCCTGGCAAGAGTCGACAGCGCAAAAGCGAAGCGCTTCCGAACCGTCGAGTTGCCACTGTTCGACAACAAGTCGCCCGCGGCATCGATGACCCACCACGTCTCGAATGGTGCAAAGTGGCGCTCTCGTGGTTCCGAAAAAAGAAGCCGATTCGTTCCCGGCAGTTCCAAAACATAAGGATGGGAAGTGATCGCGGCCTCTGTCTCCTCAGTGAGGTTCCTCAATTTGGGGATACTCAAGTCGGGAGGGCGGGAATCCGGCTCTAGTCGTAACAACGACAGAAGCCAAGCAAACTCGGCTAGAGTGTAAACCTCGCGCGGCCGGGCTCCGAAAAAGCGAATGCAGTAATTTGAGCCTTTGCGAAACTGTTCGGTGCCGAGAATGCCCAATTCGCGGCAGGCTTTTAGCCATGTGATAGTGTGGCGAACATCAGGCGAAAAGGTCGGACCGGGGAGTTCGGGTCGATAAGGACCTGCAGCTCCGATCGAGTCGTTCCAGTGGAAGTCGAGGTACTGCTTGGTTTCGAAGCACGCACGGTCAATGCGGTCAACAAGGCCAGGATCTAAGCCGTAGCGATGTGCTAGAGTGCGCAATGAGACGAGGCCGCGCAACGCCCAATGTGTTGCCGTGATGCTGTCTTGGGGAGATACGCCGGAAGGCGGGGCTTGGTCGGGATAGACCGCCGGAACGTGAATAGTCGCGAAGGACTTCGACCAACCGTTCTTTGTGAAGTAGTCTGGAGTCTCGGCGTACCTATCTCCCTCAAGAAGGTCAAGAAACTGAGACCAATCAATGCAACGAAGCGCTGTGCCAAAGCCAGACGCTGTCAGCAACCTTCTTGGTGTGAGCATGGGAGTGGGAGAACCACGGCAAGTCCTCACTCGCTTGTACCCAGTGTGCCCTAGGTGCTCTAGCAACCTGGGTAGCTGAGTCTTCTGCCAATCTGAGCCCCGGAAGTCGAAACGGGGGAGGCCGAGAAGTTCGAGTGGGATCGAGTCTCTTGCATTTCCCTCGCGCAGAACTGGCATGAAGAGACGTCGACTTGGCTCGTAAAACATCTCGGTAAGCGCAATTCGGAACTCATAGAACACACCAGTGCCAGGCGTCAGGGCACGACGGAGAAACTGAGGGGTACAGACGAACAGTACATGCGTAGCGCGTTCGAGGGCTCGCGACAAAGTTGCTGGTATGTGGTCGCCCGGCTGAATCTCATCCCCGTCAAGAAAAACATCCAGGTGCTGAGTTTTGAGGCGATGTGCGAAAGCCTTGACCCAGTTCACGTGTGCTTCGGAGTCGTAGGAGTAGGATATGAAGAGGCGGGGATATCTCGCGGTAGGTGAGCGCATAGGCTTGTTTGTCGATTACGTCCACGGGCGACGACTTTGTGTCTTACCTAATACCTACGGGCCTCGCCACTCACACATGCTGCATGGGTTGGCGGCTTACTCCGGCTGGCATGAAATCTTCCGTCGAGAAAAAGCGCGGCAAGAGTTTAACACAATTATGGCCAGCGATGCACGTGAGGTATTCCGCCGCGACCCATGCAAAAATCTCCGTTGTGCCGAAGCAAAAATCCACACCAATTAAGCAGACGATAGGCCTGGCGGAAACTGACACTCTCATTGACTGTCGAGATCGACGCTCATAAGTCTCGATCTTCCCCAGAACTCCTCCGAGCTTGGGCTTTTGCCTGTTCCCGGACATCAGCAACGGCGTGGTAGGATTGCGACCAGATTCGAAGGAAATGGGCTCATAGCCGATGCTGACTTTGGTTTTGTAGCAGCGACAGGGGAACCGCAGGCACGGTGGCCTGCGGGTTTTTGCTGCGGTGGTTTGGTGCAGGTTGGTGGCGGGATTAAATGCG
>Ga0187885_10001702_pt1 | contig 23582 bp, 23 predicted proteins | sample June2016WEW_20_1_3_FD_132970 | JGI IMG/M metagenome (GOLD analysis project Ga0187885, IMG submission 132970) | Peatland microbial communities from SPRUCE experiment site at the Marcell Experimental Forest, Minnesota, USA - June2016WEW_20_100 | ecosystem: Environmental > Terrestrial > Soil >... | reverse complement strand
CACGCGCATCGCCGTCTCGCGGGCGCTGGCGCGTTCCAGAATATCGCGCCCATCCTGCCGGTCATACTTCAGGATGCCAGCTCCGACACCAGTGTCGGACTGCACTGGCACAGGCGGCAACCGGTCAACCTTGAAGTACTTGTTTGGTATGTAGAGCGCCAGCGGCGACCCTATGGTTTCACCCTTGCGTATCCCAGACAGAATATCCACCTCATCCGGTTCAATCCGCATTCGGCTGCCGCAGCAGTAGCCTTGCTGGCGGCGGGCGAGGTCGTTGTTGACCACCGCACGGTCGATCTTCAGGCCAGCGGGCAGACCTTCAACAATCGCAACCAGACATCGTCCATGCGACTCGCCTGCGGTCAAGTATCGAAGTATTGGCATGGCAATCTCTAGTTGGTTAAACCCAGCAGTGGTGCATACCACATCGGCACGTACTCACCCACAAAAATCCACGAGGCCGCGACCAGCGCCAGAAATGGCCCATACGGAATAGAAGAGCGCATTGCATGCGCATCCATCTCATCCCGGATATTCCAGGCATCAAGGTTGTAGGAGATTTCCTTGGCCGATATCTCGCGCGCTACGGCGCGCCGTTCCCGCGACAACGCGATCCACAGTAATCCCACAATGGAACCGATGACCGACGACACAGCCAGCGCAAACACTGCGCCTTGCCAACCGAAGAACGCGCCAATCGCCGCTGTCAGTTTCACATCGCCAAAGCCCATTGCTTCCTTCCTGAAAATCAATTCGCCGAAAATCGCTATCCACAGTACCAGCGCCGATCCGATCAGGATGCCCAACAGGCTTTTGAACCCTGATAAGAAAACGAACGTCTCACCGTGTAGTGACGGAACAAGGATGCTCGCCACGAATCCAACCACCACTCCGCCAATCGTGATCTCATCTGGAATGATGTAGTGTTCGAGATCAATGAACGTCCCCACAATCAAGCCTCCGACTGCCACCCAATAAACCGGCGCCAGCCAGCTAAGCGGATACTTGAGCCAGATGCCGAGGAACAGCAACGCCGTCAATAGTTCCACCAGCACGTACCGTGGATTGATTCGCTCACCGCAGTGGCGGCATTTTCCGCACAAGACGACGTAACTGAGCAGCGGTATATTGTCCTTCCATCGAATCCATGCGTTGCAGTGCGGACAATGCGACGGCGGGTTGACGATGGATTCACCGCGCGGCATGCGATGAATGCAGACATTGAGGAAGCTGCCGATCGCAGCGCCGAACACAAAAACCACAAAATCGAGATATAACCGCAGGCCCGTGCTCATCTCTTGACTCCGTACACGGTAGAGTTGATCGTGCGACGCATCACCGCCAACGGCGCTTTGCGTTTCGTCCAGATTTCAAACGCTCGCGCGCCTTGATGCAACAACATCCCCAGTCCATTTGCAGTTTTCGCGCCGGCGGCCGCTGCAGTTCGCAGTAGTTCGGTCCTGGCCGGACGGTAAATCGCATCGTAAACGAATAGCCGCGGCAAGAACAGCTTCGCGTCCAGCCCCAGTGACTCCCCTTCACGCAACCCCACCGACGTGGCGTTGACGAGCAAGTCCACATCGTGAATCACTCGCGCGATCCCGTCCGTGGTGAGCGCTACAGCACTGAACGCAGTCTTGGTCGTTGCGATTTCTTTGGCAATCGGATCAATCTTCGCAGTAGTGCGATTGGAGACGAACACCCGCGCTGCGCCATCCAGCGCGCATTGCACGGCAATCGCCCGCCCTGCTCCGCCCGCGCCGAGCACCAGCACGCGCTTGCCTTTGAGCGTGAAATTGAACTCTTCCTTGATCGCCTTGGCGAAGCCGTAACCGTCGGTATTGAACCCGCGCAGTTTGCCGTCTTCGATAAGAACAGTATTGATCGCACCAAGTTTACGCGCTTCCTCGGCTACCTCATCCACGATGTCCAACGCCAGCACCTTGTGCGGGACAGTGAGGTTGACCCCAGTCAAACCCATGTCGCGTGCGCCGAGCAGCGCCGCGCACAGATTCTGTGCCTGGACGGGAAACGGCAAATACACCCAGTTCATCTTTAGCGCCTTGAATGCTGCATTATGCATCGCGGGTGATGCGGAATGCGCGACCGGCGAGCCAAAGATGCCAACAACCGTTGTTGAACCATTAATGTTCATAAAGACGCAGATTCCCTAGCGGCGAGAATCCGCTATATCAGGGTAACCTTATAGGTTTCCGACGAGATTGTCTAGCAGCGCGAGTACCGCCTGTGGAAACAGCCCAAGCGCAATCACACCAGCCGCTACCAGTGCCAATGCCACGTTCAAATAAACGGGCGTCTCGATGCGGCTCGTGTCCACAGGCTTCTCGACATAGAAATGCTTCAACACGATCAGGTAGTAATACAACGACACCGCGCTCGTCAGGATGCCAATGATGACCAGCCACAGGAGGCCAAATTGCTGCGGGTCGCGCTGCACGGCCGCGGCGAAAAGGTAGAATTTCCCCAAAAAACCGCCCAATGGCGGAATTCCTGCGAGCGACAGCAAAAACACCAGCATCAACAGCGACATAAACGGCGCGCGCCGCGCCATCCCGTTGAAATCTGCCATGTCCTCGCCGCCGGCGCGCCCTGACAACGCGGCAAGTACTCCGAATGCGCCGAGATTCGCCAGTGCGTACACGATCAGGTAGAACAACACCGACGTGGCGCCCATCTTCGTTGCGGCAACCATGCCGACAAGGATGTAACCCGCGTGCGCGATGCTGGAGTATGCCAGCAAACGCTTGACGTTGCGCTGCGCGATGGCTGCAAAATTGCCCAGCACCATGCTCGCAGTCGCCACCAACGCCAGCAACATCGTCCACCCCGATGCGAAATGTCCCCAAAACGCCGATCCCGCCACTCCACCGAAACTGACCAGCATCAGTTTCAATAAGACAAAGAAACTCGCCACTTTCGATCCCGTGGCGATCAAAGCCGTCACAGGCGTCGGCGCACCTTCGTACGCGTCGGGCGCCCAGAGATGGAACGGCACCACCGCCACCTTAAACCCAAAACCAACGATGATGAACAGCAAGCCTGCTGCCAGCAACGGACTCATTTGGATCGCGCCGGATTGGGAAATAATCCTGCTGAGATCATCAAGTGACGTGACACCCGTCAGCCCATATATGTAACTCAGTCCAAACAACAGGAACGCCGACGAAATTCCGCCGAACATGAAGTATTTAATCGCCGCTTCACCGCTATTGCGCGCAATAGTGGTGCTGCCCTTGTTGAACGCCGTAAGGACGTACAGACTGATACTTGTCAGTTCCAGTGCCACGAAGATCATGATCAGTTCCTCGGCGCTGATCAAAAGCATCATGCCGATCGTGCCGAACAACAGCATCGCAAAATACTCGCCGACGTGCCGACCCACGTCATAGCGAATTGAGATGACCACAGTCAGTAACGACAGCACGGCAACGATAACCTTGAATAATATTGTGAGTTGGTCCATCACCAGCGTGCCGCCAAGCAACACGATGGGTTCCAGATCCCAGCCCAACACCAATACAATCATTGCCGCGATCAACCCGAACCCGGCCACACAGCCAACCATCTGCATCCGCGCCGCTGTAGTCACCGCGCGACGCGCCTGAATTAAATCAAGCGCCAACACCACCAGCGCCGCAACCGCCAGGACGATTTCGGCGGTCAACCGCCCGCAGATTTGAAGGTATGTGGCCGTCATTTCGTGATTCCGGGGAAAAGTTCCACGTTCGCTTTGATCATGTCGAGCATGATCGATGGGTACAATCCGATGATGACCAGCAACGCCAGCAGAATCACCGACGCGATCTTCTCAGGCAGGGAAATCGGCGGTAAATGCCAACGCGACTCGCCAGCCACACTGTTGTGACCGTGTGTATGATCATTGGAGGCGCGGCCTACGTGTTCTTCCTCGGCGAAGAACACTTTGTGAATCGTGGTTAAAATATATGCCGCAGTGATCGCAATGCTCACCGCTGCACCCACCGCCAGCCACGGATTCATCTTGAACGCGCCGATCAACACCTGAATCTCGGCGACGAACCCGCTGAATCCCGGCATGCCCATTGACGCCACGCCCGCGATCACGAACGTCACGCAGGCAAAGGGAATTGCCTTTGCTAATCCGCCGAGTTCGTCCAGTTGCCGGGTATGCGTGCGGTCGTACACCATCCGCCCGACCACGGCGAACAACAAGCTGGCGATGATGCCGTGCGAGAACATCTGCAATACCGCACCCGACATGCCGATGACATTCAGCGTCGCCAACCCCAGCAGGACAAATCCCATGTGGCTGACGCTCGAGTAACCAATGATGAACTTGAAATCCTTTTGCACCAGCGCAACGCCCGCGCCGTAGACAATGCCAACCACCGCCAGCCACGCAATCACCCACCGCCAGTGTTCCAAACCTTGTGGGAACAGAAACATAGCAGTGCGTAAACAGCCGTAGGCGCCAAGTTTCATTACCACGCCCGCCAGCAACATGCTGCCCGCGGTCGGCGCTGCCACGTGCCCCGTGGGCGCCCATGTGTGAAATGGCCACATACCCGCCAGCACCGCGAACCCCGCAAACATCAGTGGAAACACCCAGACCTGCACGTTGTATGCAATCGGCTGGCTCCGCAGCGCGAATAAATCAAACGAACGCGCTGGTGACGCGAAATACGTAACAAGGATGGCGATGAACACCACCGCGCTGCCAACAAATGAGAATAATACGAGTTTCATCGCGCCGTATTCCTTCCGCGTTGAGCCCCAGATTGCGATGAGGAAGTACTTAGGCACGATGGCGAGTTCGTAGAACACCAACAACAAAAACAGATCCATCGCCATGAACACGCCGTACACGCCCGCGATCAGGGTCAGGAAAAACGCGAAGAACTCTTTTGTCCGCTCCTCAATATTCCAACTGAATAGAATTCCCGTCACGCAGATGAACCCGTTGAGCACGACCAGCGGGAAATTGATGCCATCAACCGCAAGATGATAGTGAATACCGAGCGCGGGAATCCACGGGACATCGGCGAGATCAACCAAACCGGTGCCCCGTGTTCTTATGATGTCGTGTACGAGCGAGTTGTAGGTGAAGTAACCCCACAGCGCGACCGCCAATCCCGCCATGCCCGTCAACAACGCCGTCCAGCGAATGGCGGTCTTCGCCTCACGCGGCAGCAGCATGATCAGCCCGGCACCGGCGAACGTCAGATAGATTGTCAAGTCAGTGTACATGTCCAATCAAAAACCCAGCGCTGTATTGATGGTTCCAATCAGTCCCATGACCGCTTGATTCGACGCATGGACAAACGGCGCAGGATAAACTCCGATCCCGAACATGAAGACCATAAGCACCGCGCCGATGAATATTTCACGACCAGTCATGTCGGGTAGTCCCGCCCATTTCTCGTTCAGCGGTCCGAAGCAAACCTTTTGCATCATTTGCAGCAGGAAAACCGCCGTAACCAGCAATCCAATGGTCGCCAACACCGTAACTGTCGTGACAATCGGAAACGCACCTTTAAAAATCATGAATTCCCCGACGAACCCGTTTAGTCCGGGAAGACCCAACGACGAGAACATCGCGATGCCAAGCACGCCCGCGTAAACCGGCATGATCTTGCGCAGTCCACCAAACTCTTCCAGCTTGCGGGTGTGGGTTCGTTCATAGACGACGCCAACCAAAAAGAACAGCGCGGCCGAGCTAATACCGTGGTTGAACATCTGCAACATCGCGCCGTTGAGCGCCGCTGCCTTCTCGTTCATGATATCCGGCACGTTCTGGGCCGACGCCAGTGTCGCAAAAATGCCCAACATTGCATAACCCATGTGGTTCACAGACGAGTACGCCACCAAGCGTTTGAAATCCGTCTGTGCCAATGCCGCGAACGCGCCCAGCACGATGCTGCCGAGTGTCAACAACAGCAGCACATTCAAGTGCGCCGCCACTTGTGTGGGGAAAATCGGCAACACCACCCGCAGAAAACCGTACACGCCCATTTTCAGCAGAATCGCTGCCAGCACCATCGAACCACCAGTGGGCGCTTGCGTGTGTGCGTCAGGCAACCAGGTATGAAACGGCCAGATTGGCACCTTGATGGCAAACCCGATGAACACCGACCAGAACAATGCGCCAGTGAGACCGCTGGCCGTCCAGTTCCATCCGAACCGCGTATTCACATCGGCAATAAACCGCGCAATCTCTTCTGCGAGTTTGCCCGAAGCCGCCAACCCGCGCAGTTCGATGAAATCAAATGTCCCTGTCGCCAAGTAAAGGAACCCGAACGCCACCAGTATCCCAATGCTGCCCGCCAGTGTGTAGATGAAGAACTTGAACGAGGCGTACGTTCGATCTTCCGCGCCCCAAATCTTGATGAGAAAGAACATCGGAATCAACCCGAGTTCCCAGAAAATGAACCAGTGGATGAAATTCAGGGCTGTGAACACGCCAAACATCCCCGTCTCCAGCAGTAGAAACAGGAAAAAGAACAGCTTCACGTTCTTCTCCAGTTTCCAGTGCGCAAGCAGCGCCAGCGGCGTGATGATTGCCGTCAGCAACACCATCGCGACGCTCAGCCCGTCCACTGCTACGTGGTAATCCGCATGAATCGCCGAGATCCAAAGAAACCGTTCCTCGAACATCAACTTGCCCGAGCAGTCGAACCCAAACCATACCCACACCGCCAACACAAGCGACATCACGCTCGTGAGGATGGCGACGCCCTTGATCGTCTGCGGCCTGGCCTTGTCCAGACACAACACCACGAGCGCGCCGACCAGCGGCACGAATGTCATCAAACTCAGATACGGCAGTTCGCTCATTGTCACGTTTTCAGGAAGTAGATCAAGAGGAGCACCGTTGTGCCAAGACACAGCACGCGGAAATAATCCTGTACCCGCCCGCTTTGAAGTTTTGAGAATAAGTGGCCCGACCCGCGCATACTTTCACAGCCCGTGTCGAACCCGCCGTTTATGACAAACTCATCCCCACCCCAGTGGAACACCTGCGACACGCCCCACGCCGCCCATGCGATGGCATGCAACGCGCCGTCTACAACCGTCTTGTCCACAAAACGGAAGAACCGACCACACGACATCGTGAACCGGATGAGCGTAACATCGTAGATTTCGTCCACGTACCACTTGTGCTGGAGACATGTGTAGAGAAAGCCAAGCTTTGCCTGCAGCGGATCCGCATCGGTCGCGGTCGTCAACGGCTTGCGCCCGTAAATCATCCAAGCAAATGCGATGCCTGCTAGTCCGACGACAATGGACGAGCCCATTACCAGCAATTTGCCGCCACCTGTTCCGCCTTCTTCAATTGCCAGGTAATGCCCGTACTTGCCGCCGAACCAGCCAAGTCCCACGGCAAACACGCTCAGGATCACGAGCGGTCCGGTCATGTTCCATGGTGTTTCGTGCGGTTCATGTCCACCGTGACCACCTCGCCACTGACCACCAAACACGAGAAACATCTGACGCGTCATGTAGAACGCCGTCAGGAACGCCGCGAACGTCGCAAGCGCCCATGCCACTTTGTTTTGCTGGAACGTGACCAGCAACACTTCGTCCTTACTGAAGAAACCCGCAAACGGCGGCACGCCCACCAACGCGAGCATCCCGATCAGATACGCCACGAATGTCACAGGCATGTACTTCCGCAGTCCGCCCATCTTCATCATGTCCTGTTCGTGATGACAGCCGATGATGACCGAGCCAGATCCGAGAAACAGTAGCGCCTTGAAGAACGCGTGCGCCAGCAGATGGAATTGCCCGGCAACCAGCCCACCCGCGCCAAGTGCCATCATCATAAATCCGAGTTGCGAACAAGTTGAGTAAGCCAGTACCCGCTTGATGTCGTTTTGCGCAACGGCGATCGTTGCCGAGAACACCGCCGTAAAACAGCCCACCCACATTACGAACTGCAACACCGGTGTCGTGCCGTTCACAGCGCCCGCCGTGAACAGCGGGAACATCCGTCCCACCATGAACACGCCTGCCGCAACCATCGTCGCCGCGTGGATTAACGCGCTTACCGGCGTCGGACCTTCCATCGCATCGGGCAGCCACACGTGCAGAGGGAACTGCGCGCTCTTGCCCATCGCACCGAAGAACAACAGCAGCGCAATCGTGCTGGCCAGCGACCAACCGAACCAACCCTGTATCAAGGCGAGTTTTCCCGCCTGTTGCAGTGCGCCAGTTCCGTCAGCCGCGTACAAATTAAGCGTGCCGCTACGCCAGTATAACATCAGGATGCCAATGAAAAACCCGACGTCACCAATGCGCGTGGTGATGAACGCCTTTTTCATCGCTGCTGCTGCAGCCGGTTTGAAATACCAGAACCCAATCAGCAGATAACTGCACAAGCCTACAAGTTCCCAGCAAATGAACAAAAGCAACAAGTTGTTAGCCACCACCAGTCCCAGCATTGCCGAGGCGAACAGAGACAGGAACGCGAAGAACCGCGTGAAATTCTCGTCCTCATGCATGTAGCCCGTAGCGAAGATGAATATCATCAAACTGACAAACCCCACCATCATCGCCATCGCCGCTGTCAACGGGTCTAGAATAAAACCCAGCTCCAGCTTTGTGGAATCGAACTCAAACCAAGTGAAGTTCCAGATTGCACGCGCCGTCTCGTGCTGCCCGCCTGCCCAAAGCACAGCCGAGGGGCCGCCCAGCGTCGCCCAAAACGCCCGCAACGCCGCCAGACACGATAACGCCATCGCGCCGATTGACAGCCCCGCCGACAGCTTTCGTTGCCGCCGGTTAAGCAACGATTGAATCGCCGCTGCAACCAGCGGAAAGAACGGAATCAGCCACTGGAGTTTTGCGAGTTCCTGCATATGAGCTTATGAGCGTTTCGCGAGTTGCCGTTCAATCACAGCCTGTCCAATCCCGCCACGCCAAGACAGGGTGTACATTGCGATCACTGTCAGCGTTGCCAACATGGGTGTAATCTGCGTTCGAAACCGACTACTACCCAAGCTGACCATTAACACACTCGGAACCAGCAGCATAAGCAGCAATCCTGAACGCCCCAGTTTGACCGCGCCATATATCGACAGGATGAAAGCAATGACCAGTCCGGCACTATAAAATGGTGGCCACCACCGCGATGGTCTCGGTTGATTTTTCATCATATGAGCCAGATTCACTTTTCCCGGCGCTAACAAAACTTTGGCGACGTCCACGGCCATTTGCCGTAACGTCAACAGCGGAGATGCGAAGAGGATATCGCGGGCCGCACCCCGGTACCTACCCAGGTTATTAGCGAGGGTGTCCCTGTCATGGAAAAACTCCACATCACCGTACTCGCGATACAAGCGCGCCCGCATCTCATCTCGGGTCGACCCAGTCCGTGCACCTTCCACGGACGCTGCTCGTTGCAGAAGCAGATTCTCTGTGACAGCGGTGGAGATCATCCACTGACCCGTCACAACGTGATTCCGGGTCGCCCAACAGCACAGCAGTGAAAGGTACATTCCCAGGAACGCGAACAGACATGCGCCACGGACTCGCCAAGCCAGACCAACAACTACCGGAACAAATCCCAGCCAAGCCATTCCCGGTCGGCACAACGCCGCTACCGACCACACCAATCCACTCGCCAGCCACACCCAGAGACGGCTACCGTGCCACGATATCATGCACACGCCTAGGACAAGCAGCAGTGCAAACAGAGTTTCATCGCGCAGGTCAGCACAACGCATCACAGAATTCGGATCAATGGCTACCAAGCCGCCGGCCGCGCACGCCCACTTCCAAGGCAACCACCGAGCGGTCAGCAGCGCGGTCACCGCACATGTCGCCGCACCAAGAATGCACTGAACGATTAGAAAGAGAACCAATCGGTCGCCACCAAATGTCATAAGGGCCGCCAAAAAGACCGGATACACAGGCGTGCGGGTCAGCACCAAGCGCAGGTGACCCGGATCTTGCTCCGCAACATAACCATTACCAGCGACCAAGTTGCGAGCAACCGATCGGTACCAATCGATATCTGCAGCCGCGTTTAGCTTCGGCCACACCTGAAAGAGAAACACCAAGCGAATACCCAAGGCCAGTACGAACACACCAGCGAGAAGCATAGCGACTGTTATGGAAAATCTCTGAGTTGTTATACTCATATTATCCTACCCTTTCAATGCCCTCATCTCGTCCACATCCACCGACCGATAATGACGATAAACGGCGATCACCAGCGCCAGACCGACCGTGGACTCCGCTGCCGCAATGGCGATGGCGAAGATGGCGAACATCTGCGGTGTCACCGAGCAGCCAAACCTGTAATGCCAAAAAACGATCAGGTTCAGGATCGCCGCGTTGAACATGATTTCGATGGCCATGAGCACGATGATGGCGTTCTTGCGTGTCAACGCGCCACACAAGCCGATGGCAAACAGAATCGCCGACAGCACCAAGTAATAGCTGAGAGGAATGCTCATCGTTTATGCACCGTCTCCTCCAGCGCGATGACTACTGCGCCCACCAGGGCCGCCGTCAGTAACACCGCCAGCGCCTCGAACGGAACCACCCATTCACTGACCAGCGCCTTGCCTATGACCGCGACCAAACCTTGCATCTTATCGCCCGGGGGCAACACCGCCGTCAATGCTTCGCGGCGAATGCACCACAACAACAGCACGCCGATAATCCCCGCCGTGGACGCGCCCATCCACCATTTCCCACCCAATTCGCGCGGCCCTTCCGTGCCCGTCACATGCCGTGTCAGCATGATCGCAAACAAAATCAGCACCGCCACCGCGCCGATGTAAATCAGGATCTGCGCCGCACCAAGAAATTCAGCCCGCAACAGGAAATAATGCGCTGCGATGCCAAAGAAACAAACCACAAGCGACAACAGACAGTGCACGAGATTTCGCAACGTGACCGCAAGCACCGCACCGAGCACGGTGATTATTGAAATGATCCAGAAAGCAGTGTTCATGTCAGTTCGAGTACCGGTATGTGCGTTTCCCCAGACGTGTGGACGCTCCACCACGTGTCAGCAGTGCAAATGCGACAACCAATACCGTTGCCGACGCAAACCAACCCCGCGCTCCCGAGCCAAGGTAAAACCAAAAGCCGAATGCCACGATGTTGACCAGCGCCATCGGCAGCAACAGTTTCCAGGCAAATCCCATCAATTGATCCACCCGCACACGCGGCCACGTTCCGCGCGCAAGGATCACAAGAAAAATCATGATCGACAACTTCGCTAAGAACCAAAAGATCGACAACAACCATCCAATGCGCGGCATATCCACGCCCGGCCCGAGGTATCCACCAAGAAACATCGTCACTGTGAACCCTGACATGGCTATCATCACCAAATACTCGCCCATTTGGAACAATGCGAATTTGAACCCGCTGTATTCCGTGTGATATCCGGCAACGATCTCCGACTCCGCCTCCGGCAAGTCAAACGGCGTCCGGGCTGACTCCGCCAAGGTGCCGATGAAGAACAGGATAAATCCAACCAAACCCCACGGTTGAAATATAAACCAGCCGCTGGCGTTCATCTGTCCACCGGCTTGCGCTTCCACGATGCTTACCGTGGACAGCGATCCGACACCCTGTTTCCCAGCCGCGCTCACCGCCATCAGCACCACCACAGCCGCCAAAACAGTTGGCACTTCGTATGAAACAATCTGTGCCACGGAGCGCATCGCGCCCAAGAGCGAAAACTTGTTCCGTGACGCCCATCCGCCCATGAACAACGCCAGCACACTCGCCGCGCCGACGGCGAATACGAACAGAATCCCGATGTTGAGATCCACCGCGATTAATCCCCGCCCGATGGGCAACACCGCAAACAACATCAACGATACCGTCAGAAACAGAACTGGCGCAAGAAAATGACACAACGCGTCCGCGCCCCGCGGAATGATGTCTTCCTTCAGCAGAATCTTCAGTCCATCGGCAATCGGCTGGAACAATCCTATCGGCCCGACTCGGTTCGGCCCGAGCCGATTCTGGATTCGTCCCAGAGTTTTACGTTCTACCCACGTGAGAAACGCAAAAAGTGTAAGAAACACTGCCAAAATCAGCACCACCGACACAACAATCGCCACCGCCCGCAGCCCCCAATCCGGCGCAAAACCGAGCCATCGCCCGACGGATGGATCGGTCTTGATCGATATTAACAGTTGATAAAGCGTTTCCATTGTTGGTGAATCAGGCCGTCTTGGGTGTTGTTCCTGTCGCAGGTGGAGCCGGAGAAACAAGTTTCTTCGCCTTCTTCTCCGCTGCGGCTTTCAACTTGGCGTCCACTGCCGTGGCTTCGGCCGGCTTGATCTTGTGATAATACTCGTTCGACTTCAAAAGATCAGGCAGATGCACCATCAGTTCGTCGAACCGTCCATAACGCGATTTTTCATAATCGTTGTCCATCTTGATGGAGTCGAATGGGCAAACCTCGACGCAAATCTGGCACTGCATACAGACGCTGATATCTATGTCGAAAATCTTCGGGCGCTGAAGCGGTTTGCCTTTCTCATCGCGGTCCATCACGATGTAGATGCACTGTGGCGGACATTCCACTTCGCAAATCCTACAGCCGGTGCACCGCATCTTGTCGGGCGTGCCGTCGTAAACTAGGAACGGGAAGGCCCGCGAGTTCTCAGGCAATGATACCCGTTCTTCGGGATACTGCACCGTGACGAGGCGATCCTTCTCGAAATAGCTACCCACGAAATTGCGAACTGTCACAAAAACGCCATCGAGCAGCCCTTTGCCGGGGAATTTCATCACCGATCCACCCCCCATTGAACAAAGCAACCCTCACCCTGACCCTCTCCCCTACAGGAGGGAGAGGGGGAACTCACTGAAGCCTCTCCTCTCCCCTGCGGTGCGAGGGAGAGGATTAAGGTGAGGGGACATGCCGTTGTCATTATCTTCACCGGTCAACCTCCCCGAGTATGATATCAATACTGCCCAGGATGACCACCGCGTCTGCCACCTTGTGACCAAGACACATATCTTCCAGCAAAGTCAGGTTGATGAAACTCGGCGGCCGCACATGGTAGCGGTACGGCATCTTGCCGGTTTCATCAGCCACAAGATAAAACCCAAGCTCGCCCTTGGGCGTCTCGACCCGTCCATAACCGTCCCCCACTGGAACCTTGAACCCCCGCAGCTTCACTTCCGGTGCGATGATTGGGCCCGACGGAATATCGCGCAACGCTTGTTGAAGAATCTTGATCGCCTCGCGCATTTCAAGAATACGGATGTAATACCGGTCATAGGTGTCGCCGACCTGCCCGAGCGGCACACGAAAATCCAGCCGACCATAAATGCCGTACTTGTCCACCTTGCGGATGTCGTAATCCACACCGCTTGCTCGTGCTACCGGCCCCGTGATGCTGCCGTTGATCGCCTGTTCCATGGGCAGAATCCCAATGCGCTGCGTCCGCGCCAGCAACACCTCGTTCTCCGTGAGCAGCTTTTCAAACTCGTCGAGAAACTGCGGGTATCGTTCTACGATTTCGAGAGCCATGGCCAGCATCTTCTCGTCGAAATCCACACGCACACCGCCAAAACGGAAATAGTTGCACATCATCCGCGAGCCGCTTACGGCCTCAAACAAATCGATAATCTTTTCCCGCTCCCGGAATGCGTACAACGTAGGCGTGAACCACGCACCCATGTCGTTCAACAGGAAACCGATTGCGACCGTATGATTCAATAGACGCGTCAACTCCGCCACGATCACACGAATATATTCGGCGCGCTCCGGCACCTTGATGCCAGCCAGTTTCTCGACGCTGATCGCGTAAGCCCAGTTGTTGGCCATTGAGTTAAAGTAATCGAGCCGATCCGTGTACGGCATCGAGTCGAGCCATGTCATCTTCTCGGCTAATTGTTCGTGATTGCGGTGCAGATAACCCATCACGGGTTTGAGTTTCACCACCACCTCGCCATCCAGGACCACGTCCATCCGGAACACGCCGTGCGTGCTGGGGTGTTGCGGGCCAATCGAGATCTCAAGCGTCTGCGTCTGAATCATCCCTTCAGTTCCGGGCGTCAGTGCGTAACGCTTCTCATCTGTGAGCGGTTGGATCATTTCGCTCCCACTTTTTCCATGCTCGCGCTTGGTGGCGTCAAGCCGCCCATTTGCTTCGTCCGCGCCAACGTCTCGCCATGCGGCGTCGGCTCCCACTCGTAATCGAGTGGCGGCCGATAATCTTTCCGCATCGGATGATCGGTAAACTCGTCCCACATCAGAATCCGTCGCAGATCAGGATGTCCCGTGAACCTTATGCCAAACAAATCGTATGCCTCGCGCTCCTGAAACTCGCAGCCGCGCCATAGCGGCGTCAACGATGGCACCTCACACTGCGCCAGCTCGCGCGGCGCGCGCACTTTCAGAATGATTGGGCCGTGCTTCTGCGCAACGGAGTAAAGATGATAAACAACTTCGATAAACCCCGGTTTGTCAGCTTTCGCCGGATAATCCACACCGGTCACGCATGAACAAAAATCCATCTGGAATCGCGCGTCTTCCTTGAAAAACTTCGCCACGGCGAAAAGGTGTTCCCGGTTGACCAGCAAGGAAGGTTGTTGTGCCGCAGGCGTTGATGCAACGATCTCAACGCTTGCGCCCGGTGCCGCCACCAATACGGCTTCGCGCAGTTGTTCGATGGCGGGTATCATTTCTTGATGATTTCCTCATTGGTAACCTCGCAGCACTGGTGTGGCCGTTGATACACGTTGTTGTTGACGGGCGGCTCTAGATCATGCGCGCCGTAGCTGGGGACAGGATACTCAGCTGACGCAGTTGGGTCGTACCAACGGGGCCGCTGCCCCTTCGTAAGATGTTGTCCCGCAATCTTTTGCTGCAACGTAATAACCGCCTGCATTAACGCCTCGGGCCGCGGTGGGCAACCGGGGATGTGCACGTCCACGGGAATGTACCGGTCAATCCCTTTCAGCACGTTGTAACCATCCTTGAACGGGCCACCGGAAATCGCGCAGGCGCCCATGGCTATCACGTACTTCGGCTCGGCCATTTGGTTGTACAACCGCACAACTTGCGGCGCCATTTTCTTGGTAACCGTCCCGGCAACAATCATTAGGTCGGCTTGCCGGGGCGTTGCGCGGAACACTTCGGCGCCGAACCGGGCCAGATCGTACCGTGCTGTGGCGGCGGCGATCATCTCGATCGCGCAACAAGCCAATCCGAACTGCATCGGCCAGATGGAGGATCTACGCCCCCAATTGTACAGCCACTCCACCGGCACCACCGCGATGCCGTGCTTCTGCAATTCCAATGCAAGTTTTTCGTCAATAGCCATAGTCAGAAATATACTTTGCCGCAAAAAGGCGCAAGAAACGCAAATCTTTGCGCATTTTGTGCATCTTTGCGGCTATTCCTACCGTTTTGCAGCTGCCGTTGTCGTTCGTCATTCCCAATCCAGCGCGCCCTTTGCCCATGCGTACGCCAGGCCCTCGACCAACAGCAGCACAAACACCATCATCGCCACGAACGCGCCGAAGCCGAGTCCCGCGAACGCAACGGCCCACGGATACAGAAAAACCGTCTCCACCGCGAACAACACATACACCAATGCGTAAATGTAGTAACCCGCCCGAAATTGCACCCACGCGTCGCCTTTCGACTGTAAACCGCACTCATAGGTGTCGTTTTTGCTCCGCGACGGCTTGCGTGGTGCCAGCAATCGTGCCAGTGCCAGCGCCACCAGCGGAAACGCCAACGCCGCGGCCAGAAGCACCACGAGGAACAAATACTGGTTTGCGTATGAATCAGTCATGGAAATCGCTAATCCTTGCCTAAAACGCGACAGCTTTCGTACCAGCGCGCACCGCCGTTGTCAAGAAGACGCACCCACAGTAATGCCCCACTCGCCTCTGTAATCGGCATCGCGGCGGAGAGATGAACGCCTAAAGATTGAAGACAATCCTAAGACGCATTGCATATCGGCTCCGAACATCTTATTCATTGTGCATGGCGTTCGCCTTGGGTCAACTCACACTCGCATCGAACTTGTTTCTCTCGCCGCTGGCGGGTTACACGAACCTGCCGTTCCGCCTGATTATCCGCGAGATAAGTAGCGCTCGTGGCGCCACAAGCGCCGTTGGCCTGTGCACCACCGACCTCGTCAACGCTCGTTCGCTGCTCGAACACAATCGGAAAGCGCTCCAACTTATTGAGAGTTCACCACAGGATCGTCCGTTGGCTGTGCAACTGTACGGTACCGTGCCCGAAGAAATGCGCGACGCGGCGGTATTGCTCGAATCGCTCGGCGTCGACGCCGTGGACGTGAACATGGGTTGTCCCATGCGCAAGGTCTGCCGCAATGGCGGCGGCTCGTCAATGATGGCCGATCACTCAAAGGCCGCGCACCTCGTCAGCCTGATGGTCAGTTCCGTCAAAATTCCCGTAACCTGCAAAATGAGGCTTGGTTGGGACGACGCGAACCTCACGGCGCCCGACCTCGCTCGCGCGCTGGAAGACGTCGGCGTGGCCGCGATCATCGTCCACGGGCGCACGCGGCAGCAAGGTTTTGACGGCCCGATCAACTTCGACGGTATTCGCGCGGTCGTGCAAGCGATGCGACGCGTGCCCGTCGTCGGCAACGGCGACATCACCACGCCGCAAGCCGCTCAAATAATGTTCGAGCGGACTGGCTGTGCCGCGATCAGTATCGGACGCGGCGCGTTCTACAATCCGTGGATCTTCTGCCACATCGCGCATTATCTCAGTGCGGGCGAGCTACTGCCCGAACCCGGTTTCAAGGAACGCGCGACTATAATGACGCGCCATCTAGATTTGATGGTGGAAGTGTTCGGCGAAGATCTGGGTTGCCGCATGTTTCGCAAAGTCGCGATGCAATACTCGAAGCGATTCGGGCCAGCGAAAGAATTCAACAAGCGCGTCGCGCGATTGAGTCGCCGCGCTGAGTTCGATGAAGTCCTCACCGCCTACCGGGCCTGGCGCACACAGTTCCTTGACGAGAATCAACAATTACTCCCACTTTACCAGCCCCGTCCACTCACACCAGACTATGCCGTGGCCGTCCCGCGCGGCCCGAATGAATTGTGGTAGCTTTCGTGCTCTCTGTGAACCCTGTGAGAGATCAATCTCATCCGTGATAACCAGCCCTAAAGACTTTGGCTGGCAAGTCCGTGCAATCCGTGGATAATCTTCGGCTTATGCCTACGGCGCGTGCAGATACCAAGTCCGTTTATCTCATTGGTGGGACCGACGAGTTCACCATCAAGGATGTGGCGGCGAAGCTGGCCGAGAAACTTGCGCCGAAAGGCGCCGGTGAGTTTGGCGTCGAAGTCATCGAAGGCGCGGCGGCCAATCAGGATGCGGCGCTGAAAATCTTCGGGCGGCTCAATGAAGCGCTCAATACGGTAGGTTTCTTCGGCGCAGCGAAGCTTGTCTGGTTGAAAAACACCAACCTGCTCGCGGACGACAAAGCGGTCAGCGCTGAAGCGGTCAAGGAAGCGCTCGGCGAGTTCAGCGACCAGCTCAAACGCGGCTTGCCCGACGGCGTGACGTTACTCATCAGCGCCATCGGCTTGGACCGTCGCCGCACTGCGTACAAGATGCTGGAAAAAGTCGCTGCGATGCAGGTGTTCGACGCGCCCGACGAATCGAAACAGGCAGGCGACGAGGAGATCGCCGATTTCATCCAGAGAAAACTCCACGCCGAGAATAAGACGGTGAACGGCGAGGCGTTCGAGGTATTCCGCACGCTTGTCGCGCCAGATCTGCGCGAAATCGCCAACGAATTGGAAAAACTGTCCATTTACGTTGGCAAGCGCAAGGAGATTACCGCCGCAGACGTGCGCGCCATCTGCTGTGTGTCTCGGCAGGCGGTGATCTGGGAATTGACCAATGCGCTCGGCACGCGGCGATTGCCGCAGGCAATTCGCGCACTGGAGAACCTGCTCGGCACCGGGGAGGCGCCGATTGGCATTATCATGATGCTTGTTGGACAGTTTCGGCTGATGCTGCTGGCGCGTGATTTGATGGAGCGCAAAGTTCTGACACCGGGTGACCGTGGATTCGATTATGCGCAAAAGTTTGAGCGGTTGCCGGCCAAAGAGACAGCGCATTTCCCGCGCACCAAAGAAGACAAGTTGCCCAATGCGTGGCGGTTGTATCGGTGCGCAGTCGCCGCTAAGAATTTTTCCACGACGGAATTGATCCGTGCAATGGATGTCCTGCTGGAAGCGAACCGCTTACTCGTCAGCACGCAGTTGGACGCGCGGCTCATTCTGGAAGAAACCATTGTCAAGATCTCCCGCCATACCGCCAACACTGCCGCCATTGCGCGCGCCAGCGGATAGTTCACTTAAGACGGTCTGACGCATTCGACGGCGCGGTATTGGTTGGCTCAAGCTTGAGCGCCACGTTCATCGCCTGCAAGAACCCTTCTGCGGGTACGAATCCCACTAGGCGTAAGTCGGCGCGCTCGCGGCCATCGGCGCCTACGAAGACCGTCGTGGGCACACCGACAATATTATAGGTCCGAACCAATTGTTGGACTCCTGCCGAACTGCTGTGCGTGAGATCAGCTTTAAGCATCAGAAACTGTCTGGATATCTCGATCACTTGCTGATTCGGGTAAGTTCTCTTGTCCATTTCTTTGCAGGGAATGCACCAGTCGGCATAGAAATCGATCAATACGGGATGTTTGTCGGTGGCAGCCTGTTGAAGTGTGGCTAGGGAATAGGGCTGCCAGGCGATGCCTGCGCTCTTGGCCGGTGCCGAGTGCAACCACAGAGGGTTGGTGATCCACAACGCCACCGCGATCAGCGCAATACCGAAGACGCGTTTGACCCAGACCATCCACGTGCCCGATTTCGGCAGCCGCGTCAGCAAGCTCGAGAATGTGCCGAGCACGATGTAAGGCAGACCCAAGCCTGTGCCCAGCGCGAAGAACAGCCACCAACCAAGCCATGGGTCGCCACTTGATCCGGCAAACGCGAGCACGACGACTACAATCGGCGCCAGACAAGGCGCGGCGATAACCCCCACCATTGCGCCAAGAAAGAACAATCCGAGGTAACCTGCTTTTGACGAGAGATTGGCCGCTTTTTGCATCAGAAACTGCGGCGGCTGGAATTCGAACAACCCGAACATGCTCAGGGCCATCGTAACAAGAAGAATGCCAATCGCGGCCAATACGATTGGATTCTGGAGCAGCGCCCCGAAAAGTCCGCCGGTCAGGGCCGCTGCCAGACCAAGCGCGGAGTACGTAATGACGATGCCGAAGAAATACGCCAGCGCGCCGGCAAATGCCGTGCCCGATTTTCCTTCTCCTTTACCACCAAAATAACTCACCGTGATGGTAATCATCGGATAAACGCATGGCGTGAGGTTCAGCAGCAGGCCGCTGATGAAGAGGAATATCAACGTCACCGGCAGGCCGCGCTCGCGCATCATGCGAGCGATGGAGTTTTCCTGCGTTGCAGGGGCTGACGATGCGGTTGGCGCAGACACGATCGAACCAAAAACCTCGGGGTGAATCGGTTGAGGCTTCTCGCCTAGAGCGGCTATCTCGGTTTCGAGCGCGAGCGGAATCGTAACAGGCGCAGTACAAACCTTGTCGTTGCAGGCTTGGTAACCCAAACTGCCTTTCAGCGTGAGCTTCGTCGGCGTGGCATCCGGGCGCACATGCGCCTCGACAAAGATAATCACGCGCCCGGTATAGAGTGCGACAGATTGATCGGCCCAGGAAACGGTTGTCTTCTTGCCTTTTGGATAAACGATTCGGTCAATGACAACTGTTGAAGGGGGGTTTAGGGTTAACGTCGTCGGGATGAGATCGGGTTCACTGGCGGGATTGGCGTTGACGTGCCACGACGGAGCGACGTTCACTACCACGGCAAACTTGAACGTGCAGCCGGCGTTAAGTTTGTCCACCGACAATAACATTTCGGCGCGCGTCTGGTCCTTAGCGGACGCCACTTTCGGAAAACACGTAATCACAGCAAGCATCAGAAACGGCGCGAGACCACGAAAGATCGCCCCACCAACTGTCGCCATACGCGGTCGCGGTTCCATGCCGAAACCATTACCACGGGAGCAGCAGCTTGACAACTGTCCGTCCTGCGCCGACGATACTCATCCCAGTGGATGACCAACCAGAGGTAACGCTCATCGAGCAGGCTCGCGCAGGCGATGAGGTCGCGTTTGAAGAATTGATGCGGCACTACAAGCGGCCCGTGCTAAACTTTGTCTATCGTTTACTTGGCAACGCCGCAGATGCGGACGATGTGGCGCAGGAAGTGTTTGTTCGTGTCTACCAGAACCTGCGCGATTACTCGCCGCGCAAGCGGTTCTCGACGTGGCTGTTCGCGCTGGCTCGCAACGCGGCCATCGATCGACTCCGCTGGCGTGAACGGCATCCGACCACGCCGCTCGATTCCGTGCCCGATCCCCCAATGCCGACCGGCGTGGCCGAAGAAGTCAATGCCCACGAAATTGGCGCCCAAATCGCAGCCGCTGTCGGGTCGCTTCCCGAGGACCAACGGACGGCATTGGTGTTGGCCGAATACCAGGGCCTGAGTTATGCCGAGATCGCTGAGATAATGCGTTGCTCCGAGAAATCCGTCGAATCACGACTTTACCGCGCCAAACAGACGCTGCGCGAGAAGCTGCGCCATTTTCTGAATTGAATACCCCTGACAGAAGCAGATAAACCCTCGCAAATGTCTGCGAGGGTTTTTTCGCGCTACGACGTATCACTGAGTGATGAAAGAACCCGACGAACAACTCCGCCCTCTGTTGAAGCAATGGGGCGAGATCGAACCGAAAGCGAATTTCGAAAGCAACGTTTTGCGACGGATTCGTCTTGCGCAGGCTGAACAGATGGAACGCGTGGGCCTGCCACAATTATTGCGCCATTGGTTGTGGCAGCCGGCGATGGCCGTCGCGGTTGTCATGGTGGCAAGCGCGATTATTGGCTCGTCGGTCGGCATTTTGAGCGCACGCGGAACGGCGACCGTCACACCAAGTGAACTGCAATTTTTGGGATCGGGCACGCTGGCGGGCGCTTACGTCAAGGCGAGCACAGGAGGAGAACGATGAAACGAATTATGATGTTGATTGCCGTCGTGGCGGTGGTTTCCGTCGGATTGTCCTTCGGTATGTCCCGCTGGCTGATCCGCCGTGGTCAGCCGCAAATGTTGATGAACATCCACGACACCACCTGGTTGAGTCATGAACTCAGCCTGTCGGAAGCGCAAAGGCGCGACATTGAAAAACTGGAGGGGAACTTTCAAGCCAAGCTCAATGCTTCCTGCGCGGCACATTGCGCGGCGCGGTTCGCACTCGGCGACGAACTGATGAAGTCCAAGCCCGATATGGAGAAGGCGCGGGCCAATGTGGAGCGAATGAATCAGGCGCAGGCAGAAGCCGAGCAGGCGACATTGGAACATATCCTGAAAGTGCGAGCGCTGTTGACCAACGAACAGGCACGGCGATACGCGGCGATTATTCACGATCAAGTGTGCAACATGCCGATGGGGACGCCATAAGGCTCGAAAAATTCCAATGACGATCACAATGAAAACGCACTTGGGACTGCTTCTGACCCTTTGCTTCGCGGTGATGGCGTGGGCCGAGCCGCAGGAAATCGCGTCGAGTCTGCCGTTGGATCAAGTCGTTAACGCCGCGCTCCAGGAAAACCCTCAACTGCGCTCGTTGCGGGCAAAGTGGGAAGCCACGAAGGAGCGGCCGGTGCAGGAGCGCACCTTGCCAAATCCAACGTTGAACTACAGCGGCATGGATATGATTAGCGGTGGCAACTGGCCGGATACCGGTGAGAAACGCGTGGGGGTCGAGCAATCATTCCCCTGGTTCGGCAAGCTCGGTCTGAAAGGCAAGATCGCCGAGAAGGATGCCGAAACGACGCAGCGCGAGTATGAAACGATGCAGCGCGAAGTTCTTATGATGGTGAAAGAAATCTATTTTGACCTTTATGCCGTGCAGCACACGTTACCGATCACCCGCGCCGAAGAAGACGTTCTGAAACGCGTCGAGCAGATCGCTGAAACTAGGTACAGCACAGGCGAAGCGAGCCAACAGGACGTGCTGAAAGCCCAAGCAGAGATCACGATGTTGAAGCAGAAGCTGCTGGAGTTGGAGCAACAGGAAATCGTGCTCAAAGCCAAGCTCAACCAACTCTTGAACCGCCGCGCAGACGCGCCACTGGGCTTGGCGGTGACTGCGCCACCGTCCGGGATTGACGTTCAAGGCGAGGCGCTGTTTTCCGTCGCCGACAAGAATCGTCCGGAGATCAAAGGTGTGGAAGCGCAAATCCAGCGTAGCCAGTACCAGCGCGATTTGATGAATAAGGAGTTTTTCCCCGAATACAGGCTGGGCGTCGAGTACCGCAATGTCGGTATGGACTGGGCCGACTTCACCCGCTCCGACAACATGTTGATGTTCACTATTGGAATTGACCTGCCGATTTGGCAGACGAAGTACCGCGCCGGCGTGCGCGAGGCCGAAAAGATGATCGAGTCCAGCCGCGCAGCGCTCGAAGCGGCGCAACGGCAGACATCGTTCGACGTGCAGGACGCGCAGTTCAAGCTGCTGACCGCACGACGCACGTTTGATTTGTATAAGTTGTCCCTGATTCCCCAAGCCGAGGCGCGGTTCAGCGCCAGTGAGGCCAGCTATCGCACCGGCAAAACGGATTTCCTCGATCTGCTGGAGAGTGAGCGTTTCCTGCTAAATGCGCGCGTGATGGCCGCCATGGCTGAGGGAAACATCGGCGTGCAACACGCCCGGCTGGAGCGGGCAATTGGAACAGATTTGAAACCGGCCGTGCAGACGGAGGGAGAAAAGAAATGAAGATTCGCACATTGATTATTGCGACCACCGCGCTAACGCTCACGATTGGCGTACCGTTGCTGATTGTCGGCTGCAGCAAAGGCGCAGACAGCCACGGCGCGGCGCATGCGACCAAGTACCACTGCCCGATGCATCCGTCTGTCGTCTCGGACAAGCCCGGTGACTGCCCGATCTGCGGAATGAAATTGGTGCCGATGAATGATGGTAAACAGCCAGCCGACGGCGCGCCCAAGAAGAAAACGATGTATCGCTCGACCATGAATCCCAATGAAGTCAGCGACAAGCCGGGCAAAGACTCGATGGGCATGGACATGGTTGCGTTCGATGTGACGGAGGGCGAAAAGCAGCCGACGGTTAAGGGGCTGGCTGCGGTGTCCATAACCCCAACAGCACGTGAGCGGATGGGCCTGACTCTCGGAACGCTTGAGAAGAAGGCGCTGTTCCACGACGTGCGCACCTCTGCGCGGATCGTGGCCGACGAGACACGCCTGTATCGGGTCACCACGAAAACCGAGGGCTGGGTGGACAAACTGTTTGTGTCATACTTGGGACAGGAAGTGAAGAGAGGCGATCCATTGTTGACAATCTATAGCCCGGAATTGGTCTCGGCGGAGCAGGAGTATCTGGCGGCGATAGCCACGGAAAAACAATTGGCCGACAGCGGTAATCCCGATGCGGTCAGCGGCGGCAAAACCCTGCTGGCCTCGGCCCCCCGTCGTCTGCAATT
>Ga0187885_10001695_pt1 | contig 23655 bp, 22 predicted proteins | sample June2016WEW_20_1_3_FD_132970 | JGI IMG/M metagenome (GOLD analysis project Ga0187885, IMG submission 132970) | Peatland microbial communities from SPRUCE experiment site at the Marcell Experimental Forest, Minnesota, USA - June2016WEW_20_100 | ecosystem: Environmental > Terrestrial > Soil >... | reverse complement strand
AAAGGAGGCCGCCATGGCCGTATTGAACAGGTACGACAACAGACTCGGGCTGGTGGGTTGGCTCGGGGGAGGACGATGGGGGATGGAACGCTATGCCTACATCCTTCACCGCGTCACCGGTCTGGGCATCTTGCTCTATTTCTTGATGCACACCGTGGTCACCAGCCTTCGCGCCACCGGGATTTATTTGTGGGTGGAAGGAGCATATTTCGACAAAACGATATTCAAGTTCGGCGAGTTCCTCGTGTTCGCGGCTTTCGCATTTCACGCGTTCAACGGAATCCGTCTAGTGTTGATTGAACTTGGATTCGCAGTCGGCAAGCCTATCGAACCCGTGTACCCATACAAAACATCCCTGAATGTCCAGAGGCCCTTGCTCATTTTGATGATGGTATTGGCGGCGGTGTTTCTGGCGGCGGGCGGCTATGAATTCCTAGGATTGGGGCAGTAGGAGGAAAAATGCGCGAAACAAAATACTGGACCTGGCACATGACGGCAGGAGTGGTCATCCTCGTTCTCCTCGGCCTCCATATGCTCATCATGCATGTCGGCGGCATCACCCACCTGTATGCGCCGAATGGGGGAGGCGCCACGGCGAAACCAAACAGCCTGTTGCGCGATGCGATGCCGTTTTTCACGGTGACCTATATCATTCTTCTCGGCGCAGCCCTGTACCACGGGCTCTACGGCTTCAGAACGATTCTTTTTGAGTTGACGCTGAAACCCGCGGCGGAGAAGGCTGTCACTGTCCTCCTTCTTGTTGTGGGCCTGGGTCTGTTTGCCCTGGGAACCTGGGGGGCGATCGCCGCACACATGAACGCGGTTGCGCATATCAGCGCCGCACTCGGAGCAAGGGGGTAGCCATGGCAGAGAGCGGCAAAATCACGCGCGAAGTCACCTTTCACGTCACACGCTACAACCCGGAACGGGATCGTTCGCTGCACGTGCGGGCTTACAAAGTACCAGTACGCGAGGGTATGACGGTGCTCGACGGCCTGCACTATATCAAGGAAAACCTGGATCCGTCCCTGGTCTGGCGCTATTCCTGCCGCATGGGAGTCTGCGGTTCGTGCGGCATGCTCCTCAACGGCCATCCTACGCTGGCCTGCAACACCCAGATCCTGCACATCGCGGATAAGGATCTCATAGTCGGACCCTTGCCGAACTTTAAAATCATCCGCGACCTGGTTCCCGACCTCACTCCCATGTTCGAAAAACACCAATCGATCAGGCCTTATATCGAGCGTGCGGACGAGGCCGAGGTCAATGACCCTGGAGGGGAGTTTTATCAGACCCCCGAAGAACTTGAGGCTTATCTTCAGTTCACCTATTGCATCAAATGCGGCTGCTGCATGGCCGCCTGCCCGACGCTGGCCACAGACGCAGCCTATCTGGGTCCCATGCCTCTGGCTGCCGCTCAACGATACAACGTCGACACGCGCGACGACGGGAGGCGCGAGCGCAACCAGCGCACCGGCGGATCTCATGGAGCGTTTCGTTGCCACTATGCGGGTGAGTGCTCTCGCGTCTGCCCGAAGGGCACCGATCCCGGGAAAGCCATTCAGCACCTGAAACGCAGGCTAGTCATGGATTACCTCCACCTCGGACGGCGCAAGAAACCGTGCGGCAAGTTGCACGGACCGGGTGAAGGCAAACCGCTGCCCAACATCCCGGCCGCACCCGCGAGAACCGTCTAGAGGAATCCCCATCGCCGCCTCCTCGCACCTTGCGCTCGGTGCGCAAACCCCGAGCTTGCGCCCCCTCCTGATTCTCGGATCGCCTTCTGCAATGTATCGCAAAGCGATCGTCAGCACATTCAGCCGTAAAATTCTTCGCTCAATCCGATTCCGCGCCAGTTAGTCATGTTGTGGCTACGGCTCTGCAGGAAGCTGAATGAGAGGAATGATGATTCTGGAATATCCAGCGGCAGTATTCGAGAGGGAAGGGAAAGACTGCCGTGGAGATCCAGTTATGTCCGGCGAGAGTTTCGTCGTGTGCGAAACAACCTGCGAGTACCGTCCCCGCCGGCCGGAAGAGACTGTATTATACGGCGTTGTGGCGGGCAATCTCGAGACCTTCCTGGCACGGCAACGGGAGCGCGACCGCCTTGTTCCCCGCTTCGTGGAGCGCGAGCTGCGCTCCTTCTTGGAGTGCGGCATCCTGGCCAACGGTTTTCTGCGGGTGCACTGCGACGCATGCCGACTGGACCGCGTCGTGCCATTTTCGTGCAAATGTAGAGGCTTCTGCCCCTCCTGCTGCGGGAGGCGCATGGCCGACACGGCGGCGCATTTGGTTGACCATGTCTTTCCCGACGCGCTGGTCCGTCAGTGGGTGCTGTCGGTCCCTTTTGCCCTGCGCTATCGGCTCGCCTACGATCCGACCCTGGTAAGGGACGTATTGCAGATCTGGGTGCGTGCCGTGTTTGCCTCGATCCGCCGGCGGGCGGGCATTCCCGCCTCGAACCGCCGGGCACGCTGCGGCGCCGTTACTTTCATTCAACGTTTCAGCAACGCGTTGAATCTCGATCCACATTTCCACACCCTGGCCCTGGATGGGATTTATGTCGAGGGCGGCCGGGGCCAACTGGTTTTCCAGCATGTTTCTCCGCCCAGTGACGCCGAAGTCGCCCGCGTCGCGGATCGGATTCGTCGAAGTGTCGCGAGGCTCATGGAACGCCGAGGCCTGGGGTTGCAGGCCGATCCCGGCGCGGACACGCTCAGGCAGGCCGAGCCGCTGCTTGCGGAACTCTACGGCGCCTCGGTCTCGGGGCGCGTAGCCACGGGCCCGCGGGCCGGCAGGCGCGTTGCGAGGGTGGGCGATGCGGTCGATGTAGAGGAGTGTGCACTGCCGTCGGGCAGGTGCTGCGCGGCGGTTGCGGGTTACAGCGTCCATGCGGGAGTCTCTGTTCCGGCCCGCGACCGCATGCGATTGGAACGCCTCGCGAGATATGCCGGGCGCCCTCCGCTGGCCAGCGAACGGCTGTCGCTTTTGCCCGACGGCAGCTTGCTGTACCGGCTCAAGCATCGCTGGCGGGACGGAACGACGCATGTGATCTACGAATCTTTGGAACTGATAGAACGGCTGGCCGCTCGTGCCCCCGCCGAGGTTCAACCTCACAAGATATTCAGGGGTGCTCGCGCCGGCATCGGCCTTCCGGCCTCTGATAGTTCCTCAGGAGGAGGCCCCATCGGAAGCGCCTCATGCATGCTGCCATGGAGGAGTCGCGAGCGAGAAAACCGATGCAGACAAGGCGAATGAGAAATACGGCTGCCGGCGGAGAAATTACCCATGGGCTCAACTGATGGCGCGCGTTTTTGAATTCGACATCCTAACGTGCCCACGCTGTGGAGCGAGAATGAGAATATTGGCCGCGATAAATTCACCGGACGCAATTGGCAAGATTCTCGCCTGCCTCGGCCTCCCCGCCAGGGCCCCGCCCATCGCCCCGGCTGTTCTGGATGAAGACGCAAGTGTTTTGTGGTGAGCCGAGGCTGCTAATCTGCTCTGCAGTAAGGAGGCGTGTACCCAAAAGAGATGCCGCGCGGGACGGTTTCGGTGTAAGATTCCGCAGCAGTCGGGGCACAGCCCTCGAAGGTGACATATCACCCCTTATCGGAACCAGCGGCCCAGATTTCAAAGCAAGACTGAAAGGGAAACGGCAGCTTGTTTTTCTTACTCTTCAAATACCGTTGTGTTGTAGTTAGCAAATTGGATCTGCAGGTGAATTTCCCGAATTTAAAATGATGCGAGCGGGCTGGCTCCTAAAACAACCAGCTGGGGATTGGCGAAGCTCTGTTTCGAAAAGGGCGGGCCAAATCCCAATGGGCGAAGCCTATGCTGAATAATCCACTGAGTCTGAGCCGAAGCAATCCGTTCGGTCGCGAAGAACTTGGCGCGTGCGACGTAGAGCGTTTTCTGCCTGGCGGTGACCATGAGTTTCGTTTGGCTCACGATGGCCGGCGTCAGATACACCTTCTTCTTCGTCAACGAGACGATTCTCTCATCGCTGAGACAATGCCTTTCGTGACGGGGAAGATGGTCGCAACCTTCGACAAGGTGACTTGTGAGACGGAGACCATGGTGTCCGTGACGGAAAAGATGGTCTCCGCTTTGGACAAGATGGTCTGCGAGACGGAAAAGATGTGTTTCGTGACGGAAAAGATGGTCTCCGCCTTCGACAAGATGGTCTCCGAGACGGAAAAGATGTTTTCAGTGCCTGGTCAACTGTTGCCTTTATTGCGATTAGCGCGACGGTCGATTTTGTATATGGTCTTCGTCACGGAAAAGATCTTTTCAATGACGGGGACCATGATTTCCGTTCCTTTGACCATCTTGTCAGAGGCTTCGACTGTGGTCTCCGTTATCGAGGCAATCCTTTCCGTCCCGGGGACCATGATTTCCGTGACGGGGACCATTTGCTCCGTCGCGGGGACTATGATTTCCACGACGGGGACCATCTTCTCCGTCGTCGAGACCATGTTTTTCGCGACGGGGACCATCTTCTCCGACACGGAGAGCATCTTCTCTGTGCCGGACACCACTTTCTTCGCGACGGACAAGATCTTTTCCGTCCCGCAGAAAACCGTCGGCAGATGGGGTCGCACCGAAATTACATTAAAGGTGATTCCGAGCGGCATACTCGTACGCAATCTCACCTGCGATATCAAAAAGGGAGAGCAGGTTTCTCGTTGCGATGGAAATCAAACGTCAGCCTTCGTTCAGTTCCTCGTAGTCGAACTCCCGTCTCGAATGACGGACTGTGAGGATGACGACCTTCCTTTCGTCAATGCGAAAGATCATTCGATAACCCTGGTGTTGGATTTCGCGAATATCCTGACGGCGGCTCTCTGGCACAATCCTGCCTTGTGCTGGGGATTTAGCCAAGAGCTCCACCCTCGCAAATAAGCTTTCAACCCAGCGAATTGCCGCAGCCGGCATATCGCAGGCGATATAATCAGCAGCTTCCTCAACTCGATCTAACGCAAGCGGAGCCCAAAGAATCCTCACCGGCGCATGCGGGCCAGCATCTGCGCCTTCGCCCTCCGATGAGAAATACCCTTTCCTCCTGCAATTTCGATTTCAGCGGCACGAACGTCACGCAGGAGTTCAACCTCCTCCAAGAGTTTTTCATAGCTCTCCACGTCGAGGAGAACAGCCGCACTCCGTCCATGCTGGGTCAGGATCACGGCTCGTTTGGTATCCCTCACGTGCCCGACAACCTCCGCAACGTTGGAACGAAACTCGGAAAGCGGTCGAATGTCTTCAGTAAACCTGATTTTAGGCATGACATCCTCGATCTGATGCGTACAGTATTCAGTACAGTTGATTGTACGTGACAATCCGCGCGATCGCAACTTTGATCTTACCCGGAAGGCCCAATTCCACCTATCGCCGCTTTGCGCCTACTGCCCGGATGCCGTCATGGGCAGTTTCGTGTAATTCGTGGCTCCCGCCATGCCCTTTTCTCATTGCTTTCTGATTGCTATGATTCAATTTGGGCTTATGCGCAGGCATTCTCTTACCGCTCGGGAAATGGACATGAGCAAAAGACCGGCGCGCGCGCCCTCAGCCATACGTGATGAATCGGCCCTCAGAGAACAGCTCTCTGTTTTCGCGCCTGGCTTTCAGGGCCGCAGAAGCCGGCACCTCTTCGAGATTCTTTGAGTCTTCGCGGTTCGTCTTGCATTTCGATCATGCAATCCGAATCTAAGAAAAAAGCTAAACAGCTACTATGATTGAATCTGGGCTCAACGGGATTCCGCCGGGCCGGCGCCCAGGAATAGCGGCTTGATGTGACGATGGAAGAGGTTGCCCGTCACGTTTTTCGCCACAGAGATCTCAAATCGAGCCAGAAGGTCCAAGTACCGGTTTCCCATCCTGGCCGCCACTTTGAATCCCACATGCAGGAGCTGGCGGAAGCTTGCGTTGAAATCCGGGCACTGGGGATCGTGGCGCAACGCCGACACATATTGTCCCGAACTCCAGCTCCGCACCGCTTTCGGATCGGGCAACCGATGGGAGTCAATGTCGATCACGGTGGCATAGGGGAGACAGAGCACGTCTCTTTGAGCAAATGCCTCCGTGTAGATCTCCTTGGCCATTTCGAGCCCGTCCCCTCCCGCCTCCGCCAACCCAATCAACTCCTCCAACCAGGTAGTTCCAGCGGTCTTCAAATGTACGCCGGCGCTGAACCTGCGCAGGACCTGATGCATGGGGCCGTAAAGGGAGAACTTGTCGCTGCCGGAATGCACGCTCAGTTTCAGGTTGCCGGGCAAACCGTACCGGCGAATGGAAAAGGCGATGGCCGCTACATCGTTGGAAAACTCGGCGCGGAATCTCTCCACATCGCCTACATAATCCACTCCTTTATTGAAGCGCCCGGTAAACTTCGGCGCGATTGTCTGAATGGGAACTCCTTCGTCGGCCAGTCCGGCGAGGATGAGGAGCAGTTCGATAGGAGTCTGCGGAGCGTCCGTTTCATCCATGGAAACTTCGGTAATAAAACATCCCTTCCCTTTTTTCGCCTGCACACAGCGATAGATCCGGCCGGCTTCCTGCGCGGCTGCGAGATACTTGCCCGCATACTGAGCGACAAAGTCACGGCCGGCGTGAAACGGCTCATCAATGCCCGGGATGAGCAGTTCACCCGCCAATTCGGGATGACGTTCGACGAATCCCCGCACGGCGGCGGCATCGACGGTCTTGCCAATCCATTCGGCAACATCGATGGTGAAAAAGTCGCAGGCTTCGACATAACCCTCCCAGGTGCCCATCGTAATATGGTCGGCATCCAGGAAATATGGCTTCGACCAGCCCAGCTTTTTTACGGCAGCGTCAGCAGCCATACGTGATTCCAGAGGCTTGGAGCCGATAATCGTGTGTTCTCGATGCGACTTGTTCCATACCGGCGTCACATCGACACCCTGCCCGGCGGCCAGCATGCAGGCACGCAACTGTGCCTCTGCTTGGTGTGCAAACCTGTCTCCCACACCTATCGAGTATTTGCCAAGGATCATGAATTCACCCATTCCAGTATCACACTTCACAGATCGGACTATCGATCGGCTACACGATGGCGTCGATGATGGCGTTCAGCGTCGGGCTCGGCCGCATCGCCTTGGTAGTCTTGTCCGCGTCCGGCTTGTAGTAGCCGCCCATATCGACGGGTTTGCGCTGGGCTCCGAGCAGCTCGGCATTGATCTTCGCCTCGTTTTCAATCAACTGCCTGGCGATGCGGGAGAACCGCGTCTGTAGCTCTCTGTCTTTCGACTGAGCTGCCAGTGCCTCGGCCCAATACATAGCCAAGTAGAAATGGCTGCCGCGATTGTCGATCTCTCCCACCTTGCGGGCGGGCGACCTGTTGTTGTCGAGGAACTTACCGATCGCCTGGTCAAGGGTTTCAGCCAGCAACGCGGCCCGCTCATTCTGGAACGTTGCGGCAATGTGTTCCAGCGACGCCGCCAGCGCCGAAAACTCACCCAGCGAATCCCAGCGGAGGTAGCCTTCCTTCTGGAACTGCTGCACATGCTTCGGCGCCGAGCCGCCCGCTCCAGTCTCAAAGAGCCCACCACCCGCGAGGAGCGGGACAATCGACAGCATTTTCCCAGACGTGCCGATTTCGAGGATCGGGAACAGATCCGTCAGGAAGTCACGCAGGACGTTGCCGGTCACAGAAATGGTGTCCTGGCCTTTCCGGATCCGCTCGAGAGAGAACTTCATCGCGTCCACTGGCTCCATAATGCGGATGTCGAGGCCTGATGTGTCGTGATCCTTGAGGTAGATCTCAACCTTCTTGATCACCTGCGCGTCGTGAGCGCGGTTTTTGTCGAGCCAGAAAACGGCCGGTACACCTGACGCCCGTGCGCGACGTACGGCCAACTTCACCCAGTCGCGGATGGCGGCATCTTTCGTTTGGCACGAGCGAAAGATATCCCCCTCCTCGACTTTCTGCACGAGGAGTGTCTGGCCGGTGGGTTCGCTGACCACCCGGATCGTCCCCGGCCCCGAGGCAATGAACGTCTTGTCGTGCGAGCCGTACTCCTCGGCTCCTTGCGCCATCAGGCCAACGTTTGGCACGCTGCCCATGGTCGCCTGGTCGAAGGCGCCGTGCTGCCTGCAATCCTCAATAATCGTCTTGTAAATCGTCGAATAGCAGCGGTCGGGGAGCATCGCCTTGGTGTCATGCAGCTGGCCGTCGGGACCCCACATCCGGCCCGACTCGCGGATCACCACAGGCATCGAGGCGTCGATGATGATGTCGCTCGGGACGTGGAGGTTGGTGATGCCACGGCCTGAATCGACCATTGCCAGGGGCGGCCTTATGGCGTACAAGGCCTGGATGTCATCTTCGATCTCTGTCTTCTTAGCTTCCGGCAGGCTCCGGATCTTCGCATAGAGATCGCCCAAGCCGTTGTTAGGGTTCACACCAAGCTGCGTAAACGTGGCGGCATGCTTCTCAAATACCCCCCTGAAATATACGCTGACGGCGTGTCCAAACATGACTGGGTCCGACACCTTCATCATGGTTGCTTTGAGATGCAGCGACAGCAACAAGCCTTGCTTCTTCGCATCCTCGATCTGCTCCGCGTAGAACGAGCGGAGCGCCTGCACATGCATCACAGATGTGTCGAGGATCTCGCCTTCCTTCAGGGCCATCTTTTTCTTGAGCGCCGTTACTGTTCCGCCCGCGGCCACAAATTCGTATCGCACCTCGGTCGCATTTGCAGTCGTCATGGAGGTCTCGCTGCCGTAGAAATCCCCGCCGCTCATGTGGGCAACGTGGGTCTTCGAGTCCGCGCTCCACGCCCCCATCTTCAGAGGGTGCTTCCTCGCGAAAGCCTTCACCGAGAGCGGCGAACGGCGGTCCGAGTTGCCCTGGCGGATCACCGGGTTGACGGCGCTGCCAAGTACCTTTGCATACTTCGCCTGAATCGCCTTTTCGGTTTCGTCCTTTGGGTTTTCCGGGTAGTCCGGAACCTTATATCCCTTTGCCTGAAGCTCTTTGATTGCGCCCTTGAGCTGCGGGACCGAAGCGGAGATGTTCGGCAGTTTTATGATGATGGCCTCGCGTACCTGCGTGAGCTCGCCGAGCTGTGCAAGATGGTCCGGGATGCGTTGCTCCTCTGTGAGGTACTCTGGAAAGTTGGCAAGGATGCGGCCCGCAAGGGAGATGTTCCGCGTCTCCACGGAGAGGCCCGTTCCCTTCGTGAACGCTCGCACAATCGGAAGAAAAGACAGAGTCGCCAGCGCGGGCGCCTCATCAGTCCATGTCCAGAAAATCGTCGACGTCTCGGTCTTCATCAACTCTCCTTTGAGCCCCGGGAGCAATTGTCCACACGGACTCGCGTCAATGGATGGCGGACACTCGCGCGCTGCCAGCGGCTCCCGTGCTTTCGACGGGAAAGCAGTAGAAGTCCGACCTGGCATTGCAAACGCGCAAGGATACATCGTTTTCAGCCACGAATGCTACATCTCGATTTCGGATTGATTTCACAGAAAAAAGCGCATAGCCTAGCTCGAAACCAGGGTACGCCGGCCCAAGGCCCAGGCGGCTCCATTCATAAAGGAGAGGATTCCATATGCGCAAGAAGATCGCGGTAATCGGAGGCGGGCAGATCGGGCAGGGCGTGGCCATGCTCGCTTCGCAGAAGGAACTCGGGGACATCACCATCGTCGATGTTCCCGGCTACGTCAATGTGGTTAAGGGCAAGGCTCTTGACCTGATGGAAATGGCGCCGCACGGCAATTATGACGCCAACATCACGGCGACGACTGAATACCGGGATATCGCCGGGGCCGATGTCGTAATAGTCACGGCCGGCAAGGCACGCGAAGCGGGGATGACGCGGGAGGACCTGCTCGCCGTCAACCTGAAGATCATTGCTGACGTGGCTGCTGGAGTCAAGCAGCACGCACCGAAAGCCTTTTGCATAGTCCTCACCAATCCGCTCGATGCGATGGTATACGCTTTCTACAAGCAGACGGGCTTCCCCAAGCATCAGGTTGTGGGTATGGCAGGAGCGCTCGACACAGCCAGGTGGCGCGCCTTCATCAGCATGGAGTTGGGCGTGTCGGTAGCGGATGTCGCAGGCACCGTCCTCGGCGGACATGGCCCCGATATGGTGCCCTTGCCCCGTCTGACCACGGTCGGCGGCGTGCCTCTGGCAGAGATTGCGACCAAAGAGCAGATCGACAGGCTGGCGACGCGCACGCGTGAGGCCGGCACCGAAATCGTAAAGCTCTTCGGCAAGGGATCCGCTTATTTCAGTCCGGCCTGGAGCGCCATCGTCATGGCGGAATCCTTCCTGCTCGACAAACGGCGCGTAATACCCTGCGCCGCATTGTGCGAAGGGGAATACGGCATCAAGGGCCTGTTCCTCGGCGTTCCCTGCCTCATCGGCGCCAAGGGGCTTGAGAAGATTTTCGAGATCAAGCTTGCCGATGACGAAAAGGCCATGCTTGAAAAGACCGTTGCTTCGGTTCGCAAGACCGTCGACGAGACCAAGCTTTGAGAACGCCATAAAACAACAAAGCCACGATTCCGAAGACTTTTGAGTCCGCGGAATCGTGGCTTCTTCAATCCAAGGCCTCGCCGGACGAGCTTTCCTATTTCTTTATGAGAGGTACGTGCATCCCAATCTTGCCCTGCGGGCTCTGAAGCTTCTGTATCAGATCGAGGGGAAGAGTAAGGGACAGGTCCAGCTCGTTGGCGCTTTGCGTAACCTGCAGGCTTTTCATCAGATCAGCCAGATTCTGGTTTTGCCCGCCTGCCAGATTTCCCAGAGCAATAAGTCCACGCACAAAGTCGGCCAGCTGGCCCGCAGCGGTCTGATCTTTGGCGATTACGACCACCTTTCCGGTCACCGCTGCATTGACGTTAAGAGAACCGTAAATGCTCTGTATTGAGGATATTGCGGGAATTGACGGAGCGGTCGCGGGAACTTTCGAGATAACGCTGGACGGATCCCCGGCAAACCAGAACATCTCCTGAGGACTCAACTTAGCCAGCAAGGCGGAGAGAGCGGAGTTGCTATCGATTCCGGGCGCACCCGCGCGCACGTCGATGACGGCATGCAGCGAATCCAGATCTCCCACGGCGATTTCCGCATCGCTGAGGAAGGCAACTCCCTTCTCCAGTTTGGAGCCGTTGGCTTCTGGAACCATGAGCACTGTCGCGCCTTTATAATCAACGCGAATCGCGTTCCCCTGGCTGGAGCTGTTGATAAAGCTGATGATCGTCGCAGGGACGAATCTGCCGACAGCGATTACAACTCCGGCCCCCTTCTGCTGGTTCTGCCGTCCTGCCCCAACCACATAGTCAATGTCCTTTCGCGGATCCACCCCGGTCTTCGCGACGATATCGGAGAGATCTTTGCCGATTTCCTGCTCGTGCTGCTGCGCGATTTGGGCGTAAACAGGCGAGTTGATGAATGCCTGCACGTTGATCCCGAATATCGCCTGTGAGTCGGCAGGGAAATAGTGAACGGCAGCCGGCAACCCCTGCCCGAAGGCCCTCGCAGCAAAATTGGAATAGAAGGACAGTCCTACGACGGCAATGGTGATTGCCAGCATTGCTACGGTGGACGTAACCACAAACTTGCGGCGGTTCATAAGATGCCTCCTGACGATGTCACTTCCCTTGCGTTTGTACCATCAAACTTCCTGATCTGTGCCTAGATACGCAATGCATCCCGGAAAGGTTCACAGAAGATATCGGCTCGAGCCAAATTACCTGTTCCTGGCAAATCTCTTTGAGAAAAACTTGAAGGAGACGCTGCTTTTCCTCGAACAGACACCTGAATTTAACCTCAAATCGCCCTGCGCTGTCAAATAGTCGCGATTCGGCACCGCCCGAATGGCGGCGCGAGTAAGATGTGAAAAACTGCAGAGAGTCACGAAGAGCTCATAGATCACAGTAATTGGAATCATCTTCAGTCCTGATCGCGACTTTGCCCAAACCGTGCGGGAAGAGGAGGTTTTCTGGCATCCAGGTTCCGACGCTATGCTAGAATAACGATAGATTGGTGGGCTCCGATGCAGAGGCACTCCAGGGTTTGGGTTTTTTCACTGGTTCTCCTGGCAGGTTGCCCCTGCATAGCGGCTTATCTCCAATCGCAGACCTCGCAAAACATCCCCACGTTTTCTGTGTCCGTCGATCTCATCAAAGTGCCGATCACCGTAATCGGCGAGAACGGCGCCCCTGTCCAGGATCTGCAGCGGAACGATTTTCATGTTTATGAAGACGGCAAGCTCCAGCAGATACGAAGCTTCAACGTCGACGCGAACCCCGTCTCGATTATTCTCCTCCTGGATTCGAGCGGCACCGTCGAGAAAGAATGGAAGCAGATCCGGGAGTCGGCCGAAGGCTTTGCCGATGCGCTCGTTCACGGGGATCGTATCTCCGTCATCACTTTTGCGGATGACGTTGAAAAGGTGTTGGATTGGACTCCCGACACCAGCCAGGTCCGCAAGGTATTGAAAAAGATTCAGCTCGGTTTACGAACCGACCTTTATGACGCCATGCTCGAGGCCGCGCAGGATCAACTCAAGGGCATCGATGGACGAATGGCGATCATCCTGCTGACTGATTTCCTGAACAATCAGAGCGTAGTCGGTTACCAGGACGCCGTCAGGGCCGTAATCCAGTCACAGGCTACGCTTTACATCATTTCGAAGACCGCGATGGTTCGCGAAGCGGCACGCGTGCAGCCGCATGTCGTCATCCTGAACGACATTTACGCGAGGATTTTCGGCGACGCAAACTACATCGACGAGTTTTTTGCCAAGAAAGAAGAGCAGATGTCCGACTTGGCGGAGAAGACCGGCGGCCGCTGCTATTTCCCCGCCGACTACAACCAGATCCATGGTGTCTACCAGCAAGTCGCCAAGGAACTCAGGAACCAGTACTACCTCACTTACGTTTCCGAGCAGAACAAGGATCCCAATTCCTACCACAGCATTACCGTCGAGTACCTGCAGCCCTCCAAGAAGCTTGTCTATCGGAAAGGTTACTATTTCAAGCCGGATCCAATCTTCGAGCCCCATCAACCGATCCGCACCTACAAGAAGCACTGATGCTGGGACGCTTGTTCTATCGCTGGGAGATGGCGCTGGCGGCAAAAGATACGAGCCGTTCGGCTCGTCCCTTTGCGTGGGGCACAGAGTTTTTGGATCCGGGCTGTCACCTGGATGATCCGCTGCAATACTTGATACGTTATGCGCGCGCGGCCGTGGAAAAGAGCGATGCTTTTTATTCCTACCCCGCCGTTGTCGACTTTCGGCTAGAGGAAGACCACCTGACCTTCACCTCGCCGCTGGCAACCGTCTACCCGGAAAACAACATCACGCACGGCCGCTATTTTCCGGCAAAATCACGCGGACGCGTGATCCTGGTCCTGCCGCAGTGGAATAGCGGTGCCCAGGGCCATGTGGCTCTCTGCCGCCTTCTGAACCGTTTCGGACTCTCGGCGCTTCGATTGAGCCTGCCGTACCACGACCGGCGCATGCCGGAGGGACAGGTGCGGGCGGACTATATGCTCTCGCCAAATCTGGGGCGGACCTTGCAGGCTGTGAGACAAGCGGTTATCGACGCGCGTGCCGCGATCGACTGGCTGGAATCTGAGGGCTACAAGGAATTCGCGGTCCTGGGGACGAGCCTCGGCTCGTGCGTGGCCATGATCACCCAGGCCCACGATCGCCGCGTGAAGCTGAGCGTTCTGAATCACGTCTCGCCCTATTTCGCCGATGTAGTCTGGACCGGACTCTCAACCCGCCACGTGCGTGCAGGGCTCGAAGGTCACATAGGGTTGGCACGTCTTCGGCGGGTCTGGATGCCGCTCAGCCCTCGAGCCTATTTTGAGAGAATGGCGGGAACCGGCAAGGCATCTTTCCTCATCCACGCCATATACGACTATTCGTTCCTGCCTCATCTGTCCCGCATCGTGCTGCGGGAATACAACAGGCTTCGGATTCCCCACACACATCTCGCCCTCCCTTGCGGGCATTACAGCTCGGGCGAGTTTCCGTTCAACGTCGCACTGGGCCTAGCCATATGCAACTACCTGCGCAGGAACCTGTAAAGGAAAACGCTCAGGCGGCGTCGGGGATTGAGGAATTCATCCCCAATTTTCGTTCGGACAGAAAAACGCCCCTCCGCAATGCTCTGCTGGAGGGGCGTCGGCATTTTCCTATTCGGGTTTGGTCACGTTCTCGGCCTGGAGTCCCTTGGGTCCGCGGGTCACATTGAAGGCTACCGCATCTCCTTCGGTCAAAGTCCGAAATCCATTCATCTGGATGGCAGAGTGGTGTACAAACACGTCCCCCCCTGTCGCTCTCTCAATGAAGCCATATCCCTTGGCATTATTGAACCACTTTACTTTCCCAATTTCCTTTTCCATGGGAACCTTACTCCTTAGCTTTTCTATTTCAACGCAAAATCGTAACCTTTCCATGACCCTTCAAATGAAAAAGCCGCCATGTTTTGCTCTGGCGGCCGTCACCCGAAGAATCCGGCAGTACAGAACTCACAACTACGCACGTATTATATTTTCGATCCGCCGGATTGTCAATTTCAACGTTGGGAGTTTTTAACCCATTCCTAGCAAAGCTGCACATCTTCATTTTTCCCGAAAGGCATGCGAAAAAAGTAAAACCGGCGCGGCTGACCCCTGATAGAAGAATCCATCCCGGCGGGAGATATTGAACCTTTGCCATGCGCGGCCTATCATATATATTGTGCAGGGCCGTCAAACGGGTCACGCTGGACGTTGCAGCGATTGTAACGTACTTTCTGGAGAGATTATGGACGATCAATTCAAGGGATCCATTCTAAAACCACCGGCAGCTCCCATCAAAGCGCCGCCGCTGATTCCCGACGGGCTCAAGACAGCCTTGCTGTTTGTGCTTTTGATCACCGTCGTGTTCCTCCTGTATGACAGTTACAAATTCCAGCAGGCAAGCAAGGCCCAATTGGCACAGGTTGCTGACAAGATCCAATCTCTGGAGAAGGCCGGTGAAGCCAGGGACGCGGCCCTAAGAGGCGAGATTTCCCAAACCCAGCAACAAGTGGGCACCACCAACGCCGAGTTCAACAAAAAGACTCAGCAGATCCAGTTGGAAGGGCAAAAGACGAAGACTGAGCTGAGCCAGCAACTCGCGACCAAGGCAGGGGTCGCCGATGTCCAGGCCGTAAAGAGCGAGGCTGAATCCAAAATTGGGCAAGTCAGTTCCGAAGTTGGAGGTGTAAAAAACGACGTCGGCACCGTTAAGACGGACGTTGGAACGGTCAGGGCCGATCTGGCGAGCACGAGGAAAGATTTGGAAGGCACGCAGCGCGACCTCGTCGATGTGAAGGAAACCCTTACCGCTGCGGTGGCCAAGAACGCTTCGGAACTGGACGCCCTCCGCCGCAAGGGAGAGCGGGACTACTACGAATTCTCCGTCTCCGTACCCAAGAAGAAGGGTCAAGCGACCAAGGTTGGAGACATCCAGGTCATCCTGGAGAGCGCGGATGCCAAGAAACGCAAGTTCACGATTGATATCCTGGTTGATGACAACAAAATCACGAAAAAGGACAGCAACATCTTCGAGCCGCTGGCATTCCTTGTGGGCAAGAACCGTCTCCGGTACGAACTGGTAATCAACTCGGTTCAGAAGGACAAGGTCGCCGGCTATCTGAGTGTTCCAAGGGACAAGACCCTCTCCGCCGAGAAATTTGGCGGAGACTGAAGATCCGCAACGAGGGGAAGAGACTTAAGTTCAGACCGCCTGATATACCCTCAAACGTATCTGTGCACACCGAAGGCGCCTTGTAGTGAGGCGCCTTGGCGAGGCTTTCTGTTCGGCGCAACATCCCAGAGCGGCGCAAAGGCCTGAAACTTTCACGCATCTCAGGTCAGCTGTGCCGCACCTTCGGCGCTGGATGATGAGGCGCATCTTATTCCCGGCCTGACGGCCGGGCCTACTCACTGGCGGCCAAGGAGCAGGCCTTGGCACCGCACCTGAACGGGTTGTACTTCCCGACATAATCGGATAGCTATCGCTTCCTTCTTTTGCCCGTACACCAATTATGATATAGCTAATTTTTTGAACAACGACGGAGCCACCATGACGGGACACAGACGAAGAATCGTGATCGGCATCACGGGTTCGAGCGGGCCGATTTACGGCATCCGCGCGCTCCAGATCCTGCGTGACCAAGCCGACATCGAGGTGCACCTCGTGATGACGGAGGCGGCTCGCCAGACCATTTCTCTAGAGACCAATTGGGCGCTGGAAAAAGTGCTCGAACTGGCCGACGTGGTCCATGAAAACGTCGATTTGGCTGCAAGCATCTCCAGTGGGTCATTTCTCACCGACGGGATGATTGTCGCGCCGTGCAGCGTGCACACACTAGGCGAAATCGCGCACTCGATGGCGGGGAATCTGCTCACGCGTGCAGCGGATGTCCATCTGAAGGAAAGGCGCAGGCTGGTCCTCATGGTGCGGGAAACCCCGCTCCATTTGGGACATCTACGCAACATGGTGGCGGCCGCAGAGGCCGGCGCCATTATCCTGCCGCCCATTCCCGCGTTTTATCACCATCCTCAAACCATCGACGATATCATCAACCACTCGGTGGGAAAAGCTTTGGACCTGCTTTCGGTTCACCATCGTCTGTTCAAGCGTTGGAAGAGTCCGCCCGAGTAACAGGAAGGGTCCATGCCTGACAGCATGCGTGCCAAGGACTACCGTCTCATCCTGATATGTCTCTTCGTTTGCGCCGCCAGCCTTTGGGTCGGAATCCGTTACTTCTACAGGGTGTTTCCTGAAGCCTCGATCCAGTTCAACGTGGACAAGGAATCCTCTGAGCCGATCGCGCTCGGATTTCTCGCAGCACAGGGAATCTCCCTGGATGGATATCGCCACGCCTCCGCGTTCCTCTACGACGACGAGACAAAGGTATTTCTGGAACGACAGCTGGGATTGAAGAGAGCCAATTCCCTAATGGGAAATGAGGTCAAGCTTTGGCGTTGGGGCCACCGATGGTTTCGCCCCGTCCAGAAGGAGGAAGTCCGGATCGAAGTGACGACGCGGGGCGAGATTGCTTCCTTTCTGCATACGATCACCGAGGATGCTCCGGGCGCCGATCTGCCGGCGGATGCCGCACGTGCGCTGGCTGAGTCATTTCTATTTCTGGAAATCAGCCGGCCGATCAACGAGCTGGAATTCATCGATGTCCAGTCCCAGAAACGGACCGCGAGGACCGACCACGTGTTTACCTGGCAGGTGCGGGGAGTGGCCTATGCCGGCGCTAGCCACCGCATCTCGGTCACCGTCCAGGGCAACCGCGTCGACGGTTTCCGCGATTACCTCAAAATACCGGAGGAATGGAGCCGGAATTATTCACGCCTGCGCTCGCTCAACGAGAGCACAAGCGAAGTGGATCTGTTTTTTTTCGTCCTCCTCGGCGTCGGCATGCTCGTGACGCTTGGGCGCAACGTTCGGCTGCAAAACGTGCGCTGGTCGACAGCGCTGACCTTCGGAGCCATCTGCTTTGCTCTCCAGTTTCTTTCCAGTCTGAATGAGTTCCCTCTCACCGAATTCGGCTTCGACACCACGGATTCCTATGCCGGGTTCCTCGGGATGACCGTCTTGTCGGCAGCAATGGAGGCGCTGGCGTTCGGCAGCATCATCGCTTTGCTCACCGCCTGCGTCGAGCCGGTCTATCGCCAGGCGTGCCCCAAACACATCTCGATTTCCAACATCCTGAGCTGGCGCGCGCTGCGGACCGGTAGTTTCTTCCGGGCTTCCCTGGTTGGAATCAGTCTGACCTTTTTCTTTTTCGCTTACGAAATCGGCTTCTATCTGCTGGCAAACAAATTTGGAGCTTGGTCGCCCGCCGAAGTGCCCTACACAAATCTCCTTAATACACACTTCCCCTGGGTGTTCGTGCTTCTCGGAGGGTTTTTCCCGGCGGTCTCCGAAGAATGGATGTTTCGTGCCTTCTCAATTCCCTTCCTGCAGAAAGTGCTGCGCCGCCGGTGGATCGGCGCGGTACTGGCAGCCTTCATTTGGGGTTTCGGCCACGCGAACTATCCGAACCAGCCATTTTATATTCGCGGGGTGGAAGTCGGGCTGGTCGGCCTGGTTCTTGCCTGGGCCATGTTCCGCTTCGGCATTCTGGCCCCGTTGATTGCCCATTACAGCATCGACGCCTTCTATTCCGCATTCCTCCTGCTCCGATCGGGAAACACCTATATGACGGTAGCAGGAGCGCTGACCGCGGGCATCAGTCTCATTCCGTTGATGGTTGCCGCCGGGGCGTATGTCGTAACCCGCAGGTTTCATCCTGACGAGAATGTGAGCAACCAGCAGGAAGGCTTCCCGGCTGAACCGGACGCATCATCCCGGGATTCTGCCATGGAAATCGCGCGTGCCTACACTCCGCTCTCGCGAACTGCCTTGTGGGCAGCCGCTGCGATGATGGTTTTGGGACTGCTATCGTTTTTCCTGCGCGCGCCGCGGTTCGGCTCAACCATCGAGTTTCATCTGACATCGAAGCAGGCAGCTCAGTCGGCAAGCCGCTTCCTCGCGGCCAGGCAATTTAACGTGGATCAATACATGCAGGAGACTCAACCGATTTCAAGGGCCGACCCGTATGCCGTCCAATACATTTACACCGCAGGCGGCGTGGCAGACTTGAATCGGATTTACGAGAAGCTATCTCTCGCCTTGGTCTGGCGCACGCGCTTCTATCAGCCGTTACAGAAGGAAGAGTTTCGCGTCGACGTGAATCCGACCGGCGGCCAGGTGGTGGCATTCGAACATTTGCTTCCCGAAGAAGCTCCGGGCGCCGATCTGAGCGAGCCCGATGCACGGACGGTCGCGATGTCGTTTCTCGATGATGCGCATCTCGATCTGTCGAGGTTTGAACTACAGGAGACCCGGTCTGAAAAATTCGAGCGCCGCCGCGATACGACGCTGGTATGGCAGGCGTTGGCCACGACTCCCGGCGCCGTGGGAGAGTCGCGCCTCAGGGTTCTTATCAGCGTAGTCGGGGATAAGGTGGGAGTCTGGCGGGATTTTATCAAGGTGCCGGAGGAGTGGGAGCGGATCCGCGATCGTGAGAGCCTGTACGCAATCGCGGCCACGGCGGTACGCGGAATTTTTCTTGCGGCGCTCTTCTCCGCCGCACTCCTCAGCCTGGTGCGCGGCATACGGCGAGGCATCATTCGCTGGAGGCTGGTTGTCTGGATTGCCGCGTTGGCGATGCTTATCGAGTTCATGGACATGATCAACTCGATACCCGCCTTTCGGTTCCGGTACGACACGCAGGTTTTGCCCCATGTTTTCATGCTCTCGGGATTCGTGGAGGCAATGCTGCTCTTGACGGGGATCGGCCTGGCGGCGGCGTTCGCGGCCTCGCTCATCATGTCTTGTTATGCGGATGCGCCCGCGGCACTGCAGCTCAAGAACCATGCCATCTGGGGCCGCGATGCCGTCCTCGCCGCCGCGGCAACGCTCGGCGCCTTTCTGGTGCTGCAGTGGTGGGCGACGCTCCTCCAGTATCAAGCCAGCCGGTTCGCGCTCGCGCCGTTCCTGTCGCTTCCGGCGGGACTGGGATCCTATGTGCCCTTGATCAGCGGCCTCCGGGAGGTCGCCCTCAGTGCGCTGCTTTTCAGTGCAGTATTGGCTTTCAGCATCAGCCTCTGGAAAAGCCTGGCAAGCCGGCTGTGGCTGCGAGTACTGCTCATCGCGGGTCTGCTCGGCAGTTTTCTTCCCTTCACTGCCCGGCGCTTTTCGGAAGTCGTTCTTGATGCCTCATCTTCCGCATTACTGGTCCTGATGGCTGCACTCCTGATCCTGATCTTCTTGCGCGACAACTATGCGGCATACGTGTTGTCCACGGCGACGCTATCCGTCACCCGCGTTTCCCTATCCTGGCTGAACCAAGGGAACCCAGGCATGGTATTCCATGGCTGCCTCCTGTGGCTGCTGATCATGGGCGGCGCTGCATTCCTGTTGTTCTCCCGGGCGCCATGGCTGCCTCACCGGCACCGCGTTCCAAATCAACTCGGGTGAAGAGAGATGCTTGTGTTGAGTGCACCGTCCCGGATCGCCTTCGGTGCGGTTTTATCGTTGTGCAGGCAAAGAGAGCACGTCCCGATAATGCTCGCCCTTGTCGATTGGGTTCTGCAAAGGCCGATATACACAAACCGCAAAGGCATCTGACGCGATCGCCTTATTCGCCTGATCCCTGGCTGGAATAAATTTCCATTTCTTCGTGCTGTCTATCACCGATTGAGTGAGGTCTCCGAGTTCCTGAATTACATGAACGTCCCCTACGGCGCCCGACGATGTGATCTTCAGGTGCAGGACGGCAGCTCCCATCACTACCATGGAAACGGAGGGGTAAAAAGGATCAACAACCAGGGTGGGAACCGCGACGCCGCCTGGATACGGAGCTGCCTTTATTGTATGGCTCTGCGGCCCGAGCACAATACCCTTACCGGCACTCTGCATAGTAAGGTATGGATCCCTGAAATTCACGACCACAAGGGCAGACTTATCCCCCAACTCGGCCGGCAACCGCCATTGAACGAGGGCAGAGCGCGTCGGCTCCACGAACGGTTCATCGCCGTGCAAAATCACCACGCGATTGACAAGACCTTTGGCGGTTTCGAGAACCGCTACAACGTTGCCGCCCCGAACTGCATTCACGGGGTAAGAAGGGCAGACTACGTTCAACACGCTCCCCAGCTGGCATCCAATCAGGAAGGCACAAGAAATGATATTCATTCTCTTATGTTGCTTATAGTACAGCCAGTGGGCGAGTGCAAGAAAAACGAGAGCCATGCGCAGGTTATCGGTCGCTCCTGCATAGCAGGCAACGGCTCAGTAGTCCAATATCACCTCGACTCTTACTGCTGATATCACTGTGCAGATGCCTCGCCTCAATGTTGTGCTGGTTTGCGTTGGAGAAGAATGCAAATATTTAGCCGACTTCGACGCGACTGTCAGTTCTCAATTCCTCCCGCGCTGAGATCTGCTCTCGTATCTTTGCCGCCGTGCGCGGAGGGTAGGTAGCCGGCATCGTGCCGGATCCAGATGGAGCGTGGCTGATCGCCGCCGGTAATCGCCTGCCGCGAAAATATGCGGTAGTTGATTCCCGACTCCTGGAATTGCAACATGGACCCGTCGGCCACGCCTTCGATTGCATTCTCAAACGGTTCAAGCGCGATCACTAGTCGCCCTTCGCCGGGGACATAGTACCTTAGGGCTCCGGGCATTCTGACCGTCGCCGAAACCGTCACGCCAGCCCCCTCGAGAATAACTTCCTTACTACGCACTACGATCGGGCGGTCCAACCGCAATTCGTCGTCACGTATTGGTGGTTGATCCCATACATAAGCGGCCGACTGCATTTTCACTATTCGACTGTTCACGCTCAACACGCCTATCCCTTCGACCGGAATCTGGAGTGTCTGTCCAGAGGCCAACCAGTAGTCCTTTGGGGGGATTTGTTTGACGAGTTCTTGTGCACTCCTGACGTCGATCGGCGCCGAAAAGCCCAGCACGCCGACTTCGATATGAGCTGTTGCGTCACGAATCTCAACGGTTCGCAGCGTGAAGCCAACGGCTTCCGTAGTTCCGCGAATAACCCATGCGCCGCGCGGCATTCCTGCTGATTGTATGATTCCGGTCATCCCACGCACGCCATCTACGCGGCCTGGGTTCACGGTGAACGAGAGTTGAACCCAGGGTCCTTCGCCCTGCGCGTGGACTACGAACACAGCAAAACCGATGCTTAGCCCAACGATGACAAGCGCCGCGGCTGCGGCCACGAAGCGCGGAACGACGGTACGTCCGGTCAGAAAAGCCGGCCAGCGCCAACCGCGTCTGGTAGTGCGTGCAGACTGAATAGAGGACCCTGACAATAATGCTATAGAGGGAGTTGTACGCGCCGACAAGAGTCGAAGCCCCGCTCCGATTTCTGAGTATTCGCGTAAACGCCGGCTGCATTCGGCACATTCGGCGATGTGCTGCGCCTCTTCGGGGAGTATCGGCTCTCCATCATGAAACGCCGAAATGCTCGCCGCCATAGTTTTACAGTCGATCATAGGTGTGTTTTTGTTCTGGCGTTCCATAGCTCGCGCAACTCCTCCCTTGCCGCGAATAAACGCGACTTCACGGTTCCTAACGGAATGCTGAAAATATCCTCTAACTCTGCGTACGAGTGTCCTTCGACCTCGCGCAGCCAAAGCAGCCCTCGCGCGTCAGGCTTCAGCCGATCAAACACATCTTCCACCAGCATGGCCGTTTCTGTCCTTGACTGATCCTGCAGGCATGCTCCCTGCCTCTCGTGTCCAGCTTCGGGCTCACAGTTTTCATGTGATAGGCCAGAGTCATCAGAAAACCGGCCACAATGCCTCCGCCACTCAGCCGCACGGTTGCGAGCAATACCAAAGACATAATTGATCAGGCTGCCTCGCGCGGGATCGAATCCGTTCGTACGCTCCCATAGGTGAAGGAAGACCTCCTGCAATATGTCCGAGGCTGCCTGATGGTCGCCGGTCATGTGACGCAGGAACTGAAGGATGCGTCCGGCGTTCGCGTGGTAAAAGGACTCGAACTCTCGTCGATCTCCCGACCGGATGCGTTCCGAAGCAGCCTCTTGATCGCTCACATTAGCGCCCTCTATCAGTCAATTCGGGCCAGGAGCCCAAAAAGTTCGCCAGGAAATTTGTTCTCGTTCACATTCTGATACCAAGTGCCATCGATTTGGTCGCAAAACATTACGATTGGTTTTCGGTGGTGGATATACCGCCCGGCATTTGCGTCTTGAGGATTCGCAACGATTCAGCTCCTGACGTCTTTGTGAATTTAGAAGGACTGGGAATTCGGCTGGGCTGTTTTTTTCGGCGGGCTGGTAGTGCATCCTACTCTGAGGGGAAGGGAATAAAAATTGTCGAGGAGGACCGATCCAGGGTGTCGATCGGAATACGGGGTTTGCCCTCCCGAATGTACGCAATAGCTTTTTGGGCTTCAAGCAATCAACACTCCAGCTTATACTCAGCACATCAACAACATGGGAGCGGAAATCAACATGGCGCCAGAACGGAATTCACTAAGGAAACGAGGCATAAACATTGCGGGCGCGGCTGGTTGGATTCTGATGGCCGCTGTGCTCTCGGCAACCGGACAAGGCAGCGCCGGCAAGCCTGAAGAGCTCTGTTTGGGCGGCCAGCCGAATGCGCCGGTGAGGATCGAAGTTTTCTCGGATTTTGAGTGTCCGCACTGTCGCGAGTTTTACCTGGATACCCTAAAACCCCTCATTGCCGATTTTACAAAAGAGAAGAGGATCGACAAGATTTACATCCTCTACCATGATTTTCCCCTGGATATGCATCCGAACGCGCGCAAGGCAGCGAGTTATGCCTTGGCGGCGAAGCAGATTAGCCGCGAAGCATGGCTGAGGGTCATCGATGTGCTTTATCAGGATCAGGAACTGTGGTCCCAAAATGGCAACATCGAAGGAGAACTTTCGAAGGTTTTGAATCCGGCGGAGTTGGCGCGCGTAAGGAAGCTGGTTACGGATCCATCGATTGAGCAGGCCGTGCGGCTTGAAGTCCAGTTAGGCCAAAGTCGCGAGATCACCATGACACCGACGTTTTT
>Ga0187885_10001694_pt1 | contig 23657 bp, 25 predicted proteins | sample June2016WEW_20_1_3_FD_132970 | JGI IMG/M metagenome (GOLD analysis project Ga0187885, IMG submission 132970) | Peatland microbial communities from SPRUCE experiment site at the Marcell Experimental Forest, Minnesota, USA - June2016WEW_20_100 | ecosystem: Environmental > Terrestrial > Soil >... | reverse complement strand
CTTAAATGGATGCGTGAGAGGCCCCCGTATTTCGATGTGGATGGATGTTTTGAAATCCTCGGCCCGAAGGCGGCGCCAGCGATTCCGGCATTGACGCAGATGCTGAATAGTGCTGATCAACAGACTGTCCGTCGGGCAATTTACCCTCTGGCCGATATTGGCAAGGAGAGCCTTCCGGCGCTGATAACAGCGCTTGGCAACCCGAAGAATCCAGACCGCTCGACCATAGTCGACGCCATCAGATGCATGGCTATTAGGGGCGTTGACACGAGTGCAGCCGTGCCTGTGCTCTTGCGTTGCCTCAAAGATACAGATACGTGGCTGGCTATCTATGTGGTCAGCCGATGCATTGATCTGGGTGGCGCGCAAGGACCCGAGCGCGGCAATTCCCGCGCTTGCAAGTTGCCTTCAGGACCCCCGAACGGAAGTGCGGGACATGGCCGCCGAGGCGCTTGGGAGCTTTCGCGGAAAAGCTAGCGCCACTGTCCCCGGCTTGCTGAAACTGCTCGACGATGTGGACCCGCATGTGCGATGGCAGGCAAGCAATTCGCTTCTGAAGATTGCGCCGGAGGCTCTTCAAGGAAAGGCACAGGCAGAAGGAGCGCAGACACAGAAGAATTGAAGAAACAGTAAAGGGGTCAATGCGGACAATTGACAATTCGAGCTAGGCCAAGCCCGGAGAGGGATTGACAGCGGGCAGGTCCGGAGGTTAACCATCCGGTCTGAGGTAGTCCGCAAGAGAGAAGTTGGGGAGATGTCAGTCGTCATTCAGGCCACTTTTTCTGCCGGTTCGGCGATGAGTTTCAACAGCTTCGATCCGCGTTTCTGGAGGGCGGTCAGGTAGTAGACTTCGTTGTACAAGGCGGTGGATTCTCCCGTGTCGCTGGTGATGGTGATGCGCGAGGCGGGGCCAAGCTTGCGTCGCATCGGTGAATGCTTCATAATGCAAATGTGAAACGGTTCGAGCGTAAACGCAACCACGCATATCAACACTGTTAGCTATATGAAGACATCTCTTTGGTTTCTGGCACTGGCGCTGGGCGTCATGTGCCTTTTCCTGTGGTCGATTGCTCACATGGAAACCGGACTGCTCAAGGCGGCGTCATTTCCGTTACCTTTACCTCCGATGACGGAGATGTTGGTCACGAACCCGAATTGGCTGTGGTTTTGTCCGATTCCTTGGATTTTTGCCGCCCTCCTGCTGTCGTTTCGCAAGGAGATTTCGTTTACGCAGGGATTTGTATTTCTGAGCACCGTCATTCTGGCGGGTGCGCTGATTCTGATGCCGTTCTTGACTGCTGCAGCACTGCCATGGTTTGCGCTCTTCGTCCATTCGATCTCCAAGTTACATTAGCCAACCAATCAGTGGAGTGAACTGGCGACAGCCGTGGAATGCGGTCGGGCTGGAGCCCGACCCGCCAACAACATGCGTTTCGTTACCGGCGCTCAGAGCGCCAGATTATCTATTAGGCGAGTCTTGCCGACGAATGCCGCGATGAGCGCGACGTTGCCGTCTTCCACAGCCGAAACTGGCTCCAGCGTTTCGCCGTCAACAACTTCCGCATAATCAAGGCATGCTGAGGGAACCGCAGCGACAACTTTGGCCATTGCCGTCTGCAATCGTTTGGGATTGCATTCGCCACTGATAAATAGTCCGCGAGCGGTGTTGAGCGATTTCCAGAGGACGGTCGCCTGTACGCGTTCCAACTCTGACAAGTACCGATTCCGACTGCTTAGCGCCAGACCGCCGACCTCCCGCACGGTCGGCATGGCGACAATTTCGATTGGATAACACAAATCGCGCGCCATCCGCTGGATGACTTTGAGTTGCTGATAATCTTTCTGTCCGAAGTATGCGCGGTCTGGCTGGACAATGTTGAACAGCTTCGCCACCACGGTGCAGACGCCACGGAAATGACCGGGCCGTCGTTCGCCTTCCAAACGCTTGGCAACCTCCAACTCCTCCACCCACGTGGAAATCGCCGACTGGCCCCGACCTCGGAGTCGGGGCTGGCCGTCGGGATACATCTCGTTGTCGGCCGGCGCGAATACCACCGCTGCGCCTTCGCGTTCGCAAATCTGGCAATCGGCCTCCAGCGTGCGCGGGTACTTCGTAAAATCCTCTTTCGGCCCGAACTGTGTCGGGTTGACGTAAATGCTGACCACGACCGCGGCATCCGACTCGTGCGCCCGCCGCATCAACGTCGCATGACCATCATGCAACGCGCCCATTGTCGGCACTAGTGCAAGAGGCCGGCCAGATCGCTTGATGGCGGTCGTGGCGGCGTTCATCTCTTTGATGGTGCGTATGACTTCCACAACACCATCATTAGCCGCGAGGGGTGCAGTCGTCACGGCGAAAATGCGCCGTCCTCGCCTGTACGCTCCACGCTTGACGCTCCACGGTCTTTCGTGTCTATTCAATTCCGCCATGACGGAATCGTACATCCAACAGCTTTTTGCCGACCGTATCGGAGGCAAAAACTATGGCAAGAGCGGCGAGATTTATAAGTTTGAAAAAATCAAACGCGCCAAACGCATGGCGACAGCCGCGCATCCCGACATGGAGTTAATCGACCTCGGTGTTGGCGAGCCGGACGAAATGACGTTCCCACTCAGTGTGCGGGCGTTGCAGGAGGAAGTCGCAAAACCCGAAAATCGCGGGTACGCCGACAACGGCGGTCCGGAATTCCGTCGCGCCACCGCTGCGTGGATGAAAAACGTATTTGGCGTAGGCGGCCTCAACCCCGACACTGAGATTATCCACAGCATGGGTAGCAAAGCGGCATTGTCGATTTTGCCTGCCGCGCTGATCAATCCCGGTGACGTGGCGTTGATGACCGTACCCGGTTACCCAGTATTTGGCACGCACGCCAGGTGGTATGGCGGCGATGTATACAACCTGAAGCTCACGGAAGAAAACGGCTTCTTACCCGACCTCGATTCTATCCCGCGCGACGTGCTCAAACACGCGAAGGTGCTGGTCTTGAATTATCCGAACAACCCGACAGGCGCCAGCGCGACACCGGAGTTCCTTGCTAAAGCCGTTGCATTCGCACGGAAACACCGGCTCGTCATCGTCTCGGACGCCGCATACGCAGCGCTCGTGTTCGAAGGTCGTCCACTTTCAATCCTGTCGGTTACCGGCGCGAAAGATGTGGCTGTCGAATTGCATTCGATGAGCAAGGCGTTCAACATGACTGGCTGGCGGTTGGGATTCGTCTGCGGCAATCCACTCCTCGTCAAAGCCTATGGCGATTGCAAGGACAACACCGACAGCGGCCAGTTCCTCGCCATCCAGAAAGCCTGCGCCGCCACGCTCGATCACCCTGAGATCACGCAAAAGATCGCCACGAAATATTCGCGCAGGATGGATTTACTGGTGACGCTGCTGCGAAAACTTGGGTTCAACGCCCGCAAACCATGCGGGTCATTCTACCTTTATGTCCGTGCGCCGCGTGCTGTCGTCAGTTCCGATGGCAAACGAGTGGAATTCAAAAACGCCGAAGACGTTTCTCAATGGCTGATTACCGAGAAACTCATCTCCACCGTGCCGTGGGACGACGCCGGGCCATACCTGCGATTCTCGGTGACGTTCGCGGCAAAAACCGAGGCAGACGAACGGCGAGTAGTTGGCAAAATCGAGAAACGATTCGCTGGACTGACGTTCAAGTTCTAGCACTGAAACAGGCGTCTACTCGTTCCACTATGAAAAACTCTGCTCTTTGCCGGGGAACTTTCCCTCTTCCACTTCGCGTTTGTACGCAAGAAACGCTTTGCGCATCTCGTCGGCGAGATTCGCATACTGCTTCACGTGTTTCGGCGTAAAACGCGTGAACAACCCAAGCATGTCATGGCCAACCAGGATCTGACCATCGCATCCCGCACCGGCGCCGATGCCGATGCTTGGAATCCTGAGCGTATCCGAAATCCGCTTCGCGACCGACGCGACAACACATTCGATGACGATCGCAAAGACCCCCGCCTTTTCGAGCAGCTTGGCTTCACAGAGCAAGCGCTCCGCCGCATCCGGTTTCCGTCCTTGAACTTTGTATCCGCCCGTCTCGTTGATGGATTGCGGCAACAGGCCGATGTGGCCGAGAACAGGTATTCCCGCTCCCACCAGCGCGCGAACTTGGTCGAGGACGGGTTCGCCGCCTTCCAACTTGACCGCCTCTGCGCCGGCTTCCATAAACCGTCGTGCATTGCTGAGAGTATTTTCAACCGTGGTGTACGTGCGATATGGCATGTCGGCGACGACGAGAGCGCGCGGTTTCGCGCGGGCCACTGCACGCACATGGTGAAGCATCTCCTCCATTGTCACCGGCAAAGTATTCTCATAGCCCAGCACCGCCATGCCCAGCGAGTCTCCGACCAGGATCAGCGGCACGCCAATTTCATTAACAAGCTTGGCTGTAAAAAAATCGTACACCGCGAGTGCCGCGATCTTCTCGCCGTGCCGCTTCATCTCCAGCAACATTTGCGGAGTGATCTTTTGCTCGTTCATCTTTGTGAACTTCGCTTGCCCGCCTCAGGCGGGTAAACTTCGTGGTGAGTCAATCATGCCCTTACCATTCCTGCTGCGCGAATCTAACCTCGCTTTCGCGCGACGGCAACTCCCGGAGCAATATCTTTACCGTCTTGCCGGTACCTTTCACAATCATATCGGGACGAATCGTTGAGAGCGGCACCAAGACAAACCGCCGCTCCGCCATCCGCGGATGCGGAACCACCAAATCCTTTTCAAGTATTTCCTTCTCTCCGAAATACAGAATGTCGATGTCAACGGTACGGGGCACATTCCTGTTTGCCAACCGGTCGCGTCCGTGTGCCTTCTCGTAAGCTAGAATCTTCTTTAGCAGCGTCTTCGGCGCGCCTCCAAACTCGATTTCAAGAACCGCGTTGAAGAATTTCGGCGAGCCGGGCGCACAGTTGACTGGATCAGTTTCGTACAACGGGGATGCCAAATGCCATCCCTCCTGAGACAAACTCAGGAGGTATCGTTTCACCTGCTGAAGATTCAGCAAGCGGTCGCCGAGATTTGAACCGAGCCCAAGACCAACTTTCATTCTTTCACCACAGAGACACAGAGAGCACAGAGTTCTTTGTATCCTCTGTGCCTCTGTGGTTCAGAAACCGTTGAGCCTCATTTCAACCCGAGCGCGTCTTGCATGTCGTAGAGGCCGGGCTTTTGTTTCACGGCCCACTTCGCAGCGAGGAGCGCGCCACGTGCAAATGTCTCGCGGCTACTGGCGCGATGAGTGAGTTCGATGCGTTCGCCAAGCGCGCCGAATATCACAGTATGATCGCCGACCACATTGCCGATGCGCAACGCATGGGCTGCGGTTTCTTTGCCTCGAACGCGTTTGAGGATTTCCTGAAGACGCTTTGCTGTGCCACTCGGGGCATCTTTCTTGGCCGTGTGATGTGTCTCGACGATCTCGGCTTCCCATTTCGGTCCGATGATCCCGGCGATTTTGGCCGCAGTCCAAAACAGCACGTTGACACCTGTGCTGAAGTTGGACGACCAGACAACCGGAATGGACTTGATGATGCCGCGCACCGCTTGTTTTTCCTGTTCGGTATGGCCCGTAGTTCCGATAACCAAGGCTTTCTTATGTTCAGCCGCGAGTTTGGCAATGGTCGCCGTCGTCTCGTGCGTCGAAAAATCCACGATGACATCGCATTTTCCGACGACCTTGCCCAAGTCATCGCCAAGGTCAATTTCGCCGACGAGTTGGATCTCCGGGTCAGCCTGTGCACAAGCGACCAACGCGCCTCCCATGCGGCCTTTCGCGCCGCAGATAATAACTTTGACCGGGCTGCTCATGCCTTCACCAAACCGAGTTTCTGAAGTGTCTTTCTCAATTCCGCCTTGTTCGCTTCGCTCATCGGCACCAGTGGCAGACGGTACGTCTCTTCAATCTGACCCATCATTGCCAACGCGGCTTTGACAGGAATCGGGTTGGTCTCGATGAACAAATCCTTAAACAGCGGGAACAGTTTTGCGTGAATCTGTCCGGCCTGCGCGAAATCGCCTTTCATGGCCGCATGCGTCATATCGGCGACCTCGCGAGGCACGACGTTGGATGCAACGCTGATGGTGCCCACCGCACCCACGGCCATCATCGGCAGCGTGAGCGAATCGTCACCTGAAAGGATGCAGAAATCGTGGTCCAACAATTGCCGCAACTGGCTCACGCGATCCACAACGCCTGTCGATTCTTTGACTCCGATGACTTTGTCAGGCAAATCACGACGGAGCTTCGCCATCGTGTCGTTCGACACGTCAACACCTGTTCGGCCCGGGATGTTATAGATAATAATCGGCAATCCGCCTGCTTCCGCAATCGTGCGGAAGTGGGCGTACAAACCGGCCTGTGTAGGCTTGTTGTAGTAAGGCGCAACCTGCAACGAGGCGTCGGCGCCGGCTTGCTTGGCGTGTTGCGTCAAAGAAATCGCTTCATCGGTTGAATTTGATCCGGTGCCGGCAATGATTTTACAGCGGCCAGCGGCGAATTTTACGACGAGTTCGATGACCCGATCGTGTTCCTCGTGGTTTAACGTCGGCGATTCGCCAGTCGTGCCGGCCGGAACGAGGCCATCCACGCCGCCACGAATCTGTATTTCAACCAATTCGCGTAGTCGATTCTCGTCCATCGCACCTTTTCGGGTGAATGGAGTAACCAAGGCCGTATAAGCTCCAGTAAACATAGCGTCGCCATGATAAGAGCGATGAGGACTTTTGCAAGTATAGAAGCGCGTTGCGCAGATTGGCGGCAGATGGCGGAGAGGGAGGGATTTGAACCCTCGATAGAGGCTTTAGTCCCCTATAACGGTTTAGCAAACCGCCGCCTTCAACCACTCGGCCACCTCTCCACAAAGGATACGACTGGAATATAGCCGAGAGATTATCGCGTTGGCAAATGGTTTGTCGGCAATCTATTCATAGGGAGGCGCGACTTTTTTGCTGTTGACCGACAAGAACGACTTTATTAGAGTGCAAGTTCATGCGGCTTATCGCCCGGCTGCAGGTGCGTGGCGAAACCGTTTTAAGAATAATTTGAATGAGCACTCGGAAAGTTAGCTTTGGAGTTGTGCTGTTGGCGATATGGTTGTCGTCGCCCGTTCTCATCCAGGCGCAGGTGAGCGAGAGTGGCGGCGCCAGCGGCCAGGAAGTAAAGATTACGAGAATTGTCCGCCAGTTGATAACGGCTCCCGACTACCGGGCTTGGGAAACCGGGACGATCTTCCGTCCTCCCACGCTGAATACGAAATGGCTGCAGGTCGAAGTCGAGTTTGAAAGCAAACCCGAGTGGGCCGACGACGTGCAGATTAAGTATTACGTGCTTATGGGCAAGGGTCAGGAAGCCCGGCTGTTTGTTGGCGAGACCACGCACGTCGACGTGCCGCATGGCAGCCGCCATTACTCGGCGATGTTTATGCATCCGAATACGGTCGAGCGGTACGGTCGCGGCCAGATTGAGGCGGTAGCAGCCCAGATCTTTTATAAGAACCTGCCCGTGGATCAGAACAGCGTACCGCCGATGGGCGCACGTTGGTGGGAGAAGTATACGCCGACGCCAGGCTACCTGCTCGTGCCACAGCAGACGCCGTGGATCTTGACCTCATACGACCGTTATGAAGCCGTGAAGGCCGCGCACTAATGAACAATCGACTCAGTCCACAGGAAACCTGATGCTAGCCTCCGACCGAATTTTGGCGCTCGATATTGGCGCCGCGACGATCAAGATGGGGGAGTTCCAAGTGATCAAGGGTCGTGGGTTGCAGTTGTTGAATTTTGCTCACACCGCATATGGTGCTGAGCCCGAACACGAAGGTAACCGCCATGATCGGCTCGTGACATGCCTGCGCGAGACTCTGCAGGCCGGCAAGATCAAGACCAAGCGGGTTGTGTTCAGTATTTCCGGACAATCGGTATTCACGCGCTTCGTGAAACTGCCGCCCGTAGAGCAAGGCAAGCTCCTTCAGATTATTCAGTACGAAGCGCAGCAGAACGTCCCCTTCCCTGTCGAAGAGGTTATCTGGGATTATCAGGTGGTCGGCACAGCGCCGGGGGGCGAACTGGAAGTGGTGTTGCTGGCCATCAAGAGCGACATCATTGAGGAACTGAATAGCGTGATCGAATCAACGGGCTTGCAGACCGATATCGTGGATGTGGCGCCAATGGCGCTTTCGAACGCCTTCCGCTACAACTATGGAGATCCCGAGGATAGTGTGTTGATCGTGGACTGTGGAGCGCGCACGACGAACCTTTTGTTTCTGGAGAATACGAAGTTGTTCACGCGCGCCATTCCGATTGCGGGGAACGCCATTACCCAGCAGATCGCGGCGGAGTTCGGTGTATCGTTCTCACAAGCCGCCCAGATGAAGGTTTCAAAGGGCATGGTTGCACTCGGCGGCGCGTACGAGGAACCCGAAGACGAAATCCAGGCGCGAATCAGCAAAATCATCCGCAACGTAATGACTCGCCTGCACGCGGAGATCGCCCGTTCGATCAACTTTTACCACAGCCAACAAGGAGGAAGCGCGCCCGCGCGCCTGTTTTTGTCGGGCGGTAGTTCCATCATTCCCTACACCGATCGGTTTTTCCGAGAGAAATTGCAGACTCCGGTCGAGTACCTCAACCCGTTTCGCAACATTGGTATCTCCGAACAGGTGCCGCGCGATGAACTAGCCCGTTGCGCGCACTTCTTCGGCGAAGTGGTCGGCCTGGGGCTTCGGAAAGCCGTCGGCTGCCCAGTCGAAGTCAGCCTGTTGCCAAAGACCATTGTCCACCGTCAACAAGTGCGACAAAAATGGCCATATTTTGCGGCGACGGCCGCCTGTCTGGTGCTAATCCCCTTGTCCTACTGGGCGACGACGAACAGGACGACCAGCCTGAAGCAAAAGGAACTGGGCATGGTTGATGCCGCGTCACAGCAGCTGAAGACATACGTGGATGAGATCCGACAAAAGCAGAAAGACATGGCCGAGATGGCGAAGAAATCCGATCAGATCGCCGAGGTCATCCGCCAGCGGAACTATTGGCCAGAACTCATGCAGGAACTTAACGCGCGGATTATCCCAAACATTTGGATTAACGCTATGACCCCGTTCGAAGTAGGGGGAGCCGCCGGTTCGTCGTCAGTTGCTCCGCAGGCCGCCGCCGGGACACGCGCGCCAATCGGCCGTAGCTTCGCCCCCAATCCTGAGCAGTCCGAGGAACAAGCATCCGAAAAGCCGCCCCCGGCTTCCCGACCCGGTCCAGTGTCCGGACCATCGGGTTCGCAGGTCATCCGTCCATCGGGTCCGCAGGTCATCAATGGGCTGCTAATCGAGGGCGAAGGCATGCATTCGCCCCAACCCGGCGAAGACCTGCACTCCGTCGATATGTTCATGGGTGAACTGCGTAAGTCACTGTTTTTCATGGAGAAGGACGGTATTGAACTTGTGAAACAACCAGATCCGTTATCGCAAGCGGCAACATTCCAATTCAGCTTGCGTCTCAAACTTCGCAACCCGATCCCCCTGCAGTGACCTCGACATGAAATGGGTAAAACATAATCTGATTCTGGTCGTATCCGCTTGTATCTTCGTTGCCTTTCTGGCTGCAGGCGGCTTTTTGGTGAAGAATGCCATCGGAAAATTGAAAGACATGGAAGCCAACTTGAGCGCAAACCGCACGTTGCTTGAGCAAATGCATGCCAACAAGCCGTATCCCTCAAAGGAAAACGTTGAACTCTTGCAGAAAGACTTGCAGCGCTTCACCAAACAATATGAGGCGCTACGCGACGCCATAGGCAAAGGCGAGCTTAAAGTACCCGACAAGCTGGATCCGATCGTGTTCCAGCAGTCGCTCTACCAAAAGTGGGACCGCTTGCAGCAGTCGGCCGCAAGTGCAAACATCAAACTTCCCGAAAGGTTTACGTTCGGGTTTGGTCGCTATCTTAATGCGGCCCCATGTACTGACGCCAAGGGCGACGAATGCGCGCGACGGCTGCGTTTGCTGATGACCGAGTTGCTCGCCACGGAGAAAATCACTGATGTGCTGATCCGCAGCGGCGTCGAAGATATCCGTGCTGTTCGGCGCGCCGAAGTCGAGCCAAACCCCGGTCCGGACACTCTCGGAGCACTGCCAGAGCGGAATCCCGCGTCACTCTATGAGACGCTGCCCTTTGAGTTCCAGTTCGATTGCACCCTCACGGGCCTGCGGGAGGTTCTGAATGGCTTGTTGCACTCAGAATATCTGTTCATCATCCGGTCGCTGACGGTATCGACGGAAACAGCTCAAGAGCAAGCACCGGTTGCCACTGCGGTCAACCCGCTTTTCACGCCACCATCTGCGCAATCAACTAGCTCACCAACAACAACTTTGCGACACCGACTCGCCGTCACCATTCGTATTGACTTGGCAGAGTTCCTGCAACCGCAAAAAGGCAAGCAGACTCGGCAGCCACCAACTAAGGTTCCATGACCATGGACTTCCTTAAAAAACACTATGACAAGATACTTCTCGCGATGGCCTTCATCCTTGTCATCGTCTTTGGCTCCATTCTCGTGCTGAAGGTTAACAGCCTCAGTAGACGACTGGATCAACCCAACACCCTTCTTGAGCCGCCCCAAAAGGCCACTTACGAGCAAATGGATACGCGCAAATATGCGGAAGCGCTGAACGTCCTGCAACACCCACCCGTGTGGGAGGCGACAGAAGTCGATCTCTTCCCGCGCGGAACGCCATCGCAAGCCGTGATTAGTAACAAGCCAATCGCCTACCTCCGACTTGAGCGGTTGCCGTTCGACCTCCTTTTCAAGGCGTATTCGTGGGACGCGGAGAAGAATAAGGCGTTCAACTTTCAAATCTCTCTGCGGGATCTTACGCGCGCCTACTTCACCACGGCGGTTGGCGATCCGGTAAAAGACAAGTTTGGAGATACCGGTTACAGCATCACCAAGTTCGAGCATAAGGTAGAGAACGTGCTCAATCCATCCATCGGACACAAGGTAGAAGTGGATCGTTCCGAGCTGACACTTGAGCGCCCCGGCGAAGATATGATCGTGCTCGAGTTGGGCAAGGTCCATCTTCGAACGGAGTCGGTTGCCACGGTGGTCTGTCAGGAGGATCCACAAAAGGAAATCCAAGTGCGACGTGGCCAATCCATCACCTGCCCCAGTAATACTTACATTGTCGTTGACATGAATGAGAAACAGATGGTAATCAAAAACTCAGATACCGATAAGCAGGACACCATCGAGAAGTATCAGGGTGTCGTCGCAACCGGTAGTGCAGGTGCAGTTCCATCTGGGCCTGAGATGCGAACAGCGGACCGACCGATGAACCGACGGACGCCCTCGCAGCAAGAGTAGCTTGGGGGACTGAAGTGATTGAGAGGAGCATGAAGAACATTGTTATGAGAAAGATTTCGTTGCTGCTGATCGGCAGTTTTTGCGTGACGAACTATGTGTGGTCGGATGGTTCGGTGACAAACTCAGGAGTATCGTCTCCGACTAACGCACCGCCGGTCGCAGTGAAAACCCTTCAACCGGAGGCCGCGAAACTTGTTGCACCGGCATCCGCGATGACGGCGAAGCCGTCGAGCATCGCTCCCGAGCCAGTACTCAAGGCCGAATCCCCGCAACGGGCGGCCCGAGAAGAGATCGCGCGCCGCCAGGAAGCCCAGATCACCGCGCGCCAGTTGATCGACCAAGGTATGAAGCTGTACTCCGGCGGCAAATATGCCGATGCCATCGTCAAGTTCGAGGACGCACTTAAGATACTGCCACGGGCAAGGGCGACCGAGGCTGATAACATTCGCGTCATTCGTGGGCTAACTGATTCCTATTATAGCCTGGCTAACGATGCCGCGAAAAACAAGGAGTATGACAAGGCAAAACAGTTGGCTAAGAAAGCCCTTGAGTATGATCCGCAGAACCATAAGGCCGAGTTTCTCATCGTGCGCATCAAGGCCGAAGAAAGCGGCATTGGACCTTCGATGACGTCCAGACCGAAGGAAATCCTGCCGGACGAGACCCCCGTGTTTCTCGAGAAACGCAATCAGATCAAGAAGCTTTTTCGTGAAGGTAAGATTCTCCTTGGCTCAGGCCAGTTTGATGAGGCCGAGAAGCGGTTCCAGCAAATCCTCCTGCTTGATCCCTACAATGACGATGCACACACGTTGCTGGAGAAAGTGAACGCTGCGCGACTCGGGTTCTTCGAACAGGCGGCTGACAACAATCGCACAGCATTGCTAATGGACGTCAGCCGCGGATGGGTCCCGCCTATCAGTTCGCAGGTCGAGCCGCCGAGGCCTGGTACGGCTACACCGGTAGCAGGCGAGTCAGAAGCACTGGCTAGAATCAAGGAGAAGCTTAATAAGACCATTTTGCCTGAGGTCAGCTTCCGTGATGCGACAATGACCGACGTGATCAGGTTCCTCGTCGATGAAAGCCGTCGATTGGATCTGCCGACAAAGGAAGGGGTCAACATCGTTTTGCAGACAGACCAGATGGGCGGCTCGAATGTGGCACGCCAGGTTTCGTTGAATCTTCACAACATCCCGTTGATCGAAGCTCTTCGCTATGCGACCACCGGGGCAGGTTTGGAGTTCCGGATTGAACCGAATGCCGTCTTGGTGGGGACAGGTCTTGCCCAAGCGCCAAACCAGATGATCACACGTACTTATCCTGTTTCCGGCCAAGCATTCCGGACCACGGTTATCGCCAACCCCGCCACTGCGGGGGGCGCCGCTGGTGGCAGCACCACCGCCACCCGTGCCACCGGCGAGGGTTCGATTACCGTCCTCGGCGGTAGTGGCGGTACCAGCACACTGGACGATGTGCGAAAGTTCTTTGAGGACTCTGGCGTGCCATTCCCCGCAGGTGCCAGCCTGAAGTACAATGAGCGATCAAGTACTATCATAATCCGCAATACGACGGAGAACCTCGAGATCTTTGAGCGCGTGCTCGCCAGCATCAACGTCGTGCCGATGCAGGTGGAAATCGAAGCGAAGTTTGTGGAGATTTCGCAGACTGACCTCGATGAGCTTGCATTCCAGTGGAGCGTTGCGCGCAAGGGCTCTGGCAGTTTTGACATCGCGGGCGGTAGCCCGTCGGAGCTGTTTCCGCCGGGCAGTGGCGTGAATCCCAACTACAACCCCGACATTACGCAGGGGTTGCGCGACAGCTCGTCTCTTTCAGGCAATGCGATCGAATCGCTGCTCGCGGCGAACGGATTCGGAACCGCCGCGAGCTCCTCCGCCGACTCCATTGCCACCATCCGCGGCATCCTCACGAATCCGCAATTCCAGGTCGTTATCAAGGCGCTGTCTCAGAAGCAAAGTGCTGACGTACTGTCGGCGCCGAAAGTCACCACCATCGGCGGCAGCGCAGCTGTGGTCAAGGTTGTCCAAGAGTTCATCTACCCCACAGCGTATAACCAGCCGCAAGTAAGCACATCAGGCGGCGGCACTGGCGGCGGCAGTGCATCGGCCGCTATCACTCCGGCCACCCCGAGTACTTTCAGTACTCGTGAAATCGGCGTGTTGCTCAATGTCACGCCCACGGTCGGCGCGGATGGCTATACGATCAACCTGACAATGATTCCTGAAGTTTCCGAGTTCGTCGGCTTCATCAACTATGGCTCACCTATGGGATTCAGTTCTGGAGCTAGTGTCGTTACGGTGGCGAATGACATCAAGCAGCCGCTGTTCGAGACGCGCACACTCACCACCAGCGTGGTGATCTGGGATGGCCAGACGGTGGTGCTGGGCGGCCTGATTCGCGAGCAACTACAGAAGATCGACGATAAGATCCCATTCCTTGGAGACATTCCGTTCTTAGGACGCTTGTTCCGCAGCAAGGTCACCAATCGTGTAAAGCGCAACCTGCTGATCTTCGTGACTGCGAACCTGATTGACCCCGCGGGCAACAAGATCCATAAACCATCGTCGGCTGGCGCAACACCCAGCTGATCGGCCACGGCTCTGAAACAACACCGACCCAGGTGTCGGGGTTGTTTTCTTTTTACCGATATGGTAGCATTAGCCCGTTATGCGCCAGACCTTTCTGCTGGTTGACGCCTTCTCGCTTATTTACCGCGCCTTTTTCGCCATCCCCACAACCCTCACTGCGCCTGATGGCCATCCGGTCAACGCGATCTACGGCTTCACCAAGATGCTGCGCAAACTGCGTGCTGATTGTAACCCCACGCACATGGCTGTGGCGTTCGATCTCGGCCCTCCGGTTCGCCGACTCAAACATTTGCCCACTTATAAAGCGCACCGCCCTCCCACGCCTCCGTTGCTTGAAGAGCAACTGCCTGGTATTCACGAAATGCTGGGCGCGCTCCGCGTGGCAATCGTCGAGATCGAAGAAGAAGAAGCAGACGACATCATTGCCACTTTGGCGACGCAAGTCGCCCGCGCCGGCGGTCGGGCGCTCATTGCGAGCAGTGACAAGGATTTCTTCCAACTGGTTGGCCCGCAGATCCAGATGATTCGTCCCGACGGCAAGCAGGCGATGTTGTTGGATGCCGATGCTGTTGTCGCACGCCACGGTGTGAAGCCCGAACAGATCGCTGACTACCTGAGCTTGATCGGCGATAGTGTAGACAACATTCCCGGCATCCCTGGCATCGGACCAAAGACAGCCTCCGAAATGCTTACAACGTTCCAATCGCTCGACAATCTGCTTGCGCGGACTGGTGAGATCTCAAAGCCGAAACTGCGCGAGACAATCGCAACGCACGCCGGCCAAATCCGTGCCAACCGCGTCTTGATCACTCTGCACACCGATTTGAACCTCCCTGTGTCCTTGGACTCACTTCACGCCCAATCCCCTGATGTCGCAATGCTGACGGCCTTGTGCCGGAAATACGGGTTCAAGTCGCTACTGGCGGAACTTCAAGCGCCATGCGAGCGAACCGGCGACCTGTTCGCAGTGACCTAGGCTACGCACCTGCTTCCACGTCCTTCATCACAGTGTTGCGAGAAACAGGCCGCCAAGTTTTGCCCGACCTGATCGATTGCGCATAACACCAGGTCACGGCATTTCGCATGGACATGCAGATCCTAGTGGTTAGTACACGAAAGTCTCCACTTCATAGCGGGCGAGGTAAGGTTTGCCCCGCGTGCCATCGAAATGCAGACCGGCGCGAATCGCCCGTTCCTGCGCGAGCATTTCGGCCTCCGTAAGGCGTTTGATGCCGTGCTCGGTTTCGTGCACAGCGTAGGAGCCACACGGAACGACTTCTAATGGAGAGAAGTAAACATAATCGCCGCGCTCGAGTGGAAGTTCGTTAAGCAACTGGGTGGTGCCGTGAACGTGCGCTGCACTGAACTTGTGGCCGCCCGCTCCAAGCAATGCGATCATGCCGACGGCAATCCGCGCTTCCTTTAAGGTTTGCACGGTATTGAAGATCGTCGCTGCAGTCGCCGGCTTGCGCAACCAGCGCAACAACGGGTCGTGACCACTCTCCAGACCGATATACACCCGGCGCAAACCAAGCCGCCGTAGTTCGGCAAATTCGGCGACCGATCGGTGTGGTTCCGTGAATGCATCCTGAAACGAACTTACGCCGTCAAAGCGCGTCTTGCTACCCAACCACCAACGAGCGGGGACATCCTGTTGCTCCGCAGAAGGCAATTCGAAGTGTTCGTGCAGAACGTGGAGGAACTCCACCAGCTCCGCCTGCGGCAACATTAGCGCGTTCGCTTCGCCGAGAAAGATGGAACGCCGCGCCCGCAATGCTTCGCCGTGGTAGGCAATGGCGGCACGAACGTGTTCGCGGAACTGCTGAGCCGTTTTGCAACGGTGAGTCACACCATGGTACAACTCGCAAAACAAACAATGGCCGTACGCGCAGCCTTCCGTGGCCTGCAACACGAGGGCATTGTACTGGTCGGGAGGCAGAACAGCCACGCGCCCATAAAGTTGCCTAAATCGCCGGGCGTCTTCCCGGGCTACATCCACGTCAAAGGCCACTGCGCGTTCGAGGACTGGACCAATCTTCTTTTGTGCTTCGTCGGGTGCGGGTGTGCCAAATTCAATCCCGCCTTGAGCGGGATCAATCTGTGCCACCCCAGCTTGGAAGTGCTCGTGGATGACACACAGTCGTTTGTGAGCTTCTGCGACCACCTCGTCAGCGGCTTCCGCAGGCAAAACCACGCGCGCAATGCCACCGCCGTCTTCTGCAGCCAGCTTCTGCGTTTGCAGGATGCGGTGGGACAAGCTGCGGCGGCGGTACTCATGCGGTGTGGCGATCTTGGTCAATCGACCTTCCAAGTCATAGTGCAGCGCCAGATCGGATTCGAAGTACACTGCGAGTTCAGTGCTAGACCGCGCCACATACACACGTTTCCCATCGGATAAACGCAACTGCAACCCTGCAAGATAGCCGGACACGCGATCAAGTGTGCGGTCAGCCTGATAAGGGAGAATCGGACCTGCGGATGGTGAACGGACGGTCATGGTACGACTTCGACCTCCTCATTTGCCGCCTGACCGATCTCCTCGTCCGTGAGATAACAAACAGGACCGGCGGCCCACGGGTCGCCACCCGAAAGCACTAGAATCGGTTTGGCGAACGCCACAAGATTGCTGATGAACTGGAGCGATTTCACGGTCGACATATCGCTCTTCATGGCCTGCTTACTCACGTTGAGGCGCCGACAGTGCATACAATCTAGGTTGCAGCCCGCCGTTATCTCCCAAAACAACAGCCGCAACACACTTGAATTCTCCAACCCCTTTATCATACCGACAAAAGTAATCTAACATCAGTCGCAGCCACGCGCCATCGGAAGGACAAGGCACGCTACTGGAGAGGTGATGCAGCCGGCCAAACCGGATACTTCGTGCCTCTCACGACGGATAGAAAGGCCGTCCCCGCGCGGTGCAACGACGCCAAGTGTCATATGTGACGGTGGTTCGGTAGATGTTCCGCGCAATACTCCTGCCCGTCGGTGCACCCGGGGCAAACATGGAAATCGAGCGTCGGCGAATCGTGCTCCGTCTTCCCGCAGGTGGCGCAACGGTGGAACGCCTCGCCGGTTTCGAGGCAACTGCGATCGCGAACAGCTGAGTGAAACGCGCGTTGGCGCTTCGCTCGCACCAGTCGCTCTCGCCATCGCACCAACGCGCTGCAAACGCGTGCCCGAATTCGTGAAGCAAGATGCAAAAATAGGTTCCAATGACAAGGAGCAATCCGATGAGAAGACTCCCGGATTCCTGCACCCGATAGAACGCGTAGATCAGGAACGTGAAGTGCAGCCGCACGTTGATCCCCCAATAGCGCCCAGCCGGAATGCCTAAGCTAAAAAAATCCGTCACTCCGCGCGAAGATCGCACAAAGTTTTTGGCATGTCGATTGCAACCTGGTAATTGCGAGGTATACCGGGTCTTGGGCCTGGTTATGTTTTTCCTCTTGCAAAGAGTTGGCGGAAGAATAGAATGCTCGTCCTTGCCCCGACACTAGGTGCCGGGACGGTAATGCCCTCGGGCATGAGCCAGGGCACAACAACATCGAACCAAAATTCTGCCCGCGTGGCAGGATGTCTCGTCGGAAGATTCTCGACACAGGGTGTTGGGCGGCGGGATGCAATATGGAGGACACATTGGCGAACGTAACTGTTGCAGAACTGTTGGAAGCAGGGGTTCATTTCGGTCACCAGACCAATCGTTGGGACCCCAAGATGAAACGATACATTTTCGGGGCGCGCAACGGCATTTACATCCTCGACCTCACCAAGACGCTCACCCAACTCCAAGTCGCCTGCGGATTCCTGCATGATGTCGTACTCAATAATGGCACCGTACTGTTTGTCGGCACAAAGAAGCAGGCACAACAAACCATCAAGGAAACGGCCACACGCGTTGGCATGCCGTATGTCGTCGATCGTTGGCTCGGCGGTACGCTCACCAATCTCCGCACCATTCGCAACAGCGTCAGCCGCCTGAAGCAGATCGACGCTAAACTGGCTTCGCCCGAGGCCTCACAGATACCGAGCAAGGAGCTCCCATCGTTGCGTCGCGAACTGGCGAAGCTCCACCGCAACCTTGACGGCATCGTCAATATGGATAGGCTTCCGTCAGCGATGTTCGTCGTGGACATCCACCATCAGGAAATCGCTGTCCACGAAGCACAACGGCTCAATATCCCGATCATCGCCATTGTGGACACCAACTGCGATCCGGATCAGGTCACATATCCGATCGCGGGCAACGACGACGCTATTCGCTCCATCAAACTCATCAGTACCGTCATTGGCAACACGGTTGCGGAGGCGTTGACGGAACTTGGTAAAACACTGCCGCAAGCTCCGGTGGCTGAACCAGCACCGGTCGCGACCGAGCCATTGGCAACCGCCGCCGACCTCGCAGCTCTGGCAACCCAAACCGAGCCGCCCGTCATACCACCGCAGATTTAACTCTTATTTCAATCCCTTCATACACCATGCAAATCAACTCACAGGATGTAAAAGCCTTGCGTGAAAAAACCGGCGCAGGGATGATGGACTGCAAACAAGCATTGGTCGAAGCCAAGGGCAATGCCGCCGAAGCGGAAAAGATTCTCCGCAAGAAAGGCATCGCTGTAGCGGGCAAAAAGGCTGCGCGTAGCGCCAAGGACGGCTGCATTGCATGCTACATACACCATGGCAGCAAACTCGGCGTGCTTCTCGAAGTCAATTCCGAGACTGATTTTGTGGCTCGGAACGATGTATTCCGCGAGTTCGTCAAAGACATCGCTCAGCAGATCGCCGCTGCCAATCCTAGCTACGTCAACCGCGAAGATGTGCCGTCCAACGTGATCGAAACAGAATCAGAAATCTATCGCGCCCAAGTCAAGAACAAGCCACCGCAAGCCGTCGAAAAGATCATCGCAGGCAAGCTGGAGAAGTTTTACTCCACTGTCTGCCTGATCGAACAACCATTTGTTAAGAACGCCGATATCACGATCAAAGACCACCTGACGGCGACCATTGCAGCGTTGGGCGAGAATATCGTTATCCGCAGGTTCGTCCGCTGGCAGGTTGGCGAGGAATTGCCCGGCGAAAAGATAGCCCAGGTACCCGCAGCGTAAACCCGGAGGAACCATCGTGAAGCCGACATCAGCTCCGAAATCCAAATATCGGCGTGTGATGTTGAAATTGGGCGGCGAAGCTGTTCAGGGCAAACGCCAGCACGGCGTCTCGCCTGAGACCTGTGACGCAATCGCCAAGGAGTTGAAGGACGTTCTCGCATTGGGCGTCCAGTTGTCCATCGTAGTCGGCGGCGGCAACATCTTTCGCGGCGTGGCTGGCACAAAACGCGGCCTCGACCGTGCCACAGGCGATTATATGGGCATGCTTGCCACCGTTATCAACGCGCTCGCCTTGCAGGACGCACTTGAAAAGAACGGCGTGCCGACGCGCGTCCAGTCCGCCATCGAAATGCGTTCGGTGGCCGAACCGTTTATCCGCCGGCGCGCAATGCGACATTTGGAAAAAGGACGCGTCGTCATTTTTGCTGCCGGCACTGGCAGTCCGTATTTTTCAACCGACACCACCGCGGCGCTCCGCGCCAGCGAGATTGGTGCCGAAGTCCTGTTGAAAGCGACCAAGGTTGATGGCGTTTATTCGGCCGATCCGAAAAAAGATCGCAGAGCAAAGCGCTATGACCGCCTCACCTACATGGATGCACTCAAGGGACGTCTGCAGGTGATGGATTCCACCGCGTTCTCGCTTTGCATGGACAACAAGATTCCGATCATCGTCTTCAACCTATTCAAGCCCGGCAACATCGCCCGTGTCCTCCGGGGCGAACGCATCGGCACCTTGGTGAGCGAGTAGTAAGCTTTCGCAACGCCCCGCAGAGTCCACGGATACGCCGTCTGATGACTTCTGACTTATGTCTCCCACCGCTCTAGTACGTGCGGTCGTACCCGGCGATTTTGGCGCGGACGGTGGCGGTTGCTTTGCGGTAGATTGTTGGTAGACTTTTGGGCCGAGGGGTTTTGCCATGTTTCAGGTAGCAATCGACAAACAACAAAATCTATTGCGGATCAGCTTTAGCCAGCAGGTCGGGCGGAGAGAGACTAAACGCTTCCGTCAAAGGTTGGAGGCGATCTTGGGAGAATTACAGCCCGGCTTTCAACTTTTGACAGACCTGAGCGAATTGGAGTCGATGGATTATGGGTGTGCCCCAGAAATTGAGTTGGCCATGGAAATCTGCCGTCAGAAAGGCGTGGCAAAAGTGGTTCGAGTCGTGCCCGATATTGAGAAGGATATTGGGTTTACGATCATGTCATTTTTTCATTATGGGCACGGTGTGCCAATTGTAACCTGTGAAACGCTTGGAGAGGCGACAAAGGTCTTGTCCACCTGACAGCGCGGGCATCCGGCCATACAGTCGGGTTGGTCTGCTTTGCCGTCAGTGAGTGTGGTCGTATTCGGCGATTTTGGCGCGGATGGCGGCTTCAGCCTCGTCATAGATCTCGCGGATCGCCGGGTCGGAGAGGCGGTACGTGCGTTCTTCGAATGTTGTTGTGGCGAAACGGTCGAAGAGACGCTGTTTGGCAGGAGCGATGTCTTTGCCGTAGATGTGATAGGAGTCGGCCTGCCAGTTGAGCCGCCCCAGCTTGACGGTCTTACCGGTACGTTTGGCAATTCCAGCCGCGATAATGTCCCTGTTGAACATGATGAACCCGAACATGTTCATGAAGCTTGCGCCCCAAGCGTCGTTGCTGCGGAACCGGATATTGCAGTTCAGCCACCACTCGCCGGTTGCCTCGTCTTCGAGCAACCGATACCAGATCGACTGCAAACAGGGCGGGTCATAACAGTCTAGATCGATGTTCGGCATCCAGGTGATCATCTGGGCCTGACGTGTGAATGGTTGCGCGGCGAGTTTTTCGATCACACGCTCAACCTGGTTGACGCTGAATGCCCCAACCCTGGTTGACCTGCCGTCGCGGAGTTCCTGCCACGAGCCGTAGGCGACAAGCCGGCCATGGTAGGTATACTCCCAGCGTGTGTCCTTCGAGTCATTCATATTCTTGACCCAATGATCCTTTACGCCCTGGATCTCCATGACGTATTCGCGGAGGTCTTCGATGCCGCCGGGAAACGCCTTGTGAATCATCGGCTCAGCGAGCGGATCGAGCACGGTGAGGTTCAGCGTGCAATCGAGGCTGAGCGGGTCGCCCGGCTTGTCGTATTGAGTGCGGAACCGGGTGCCGTGCTCATAGAGCACAATAAGTGCCTTCTCGTAGCCGGCGGCAAGGCAGTTCTCGGTGACGTGCAGGACGGGAATGTTTTGCATGGTGTCTTATTGATTCTTTTACCCAAAATGCCGGGCCAAGTCAGCAAAACTCTCCAGCATCAACGTCTTGTCATTTGGCACGATCTCCTCAATCTCATGCTGCCATGTGGTGTGATATGGTATAAACACCGTGCCAAGCCCGGCGGCCTTCGCAGGATTGATGTCGGAACGCGGCGAGTTTCCAATCATCCACGTGCGCTCGGCCGACAGTGTGTGTTTCTCGAGCAGGGAACGGTAGGTCTCAACGGATTTCTCAAAGACAATCTCTGTGCCGTGAAACAGTGGGGCCAGTCCTGAGCGGTTAAGCTTGCCTAGTTGCTCGTCCGCGCGGCCTTTCGTGAGCATGATCAGATGATTCCTGGAGTGAAGCATGGGGAGCGTCTCACAAACGCCGGGCATCAGTTCAATTGGATGATGAAAGATAAAGTGTTCCTGCCCGGCGATCCACGGTTCAAGCTCAGCAACGCCAAGTGTGCGCGCAACCTCGTACAATGAGGCGCAAAACGCCGAGCTGCCATAACCCGTGATCTTGATGTTGCGTTGTTCGGTCTGCCAGAGCGTCTCGTGCGCCAACTCCGCAGAAACGTTGCGGGCTGCAAGTTTGGCGACGAATTCTTTGATCACGCGATCATAGTAGATATTGTTCTCCCACAACGTGTCATCGGCATCGATCAACAATGTTCGTTGAGCTTGCACTTTTTGTAACCACGAATGGACGTGAATGAACACGAATCAGAACCGGCAATCAAGCATCATTCGCGTGCACTTGTGTTAATTCGTGGTTGAAAAACGTTCTGAGCCTTTCTAATCTGTCACCCATGAATCCGCAAGCACTCCTCGACGACATGGAAGAGAAAATGATGAAGACCGTGGAATTCGTTCACAGCGAATTCGCCTCGGTCCGCACCGGCAAGGCTTCGCCGGCATTGGTGGAGAACATCCAGGTCGAAGCGTACGATACACACATGCGGCTGCGTGAGTTGGCGGGGATCTCCACGCCCGAACCGCGGCTTATCGTTATCCAACCGTGGGACCCGACTGTTGTACAAGCCGTTAGCAAGGCTATCCAACAATCTCCGCTAGGCATCACGCCGATTGTGGACGGCAAGATCATTCGCATCCCAATTCCCGAGCTCGACCAGGAACGTCGGCGCGAACTGGACAAAGTGCTCAAGAAACTGGCTGAGGACGGCCGGGTCGCCATCCGCAACGAACGGCGTCACGGCGTGGAAGCCGCCAAGAAACTCCAGAAGGACAGCAAGATCACTGAGGACGAGTTGGCGCACGCCGAGAAAGAGATTCAGAAGAAGACCGACGACTACATCAAGGAGATTGACACCCTTCTTGCGCACAAAGAGAAGGAAATCATGACGGTGTAGGCCGACTCTGTGAGTCGGCGCCTGTAGTGCCGCTTCGTTCACCCCGAACGCTTTCGCGGCTACAAAAAACTTCCGCGTTGCGAATTCCGCTCAATCCGCTATATTCAGCGCACTCTGCGACGACCCCATCGTCTAGCCCGGTCCAGGACATCGCCCTTTCACGGCGGTAACACGGGTTCGAATCCCGTTGGGGTCGCCATCTACATTTTGCCTATGAAATCGTGGTTTTTTACGATGGCGTTTGAAAGTCGTAACGTCTGGTAATAACGGTCGCAGATTCGATTGGCTATTGTCCCCGGGCGGCCCACTGCCGCGCAATTTTTTCTGCGGCCGGGCGGCTTTCGTCCCAAGCTTTTTGAACGATTACCATTCTCTCCTCCGGGGTCAAGTTGGGTGACAGTCTTTCGACTTCCCGCTCTATGCGCTTGGGCTGTTCTTCGAGCCATCGCCGAGCGAATTCTGGCCAATCCATGGCACCGGAGATTCTTGGCGGCGGTTTCAGACCGCACCCGATGGCGAAATTTTCCCCAAATCCCCGCGTCTTCAGGCCAGCCGCAGCCAATGACGCATCTGCTTCGCGGGCAAGCTTCTTGGCTTGATCGGCCATGATGATGATCCCGCCGACACCGGCAAGCAGCAGCAAGAGGCACAAGATTTCCCGAACGCTTTTCCCAACTGTCATGTCCGTGTTGCGGCCTGCCGATGCTGACTCCCGTCCTGTCGGTGCGCCATTCAGGAACTCGCCACAGTGTTTGCATTTGATTGCCTCGACCAAGATTTCCTCAGCGCAAAATGGGCAGCGCTTTGTATCGGAATGGCTGGTCGTGACTCGTACCGGTACGGACTTGGCGGGCTTCAAACCTTGTTCGGGGGATGGCACTGTAAGAGGCTGGTGGCATTCTGAGTTTGGGCAGTCAATAAGTTGTCCCGACGACGCTTCGTCAACCACTATGCTTTGGCCGCACTTCTTACACGCAAAGG
>Ga0187885_10001693_pt1 | contig 23669 bp, 28 predicted proteins | sample June2016WEW_20_1_3_FD_132970 | JGI IMG/M metagenome (GOLD analysis project Ga0187885, IMG submission 132970) | Peatland microbial communities from SPRUCE experiment site at the Marcell Experimental Forest, Minnesota, USA - June2016WEW_20_100 | ecosystem: Environmental > Terrestrial > Soil >... | reverse complement strand
CTTTGGAGCGGTTTTGCGCCAATCATCCGCGATAAGAACCGTGTGCGCTAATGAGCGCCCGCACGGGTCCGTGCGGGGGGTGCCGGGCAACCGGCATCCCTACCGCGACCCCTTTTTTGCCTGGGCCGCCGTCACCCGGAGGATGCGCTATGTTTAAGAATTCCCGAATTTCTTGAGGGAGTGTGCAATGTCCGAAAAAGTAGCCATATTCGATACCACGCTGCGGGACGGCGAGCAAGCCGCCGGAACCCGGCTTGGAAGCCGGGAGAAACTCACCATCGCCAGGCAGTTGGCCCGGTTGAACGTCGACATCATCGAGGCCGGCTATCCGTCGTCTTCGCCGGAAGACTTCGAGGCGGTTCGATTGCTCGCGCGGGAGATCGATGGGTGCACGGTCTGCGCTTTGTCCCGAGCCGTGGCCAGCGATATCGAGGCGTGCGGCAAGGCGCTGGCGGAAGCCAAGCGGCCGCGCATTCACACCGGGATCGGCGTCTCGGATATTCATATCACGGGGAAGTTCAGGGACGAAAAGTACGGGAAGACCCTGGGCAAGAAGAAGGTCAAGATCGTTGAAATGGCGGTCGAAGCGGTCAAGCTCGCCAGGCAGTACGCGGAGGATGTGGAGTTCTACGCGGAAGACGCCGGCCGCGCCGATCCGGCCTATCTCTTTGAAATGCTCGAGGCGGCCATCGACGCCGGAGCTACGGTCGTCAATATTCCCGATACCACGGGCTATGCCGTGCCGGAGCAATTCGGCCCGCTGATTCGGTCCATCCGGGAGAAGGTGCCGAACATCGGCCGGGCGACCATCAGCGTCCACTGCCACGACGATCTGGGACTGGCGGTGGCGAATACGCTGGCGGGCGTTTGGAATGGGGCGCGCCAGGTGGAAGGCACCATCAATGGGATCGGCGAGAGGGCCGGGAACGCGGCGCTGGAAGAAGTCATCATGGCCCTGCGCACGCGGCGCGACTACTTCAAGGTGCACACCGATATTGAAGCCCGCGAGTTTGTCCGCACCAGCCGTCTGGTGTCCGACATGCTCGGCATGATCGTTCCGCCCAACAAGGCAGTGGTGGGAGGCAACGCTTTTTCGCACAGCTCGGGAATCCACGTGGATGGATTTCTGAAGGAGCGGGAGACCTATGAGATCATGCGTCCCGAGGACGTGGGCTTCGACGACAGCCGCGTGGTGTTGACGGCGCGCACGGGGCGTCACGGCCTCAAAGATCGTCTCAAGAAACTTGGATACGCACTGACGCAGGAGGAATTGGACCAGACCTACCAGCGATTCCTGGCGGTGGCGGACAAGAAGCAGGAGGTCTTCGACGAGGACCTGATGGCCATTGTCCACGATGAGATTCATCCGGTTCCGGACATGTACCGGCTGGAGTACATGCATATCTACAGCGGCACGTCCGCCATCCCCACGGCCACCGTCCGGGTCCGTATCAAGGATGAAGTCAGAGAAGGTGCTGCCATTGGAGACGGCCCGGTAGACGCGGTGTACAAGGCCATTTCCCAGGTGACGAAGAGCACGGCCAGACTTGTGCGATACGAGATTCGGGCCGTGACCAGCGGCACGGAGGCGATGGGCGAGGTGACGGTGCAGCTCGAGCAGGGCGGGCGGAAGATGATGGGGCGAGGCGCTTCCACGGACGTGATCGAGGCCAGCGCCAAAGCCTACGTGGATGGACTCAACAGGCTCGCCGGGCTGAGCTAGTGGTCTGCGGCAGGCAGAACTGTGGGGCAGCCAATCCTGGCTGCAGCCGGCTTTCAGCCGGCGCCTGCGGGGATCGGAGACTCTCACGTGCCTCGAAAGAGCCGCCTGACAGGCGGCTGCAGGCAAGATTGCCTGCCCCACAAAACTGCACTAGGTGCTGGTTGATATATTAGGGTGGTGAAGACCGTTTCGCGAAGGAACCTGCTTCGGATCGCTGCCATTGGGTCCGGGGCGCCCGCGGGGGTCCGCTTCTTGCGCGCGCAGCAGCCGCCCCAACCGGCGGTGCCGCTGCCTTTGCCCGTGGTCACGCCGGCCGCAGCGCGCTCGGTGGTGTCGCTGATGCGGGGCGAAGACCGCCGGAAGATCGTCTATGAGTCGCTGATGGCCATTGACCGGGAACTGGCCCCGGCGCTCAAACGCAAGCAGTACGTTCTCATCAAGCCCAACCTCACCAGCACTGTCAAGCAACTGGCGGCCACGCACGCCGACACGCTGCGCGGCATCCTGGACTACCTGGGGCCGCGGTTCAAGGGGCCGGTGGTCATCGCCGAGGCGTCCTCCGGCAATACCATGGAGGGCTTCGACAATTTCAAGTACCGGCAGGCGATCGCGGAATATCGATCGCTGAAAGTGGAGCTGATCGACCTCAATCGGGAAGCGAAGTACGTCGCCTCAGCGTTGATCGACGCCAATCTCCAGATGTTCCCGGTCCGGCTGGCCGCGCGTCTGATGGACCCCGATGCGTTTATTCTGAGCGCGTCGATACCGAAGACGCACGATTCCGTGGTGGCGACAATGGGCGTGAAGAACCTGGTGATGGGCGCTCCGCTGCACAGCCCGAACGCCACGCCGGGCAGCGTGAACGGCCAGGAGAGGTGGAACGACAAAATCAAGCTCCACACAGGCATGCAGCAGCCCCCCTGGGGCCCTCACCTGATGAACTACAACCTCTTCTTGACGGCACAGAAACTAGCTCCGTTCTGGGGCGCCACGGTGATTGACGGCCTGGAGGGCATGGAGGGGAATGGCCCGGTATCCGGGACGCCGGTTCCATCCCGTATCGCTATCGCCTCGCTGGATTACGTGGCCGCCGATCGCGTGGGCGTCGAAGCCATGGGCATCGACCCGCGTTGGGTGGGCTACCTGCAATATTGCGAGCAGGTGGGTATCGGCAACTACGATATCTCGAAGATCGAGGTTCGCGGCGAGAAGATCGCCGCGGTGGCCCGAAAGTACCGCTTGCACTCGAACACGGACCGCGATTTGCAGTGGATGGCTCCCCTGGCTTTGGATCGAGGTTGAACGGCGGTGGTACTTACACAATGAACGGAGCCGAGTGTCTTCTGAGAACCCTGCTGGCGCATGGAGTGGATACCTGCTTCATGAACCCGGGGACGTCCGAGATGCAGTTCGTAGCGGCACTGGACCGCGTCCCGGGGATGCGAGGCGTGTTGTGCCTGTTTGAGGGAGTGTGCTCGGGCGCGGCGGACGGCTATGCGCGCATGTTGCGGCGGCCGGCCGCCACGTTGTTGCACCTGGGCCCCGGATTGGGCAACGGCCTCTCCAACTTTCATAACGCGCGGAAAGCGCGTTCGCCGGTGGTGAGCATCGTGGGGCAGCACACCACGGGGCACCTGCGCTGCGACGCTCCGCTCTCGGCCGACATTGAGGCGTTCGCGCGCACGGTTTCGGGTTACGTCCGAACCCTGGAACGAGCCGAGGATATGGGTGAGGCGGCCGCGGCCACCATCCGCGCCGCGTGCGCACCGCCGGGGCAGATAGCGACTCTGATTGTGCCCGCCGACTTTTCCTGGAGCGATGGCGGCGAGCCGGGGCGCCCTCTGGGCCCGGCGAAGCCACGCGAAGCCGCGCCGGGACCCGGGGCTGAGTGCGTCCGCGAAGCGGCTCGAATATTGAGCGCCGGTGAGCCCGCCGGATTGCTGCTCGGCGGCAGCGCACTGCTGGAGCGAGGAAGCGTTGCGGCGGGACAACTTGCGGCCGGCACGGACGTGCGCGTGTTTGCCAACCGCTACGCCGCGCGGATGGTGTGCGGAGGCGGGAGGTTTACGCCGCAGCGGCTGGCGTACTTCCCGGAGAAAGCTGAGCCCATGCTGGCGGGGTTGAAACACCTCATCCTGGTGGAAAGCCAGCCGCCGATTTCCTTTTTCGGATACCCGGGGCGCCGGAGCTACCTGGCGCCGGAGGATTGCGCTCTCCACGTGCTGGCGCCGATTGAGTCAAACGGCACGGAGGCGCTCGAAGCACTCGTCGAGGCATGCGGCGTCGGACGCATTGCGCCGCCGGCGCCGGGCCCAGAGGGCACCCCATCGCGGCCAGCGCTGCCTGAGGGCGCCGGCCTGTCGCCGGATACGATTGGCCGGGCCTTGGCCAGTCTGCTGCCGGAGGGATCGATCCTCTCCGACGAGATGGTCTCTTCCGGCGAAGCCATTTTGCGGCACCTCTCTTCGGCGGCAAGCTACGATCTTCTGCCCGTCACGGGCGGGGCCATCGGCCAAGGCCTGCCGGTGGCTCTCGGCGCCGCGCTGGCGTGCCCGGACCGGAAGGTGATCGCGCTCGAAGCCGACGGCAGCGGCATGTACACGTTGCAATCGCTCTGGACCATGGCGCGGGAGCGAGTGGACGTGGTGACCGTGATCCTGGCGAATCGCCGCTACCGGATTCTGGATATCGAGATGCAAAGGACCGGCGCCGGTGAGATGGGCCGGAGGGCGAACGACATGGTCGATATCAGCCGGCCGGACCTGGACTGGGTGAAGCTGTCGGAAGGCATGGGCGTCCCGGCCACGCGCGCCACCACGGCGGACGAATTTGTGACCCAGTTCCGCGCGGCCGTGAGGCAGGCTGGGCCGGCGCTGATCGAGGCGGTTTTAGAGTAGGGGTATCTCATGCAGATTCACCTGTCCCCATATGGCCAGGCGTCGGCGCAACCATCTCCCGTCAACCGGATGATGGCGGAGTTCGCGAGCGATTTTCGCGACGGCGTGGACATCAATCTGGGCGTCGGATACGTGAACGAGAAGACCATCCCGGTGGCCCGCCTGACGGAAGCCGTGCAGGCTGTGGCGAGCGACAGCGTGAAGTACCGACAGGCGTTCAACTACGGCGGCCCGGACGGCTCGGCGAACCTGGTCGAATCTCTGCGCCGGTTCCTGACCGGGATGCGAATCGGAGGGCTGGATGAGGCCACCGTGGCGCGCCAGCGTCTGATCATCGGCCCGTGCGGCGCCACCAGTATCCTCGAAGGACTGGCGGAGGTGGTCGCGCCGGGAATCGTCGTCACCTCCGATCCCATGTACTACATCTACTCCGACGCCCTCGAACGCAAAGGCTTCGAAGTGCTCGCCGTTCCCGAGGATGAAGAGGGAATCGGCTTGGCTGCGCTCGAGGGCAAACTGCGGGCGCTGGGCGGCGCCGTCGAACGGATCGCCTTCCTTTACGTGGTCACGGTCAACAATCCGTCGTGCACCATCCTGTCGAACGAGCGGCGCCGGGCGCTGCTCGAAGTGGCGGCCAGGCTGTCGCGCGAACAGGGGCGCCGGATTCCGATCTTCTACGACTTGGCCTATGAGCTGCTGCTGCACGACCCGCGGGCCGAACCATTCGTTTCGGTCCTGAGGGAAGACGATCTGGGGATCGCGTACGAGATCGGCACCCTTTCAAAAGTGCTGGCGCCGGGGCTGCGGATCGGGTATCTGCTGGGTCCCGACGGTCCGTTGATGAATGCCATGGTGCAGAAGACCAGCGATGCCGGTTTCAGCGCGCCGCTCTTCGTGCAGGAGATGGCCAGCTTTCTGCTCGACCGGCGCATTGCGGAGCAACTGTGCGCGGTGAACGCAGGCTATCGCGAGAAGGCGGTGGCGGTAAAGGATGGGATCGAGCGGAGCCTGGGACCATTTCTCGAGGAGTGCCGCGGCGGCAGCGCGGGTTTCTATTACTACCTGACGTTTCGGGATGTCGAGACCCACCCGTCCTCGGCCTTCTTCCGGTTTCTGACCCGCACCACGGGCGACGCGGCGGTGGACGGCCCGGAGGGCAACCGAAGGCCTCGCGTCATGTACATTCCGGGCGAATACTGCGTCCACCCGCGAGGCGATCTGGCGGCGCGAGGCAAGCGGCAGCTTCGGCTGTCCTACGGTTACGAGGATGTGCCGCGGATTCTGCGGGCGCTTGCTTGGGTGCGCGAGGCGGCGGAATTCGCGAGTGGGTGCCGGGCGTGCGGCGTAGAATCTAGTGTAGTGCGGTGCAAGTAATGCGTGGCTTGCCACGTTGTGTGGGGCGGCTCCCCTGAGCCGCAACCCGACCCCCAGGTCGGGTTGGGCCGGGTCAGGGGACCCGGCGCGGTCCAGGGGGACCGCCCCACGTTAAGCACTAGGAGCAGTCGAATGGCGGCGAAGCTGAGATTCAAATACGATCGGGAGGCCGACATCCTCCACATCGACAAGTGCCCGCCGTACGCGGAGCAGGAGTCGGAGGAATTGCCGGACGAAATAGTTGCGCGGCTCAACCCCAGTACCGGTGAGGTTGAGAATCTCGAGGTGCTGTTCTTCACGACGCGGCTTCTGCGGGCGGACCTCTTCGAACTGCCGGTCACCGCCGACCTGCGGCTTGTGAGCACCGGGGGCGGCTAACCTGGCCCTAAAATTCGGTGACAGACACCAGCGTCCGCGCGGCGCAAGAACCGCGCCTTGGGACGCGTGTGTCAGTCACCGAATTTTAATGCATCGCGGCGGCGATGATCCAGCACAGGCCCAGGGCCACGGCTCCGGCCAGGATGGCCGCGGCTACGTTGCGCTCCTCGACGATTTCCTTCCAGACATGGAACGGCGCCAGTTTCGCGATGATGGCCAACGCGATCACAAAAACCAGGATGCCGAGGGCGGCGAAGACGAGAGCGTTGAGCACCGGGAATTCGCTCATAGGTGACGATCGAGCCAGGCGCGCCAGCGGTCGATCCCCTCGCCGGTGGTGCAGGAGACGTCCAGTATTTCGATGCCGGGCTGCACGCGGCGCGCGTTTTCTTTAGCCACTTCGGCCTGGAACGGAACGTAGGGCAGCAGGTCGATTTTGTTGAGGACCATCAGGTCGGCATGGTGGAAGGTGGCCGGGTATTTGAGCGGTTTGTCCTCGCCTTCAGTGACGCTCAGCAGCACGGCGCGGGCCTCTTCGCCGAGATCGTAGCTGGTGGGGCAGACCAGGTTGCCGACGTTTTCGAGGAACAGAATCTCGAGGTCCTCGACGGGCCAGCCTGCGAGGGCGCGCTCCACCATGCGGGCGTCCAGATGGCAGGCGCCGCCGGTCGTGATCTGGCGCACGGGGAATCCGAAATGCTCGAGGCGGCGCGCGTCGTTATCGGTCTGGATGTCGCCGGTGAGCACGGCGATGCGGCGCTCCGGGCCGAAGCCTTCGAGCGTGCGCTCGAGCAGCGAAGTCTTGCCGGAGCCGGGGGAACTGATCAGGTTCAGGCAAAACACGCGGTGGTTTTGAAACCGCTCGCGCAGGGTGGCGGCGATGCGGTCGTTTTCGTTGAGAACCTTGCGTTCGAGGGGAACGCGCATCAGGGCTCCTCCAGTTCCAGGTACGTCAATTCCATTTGATCACCCCCGGCGGCCTCGGTGTCGGCCGAGCCACACGTGGGGCAGGCGGGGTTCCACTCCACCACGCGGAACGCGGCGCCGCAAGCGCGGCAGCGGCGGGTCCAGGGGCAGAGTTCGAAATCGAAGGCCAGGGGATCGAGATCGCTGCCGGAGACCAGGGTTTCGAGGCAGAAGCGCAGCGATTCCGGCTCGACGCCCGAGAGTTCGCCGATACGCAGGCCGGCGCGGGCGACGCGCGCGCCGCCGTGATTGGCGGCTTCGGCGCGGAGGGTCTCCAGCACGGCCGCGGCAATGCTCATCTCGTGCAAATCTTACTGTACGAGCATTGCGCGCGGGAGGGCAAGCGCTGGTAGAATGGAAAGGGACGAGCGGGAGTAACTCAGTGGTAGAGTCACAGCCTTCCAAGCTGTTGGTCGCGGGTTCGATCCCCGTCTCCCGCTCCACTTCGAGCCGGCTGGCGTAGCTCAGTTGGTAGAGCATCTGATTTGTAATCAGAGGGTCGGGGGTTCAAATCCCTCCGCCAGCTCCATAGAATCAAAGACTTACAGCTAATTCAACCGTGCGACGGGTGGATTATTAGCAACCGACATAGCAACCGGGGTGGCAACCGGCTCCGTCGGCTTCAGAGCCGCGTCCATCTGCTCAGCGGCTTCCTTGCGCAGCGACGGCACCACATGCGAGTACAAGTTCATGGTGACGGCGATTTGGGAGTGGCCGAGCAATTCCATCACGACGCGAGAATGGACCCCTTGCGTGAGCAATAGCGTCGCGGCGGTGTGCCTGAGGTCGTGGATGCGGACGTAGGGCAGCCCCGCGCTTTCGAGGATCTGTCGGTAATCTCGCTCCAGGTTTCGCGGCTCCAGCGGTGTGCCGATCCCCGTGGTGAATACAAACCCGGCATCCTTCCACCGACTTCCAGCTATGATGCGCTCTTGCTCTTGCCGCGCGCGGTGCTCGATGAGCGCAGACAGGCATACCTGGGGGAGATTGATTGTCCGGCGACTGGAGCGCTTCGGCTCCTTGAGGATCAGTTGGCCTTTCTCGTCGCCCGGCATTTTGATCCGCTGCAACGCCAGCCGCACGGCGAGGGTGCCGCGTTCCAAGTCGATGGCCGGCCACTGAAGGGCGAGCGCTTCTCCCTTCCTGAGGCCGAGTGCGACGGCCACGGTGAAGAAGGCGCCGAGTCGATGCTGCTTGGCAGCCTCGATTAATTTCTGCGCCTGCTCGGGCGTGTAGGGCGCGATCTCTCGGGGTTCTGCTTTCGGGAAGTTAACCAGAAGGCCAGCGTTTCGTGGCACAAGATCAAGTTTGCAGGCGCGATCAAGAGCCATGCGGAGAACCGTCAAACAGTAGCCAACGGTCGTAGCTGAAAGATGCCGTGGCGCGGGCGGCGGCTGCCCCTCGACGAGTTTCTTCACGCCCGGCCCGCTCTCCATGATGGCGTCGAGCTTTTCCTGCTTCATGCGTGCGATGTGGTGAGCACCGAGTTTCCCGAGCGGGATCTTGCCGAGTGCTGGCACCAGGTGCAACCGGATCACCCCCTCGTAGCTGACGTAGGTAGCCGGCGAAACGTCGGCCTTCACCGATTCGAGCCAACCGTTGAGAAAGTGTGCGACGGTTTGCTTTTCGGGGTCGATGTTGATGCCCCGCTGCTGATCGCGCAGCGCCTTCTTGAGCCGCTCCGCGACCTCATAGCGCGTCTTGCCGACGAACGTTTTTCGTTTCCAGACCGGCTCGCCCGCTTCGTTCCGCCCCCAGCCGACGCTGACGGCCGCGCACCATTGGCCATCCTGCGTCGCGTATATCGAACCTTCACCTTGACCTCGTTTCCGTTTCTTCGACATCACTCACTCCTTTCCGATCCATCTCTGCACTGTCTCCAACGCGGTGGACCTCTTGCTAGTTCTCACGTTTAGTTGCTGAGCGATCTCGCGCAGGCCGATGCCTTCGGCACGCAATCGCCGAGCCTCCGCAATCCTTTCCCGCACGCGGTTGTTGGCTTCGCGTAATGATGCGTTCGGACCGCATTTCTCACAGTAGTTGGCCTGTCCCGACTTTGGAGCTTTCTTCTCCCGCACGTATGGAACGCCGCACCCGGAACACGTAAATAGGTTCCGCGCGTCGGTGACGGTTAGCGCCAGTTGCAACGCGATGGCCGCGAACAGGCATCCGCTGTAATCGACCTCCAAGCGCCAGGAGCGCGGATTCAGGCTAAAACCGGGCCGTCCGAGTGCCAGCCAAAGGGCGACCTCCATAGCGAGCCAGCGGCGCTCCTGCTCGATGTCCCACTTCGCGGAATATAGGCACCCGGTGAGGGCGTAAAGGTCTACCGCTCCGCCGCGATGCCGTAGGTCGCGCAAGGCCTGCTCTCCGAGTTTCTTCTCCAGACTACCCAGGACTTGCCAGTCGCTCGGTGATGCTCGCTTCTGCTTCTGGAGGGCGTCGGCGATGCTCAGAACGGCCGAGGCGCGCCGCGAGTAGTACTCCCAGGCGTCGAGAGGCTCCGAGCGTGGGAGTGTTCGGCCCGCCGTGGCCTGCGGTCGGTAGGGCATGACGCAGGGCGTACCATCCGCGTCGAGGTAGAGCAGCCCCCACCTCCGGGCGTAGTCGAGGATCGCGGCGGGCGGCTCCTGCCCGAGGCGGACGAAGCCATCAAAGAGGTTGGTCATGTTGGGGCGGATGCTCTTGCCTCCCGCTCCTGGGGTCCAGACCAGCGAGCGCTTTGCTGGGTCGAGCCTGATGCTGTTGGGCACGAACAGTTCGCCCGTCGGCACCGGCTTGCCGAGCAGTCCCGATTTCTTATCGACGAACCCCGCGAACTCCCAGGGCTTATGGGTGACTTCAGAGTGCATATAGTCAACATATATTCTAGCATATAGGACAACGATTAGCAACCCCTTATGATGTCTGTGAAGGTCTAGTCTAGACCGGAAACGGAACGAAACATGAAGACGCAACCCAGATTGGATCTCGAACCACTTTTGCTACGCGGTGAGGAGGTAGCCGAGGTGCTCGGATGCTCGCGCGCCCTGGCATATCAATGGATGGCCGCAAACAGGATTCCCACAGTGCGCGTGCCGGGATCGCGCACCATCCGCGTTCCGCGTGCGGCGCTCCTCAAGTGGATCGAGGAGCACACGGAGCAACCACGCGACGGAGCCGCCGCGTGAACTCGCCTCCGGCCGCGAGGCCGGCGGTAGAAGAGGCTCGCGGGGCCAGTACCCGGAGCAGGAACACCCCGAACCCAAACTATGTCCGCGTCCTCAATCCCGTGTCCAACGGAACCGGTATTTTCAAGTGCAAGAAGGCGGACTACTACGTCAACAAGGGCCGAGCTAAATGGGTCGATAAGAATCACAGTCAACTGCGGCTTGTCCCGACCCACCCCAAGAACATTGAGGCCGCGCGCCGGGCCTGTGCTCTTGACCGCGCCTACGATTCCATTGCCTGCGATTTCGATATGTTCATTGGGATGAGTGGTGGCGAAACCGTGGTGAAGATAGCGCGCGCCGGGGGACGGGCAACATGAGCGCATCCGATATCCTGGCGGCCGTCCGCATCTCGGACGTGTATCACGCGCTCACGGGCATGGAGGCGCGGAGTGGCCGCGTTCGGGCGCCCTGGCGCGAGACCCAGGACCGGAACGTCTCGCTCAACGATGCCAAGGTCACCTGTTTCGACCGCAGTCTTTTCGGGCTTTTTTCAGAACGTGGCCGCCTAGTCTTCATGGGGCGACAAGCCGGCGACTCCTGCGCCGGTTGGCGGCCACACGTTTCCAGGAGAACTTCGCCACAAGGAGGGCGACCAAAGATGATCCATTCGTATCCGTGGTACATCGCCGATTGGCGCAGCTCGGAAGCCGTCATGTCGATGAGCCTTGAGGAGCGCGGCCTCTACCGTGAAATGCTTGACCATTGCTGGGAGGCCGGAAGTTTGCCCGCAGACGAAACGATCCTGCGAAAGATTGCCCAAGTCGGGGAGCGGGAATGGCGCCGCGCCTGGCCGAAGGTTCGCCAGCAATTCCATGAGCGCGAAGGCCGTTTGTGGCATCCGAAGGTAGACGAAAAACGGCCGGGACTTGAAGAGTGGCACCGCAGCCGCCGCGAGGCTGGACGGGTGGGCGGCCTGAAGCGATGGGGGAAGTTCGACGATAGCTTAGCTTCAAGCTTAGCTACAGGTTCGACTACAGGCTCAGTTAATGGCTCAGCTACAAGCAAACCTGTAGCTGTGTTGAAGCCTTCCTCTTCCTCTTCCTCTTTCACTACCACTACCACTACCACTATACAACCCCCCCCTACCCCCCCTTTCCCGGAGACCAACACCGATGAAACACAAACTTCCCCCGATTCACCAAGCCTGGTTCGACCCGTTGTTCCAGCCGCGGATACCTTCCTCGAAGGAATTGCCAGGCGCATCCACGACCGGCACCCGCAGAACCGCCGCTGTGGTGTCGCGGAAATTCAAAAACACCTCAACGCAATCCTCAAGAAAGTTCCAGGGGCAGAGCGCGCCAGCCGCCTAACTGGAATAGACCAGCGTCACGCCGGATGGTGTTCATCTGAGGCATGGACGAAAGAAAACGGCCAGTACGCCAAGGGACTTGCGAACTGGCTCGCCCCCACCATGGGCCGGTTCGACGAGCAGCCGCCGGAAGAAGACGACCCTACGGTCTGGAAGGGGAATGTTTTCACATGAGAAAACTCACCGGGACGTAAAGTTAATGAAACCTTGCCCGCGGCGTTCGGGCCGCCTGTCAACAGCGGTGCGGCACAGGTATCGCGCAGGCGGCGTGGCCACTAGTTACCGGCGCTTTACGGCAGAGGCTATCCAGGGCGCGGCCAGCCGGGGGGAGCGGAGGTGTGAGCATAGGACGCGGTTCCGGTGCGACGTAGGGGAACTGTGCGCGGAAGAAAGCGAGAAAGGATGATCGCATATGACGAAAGCTCGGCAATTGCGGCTGCGTTTAGGTGATCCGTATACGGGCGGGCCGGCTGACTGTTGGCGCACCCGCCACGTTTCGGGGCCGTGTGGGAAATGTGGAGCGCCGATGGAACCCGCACATCTCCCGCTACATTTGGCTGGCCTCTTCTGCCCGCGTTGCTGCCCATGTTGCGGCCCGGTTGCTATACAGGTTGCTAGTAGCGCCAGCGTCAGTAGCAGTGATGTGCTTGATTCTACTAGGAATATGGTTGGACAGTCCTCTAATTGCTAGTTAGAGGACCAAGGAATAATGCGGATACGGGGCATAATGTGCCCGGTTTGCGGACGGAAAAAAGCGGAGGTAAGCGATGGCGTTTAGGATCGGCGCCGCCTGGAATGGCAACTCCAAACAGACGTTTCGAAAGGGCAATCCGACCGCCTGGCAGCGGGGGCAATCCGGCAATCCAACCGGCAAGCCGGCCGGGCTGGTGGCGTTCGAGTTGAAGTTCGCCGAGGCGCTGGCCGGGCAAGGGACGCCTGAGGAGTTGGCGAAATTGATTTGGGATTCGGCGCGCAAGGGCGAGAGTTGGGCGGTCCTGAAGCTCGCTGAGCGGTTTGAATGGCCGCGCGAAGATGCGGCGGAAGATCACGAGTTGGTCATCAAGGTGGTGTACGTTGAGCGAGATACTTTTATCGTTGCCAAAGATGCATCCGGCGCAAGCGAAGATCATCCAGGAATCACGGCGATTCAACGTTTGTTGCCTGGGCCGTCGGGCGGGCAAGACGGTGTTGGGGATGGATCGGCTGATCCACCCGGCGCTGGCGGGCCAGCCGACGGCCTGGTTCAGCCCGACGTATCGCCTATTGTCTGATACCTGGCGCGAGTTGCAGACGAGGCTCTACCCCGTCACGGTAAGCAAGAGCGAGCAGGAACACAGGGTTGAGTTGCAGGGCGGCGGCGTGGTCGAGATGTGGAGCTTGGATTCGCCGGATGCCGGCCGCGGTCGCGCCTATGCAGCCGTGGTGCTTGATGAATGCGCGCTCGTGGCGGAGTTGGAGCACGCTTGGCAGGAAACCATCCGTCCGATGCTTACCGACCTCAAGGGTTCGGCGTGGTTCTTGAGCACCCCGAAGGGCGTTGCGAACTACTTCCACATACTCTACCAGAAAGGCCAGGGACTTTTCCGCGGCGAGTGGCGATCCTGGCAAATGCCCACGTCCGCGAATCCCTTCATCGACCCGGCGGAGATCGCGTCGGCGAAGGAGGACTTGAGCGAGCTGGCCTACAGCCAAGAATACATGGCCGCTTTCGTCTCCTGGCAGGGCGCGGTCTTCCGCAAGATCCTGGACGCGGTAGCAACCGGGCCGGCGCAAGGCAAGGGCGCGGTGATCGGGGTTGACTGGGGCCGGGTGAACGATTACAGCGTCTTCGTCGTTGTCTCCGACGCGGGCGAGGTGCTGGCTATTGATCGCTTTCGCGGCATCGAATACGCCTTGCAGCGGGGCCGTCTGGCGGCGCTTTACGAGCGATGGGGCAGGCCCACGATCATCGCCGAGGCCAACAGCATGGGCGGTCCGGTGATCGAGCAACTGGCGCGCGATGGGCTGAAAGTTCGACCCTTCATGACGACCAACGCGAGCAAGGCCGAAGCGGTTGAAGCGTTGGCGCTGGCGTTCGAGCGCGGCGAGATCAAGATTCCGGACGATCCGGTGCTCATCGGCGAGTTGCAGGCGTTCGAGGCCAAGCCACTGCCGTCTGGGTTGATGCGCTACGAGGCACCATCGGGCGGCCACGACGACACCGTGATGGCACTGGCCATCGGCTGGCAGGGCGTGGTGGGGTGCAAGCAGAAAGCCCTCAATGCGGAATTCATGCACAGCATGATGGCCGGCAACGTGGGGTTGGTGGCGCCGAGCGCGTGGCGCATGGGTGGCGGTGGCGGGTCCGACCCGTCTTGCGATCCCAGTTGCGGTGATGGGCGGTCGGACCGCGGCGAGGGCACGATCATCGCCTTGGATGGAAGGCGGATTCGGCGTGAGGAATGGGTTCAGTGACCGAACTCACCCGATTCGAGGCCGTCGTGATACGTGCTGGATGGGTGCGCAGTAGCCAGGGTGATTCCCGGTGCGACGGCGCGGAGGGTTTGCCCGTGGGCAGCCGCGTCCAGGTCGTGATCCGGTCCGACTCGCAAGGCTCGCACACGGTGGTCGTCGGCGGCGCAACCGCGCCGCTATTCGATAACACCGCCTTGCGCGGCAATCCGTGGGTTGGCAACCAAGGCAGATGGTCAATGTGATTCAGAGTTTTGAGAAAGGAAAATCAGATGCAACAAGAGAACAGAACTGCGGCGCAATGGGAAGAGATCATCGGTAATCTCAGCAGTCGGGGCAGAAACGCAGACGCCGAAGTCGTGGCGCTGGCCAGCGAGGGCGACCAGTTGAGCCTGGACGCGGAATTGGGGGTCGGCGACACCGCCCAGCGGCTCAAAAAGCTCCGTGCGGAGCAGCGCGAGAAGCTCGTGTGCGCGAGCAACTTGCAGGCCGCGTTGGAGGCCGCTAAACAGCGCCATGCCGAAGCCCTGGAGCGCGAGGCCGCCGAAGCCGAGAAGAAGCGCCAGGAGCAGCTTCCGGCGGCATCGAAGCAGCTCATGGAGGCGGCGCGGCTGATAGACGATAGCCTGCGCGCGCTGGCGGCGCGGTTCGCGGCCTTCAGGCAGGCCCTCGACCGGCTGGAAGCGGTGGCGAGCGGGTCAGAGCGGCAGGCGCTCCAGCAAGTCAGGAGCCTGTTTGGTCCGACGTTGGCCTGCGCGTATCACGGCTTGCATGAGTTCGTCGAATTGGGGCCGCGGGCCGGGCACATCCCCCACAGGAAACCGCTTGCGGACTACGTGCAGACGTTCGTAGCCGCGTGGATCGGCGCCGGAAAGGAGTAGACCCCATGCCTGATTACACTCGCAGAATAACGTACCCGCTCGTCTCGCCAGCGAACAATCTCTCGGTGTCCATCGGCGCGGCGCACTCGGAGAGCGCGGTCATACCCGCCGACTCCGTTCGGCTGGTCGCCACCGTCGATTGCTACGTGACGTTCGGCACCGCACCAGTGGCGGACAATACCTGCATGTTCCTGCCCGCGAAGGTTCCGGAGCACTTCCAGTTCACGGCGGGCGAGAAGGTTTCAGTGATCCGCTCCTCTGGTGACGGCGTGTTGTGCGTCACCTGGGGAGACTAACGAAACGAAGGGAGTAACTTTTATGGCAATTCGAACAGCAGCAGCGGCGGCGCTGGATGCGGACATTGCGCAGTTGGTCGCCGATCTAAAAACTTACCTCGCGTTGCAGCAACCCGTTACAGGAGACAACCCGGCCGTGTTGTTTTGGAACGCGCTCCTGGCGGCGCTACGCAACGCAGACCCGCAGATGGGCCGGGTGATTGACACGGCGAACAAATTCGACACCCCGAGCTTTGGCAAAACACTCAGCCAAATTGACGGCTTCGCATAACCCGCGCGGCGGAAAGGAGACACAATTATGGCTTGGAGTGAAATCAACTCGCTCACAAAACGGCGCGTGGCCTTCTCGGTAGAGGCTATGGCGAAACGACCGAACCCTTATCAGGTCCGCACGCTTCAGACCCGCGTTTTAGCGGTCGGGGATCAGCTTGTGGATATCCGAAAGAGTCTCGCTGGCAGCCGCCTAGTGGACCGATTGGCGAAGCGGAAAAAGAAAAAGGACGATCCGGGAACCCAGGACGTAAGCACGCCCACGGACCAGTTCGTCCAGACTCCACCGGCCTCAGGGCAGAAGAAAAAGGAGAAAAAAATGAAGCTCAAGAAAATTCTCAAATCAGCGATCAGAAACCGCACGACCGTGATCGAAGCCGTTCAGAAAAAGGCGGCGAAAATTGCGAAGAAGACGGGCATCTCGCCCGAACTCGCCGAAGGGAAAGTTTGGGCGCGGCGCGGCGGGGAAGCGCAGGCGGCTTACGAGTCGGTGCCAGCGGGCAAGCCGAAGCGGGCCGAGCCGAAGATGATGAAGATCACCAGCGCCGAATCCGAGTTGGATGAACGCGCCCGCAAGCGCATGAAGCGCACGGGCGAGACTTATGCGAAGGCTTGCAGCGCGGAATTGATGGCCGACGCGAATCTCTACACCGAGTACGAAAAAGAACTAGCCGCCGGCAGCACGTATGACGTGCCAGCGCCCGCCGTGCAATACTCGGACCCGTTCGTTTAGTTTCGAGTTTCCCTGGCCACCGGCCTCCTCCGGTATGCCGCCGCCGCGAAGGGACCCCAACGTCTTCGAGTTGATCCCTTCCGGGGGTTATGATTTCCCCCCGTGTCAAGCGGCGGCGCGGTCCAGGAAAGCCGGGGCGGGGCAGCCTTTAGGGCTCCAGTTCGCTGTCAGGTGAATTGGGGCGAACGCGCCCGTCCCGGCTTTTTTGTTTCCCAATCGAGACATCACCACGACGGGGCTGCCGTGTCTCGCCCCGTTTCCTTCGCCACTGATTCTTGGGGAATCGACCCCTACCGAGTCACGGCTTCTGACGCGACCCAGCATCCCCGAGCAGTTACGGACATGAAGGTGAACCCATACGTACCCTTGTGCTCGATCACGCTGACTTTCCGGATGCCGGGTTCCTTTTCGAGAATCTTCACGCGGTCTCGTTGCTCGACTATGATCGATCTGGTTCGCATCAGGGCGTCCCCATAATTGACCACTACGGAATCCGGTGATTGTTCATCGAGCATCGCCTTCTGCCATCTCATTAGTTCTTTGAGGGCCACTTTGGATGAGGCACACGGCCACGAAGCGGGGGGACCGACTATGGTAGTTACCACACCGATTTCAGCTTTTTGAATCCGATCCGGCAAAGCGGCATCGGCCCTTTTCGCTTCATCTGCCTGTTCCAATTGCGCTCTTACCCTCTCCTGCAATGGAGTCAGACTCCCAGGCGGCGCGACGCGAGCGGAACTACCCACCCTGGAAGTATCAGAACTGGCGGCGTTATCGCAGGATTTCAGGCACGCTCCCCCGATCAACACGCAGACCAAGACCGCGAGAGCGATCAATCCCATCCAGTGGCTCTTAGGTTTGGGTCTCTCTGGCTCCTGTAACGGCTCCTGCAACTCCTCCATGGGTTCAGTTTCCTCGGGGGAAAACACGAACCCGCAGAACCGACACTTGCGCGCTTCGGCTCGGACCTCTTCGGCGCAATCAGGGCATTTCTTGAGAGTTGGCGCGCTGCCGCTTTCGGAAATAGCCTGTTCGGGGGCGAACTCATGGCCGCAGTTCATGCAGAACCTCGGCTGGCTTTCATGAGATGTTCGACATGACGGGCATTCAATCATAGCGGTGCCTCTTTTCGGAGCTAATATACCGCAATCGGGGCGTTCCGGTGCCGGGGCGCTACTGATTCCCCTGGGCGTGGCCTTCCGACGCTGCCTTGGCCAGCTCTCACGCGGCACCCGGCGTTTATCTGGCTATCTCCCGAGCAGCGCCAACAGCACAACGCCGGCCAGGATCACCAGGAGGGCCGCCAATGGCGCTGAAATGTGCGCGTGGCCCGGCGCGCAGAGGTCGCACCGCCGCGGCGAGTTCCGCTCGTACTCCCTCCACGAAACGCCCGTTCCAGGAAGGCCGATGGAGGCGTAGTGCTGGCCGCGCGCCGTGATGCCGACGTGGACGCCACGCGCGCCCACCGAGAAGCCGAGGCCACTCTTCGAGACGTTCAACCTGATGCCGGGGAGAATCCGAACGCGGCGCTGGAAGCGGACGCCCATGTCTGCATCACTCTTCTGGAAGGGCGCCGATTGCCTTAAGTTTTTTCTCCATTCGAGAAAACGCCTTTTCTAACTCTGGTGTGTTTGCAAACGACCGCAGATACTCAACTACTCCCTTCAGGTCTTTCGGCTTTCTGAATTCGGGCGGACTTCCGATCTCGCTCTCAATAAAAGAAAAGTCCTTCTCCAGTATTTCCTGTTGGTCGCTCCGCTGGAAGTGGCTTGACTTGGCAAGGGCCTCCCGCAAGTTCTGAGCTTCGGCGAGCGCGGCCTGGATCTCCTGGGTCTCCAAAAAACTCCCGGCCGGAGCGATTTGATCAGCGTTCGAATCCGTGATCTGAAGCCACCATTTGCCTTGGTAGCGTTTCGCGTAATCGCTGAGGCGTGGGGGCGGTTCGCCTTCAGCTTCCGCGATGGTTCTGGCTGCCGCCGAAAGGAATCTACGCCTATCTTCAGTGCCGGCCGGGTCCTTTTCAATTGCCTCGGCGTACTCCACGCCGATCAGGTATCGTACGCACTTGCATCCTGTGACGACGTAATACTCGCCGTCGCTCAGAGGGACGCGAACCGCGGTGGCCGGCCGCGGGCACAGGTAGCAATTCCGTTTTAAGGGTTCCATGTCTTGAATCATACTCCCGTGCAAACGCGCCGGCAAAACAGGATGGCATTAGGCGTCAAGCGGGACGGTCAGTTTTCGCTTTACCTTCACTCCGAAATTGATAGCAACCCACATAGCAACCGAGCTAGATTTTCCACGGTTTTGCTGGACGCAGTGGAAATTGGGGGTTGCTAAACTATTGATAAATAGACGCAGTGGACCCAGTAGATAGCAACCTATGGAATTTGTAATCAGAGGGTCGGGGGTTCAAATCCCTCCGCCAGCTCCAGCATCATTGCCTCTCCAGCACAGCCGTGGCATCCACGTGCTTGCCCGTCGCGTCCGTGCCGGAATAGGTTCCCGTCAGGGTCTTGCCGTCGGCGGAGATGGTGGCCGTCTCGGAGGTCACAATCTTCCCTGCCTTCTTGACCGTACCCTTGAGCGTGTGGCTGTCTAGGCGCTGGTAGGCAACGGCGTCGGCGAACGGCGTGCCCGTGACGGGGTAGTCCTTTCCGTCAAAACGGGCATTCACGGTTACCGTGAGGCGCTTCCCCTTTTCATCCACCACCTCTTCCCGAATCCGAATGCTCCGGCTGTCGGCTTTGATGCGGACGGTCTGGCTCCGCGGGAGGGGCGGAGGCAGCTTCGACTTGGACGGGTTCAGTTTCCAGGTGCCGGAGAAAGGGTCTCCGGCGGCGAACAGACAGAACGACAGCGTACAAAGGACTGCAACCGTTCTGGGCCCGATCATTTCTACCTCTCCTTGGTTAACCCCGCGAATCATAACACCCTTGCGAGGCGCCCGGCGTTGCCGCCCGCCGGTATCAACCCCTCGAAGGTACTCCCGGGACTATCTTCCGACTACAGACCGCTCGACGACGAAGCGGCGAACCGGCAGGCCTTCGAGAACGCACGCAAACGCCCGCTAGGCGGGGACTTCCGTGGATGGCCCGGCGCCTTCTGTTCGATTCCTGCCTCGGGTTATGCTGTTATCGAAAGTGATCCCGGCAGGTTATGGTACAGCGTTGGTACGTCAGGAACTGGTATCGAGGCCCGTGTTGTTGCACCATAGTCTTGCGAGCGCGGAGATTATGACAATCAGATACACAGACGGAAAAGCGATTGAAGGCGTCACCTTGGCACGCACGGCCAACACCATGCGGGTTGCCGTAAAAGGTTGCGAGGACGCCGCCGAGTTCATCAACGTGCATGGGACCTGGATCTCGGAAGACTGCGAGCCCGTGACCATGGAATACGGCCCGCGGCGGGACGCCCCCACCACGCTGTCGGAGGCTGATTGCATCTGCCCGCGCGAGCTGGCAGCCCGGTTGATCGATCTGCTATTGACCGATAGCGCGGAAGACGAGTGGGACGGGCAAACCACTCCGCAGCGTCCGCAAGACGTCTTTCTCTCCGCGAGAATGGTGTAGGCGAAGGCCGGTCACCACTCCGGGCTTTCGAATCCCAGGCGCCAGCCCAGCTTGCCGGAATCGAACCAGGAGATCTCGATGCCGAACCAGCGCGTCTGCGAGCCGGCGTGGTAACGGCCCGGGCGGCTGGCCCCCAGCACGAATGCGCAAGGCGCTTCGCCAAACCGGTCGAGGCGCTCGTTCAGCCAGGATTCCAACGTAAGCGGTTGCGCCAGCACCACGGGGACGCCTCCCAGTAACGCCAGATGCGCGTCGAAGCCCGGGTCCACCTGCTTGATGGGCGCGGGCAACCCGTAAGCCTGCCGGTAATGCTTGACGGCGGCATCCAGATCGCGCACGGCGATCACCACCTTGGCGACCCCCCTGAAATCCCGGTTGACCGGCTTCCCCTGCGGAAAGGCGCGCAGCCCGCGCTCCGTGAGGTCGCGTATCAGGAACGGGAAGAAGGCGCCTCTGGGCTCCGTGCCCACATCCGAGGTTTCCCACTCCAGGCGCACCCCGTCCGGCCTTTGCCGGCCGCTGCGAACGGGCGCGTTGACGGGAATGCCCGCCGCCCCGAGGCGTTTGACTTCCCCCGCCAGGTCCTTTTCGCGCGCCGCCCAGGCGCACGGCCCGCCGTTGCCCCGGAGGAACTTCGCCCAGGGCTGCTGATCGATCGCGTGAGGATCGGCATTCGCCCGGAGCGCCATCAACTCCAGGTAGGAACCATCGGGAAATCTGGCCAGGGCCATCTCGGTGGCGCCGTTGGCGTGAGCGCCGCCGTAAACCGCCGGTATGCCGGCCGCGGAGAGATTGGCCTGCAGCGTTTCCAGGCTGCTTCCGGCGATGGTGACATGGTCGATCTTCAGGTCCGCGGCGGAAAGCAGAGCCGGCACAAGTGAAAGGATGAGAGCGCCTCGCATGAACCGATTCTAAGCCCTCGCCAGGCCGGCGTTGCGGACCACTCGGGTAACCACGCGCCAGGCCAGCAGAAGCGCCACCAGGGTTCCGTAGAGCATCGGCTGGCGAATATCGGATTTGACCAACCAGTAGTAGTGGGCCACCGCGGCGATCGCGGTGACGTAGATGAGGCTGTGCAACCGTTGCCAGCGCTTGCCGCCCAGGCGGCGAATCCACCCGGCGGTGGAAGTCAGGGCCAACGGAACCAGACACGCAAACGCGGCGAAACCGGCGGTGATGAACGGGCGCTTGCCAACGTCCTTGAGCATGGCCGGAAAATCGAAGAGCTTGTCGAGCCACAGGTAGGTGAGGAAGTGCAGGCAGGCGTAATAGAACGCGAACAGGCCGATCATGCGGCGGAAACGGATGAGGCCGGGCACGCCGAGGAGCTTTCGCATCGGAGTCACGGCCAGAGTGGCGACGATCAGGCGGAGGGCCCAGTCGCCGGTGAAGTGCTGGATGAACTCCGTGGGGTTGGCGGTGACATCCTGGTTCCACACGCGCCAGGCGAGCCGGAATAACGGCGCGAGGCACAGCAGGAAGACCAGGACTTTGCTCCAGCGGCCGCGCGGCATGCGTCAGTAATTCTTCTTCAGGTCCATGCCGGCGTAGAGGCTGGCGACCTCGCTGGCGTAGCCGTTGAACAGTTGGGTGGGGTGATTCTGGAACAACGAGGGCAGGCGGCGCTCGGTGGCCTGGCTCCAGCGCGGATGATCGACCTGCGGATTCACGTTGGAATAAAAACCGTACTCGTGGGCGTTGGCCATGTTCCACGTAGTGGGCGGCTGGTTTGCCACCAGCTTGATCTTGACGATCGACTTGATGCTCTTGAAGCCGTATTTCCACGGAACCACCAGGCGGACGGGCGCGCCATCCTGCGGCGGCAGCGCCTCGCCATACATGCCGACCGAGAGGAGCGCCAGCGGGTGCATGGCCTCATCCAGCCGCAGGCCCTCGACGTAGGGAAACGCGATGCCGGCCAGCTCGGGGCGCGCCAGCGGCATCTGGCGGAGATCCCAATAGCTTTCGAAGGCGACGTACCTGGCCTGGGGACCGGGTTCCACCTGTTTGAGCAAGGCGCTGAGCGAGTAACCGGTCCAGGGCACCACGATGGACCAGGCTTCGACGCAGCGGTGGCGGTAGATGCGCTCCTCGAGCGGCGCCAGCTTCATGATTTCATCAATGCTAAACTTGCGCGGCTTGGCTACGTCTCCTTCAATGGAGACGGTCCACGGCGAGGTCTTGAAGTTCGTGGCGTTTTGGGCGGGCTGCTGTTTGCCGGTGCCGAACTCGTAGAAGTTGTTGTAGTGGGTGACGTCGTTGTAGGAGTTCGGTTTTTCAGTTGTGCTGAATGGGCTCTTGAGGAGGTTTGGCAGTTTGGCGCCGGCCTGGGCGCGGAGCAGCTCATGGGCGCCGAGAAAGGCCGCGGGAACGCCGGCCAGGAATTTGCGCCGGTTCAGGTAAACGGATTTGGGGGTGACCTCCGAGTAGCGGAGATCCGCGGTTTTTTTGATCAGCATCGCCTGGCTACTACTATACCTTGGTGGGGCATGCTTTAGCCTGCCCAGACCACAAAGGACTGCGCGCCCGCACTTTCAGGTCGCGCACCCTTCGGCCTAATCCCAGTTGCGGCGAGCAGTCCTTTCTTTGTATGCTTATAGTTTCCCCGCAATGTGAGCCTCGCTTTGGTGGTCGCATTGCGGGCGAATGGCCTGGACGGGTGGCCGAGCGGTTAATGGCAACAGACTGTAAATCTGTCGCTCCTTGCGAGCTACGGAGGTTCGAATCCTCCCCCGTCCACCAGAGAATTTCGTAAACTTTTGGTAGGGCCGTTGTAGCTCAGTTGGTAGAGCGCGTCCTTGGTAAGGACGAGGTCACCAGTTCAATCCTGGTCAACGGCTCCAGAGTTCCTCCTGTAACGAATTCCGTGCAGAGAAGGCGTCAACATGGCAAAGGAAAAATTCGACCGTAGCAAGCCGCACGTAAATATCGGGACGATCGGGCACATCGATCACGGCAAGACCACCCTGACGGCGGCCATCACCAGGGTGCTGGGCAAGAGCAACCCCAAAGTCAAGTTCCGGAGCTTCGAGTCCATCGACAACGCGCCGGAAGAGAAGGCCCGCGGCATCACCATCGCCGTGGCGCACATCGAGTACGAAACGGCCAAGCGGCATTACGCGCACGTGGATTGCCCGGGGCACGCCGATTACATCAAGAACATGATCACGGGGGCGGCGCAGATGGACGGCGCCATCGTGGTGGTGGCGGCCACCGACGGGCCCATGCCGCAGACGCGCGAGCACATTTTGCTGGCGCGGCAGGTGGGGGTGCCGTACATCGTGGTGTGCATGAACAAAGTGGACATGGTGGACGATCCCGAGCTGCTGGACCTGGTGGAGCTGGAAGTGCGGGACCTGCTGAAGTTCTACGAGTTTCCGGGGGACGAGATTCCGGTGATTCGGGTATCGGCGTTGGGGGCCTTGAACGGGGAGCCGCAGTGGGAGAAGGGCGTGCTGGAGTTGATGGACGCGGTGGACAACTACATCCCGATCCCGCAGCGCGTGCTGGACAAGCCGTTTTTGATGCCGATCGAGGACATTTTTTCGATTCAGGGCCGGGGGACGGTGGTGACGGGGCGCGTGGAGCGGGGCAAGTGCAAGGT
>Ga0187885_10001656_pt1 | contig 23967 bp, 17 predicted proteins | sample June2016WEW_20_1_3_FD_132970 | JGI IMG/M metagenome (GOLD analysis project Ga0187885, IMG submission 132970) | Peatland microbial communities from SPRUCE experiment site at the Marcell Experimental Forest, Minnesota, USA - June2016WEW_20_100 | ecosystem: Environmental > Terrestrial > Soil >... | reverse complement strand
TCGCGTACGTTTCTCGTACTTGTCTCCCCCGTCAGTCCCGAGAGGTCACTCCCCGTCTCCAGGGAGGGGTTCTCAGGGCTCCACGCCCCCATTGGGCCATCTGTGGCGTCACCTTGGAGGAGCGCGGTTCACGGAATCCCCGGCTCGCCGTGGCGGCGTCGCCGTGCCGCGCTTCCGAAGAAGCGGGCGCAGCCCTCAAACAAAGGGGGTCCGGTATTTAACGGGCGCCACCGGCCGCCCGTCCCGGAGGAGGGGCCTCGCCGTTCTCGAGACGGCGCACCATGAGGGGCACTTCCAGGAGCGACGTGATCTCGGGGGGGTCTTCTCCGAAACCGAACCCTTCCCGGTTGAGCCAGATCCCGTGCAGCCCCGCCGCCTGGGCGGCCTTCGCGTCGGTGCGGGCGAGGTTGCCGACGTAGACCGCTTCCTCCGGCCGCACGCCCATACGCTCCACGGCCCGGCGGAAGATCTCGGGGTTCGGCTTCTCGACGCCCTCGGTCCCCGAGGAGAGGATGCGGGAGAAGTAGTCGAGGATCCCCACCCGGTCGAGGATGCGTCGGACGGCCGCCTCGCTGGTCGAGTTCGAGACCACCCCGAGCGCGCGGCGCTGCGCGTGCAACGTGTCGAGGCACCGGCGCGCGTCGGAGTAGAGCCAGACCGGCCGCTCGGTCTCGCGGACGGCCGCATTGAACTTGACGGTCGTCCGCTCGTCGACCTCCTTCCCGGCGGCGCGCGACAGCGTTCGGCGCCAGAACTCAACGAGCGCGGCTTCCCCGCCCGCGGTAGGGGGCCGGGCGTCGAGCTCCGCCTCGACCTCGAAGAACGCGTGGCGAAGGTCGTCCGGGTCGAGGTCCAGGAAGAAGCGGCGGGCGAGCTCGGTCCACGCGTCGAAATCCTTCACGTCGACCAACGTTCCGCCGAGGTCGAAGAGCACTGCTCGGACCCGCACCGGTCTTCCCTCCGGGGGCGCCCACCAAGACCCCCGTCTTAGCGTTCTCGCCCGACGGCGGGGCGGGCACGCCGGGGGCCGTCTACGCGACGCTCACCGACTGGATGTCGGTGTGACGGAGCAGGATCGCCCGCGCGACCTTGAGGTTCTTTCCGGCCTTCCCGATCGCGCGGGCCTTCCACGCCGGGTCGACCGTCACCGTCACGTGGCGGCCCTTTCCCTTCGGGGCGAACTCCGCCTTCTTCGGAGAGTACCAGTAGAAGATGTTCAGGACGAGGGTCTCGGGGTCGTCCGCGAACTCCACGACCTGGATCTCCTTCTTCAGCATCCCCTTCAGCCGGTCGACCAGGACGCCCCCCGGACCGACCGCCTTGTGGACCTCGCCGGGGTAGACGAGGTAGACGAGCTTGTCCTCGACCTCGAAGCAATCCTTGACGCGCGCGCCCGTCCGTTCCTCGAAGAGGCGGATGTAACCGAGCGTCTCCGTGTCGAACGTGACCTCGGGCATGGGACGAGGGGGGACGGCCCTACGTCTCGAGGGAGAGGATCGCGCTGGAGCCCGGGTCGAGGATCGCCATCGCGCTGATGGGGAACGGCCGGCCGCAGGCCTGGCCGAGCTCGACCGCGGTGCCGTCGTAGTGATAGATGGGGACCTTGCCGACGGAGCGCTCCTTCGTGAGCTTCGCGTTGGGACAGGTCTTGGCGACGATGAGGAGCCGCGCCTTCTTCGACTCGGCGGCGGCGAGCGTCTCGGTGAGACCGATCTGGACCCGGCCGGTCTCGAGCGCCACCTTGAGGGCGTGTGCGAGGTCCATCGGGCTCAGGCTTCCCCCTTCGCTTCCTCGACGGGCTTCGCGACCGGCGCGTCCCCGACCGGGCGGTAGACCAGGTTGACCGCCCCCGTGCCGAGGGTGATCGGTTGTCCGACGATGATGTTCTCGGCGACGCCCCGGAGCTCGTCGACCTCGCCGGTGATGGCGGCCCTCAAGAGATGGGCCGCGGTGATCTCGAACGCCGCCCGGGCGAGCACGCTCGTCTTCTTGCCCGAGATCCCGTGGCGACCGATCGCGCGGATGTCACCTTCGTTCGTCATCACGTCTGCGACGAGCATCAGGTGACGGATGTCGACCCCAAGTCCCTGCTCGGCGAGCGTCCGGTTCGCCTCGTGGATGAGCGCGGCGCGGGCCGCCTCGACGCCGTAGACGCGGTAGATCTCGAAGACCGAGTTCGTGGTCGTCCGGACCCCGTCCACGCCGGGGATCTCGATGACCCCCTCCAAGTTCGAGCCTTCGGTGTAGATCACGTACTCGTCCTTCTCCTTGCGGATGAGCGCGCGACGGATCCCCTCGACGCCCTTGATCTGGATCCGCTTCGCCTCCTCGCTCGCGATCAGGAGCTTCTTGAACGGCATCTCCTCGACCATCTCCTCGCGGCGGGACTTCGTCGCCCCGACGGTCGCCTCCTTCAAGTGGACCTCGAACGAGCGGGTCTCCCCGCTCCCCGAGCCGGGCTTCACCTCGAACAGGCGGGGGTCGAGGTTCTGGATGAGCGCCGCTTCGAGCTCGGCGCGCTTCACGCCCCGCGCTTCGAGGAGCGCCGCCTGCGGCGAGACGACGACCTTCAGGTCCTCGACGACGGTCCCGATGGACGCGACGTCCGGGACCGTCGTGACCTCGACCTGCAGGGCGATCTTCTGGACCGCGTCGCGGTCGCCCTTCAACTTCTTCTCGACATGCACAGTCATCATCGGCGTCGACGGAACGCGCCGCGCGTCCACGAGCTCGATGAGGCGGGGCAACCCCAGCGTGACGTTCATCTCGGCGACCCCGGCGTAGTGGAACGTCCGCAGCGTCATCTGCGTCCCCGGTTCGCCGATCGACTGGGCCGCGACGATCCCCACGGACTCGTGCGGGTCGACCCCCGCCTTGCGGAACCGGCGCGCGACCTCGCGGACGACCTTCGAGGCGTCCGCGGGGGCCAGGCGAAGGCTCTGGAGCTTCGCGCGGAGGTCCTCGACGAGCGACGGCGGAAGCGGGATCCCGGTCTCCCGGCGGGCGGTCTCCTGGATGCGGGTGGAGAGGTCCCGTACCGGGACCTTCTTCTCTTGGGCCGCCATCGAGCTCACTCCCCTCCGAACTCGGGGCCCTCTTCGGGCGCACCGAACTCCTCGGTCTCCTCTTCCTCGGCCTCTTCCTCGAGCTGGGCCTCGGCCTGGAGGTCCATCTCCTCCTCGGACACGGGCGGGGCTCCGGCGGCGCGTTCGGGCCGCCGCTCCTCGCTCGACCGCACCCGCCGCCCGAGGACCTGGGCGACGACCTCGTCCAGCGAGACCGGGGCGCCCTGGTAGGAACGCGTCGGGTCGATGCCGTCCTCGCCGTACTTGTACTCGATGATCGTCTCCGCCGTGTTCCGCACGGTCCCGTCCTCGTTGACCTTCAGGTCCTCGAGGGCGTTGATGAGCCGCCGCTGCATGTACCCGGACCGGCTCGTCCGGACCGCGGTGTCGACGAGCGACTCCCGGCCGCCCATGGAGTGGAAGAAGTACTCGGTCGGGGAGAGCCCGCGCTTGTAGCTCGAGCTCACGAACCCGCGCGCATCGGAGCCGAGGTCGCCCCGCTCGAAGTGCGGGAGGGTGCGGTGAACGAACCCGCGCATGAGCCGCTCCCCGCGCACCGATTGCTGCCCTACGGCGCCGGCCATCTGGGTGAGGTTGAGCATCGAGCCCCGAGCGCCCGACTTCGCGAGAATCACCGCGGGGTTCTCGAGACCCAGGTACCGGCCCGCGATGTCGCCGGCCGTATCCCGCGCCTGGCCGAGCTCGCGTCGGACCATCACCTCGAGCGTCTCCTCGAGCGAGCGGCCGGGCATCTGTTCGAGCTCGCCCTTGCGGTACTGCGCGACGAGCTCGTTCACGCGGATGCGCGCGTCCGAGAGCGCGGTGAGGATCTCCTTGAGCGCCCCTTCGGGGACGTCCTCGTCGTCAATCCCCGTCGAGAGGCCCTTGAGGCCGATCGCGGTGATCGCGAGGCGGCTCATCTCGTCCAGGAACTGGCGCGCGCGCGGCATGCCGTTGTTGCGGGCGATCGAGTCGAGGACCGCCCCCTTCTCGTAAGCGATCGCCTTCTTGTCGATCACCCCGGCCTTGAGGATCCCGTTCTCGATCACGACGTTGGCGTCGTGCTTGCAGGCGAGCGGCGGGCAGTCGCATCGCGCCCAGATGTTCGCCCGGAACTCGATCGTGAGGTCCTTCGGGAGCGTGAGCGAGAACAGCTGCTTTCCGCCCCAGAACGGGATACCGTCCTTGTCCTTTCCTTCGGGAGGCGGGAGCGGGTAATGGAGCTTCGAGAGGAGGTACGTCACCTCGCTCTTCGAGAACTTCGGGTTCTGGTACGTGAGCAGGAACGCCGCGGTGATGTGGTCGTGCAGCATGCCGATGATCGGGCCGCCGTACCGCGGGGAGAGGATGTGTTCCTCGACCTTCATCAGGACCTTCGCCTCGGCGCGGGCCTCCTGGCTCTGGAGGACGTGCAGGTTCATCTCGTCGCCATCGAAGTCCGCGTTGTACGGCGGACAGTCGCAGAGGTTGAACCGGAACGTCTTGTGGGGGAGGATCCGGACGAAGTGCGCCATCATGCTCATCCGGTGCAGGCTCGGCTGCCGGTTGAACAGGACGATGTCGCCGTCGATGAGCTGACGCTCGACGATCGAACCGGGGACGACGAGCTCGGCGCACGCCTCCGCGTTCTTCTCCATCACCCGGATCCGCTGGCCGTCCTCGCGGACGAGGTAGTTGACGCCGCACCGGATATGCCCCTCGGCGTCGGGGGCCGGTGACGGGCCCCGGCGGACGAGCTCCTTCGCAACCTCCTGGTTGTGCAGCGTGACCTCGAGCGGGACGGTGAGCCCCCGAGCGATCTCGACCGGGATCCCGACCTCGTTGATCGAGAGGAGCGGGTCCGGGCTGATGACCGTGCGCGCCGAGAAGTTGACGCGCTTTCCGGAAAGGTTCGAGCGGAACCGTCCGTCCTTCCCCTTCAAGCGTTGCGCGAGGGTCTTGAGCGGCCGTCCTGAGCGATGCCGGGCGGGCGGGATGCCGCTCGTCTGGTTGTCGAAGTAGGTCGTGACGTGGTACTGGAGGAGCTCCCAGAGGTCCTCGACCACGAGCTGCGGAGCGCCCATGTCCCGGTTCTCGCGCAGGCGCTGGTTGATCCGCAGCACGTCGACGAGCTTGTGCGTGAGGTCGTCCTCGCTCCTCTCTCCGCTCTCGAGCGTGATGGACGGGCGGACCTGGACCGGCGGGACGGGAAGGACGGTGAGGACCATCCACTCCGGGCGGCCGAACTTCGGGTTGAGCGCGAGCCCGCGCACGTCCTCGTCGGGGATCCGTTCGAGCCGGGCGCGCACCTCCTTCGGGGTGATCTTGTGGCTGTTCTCGCGGAACGTCGTCGGCTTGTCGAGGACGATCTTCTGCTGGATCTCGTGGCAGTTCGGGCACGAGCGCTCGTCCTTCGCCTCCCGCGTCCGGGGCGCCCGCGGCGTCGGGGCCGCGTCGTCCGAGTCGGACACCGCCTCCGCGCGCGCGCTCGGGGCGTCGGGGAGCATCCGTCCGCACGCCCGGCACGTCGACTGGAGGAGGCGCTTGACCTCCTTCGCATAGCCGACGTGGATGACCGGCATGGCGAGCTCGATGATGCCGAAGTGGCCGGGGCACTCGTTGACCCGGCCGCCGCAGGTCCGACACCGAAGGTTCGGCTCGATGACCCCGAGGTGGAGGTCCATGAGGCCCATCTCGATGGGGTAGCCGTCGTCGTCGTACGTGTCGGCGGTGATGATCTTCGCGGCGCTCATCCGCCGGATCTCGTCCGGCGAGAGGAAGGCGAACTGGAGGCCGCGGATCTTCTTCGAAAGTCCTTGCGTCATCGCCGTCCTCCTACCGCATCTCCTCGAGCTGCAGGCGCATGATCACGCCGAGGCTGATCAGCTCCTCGAGGAGGAGCTTGAACGAGTAGCTCATCTCGACCGGGTAGATCGACGAGGTGTTCCCGCAGCTCGGGCAGCGCAGCGAGTTCGCGCGCGCGTCGGGGATGGCGATGTGCCCGCACTCCGGGTTCCCGCAGACGTACTGGATCGTGCCGTCCGACTCGTCCAGGAGCCGGTCCTTGATGACCATCGCGACGCCGTGGCCGATGAGACAGTCGCGCTCCATCTCTCCGAACCGGAGACCGCCCTGGCGCGAGCGACCTTCGGTCGGCTGCCGCGTCAGGATCTGGACCGGCCCGCGGGAGCGCATGTGCATCTTGCCCGCGACCATGTGGTGGAGCTTCTGGTAGTAGATCACGCCGATGAAGATCTCCGCCTCGAACCGGCGGCCCGTGAGCCCATCGTAGAGGGTCTCCCGGCCCGACGGGTGGAACCCGAGGGCCTGGAGCCCTTCGCGGAGGGCCTCCTCGCGGGCCCCCGAGAACGCCGTGCCGTCGATCGTGCGGCCCTCGAGCGCCCCGACCTTCCCGCCCAGCATCTCGAGAACGTGGGCGACGGTCATCCGGGACGGGATCGCGTGCGGGTTGATCAGCAGGTCCGGCGTGATCCCGTCGCGCGTGAACGGAAGGTCCTCGGGCGGGACGATGAGGCCGATGACCCCCTTCTGGCCGTGACGGCTCGCGAACTTGTCGCCGAGCTCGGGGACCCGCTGGTTGCGGACCTTGACCTTCACGAGTTTCGAGATGTTCTCTCCCTCGGTCAGGATGACGTTGTCGACCCAGCCGGACTCCCCGAAGCGGACCGTGACGCTCGTCTCCCGCCGCTTCTGCGGCGTGAGCAGGTCGGTCTTCTCCTCGAGGAAGCGCGGGGGGCTCGTCTTTCCGACGAGCACGTCGCCCTCGGTCACCTCGAGCTCGGGGAAGATGAGGCCGTCCTCGCCGAGGTTCCGGTACGCCGTGTCGACGCGCGCTCCCGCGACGTCCGGCCTCGGGATCTCGAACCGGTCCTCCTGACCGCCGGGGTACTTGCGCTCCTCGCCGCGGTACGTTCGGAAGAACGACGAGCGGCCGAGGCCCCGGTCGATCGCGCCCTTCGAGAAGACGAGGGCGTCCTGCATGTTGTAGCCCTCGTAGGAGAGGACCGCGACCACGAAGTTCTGCCCGGCCGGCCGCTCGGTGAAGTGGACGTAGCGCATGGTCTGCGTCCGGAGGAGCGGGGCCTGCGGGTAGTGGAGGAGGTGGCCGCGGGTGTCCGGTCGCCGCCGGTAGTTGACCGACTCGACGCCGAGCGCCTGCTTCGCCATCCCCGAGCCCATCGTGTTCCGCGGGGCGCTGTTGTGCTCCGGATAGGGGATGAGCCCCGTGCAGACGCCGAGGATCAGGTTCGGGTCGATCTCGAGGTGCGTGTGCCGCTCGGTGAGCAGGTTCGGGGTCGGGAACGTGCCGTGGCAGAAACCGCACTCGACGGTCGCGCGTTCGCCCTTGTCGCCCATCGAGGCCCAGCGGATGTCGGAGCGGCTGAGCGCCTTCTGGCACTTCGGGCAGCGGTCGGGGGAGACGTAGGCGTCGACCGCGATCAGCGCGTCCTCCTCCTCTTCCGCGTCCGCCCACTCGATCTTCCCTTGCCGGACGAGGTCGCTGAACGAGAGCGTGCCCCGGGCGAGCTCGTCGAGGTCGGAGCGCGAGACGCGTGGGACGCCGTTCTTGACGACGACCAGCGGGCGGCGGAGGCGGCCCCCGTCGCAGTGAACGATCACCTCGTTCATCTCGTCATCGTAGCGGACGTTGATCTCGTAGGTCTTGTCGCCGAGGGTCGGAGAGAGGGTCCCCGTGCGCCGGCGCTCGCGGATCTCCTTGACGAGCTCGAGGGGCTGGGAGTGGAGACCGACCAGGTTCCCGTTGACGTAGACGCGCGCCGCGCGCTTCCCGCGGGGAGCGGCGGACTCCTGGAAGACCTCGGGACCGATCTCGCGGGTGTTGAGGTCCCGGAGGATGAGGGTGACCTCCTCCTCGTCCGTGCCTTCGCTCACGTCCACGCACAGGGCGTAGTTCTTGACGAGCCCGCAGTTCTGCCCCTCGGGCGTCTCGTTGGGGCAGAGGCGGCCCCACTGCGTCGGGTGCAGGTCGCGCGCCTCGAAGTGCGGCTGGCTCCGCGTGAGCGGGCTCGTGACGCGACGCAGGTGGCTGATGGTCGACATGTGGCTCGTCCGGTCGAGCACCTGGCTCACCCCGGCCCGCCCGCCGACCCAGTTCCCCGTCGCGAGGGCGTGAACGAGCCGTTGCGTCAGCAGGTCCGGGCGGATCGCGCTCGCGATCCGAAGGTCCTTCTTGCGCGCGAACGACCGCTCGAGCTGGTACTTGAGGTCCTTCAGAAGGAGGGAGAACGCGACGCGGAAGAGGTCCTCCATGAGGTCCCCGGCGAGCTTGAGCCGCTTGTTCGCGTAATGGTCCTTGTCGTCCTCGCCCCGGACCTTGAGGTGGAGCTCGAGGACCGTCCTCGCCATGCGCGCGAGGTAGAGCGCCTTCTTCAGACGGTCGGGCTTCGTGTCGCCGAGGTGCGGGAGGAGGGAGCGGTCGAGGATCCCGTCGACCTTGCGCTGACGGTACTCCTTCGCCTGACCGGTCGCGAACTTCTTCTCGAGGAAGACGAGCGCGTCCTCCGTCGAGAGGACCCCCTCGGGCGGGTAGAGCTTCTTCGAGACGCACTCCTCGAGGTTGACGTTCAGTAGGTGCTTCATCGTCTGGACGAACGGTTCGTCCAGCGGGAGAAGTTCGCCGAGGACCGCCTGGAAGATCTCCTCGTCGTTCTTCATCCCGAGCGCCTTCATCAGGATCACGAGCGGGATCTGCCCGCTCGCCGTCGGGACGGAGACCTGGAGGACGCCGTCCTTCTTCTTCTCCACCACCGTGAGCGAGCGGTACCCGCCGCGTTGGCTGAACACCTTCGCGCTCTCGATGGGGGTGCCGTAGCGCTCGTTGAACTCGGCGAAGATCCGGTTGGGCGCGAGGTCCTCGAGGCTGATGATGACGCGCTCCGTCCCGCCGATGATGGCATACCCTCCGGGGTCGAGCGGGTCCTCCCCGTACTCGACCAGCTTCGCGCGGTACTCGTCGTCCGAAAGCCAGATCTGGTCGTCCTCGGAGATCTTGTACCGGTTCAGGTTGCACGGGCGGCTCTTGACCATGATCGGGAGGTCGCCGATGTGCACGTCCTCGGGGGCGCGCTCCACGCCGTTCTCGACGACGGTGACCTTGAGGAAGATGGGGGCCTGGTAGGTGAGATTCCGGAGCCTCGCCTCCATCGGGGTGAGGGTCGGCTTCGAGCCGACCGGCTCCTTCACGAACGGAGCGCCGATGAAGATCGTCGGCTCCGCCGAGGGGTTGACGTTCCCCCGGGCGTCCCGGCGGCGGCCGACGCGCACGTAGATCGAGCTCTTCGTCTTCTGGACGTCAAGGCGGATGACGCCACGTTCGGTCGAATCCTCGCTGACGCGCGCGTCGTCCACGATGCGCTGCATCCTCGAGTTCGGGTTGTCCTTGGTCGGCAGGAAGTCGTTGAAGCTCGCCAGGTGGTGGTTGACGATCGAGCGTTCCCGGAAGAACGCGTCCACGATTTCGCGCATGGAATCGAACTAGTCCCCTCCGACGGACGGGACGATGAGCCGGTAGGCGACGGCCTCGCCGGCGGTCGCGCTCGGTCGGCGGACCCGGACGAGACGTCCCACGAGGGTCTCCCCGCGTTCGCGCAGGCCCTCGAACTTGGGGTCGGTCCGGAGGCCGGGGTCCGAGGCCAGGATCTTCGGAAGGCGTTCGGGCGACGCGCCGAGCTGTTCGAGGACCCGCCGCGACTCCTCCTCGCTGAGGATCTCGTGGGGCGGGGCGAGGTGGTGCGCGACGAACGGTCGGGGCGGAGCGGCCACCTTGGCCGGCGCCGGGCGCGCGCGCGATCGACGACGTGGGCTGCTGGGGGTCATGCGGTCCTCCGAGGAACGTGACGGGCCCGGGGGGACGTCCGGAGCGACCTCGCGGTCGGCGCGAGGAGGCTCGTTCGAACCCCCGACCACCTGGTTAAAAGCCAGATGCTCTTTGTAGGGCCACCCGGCGAGCCGGACGGCCAACCTAACTGAGCTACGGGCCCGTTTCCGCTCCGAGAAGGTGGGACCCGGGGGCCGTATTTGACCCTATGCCTGACGGGATTCACTGAAGGCTCTCCAAGCTCGAGATGATCGACCAGATGGCGGTGCGCCCGTGGGTCGGCAGGTTGGGGTCGTTCGCGAGGTCGTCCAGGACGTAGACGGCGTTCGCGATCCGCATGTCGAGGGCCGCCCGGGGCTTCGAGAGCGCGTCCTTCGCGGACTGGGCGCCGCGGCGGACGTTCCTCGGGACCAAGGCGTCGTCGGCCAGCTCGGTGAGCGCCTCGACGATCCGCTGGAAGCCGGCGAGGTCCGGTTCGGTCCTCGGAGCGACCGTCGGCTCGGTCCCGACGGCGGGGGCCGAGGGGGGGGTGGTCGGGGTCGTCATAGGCGGGGGGTCTTCCCTCCCTCCTTGTAGGCGGTGACGACAAGCAGCGTCTTCGTCTCCCGGATCCCGCGGACCGACGGGAGCCGGCGGAGGACGAACTCCTTCAGCTCCTCGTAGTGCGGGAAGCGAGCTTTGAGGAAGATGTCGGTGTCCCCCGTGACGAGGAAGTCGTCCTCGACCTCGGGGAACTTCGCGACCTCGCTCGCGACGTTGTCCGCCTCGGCGGTCTCGACCTTGAGGGCGATGAGGGCGACCACGTGCTCGTTCCCCCAGACGTTGGTGAACGCACTTTCGACGGCTCGACTGACCGGCGGCTTGGCCGCGGGTGATTTCTCCACGGTGATCCTACCTCCGAAAAGCGTCGTCTCCTTCGTGAAAAGCGAATGCCCAGCCCCCGAACCGCGCTACGCCGCCGGGGCGGACTCGAACTCCTCTTGGAGGTCGTTGATGACCTGATCGATTACGGCGCCGGCCGTGCCTCCGCGGTACTCGCGGATGCCCCCCGCCTCGCTCGAGACGCGGGCGATGACGTCGGCCGCGCCGCGCAGGAACTCAACACTGCAGATGAACTCCTCCATTGACGGCCGGCCCCCCACCGAGCCGGGCGCCCGAAAAAGCTCCCCTATATAGGCTTTTGCGAAGGCCTGAAAGCCCGACCCCGGCCGTCGGCGGTCAGCCGATGGCAGCGGCGACCTGCCGCGGGCGTATCGTTATCTCTCCGGTCCGGTACGAGCGCTCCGGGAGGTCGGGAGAACGAACGCGCCGACGGTCCGCATCGAGGTACGCGTCGAGCTCAAGCCGGGCGTCATGGACGCCGAGGCCGAGAGCATCGAGAAGTCGCTCGCGCTCCTCGGGATCCCGTCCGTGCGCCACGTGACCACCGCCCGGGTCTACGACCTCGAGTTCGCGAACGTGCCCGAGGTGGAAGCCCGACGCCTCGCGGACCGAGCGGTCGAACGGCTCCTCGCGAACCCCGTGATCCACCGAGTGTCGGTGCGCCCGCTCTCGGCCTAGACGCATGTCCGACTGGGCGGACGAGGTCGCTTCCTTCCCGATCCGGCGCGTTTCCCGTTCCGGGCTCGACCGGCTCTCGGAAGCCCGGGGGCTCGGGCTCGACCGACGCGAGCTCCTCCGGCTCCAGGCGTACTATCGGACCGAAGGTCGCGAGCCGACGGACGTCGAGCTCGCCGGGATCGCGCAGAGCTGGAGCGAACACTGCAGCTACAAGAGCTCCCGACCGTACCTGAAGCGCGCGTTCTCGAGCCTGCATCCCCGCCCCCGCGTCCTGGGGACCGGGGACGCCGGGGTCCTCCGGTTCGAGGACGGGTACGCTTACGCCATCCGCATCGAATCCCACAACCATCCGTCGGCCGTGGAGCCGTACGGCGGCGCGGCGACCGGGATCGGAGGGATCCTCCGGGATGTTCTCGCGGTCGGTGGCAAACCGATCGCCCTCAGCGACCCCCTCTTCTTCGGCCCGCTCGACCGAGGGCCCGACACGCTTCCGCCCGGAGTGAAAAGCCCCCGGTACATCGCCGAGGGGGTCATCGCCGGGATCCGGGACTACGGCAACCGGGTGGGCGTTCCGACCGTCTCGGGATGCGTCTACTTCGACTCCGCGTACATCGTGAACCCGCTCGTGAATGTGGGCTGCGTCGGGTTCCTTCCGGTCCGTCGGCTGACGCCGAATCGCGCGCGGTCCGCCGGCGATCGGCTGGTCCTCGTCGGGGGGCTCACCGGCCGCGACGGCATCGGGGGAGTGGCGTTCGCTTCGAAGGAGCTCACCGACCGCAGCGAATCCGAGTCCCGCGGCGCGGTCCAGCTCGGCAATCCGATCATGAAGGAGCCGCTCATCCACGCCTGCCTCGAATCGTACGACCGGGGCCTCGTCCGCGGTCAGAAGGACCTCGGGGGCGGAGGCCTCGCCACGGCGTCCGGCGAGCTCGTGAACGCCGGCGGCTTCGGCTCGTGCATCGACCTCTCCCTCGTGCCGCTCCGGGAGGAGGGGCTCCGCCCGTGGGAGGTCTGGGTCTCCGAGTCGCAGGAGCGGATGATCCTGGACGTAGCGCGCGCGGACCTTCCCGAGCTCCTCGCGATCTTCCGGCGCCACGACGTGCCGGCGACCGATATCGGTGAGGTCGTCCCCGGCCCCTACGAGACCCTGCTGTGGAAGGGAGCCCTCGCCGCTCACATGAAGGTCGGCTTCCGCGTCGACCCGTCCATCGTCCGTCGGCCGACCCGCGCCCGGCGCCGTCGGTCCGCCCGGTCGCCCGACCTCGCGGGGGAGGACCCGTCGAGCGTCCTCGTCGACCTCCTCCTCGCCCCGGACTCGGTCTCGCGGGAGGGGGTCCTCCGGGTCTACGACCATGAGGTCCAAGGTCGAACGGTCGTGAAGCCGCTCCACGGCCGCGTCACTTCGCCGACGCACGGCGACGCGGCGGTGCTGCAGCCCCGTCCCTCGAGCCGACGCGGGCTCGCGGTCACGACGTCCACCCAACCCTGGGCCTGTTCCGAAGACCCGGAGAACGGGGGGATCTGGATCGTCGAAGAGGCCGCCCGGAACCTCTACGCCGTCGGAGCGCGGCCCGATGCGTTCACGAACTGCCTCAACTTCGGGAACCCGGAGGACCCGCACGTCCTCGCCGACTTCGCGTCGGTCACCCGGGGTCTCGCGCGCGGCGCCCGGGCGCTGGGGTTCGCCGTCCCGAGCGGGAACGTCAGCTTCTATAACGGGGGTCTCGGCGCCGAGATCCCTCCGACCCCCGTACTGCTCGCCACAGGGATCGTCGACGACATCGCCCACGTGACGACGAGCGACCTGAAGGAGGAGGGGGACCTCCTCTACGTCCTCGGGCGCTCGGCGCCCGAACTGGGCGGTTCGCTGTGGGCCCGGCGACAGGGCCGGACCGGGCTCGCTCTCCCCCGGCCCGACCCGACCGGCCTCCGCCGCCTCGGCGAGCGATTGCTCTCGGCCCAGCGTCGGGGTCTCGTGCGAGCCGTCCACGACGTCTCGGACGGGGGGCTCGCCGTAACGCTCTGCGAGATGGCGTTCGGAGGGGGTCTCGGGTTCGCGGTCGACCTCGATGGGACGGGTCTTCGCACTCCTTCTCTCGCGCTCGCGGCCGAAGGCGGAAGCCGGTTCGTGGTCGAGGTCCCGGCTGGGAACCGGAGGCGATTCGAACGGACGTTCGCCTCGTTGACGTGCGCCCGGCTGGGCGCGGTCGTGGCGGCCGATGCGACGTTGCGCTGGGCGGGCCGCACCCTCGCGACCGTCCCGCTCCTTCCGCTCTACGAGCGGTGGCGCTACGGCCTCGGGCTTCCCTAGTGCGCCCCCATGACGGTCACGGCGCTGGTCTCTGGGGGGAAAGATTCGATCTACGCGGCGTATCTCGCGGATACGCAAGGCTGGCCGGTCGACGAGCTCGTGACGATCGTCCCCGAAGACCCCGACGCCCTGATGTTCCACACGCCGAACCTCGACCTGGTCGCGCTCCAGGCCCGGGCCTGGAAGAAAACCCATCGCCGGGTGCCCGTTCGCGGCACAGGCGAAGAACGCGAGCTCGCGGCCTTGCGGGACGCGCTCGGAGGCGACCGTGGACCGGTGGTGGCCGGCGCGATCCAGTCGTCGTACCAGTGGGCCCGCCTCTTGCGCATCGGGGACGAGGTGGGCCGACGCGTCTACGTGCCCCTCTGGAGGAAGGAGCCCGCCCGGGTCGTCCGCGAGGAGATCGCGGCCGGTCTCGATATCCGTCTCGTGCATCTCGCGGCCGAGCCGCTCACCCCCGACCTGCTCGGTCGTCGGCTGGACCTCGGCCTCGTCTCGGAGCTCGAACGCCGAAGTCGCGAGGTACGACCCCTCAACGTTGCGGGAGAGGGGGGCGAGTTCGAGACCCTGGTCGTCGACGCCCCGTTCTTCGAGGAACGGGTCGAGCCCGAGGTGGTCGAACGGGTCGTCACCGGATCGACGGCCCGCCTCCGGATCGCGAAGGCCCGTCTCGTCACCAAGGACGCCCGTCGCCCGCCGCCCACGCCCTCCTGACCCGGGCCGCGTCCTCCGCCGTTTTTCCGGGGCCCCCGGAGTTATAGTTCCCGCCGGCCTCCCCGAGCGCGATGTCGGCGAGCCGCCCGCTTCGACCGTCCGCCCCGACCCCGGTGGACGCGGACCGCCACGACCCGGTCCGCGAGCGCACCCGCCGCTGGGAGGCCGAGACCCTCGCCCCCGTCCTTGCAAAGAACCCGGAGCGGAAGGACCGCTTCACGACCCTGGGCGGGATCCCGATCGACCGGTTGTACACGCCCCGCTCGTCGCGGCGGTCGTTCGACCGGATCGGCTACCCGGGCCAGCCGCCGTTCACGCGCGGGGTCCATCCGACGATGTACCGGGGTCGGGTCTGGTCGATGCGGATGTTCTCCGGCTTCGGTACGCCCGAGGACACGAACCGCCGGTTCCGCTACCTCCTGAAGCACGGGGAGTCCGGGCTCTCGGTCGCGTTCGACGACCCCACCCTCTACGGGATCGACGCGGACGACCCAGAGGCGCTCGGCGAGGTGGGGAAGTGCGGGGTCAACGTGAGCTCGCTCGACGACATGCGTCGGCTGCTCGCGGGGATCCCGCTCGCCGACGTGACGACGAGCATGACGATCAACGCTCCCGCGAACATCCTCTGGGGGATGTACCTGCTCGCCGGCTCGTCGGGCCGGGTCCCCTTCGCCCGCCTGGGCGGCACGACCCAGAACGACATCCTGAAGGAGTACATCGCTCAGAAGGAGTTCCTCTACCCGCCGCGCCACGCCCTTCGTCTCGTCACCGACACGATCGAGTTCGCGACCCGGTCCACCCCGCAGTGGAACCCGGTCTCGATCTCGGGCTACCACATCCGCGAGGCCGGCTCCACCGCGGTCCAGGAGCTCGCGTTCACCCTCGCGGACGGACGCACGTACGTCGCGGAGGCCAAGAAGCGCGGCCTGGACGTGGACGAGTTCGCCCCGCGACTCTCGTTCTTCTTCAACTCCCACAACGACTTCTTCGAGGAGATCGCGAAGTTCCGCGCCGCCCGCCGGATCTGGGCGCAGGTGATGCGCGAGGAGTTCGGGGCGAAGTCGGAACGGTCGACGTGGCTGCGGTTCCACACGCAGACCGCGGGCTGTTCGTGCACCGCGCAGCAGCCCGAGCTCAACATCGTCCGGACGACCATCCAGGCGCTTGCCGGCGTTCTCGGAGGGACGCAATCGCTGCACACGAACTCCTACGACGAGGCGATCCAGCTCCCGAGCGAGGACGCGGTCCGCATCGCGCTCCGCACCCAACAGATTCTCGCGAACGAATCGGGGGTCGCGGAGTCGGTCGACCCGTTCGCGGGCAGCTACTACGTCGAGTGGCTCACCGATACGATGGAGGAGGAGGCGCGTCGCTACTTCGACCGGATCGATGCCCTGGGCGGGGTGGTCGCCGGGATCGAGCGCGGCTTCTTCCAGCGAGAGATCCAGGAGGCGTCGTTCCGCTACCAGCGGGCCGTTGAAACGGGGGAGGAGAAGGTCGTGGGCGTGAACACGTTCACGGTCGATACCCCCGTGAAGGTACCGCGGCTCAAGATCACGGAGGAGGCCCGTCGGGCCCAGAGCCGCCGGCTCCGCGCGGTCCGTTCCCGGCGCGACGCCTCCCGCCACGCCGCCGCCCTCGACCGACTGCGCCAAGTCGCCGCGACCGAGGAGAAGAATACGATGCCCGCGGTCCTGGAAGCCCTCCAGGCGGACGCGACGCTCGGGGAGATCGTCCGCGCGTTCCAAGAGGTGTTCGGGTCGTACCGCGAGCGGTCGATGTACTAGCCTTGGGGAGCGCTCGCGACCTGGGGACCCTTAAACGGACGATGGCTCGGAGGGAGGAGCCGTGACCCGCGAGGAGTATCGCGCGGCGCTGGAGGAGCTGTTCCGGCGCCGCCGCTTCGGACTTCGCCCCGGGCTCGAGACCGTGACGGCCCTTCTCGCCGGGCTCGGCCACCCCGAGCGGAGGTTTCCGGCGATCCATGTGACGGGCAGCAAGGGGAAGGGCTCCACCGCCGTGATGGCGCAGTCGATCCTCACCGCGCACGGGCTGAGGACCGGCCTCTTCACGTCCCCTCACCTCGCGACCTACCGGGAGCGCGTCCGCCTCGACGGACGGCTCATCCCCCGTTCGGCGGTCGTCGACGGGGTCCGGCGCGTCGAAGCGGCCGCCCGGGACGCGGAGGCGTCCGGGAGCATCGACCGGTCGCCGACGTTCTTCGAGGCGACGACCGCCCTCGCCCTCGACTGGTTCGCCCGCGAGAAGGTGGACGCGGCCGTGGTCGAGGTCGGGATCGGCGGCCGTCTCGACGCGACCAACGTGCTCGACGCGCGCGTGGGCGTGATCACGACGATCGAGCTCGAGCACACCGACCTGCTCGGCCCCGACCTCGCCTCGATCGCTCGCGAGAAGGCCGGGATCCTTCACGGGGGAATGACGGGCGTCATCGGGGAGCTCCCGGCGGGGGCCCGGGCGGTCGTGGAGGCCACGGCGACCCGGGTCGGGGTGCCTCTCTGGCATGCCGAGAAGGAGGTCCGGGTCGAAGGACGGACCCTCTCCGCGGACGGGCAGACGTTCTCGGTGCGCGTGCCCGGACGGTCGTTCCCCGACCTGTTCGTACCCCTGCTCGGACGGTTCCAGCCGGGCAACGCGGCGCTCGCGGTCGCCGCCACCGTTCGGTTCGCCCAGGCCACCGGGCTCGACCTGAGCGGCGAGAAGGTCGCCGCTGGGCTCGCCCACGTGCGCTGGCCGGGACGGCTCGAGCGCGTCGGGAAGCGACCCGAGCTCTTCTACGACGTCGCCCACACGCCCGAAAGCGCGCGGGCGCTTGCCCAGAGCCTCGCCGAGATCTCCCCCCTCGCGAGCCCCGAGGAGAGCGTGATCCTCTTCGGTTGCCTCCGAGAGAAGGATGTCGGCCGCATCCTGGACGCCCTTTCGCCGCTCGCGCGCACGCTAATCGTCGTGCCGGTCCGTTCGGACCGGGGCGCCCGCCCTTCCGAGCTCCGGCTGGCGGCCCTCGGACAGTTCCCCCGGATCGTCGAAGCCCGCTCGGCGGCGGAGGGGCTCGCCCTCGCCCGGGCCGGCACCGGCCCGGACGGGTTCACCCTCGTCGTGGGCAGCGATTACCTCGTGGGGGAGCTCCTTCGGGAGGCAGGGGACCGCGACGAGCCGGACCTCTCGGACCCGGGGGTCGTCTCGTCCGAGGCCGCGGCCTCCCCCCCACGATCGGACCGGAGGGAGCCGGGGTGACGCGGGGGAACGCCGCGGTCCCGTTCGATTGGGAGCGCCTCCTAGATCGGCTCAGCGCGCTCTACGGGACGGGGGACTGGCGGCGGCCGTACCTTCGGGACCACGCCGAGAACCCGTTCCAGGTCCTCATCGGCACGATCCTCTCGCAGCGCACCCGCGACGCGAACACCGAGGTCGCGAGCGCCCGTCTCTTCGCCCGGTTCCCGGATGCGGCCTCGCTCGCTCGAGCGAGGCGGTCGGAGGTCGAGACGCTGATCCGGGCGACCGGATTCTACCGAGTGAAGGCGCGGGTCCTCGGGGCGGTCGCGAGGGAGGTCCTCGGTCGGTTCGGAGGCACCGTTCCCCGGAGCTTCGAGGAGCTCACGTCCCTCCCCGGCGTCGGCCCCAAGACCGCGAACTGCGTCCTCGTCTTCGGGTACGGGATCCCGGCCATCCCGGTCGACACCCACGTGCATCGCATCGCGAACCGTCTCGGCGTCGTTCGGACCCGTACTCCCGAGGAGACCGAAGCCGCGCTCCGCGAGCGCGTGGACCCGCGCTTCTGGATCCCCGTCAATCCGCTCCTCGTCCAGCACGGCCAGAACCTCTGCCGGCCGAACCGCCCGCGCTGCCCGGAGTGCCCGATCGCCGACCAGTGCGCGACCGGTCGCGCCCTCAGCGCCGGCCGGAACCCTCCGCGAGGGGAGGACCGGCCGAAGCGGCGGGGGTCGCCGGCAGCAGCACGAGCGCCACCAAGGTCGCGAGCATCAGCACCGCGAGGACCTCCCACGCCACGGCGTAGGAATGGGTCGCGACGACCTCGCCGAAGAGGGCCGATACGCCCGCCCCACCGGCGAGCTGGATCGAGTTGAGGAGCCCGATCGCGAGGGGGACCTCCCCGGCCGGCACCTCCCGCCAGAAGTGCGGGAGGACGTACATCACGGCGTAGATGAAGCCGTACGAGAACGCGAAGACGGTCCCGACGACCATCGCGACCACGAGCCCGGCCCACGGAAGAACTGCGAGCACGCCCGCGGCGGCGACCGTAGCGACCACGAACTGCGTCCGGTGGTTCCGGTTCCGCTCGGCGACCCGACCCCCGAGGGGGCCGCCCGCGATGCTCGGGAGGACGAACATCATCCCGACCACCCCCGCGAGGGCGATCGTCCACCCCCCGACCGTCTCGCCCCACGGGACCACGAACTGGCCGGTCGCGAACGTGGCGCCTTCCAAACCCACGAACGCGATGCCGACCGCCCAGACCCCTCGATACCTCAGCGCCGCGGGAAGCCTCGGGCCTCGAATCGGCGGCCCCTTCGGGGCCGCCCCCACCGTGGAGGGGACCAGAACGATGCTGGCCAAGGTAGCGACAGCGAGGATCGCGCCCCCGACCACGAGCGAGAGCTGCCAGCCGAGGGGCGGGATCAGGAACGCCGTGACCACGATCCCGAGCGCGGACCCGACGCTGAACGCGGAGCTGAAGATCCCGACGGGAACCCCCCGGCGACCGGGCGGGTAGAGGCTGGCCACGAGCCCGATGGCCGGCGAGAAGAAGAGCGCGGCGCCCACCCCCGCGACGATGCGAAGGGCGACGAGGACGAGGAACGACGGGGCCGCCGCGCAGGCCGCGGCGCTGACGGCGAGCAGGCCGACCCCGGCGAGGGAGACCGAACGCGCCCCGTACCGACGGGCGAGGAGGCCGGCCGGGACCTGGAGAAGGCCGGCGCCCACGAGGAACGCGGCGACGAGCACCCCCCACTCCGCCGGGCCGACCCCATACCTCGTTCCGATCGAGGGGAGCGCGGGGCCGATGTCGAACCAGTTGTAGGCGTACCCGATCCTCAGCGCGACCAGCGCCACGGCCGCGCGCGTCGCCGCCCGCGGACTGAGGGGGATTCCGCCGAGGTTCTCCACCACCGGTTCGACCGCCTTTCGCTTCCTGGGGAGCGCGCCCAAGGGGAGCGTCCGGTCGCATCATAACCAAACAAACTGTTTTAGCATCGGCGGCCGTCGGCGCGCCGTCATGGAATCGTCGGAGTACGACCTCTCGTTCTTCCACAAGGGGGGATTCCACCGTCGCACGTGCGTCGTGTGCGGGCACGCCTTCTGGACCCTCGGCGAGTTCGACCGGTGTCAGGAGGCGCCGTGCCGCGACTACGGGTTCGTCGGCCACCCGATCCTCGCGCGCCCCTACGACCTGCGCACCATGCGGGAAGCGTACCTCACGTTCTTCGAACGACGGGGCCACACCCGGATCCGACGGTACCCCACGGTCGCCCGGTGGCGGAACGACGTGTTCTTCACCCAGGCGTCGATCTACGACTTTCAGCCCTGGGTGACGAACGGAACGATCCCGCCCCCCGCGAACCCCCTCGTGATCAGCCAACCGGTCCTGCGGTTCATCGACCTCGAGGAGGTGGGCCGGAGCGGTCGCCACTTCACGCTCTTCGAGATGATGGCGCACCACGCGTTCAACCGGCCGGACCACGAGGTCTACTTCAAGGAGCGGTGCGTCGAGCTCTGCGACGAGCTCCTGACGAGCGAGCTCGGGGTCGACCCGAGGTCGATCACCTACAAGGAAGAGGTCTGGGAGGGCGGAGGGAACGTCGGTCCGTCCCTCAGCGTCAGCGTCTCCGGCCTCGAGCTCGCGACGCTTGTCTTCATGATGTACGTCCGCGACGGCGAGCGGTTGAAGCCGATGCCGCTGCAGGTCGTGGACACCGGCTACGGCCTCGAGCGGTTCGTCTGGGCGAGCCAGGGGACGAAGAGCGCCTACGAGGCGGTCTTCGGCGCGGAGTACGACGAGTTCCGCCGCACGTTCCCTCCTCGGGAGACCGCCCTTCTGATCGACCACGCCCGCGCCCTCAACTTCCTCCTCACGGACGGGGTGGTGCCGTCCAACAGCAAGGAGGGGTACTTCGCCCGCCTCCTGCTCCGTCGTTCCCTGCGGATCCTGCAGAAGGCGCCGGAGGCGCCGGACGTGATCTCTGTCCTCGACCGCGTCGGTCGCGAGATCGCTCGCGATTTCCCCGAGGTCGGCGCGCATCGGGACGACCTTCACAAGGTGGTCCGGGCCGAGGTGGAGCGGTACGAGGACACGATCGGCCGCGCGCGGCAAACGATCCGACGGTACGAGGAGAGGGTCCGTTCGACCGGTGGGCGGGTCGGGGAGGAGACCCTCATCGAATGGTACGATTCGCTCGGCGTTCCGCCCGACCTCGCCGTGGAAGAGCTGACCCAGCCCCCGCCGATCCCGGAGGATTTCTACTCCCGCGTCGCCCAGCGCCACGAGAACGAGGGGCCGACGACGGAGTACACGGAGTCGACCGAGGGGCTTCCCGACCTCCCCGCGGCGACCGCGCCCACCGAGGTCCTCTACTATCTCGACCCGTACACGACGAGCTTCGAGGCGCACGTCGTCTGGTCCCAAGGACCGTTCGTCGCCCTCGACCGCACGTACTTCTACCCCACCGGAGGCGGCCAGGTCACAGACAAGGGCTCCCTCGGGGACCTCGAGGTCGTCGAGGTCGTCCGCCGCGGGCCGTGGGTCCTGCACCGGCTCGAGCGCCCCTCGCCGTTCGCGGTCGGAGAGCGGGTCCGGGCGAAGGTGGACCCGGCACGCCGCACGCAGCTGATGCAGCACCACACCGCGACGCACCTTCTGAACGGCGCCCTGCGTGAGGTCCTCGGCCCCCACGTCTGGCAGGCCGGGGCGTACAAGGGCACCGAAGCCGCCCGGATCGACGTCACGCACTACCGGGCCCTCACGAAGGAGGAGCTCCACAAGGTCGAGCGGCGGGTCAACGAGGTCGTCCGCGAGGACCGACCGGTGAAGAGCTATTTCGAGACGCGCGGCGAGGCGGAGCGCCGGTTCGGGTTCACCCTCTACCAGGGCGGCGCCGTTCCCGGCCGCGACCTTCGGATCGTGGAGGTCGAAGGGTTCGACGTGGAGGCCTGCGGGGGAACCCATTGCACGCACACGAGCGAGGTCGGCGCGATCGCGATCCTCGACGTCGAGCGGATCCAGGACGGGGTCGTCCGTCTCACCTACGTGAGCGGCGACCGGGCGCTCGACGTCCGCGACGAGCACGAGGCGATCCTCCGCGAGGCGGCCCACCGCCTCGGGGTCCCGGTCCCGCAGCTCCCCGACGGGATCGACCGGCTCCTCACCGAGGTGGAGGAGTCGCGCAAGACCGTTCGGGAACGGAAGAAAGGAGACCTCGGAGCGACCGCGGCCCGGCTCCTCGCCGACCCTTCCGCGACCGAGGTGGTCGGAGGAACGACCCTCGTGATTGCGCGCGTCGACCTCGACCGCAACGAGATGATGGAGCTCTCCCGAATCTTGACCAAGGACGGAGGTCGGGTCGCCCTGCTCGCAAGCGAGCGGGACGGCCGCGGACTCCTCTTCGTCGGGTCGACCGAGCCGAAGGTCTCGGCCCAGGCCACGCTCGACGCCGCGAAGGCCGAGTTCGCCGGAAAAGGCGGAGGGAACCCCTCCGCCGCGACCGCCGTGGGGGAGCCCGGCGCCCCGCTCGTGAACGCCCTCGAACAGACCCGAAAAGCCGCACGTCGAGCGGCTGGCGACGGATAATCCGAGGTCGTCTCCTCGGGACGAAAGCTTTACTTTGGGATGGCACCCATGAGTGGCACGGGATACGGAATGGTTCGTAGGGCTTCGGGACCTCGATCCGTCCGAGGACAGGGGACCTAACATGACCGCAAGCGAGGGGAGTACCGTCGGCGGAGTGCCGACCGAGGTGATCACCTTCCTGAGCGGGAAGGGAGGTCGGTCGCTCATCATCAAGGGCGGCGCGGGAACGGGGAAGACGACCTTCGGACTCGAGCTCCTCGAGCGCGTCGGCCAGCCGAACCGGTCGTACTACCTTTCCACGCGGATCGGGGACGAGGCGCTCTTCCGCCAGTTCCCGTGGCTGAAGACCTCGGAGATGCGGACCCGGGTCCTCGACGCGGCGAAGTTGTTCCTCGATGCGATCCAGGCGAGCAAGTCGCGGGACATCGAGCTCCCCGAGGTGGAGCAGAAGAAAGTGCGGGCCGGCCGAGAGGTGCTCGCGAGCTTCGGCCAGGAGCGCGGACCTCCGACCCGGGTCGACCGCACCCACCTCACCGCCCTCTTGAAGCGGAGCCCGATGTCCGAGGTGGAGAACGTCTACCAACGTATCGAGCGCGCCCTCCCGGAGAAGTCGCTCCTCGTCATCGACTCGCTCGAGGGTGTGACCCACAAGTACGGACTCGAGATGGAAGAGTTCGTCATGGCCCTCCAGAAGGACCTGGTCGAGGCGTCGAGCACCGATGTCGTCATGATCCTCGAGAAGCCCGAGGCCGGCGGGATCGAATACCTCGTCGACGGGCTCATCTCGATCCAGCGCGAGGAGCTCGACGAGCGCCGCGTGCGCCACCTGCGCCTCGAGAAGCTGCGGGCGACCAACATCGGGCGGGCCCGGTACGCCGTCACGCTCGACGGAGGACGCTTCCAGGCCCTCGGGATCCTGGCGACCCCGGGCGCGGCGGTGGCGAACAGCCCGTGGAAGCCCGTCGCCGACGCCGAGAAGTACTACTCCACGGGCGTCCCCGATTTTGACAAGCTGCTCGGCGGCGGGTTCCGCCGAGGGAGCTTCAACGCGTTCGAGGTCGACGTGAACGTCGGCGTCGACGACTACTACATGCTGTTCACGCCCACCTTCCTGAACTTCCTGGCCCAGGGGCGGGGCATCATCGCGGTGCTCGCGGCGGGCGAGTCACCGGACCGGCTCCGGGAGACCCTCATCCGCCACGTGCCCGCGAACCAGTTCGATACCCGCGTCCGGATCCCCGACTACTCGGCCAACGAGACCGAGGAACCGTACATCCTCCCGATGGGCCGGTACGGCCGCGAAGAGGCCGTGAAGGCGATGGTGGCCGCGGAGCGAGCGGTCGCCGGACCGGACCGCAAGCCGTTCCTCGAGTACACCGCCTTCGACACGTTCGAGAGTCTGATGGGCGACCAGGTCGCGATCCGAATGTATTTCCAGGGGGTCTCGCGCACCAAGCACGTGGGGAACCTCGGGATCGGCCTCCTGAAGCCGGGACTGCTCGTGTCGAGCGAGATCCTGAACATGATGGACTCATACTTCCGGATCATCAACATCGACAGCGCGACGTGCATCTACGGGATCCGGCCTCGGACGACCATCTACGCGATCAGCCCGGACCCGGAGAAGGGCGCCCCGCACGCGACGCTGACCCCGATC